>Ga0334883_1000006_pt1 | contig 348168 bp, 340 predicted proteins | sample GraSluR1_MG_6_FD_207230 | JGI IMG/M metagenome (GOLD analysis project Ga0334883, IMG submission 207230) | Sludge microbial communities from methane-producing bioreactor in Wageningen University, Netherlands - Granular Sludge_09_05-R1 | ecosystem: Engineered > Bioreactor > Anaerobic >...
CTATTTATAATAGCATTATATCATAGTACGAAATAGTACGAAAGAGTTAAATGCAAAATTTGACAAAAAAATAAGCCCTTATAAGGCTTGTAGCGTTTTTTTATTCACTTAACTGTCAAACTCCCGGTTGCCCTCACACGGACCTGAACCGTGCGCGTCTGCCAATTCCGCCATATCCGCATATTGGGTCAGCCGGCATTGCGGTCAATCATTCCCAACGCAAGAAAAATTATAACATATGGCCTTCCTTTATGGCAATAGGGAAGTTGAGAGGAAAGATTCCTTTGGTGTACCTTTGGCGGGAATTCTTTCTTATTGAAACTTTAGGTGATATAATAACTCAAAAGAGTTGAAAAGAAAAGGAGAGGGGAACATGGAACCTTTGCGAAGAAAAATTCAGGAGGAAGGTAAAGCCATCGGAACGGATATCATTAAGGTGGATAATTTTCTCAACCATCAAATAGACATTTCATTCTTGCGGGAAATCGGAAAAGAGCTGGGACAACGTTTTGGAGATTTGGCTCCTAACAAAATTGTAACGGTAGAGTCCAGTGGCATCGCCATTGCCTGCGAAACGGCCAGGTATTTTGGTGACATTCCGGTTTTGTTTGCAAAAAAGGCGGCACCAAACACCTTGGTGGAAGGCTATTACTGTGCACCGGCCAAGTCCTTTACCAAAGGCATTGTTTCCACGCTGAGGGTTTCAAAGAATTTTTTGGGGCCGGATGATCGGGTGCTGATTGTGGATGACTTTTTGGCTTATGGAGAAGCGGCTATGGCTTTGTGCGAGCTTTGTCGTCAAAGTGGAGCTCAGGTGCTAGGCATTGGGGCGGTGATTGAGAAAGAATTTCAGGGAGGCTCAAAACGGTTACGCGAGAAGGGATACCGGGTGGAAGCTTTGGCGGTTATCCAATCCATTCAGGATGGCAAGGTGATTTTCCAAGCAGATTAGAAACGAACAAAATGACAGTGAGAGGATGAATATCTGATTATAATCGTACATATTGTTGAGATGACCATAACAAAGTTCGTGATACCACGAACTTTGTTTCTTTTTTTTGAAAACCTCTTGAAAAATATAGTGGGATGTTGTTGTTCCTCGGGAAAGGCAGGATATAATGGGAGCATAGTAATTAATCACAAGTATCTGAGAATTTTTAATTGGAAGAAGGAGAGAAGAGATGAAGAAAGTTTTATTGATCCTACTGGCACTGGTGCTGGTTTTCAGCTTTGCTGCCTGCGGTGGCGGAGAAGCGGAAGAGGGTGGTGACGAAGTGGCCTTAAAGGTTGGTTTTATTTACATTGGCGTAATCAATGATGGAGGCTATACACAGGCTCATCACGAAGGTACGAAAGCCATGGAAGCTCATTTCAATGGGCAAGTGGAAACTGCCTATATTGAAGGAGTGAACGACGGGGATAAACAGGCTTCCCTGAATGCGGCATTGAATTTGATCGACCAGGGTTGCAATGTAGTTATTGGAACCAGTTACGGATTTATGGATGCATTGGATGAACTGGCCAACTCCGGAGATTATGATGATGTGTATTTCTTCCACTTCTCTGGAAACAAGAGCAATGACACCAACTTTGAGAACTATTTTGGTGCCATTGAAGATCCCCGATACTTATCCGGTATCGTTGCTGGCAGCATGACCGAATCCAACCTTTTGGGATATGTAGCGGCTTATCCTTACACGGAAGTAAATATTGGAATCAATGCTTTCACACTGGGTGCACAATCAGTTAATCCGGATGTAGAAGTCAAGGTAGTATATATCAATTCCTGGTATGACCCCGAAAAAGAAAGAGCGGCAGCAGATGAGTTGGTAGCGGCGGGTTGTGATGTGATCGCGCAACATTGCGACACCACAGGACCTCAGGTTGCAGCAGCAGAGGGTGGCGGATTTGCCATTGGATACAACTATCCCAACAATGTGGCTCCGGAAGCTTTCTTGACGGCTCCTATTTGGCATCATGAAGTGTATCTCATTGACAGAATTCAAAAGATCCTGGATGGAACCTTCGCCCCCGAAAACTATTATGGCACATTAGCAGAAGGCTATGTGGGATTGGCGGATATGACGGATTTGGTTCCTCAGGATGTTCAGGATCTGGTAATGGCGAAAAAGGCAGAAATTGAGCAGGGCGAATTCTTCCCCTTCTCCGGATATATTGAGTACAATGACGGAACCGTTATGTGTGAAGAAGGACAGGTTATGACGGTAGCAGAAATTTGGCAGATTACGGGCCTGGTTAAGGGAGCAAAATAGTTACAGGACCATTGACCATACCCGGTTTTTTCGATAAAATAATGTTAATACTTTATAGTGCAGGGGACATTCAATTTTGATTGTCCCTTGTGCCTTGTTGGAGGATAACGGTGCGGGAAGAATATGCCATTGAAATGAGAGGAATTTATAAATCTTTTGGGTCTATTTTGGCCAATGAGAACGTGAATCTTGAAGTACGCCCTGGAGAGGTTCACGCTCTTTTGGGTGAAAACGGAGCGGGAAAAAGCACCCTTATGAATATGCTGAGCGGAATTTATAAGCCGGACCGGGGTGAAATCCTGGTGAATGGCAGGCCTGTTAGCTTTCATTCTCCCAAGGAATCCATTCGCATGGGAATCGGTATGATTCATCAACATTTCAAGTTGATTGATGTGATGACGGCCAAGGATAATATCATCATTGGGCAGCCTTCCGGGTTTATGCTAAAGGGGAAACAATTGGCGGAAACCATTCGTGGCATTTCTGATCAGTATGGATTGGATATTGATCCGGATAAAAAGGTGTACCACATGTCCGTAGGAGAAAAACAAACTCTGGAAATCATCAAGGTTCTTTATCGGGGAGCGAAAATATTGATTATGGATGAACCCACTGCCGTATTGACTCCTCAAGAAATCAAAAAGTTGTTTCAAATCATTCGAAATATGAAAGAACAGGGCTGTGCGGTGATTATCATTACCCATAAGTTGAATGAAGTAATGGAGATTTCGGACCGGATTACTATTTTGCGAAAGGGGACCTCGGTAGAAACTGTGGAAACGGCCCGGGTAGAAATTCCCCATCTTATTGAAATGATGGTGGGCAAAAAAGTGGATCTGGATATTCACCGGGAATCTTTTCCTGGGAATCGTCCTTTGTTGGCCATGGATAATGTGACGGTGAAGGACCGGGAGGGGAAAAATGCGTTGGAGGATGTAAGCTTCACTTTGAGTGACTATGAAATTTTGGGAGTGGCCGGAGTGGCCAAGAGTGGTCAAAAGGAACTTTGCGAGGTGATTGCCGGATTGATTCCTGCATCCAAGGGTCGCATCTTCTTTGAGGGAGATAATATAGTAGGCAAAAGTCCTCGTGACATTATTCGGTTGGGAATCCGAATGGGCTTCATTCCGGAAGATCGTTTAGGTATGGGTCTGGTGGGCAATATGGATATTGTCCACAATATCGTCTTAAAGGACTATCAAAGTCAGCCGGGGCTTTTTTTAAAGCGAGGTCCCAGTACCCAAAAGGCGAAAAAAATTGTGGAATCTTTGGATATTAAAACTCCCAGTATCTATACGGTAGTAAAAAAATTGTCCGGGGGAAATATTCAGAAGGTGCTTTTAGGTCGTGAGATTGATTCCAGCCCCAAGGTGTTGATTACTGCCTATCCGGTGAGGGGACTGGATATTGGAGCTTCCTACAAGATTTATGAGTTGTTGAACCAACAAAAGAAGGCTGGTGTGGGAATTCTTTTTGTGGGCGAGGATTTGGATGTGCTGATGGCCCTATGTGATCGAGTGATGGTACTTTGCCATGGGCGGGTAACTGGAATCGTGGATCCCGCCAATGTAACCAAGGAAGAAATCGGATTATTGATGACCGGTTCAAGTCGCATTGAAGAGGAGGGCTCCCCTCAATGAATCTGTTGAGAATTGCAAAAAGAGATGATATATCCAGAAAATTTGAATGGGTGGTTCGAGCGGCAGCCATTCTGCTGTCTTTGGTTTTTGCCGGGTTGATTCTGATGATTTTTAAATTAAATCCTTTGGAAGTATTCAAGACCATTTTAATCGGTTCTTTGGGATCGGAGATGAGGATTCATCAAACCATTATCAAGGCCGTGCCTTTGATTATCACCTCTCTTGGTATCCTGGTGGCCTTTAAAATGAAATTTTGGAATATCGGGGGAGAAGGTCAAATTATGATGGGAGCTTTTGCCGCCAGTTATGTGGCTTTATTTTTCCCGGAAATGCCCAAAGTCTTGGCTTTGCCTTTGATGGCTTTGGCTGCGGTGTTGGTGGGAGGATTTTGGGCTTTTATTCCAGCAGCTTTCAAAGCCAGGATGGGAACCAATGAAACCATTTTTACATTGATGATGAATTATGTGGCCATAAAATTTGTTACCTATCTTCAATATCAAGCTTGGATGGATCCGGCGGCCAAAGGCTTTCCGAAAATCGCACCTTTTCCTGAATGGGCCCTCATGCCCAAGCTTTTCGGTCTTCATATTGGTTGGATCATTGCCATCTTATGTGTGATAGGGGTTTATTTCTTTATGAAATATACGAAAAAGGGATACGAGATTACGGTAGTAGGGGAAAGTGTGGAAACGGCCCGTTATGCGGGGATGAATATTAATCGGGTTATCGTGATTGCCATGGTCATATCCGGGGGTCTCTGCGGATTGGCTGGAATGATTCAAGTCTCGGCGGTGGAAAAAACACTGTCTGTGGGTATATCCGGAGGTTATGGTTTTACTGCCATTATCACAGCCTGGCTGGCTCGTCTCAATGCGATTTCGGTGTTTTTTGTGTGCATCGTATTTGCCATGTTGCTGCAAGGAGGTGCTTATATCCAAGTGAATTTGAATGTACCCAGCGCCGTAGCCAATGTGGTGCAAGGAACCATTCTTTTCTTCGTATTGGGTTCGGAGTTTTTTCTTCAGTACCGGGTGCTTCCCGGAAGCTGGTGGAAAAAAATGAAAGGGGAGGTGGCTTAAATGGAAAGTTTCTTAGCCACATGCATTGTGGCAGCCACACCTTTGCTTTTTGCCACGGTAGGAGAATTGATTACGGAAAAAGCCGGGCTTTTGAATTTGGGTGTAGAAGGAATGATGCTGATTGGGGCGGTAATGGGCTTCATGGCGGGGCTCCACTCGGAAAGCGCGGTGATTGCCTTGTTGGCAGCTTGTGGCGGAGGGGCCGGTGGTGCGTTGATTTTCGCAATTCTAACGGTAACTCTTCGGGCCAACCAAGTAGTGACGGGATTAACTCTGACAATTTTTGGCACCGGGTTTGCCAGCTTTGTGGGGCAGCCCATGCTGGGGGCTATGGTGGCTCCCAAGGTAGGTGCCTTTTTCGCAAAGAAAACATTGCCCTTGTTGGGAGACATTCCCTTTTTTGGGCCTGTTTTCTTTCGGCAGGATGTTTTTGTGTACTTGGGGTATGTGGTGGTGGTTTTAGCAGCGGTTTATCTATACAAAACCAAACCGGGATTGAATCTTCGGGCGGTGGGAGAAAACACCTCTTCGGCAGATGCTTCCGGAATCAATGTGGCTTTCTATAAGTATGCGCATATATTGATGGGAGGAGCACTGTGCGGATTGGGTGGAGCTTATCTGGCGCTGGTAAGAGTTCCCATCTGGCAATCGGATGTGGTGAACGGGCGGGGTTGGATTGCGGTGGCCCTGGTCATTTTCGCTTCCTGGAACCCCTTGAAAGCCTTTCTTGGAGCCATTTTATTTGGGGGGCTCAGCATTCTTGGCCTTCGGCTTCAAGCTATGGGCTTTTCCATCTCTCAGTATTTGGTGGATATGATTCCTTATCTGGCTACCATTATTATTGTAATTATAAGCTCTCACAAGAAGGGCAAAGAAAATCAACCTCCCATGGACCTTGGGAATTCTTACTTTCGAGAAGAAAGGTAACACCATGAACACACATTTTATTTCCCCTGACCATAACCAGCCAATTCCCCTGGCTGCAAAAGGAGAAGGGGTATATGTGACGGATGCAGAAGGAAAGTCTTATTTGGATGGTTGCTCTGGGCCCATGACAGTGAATTTGGGCCACGGAAATGAAGAGGTAAAAGAAGCGGTGCTTCAGCAAATGGAAGAAATTTCTTTTGCCTATCGCAGTCAATTTGCCACTGGAGCCTTGGACAAGCTTTGTGAGCTGATTGTAGCTATGGCTCCTCCGGGGCTTACTAAAGTTTCCTTGTGCAATTCCGGCTCCGAGGCCTCTGAGTTGGCCATGAAGATGGCCTATTCCTATTTTAAAGGAAAAGGGAAACCGGAGAAATGTAAAATGATTTCCCGCTGGCATAGCTACCATGGGGCCACATTGGGAGCATTATCCTTGTCAGGGAACCCGGGGAGGCGCCAGGATTATGCACCGCTTTTGTCAACGGGGCCAGTTTTGGAGCTGCCCTACTGTTTTCGATGCCCTTATGAAAAAACATACCCAGGATGTGATTTGTTTTGTGCCAGGTATTTGGAAAAAGTGATTTTAAGAGAAGGGCCGGATCGTATTGCGGCCTTTTTTGCCGAGCCGGTGACCGGGGCTTCCGGCGCGGGGATTCACCCCCCCGCCCCCTATTTTTCTGTGATTCAAGAAATTTGCAGACGGTACGATGTATTGCTGATACTGGATGAGGTGATAACAGGCTTTGGTCGCACCGGGAAAAATTTTGCTGCGGAACACTATTCCATTCAGCCGGATATTCTCATCTTTGGGAAAGGAATTTCCAGTGGGTTTGGGCCATTGGCCGGGATCCTGGTGAATGGTCAACGATATGAGGAAATGGTAGCCGGAGAGGTGGAGTTTGGAACCGGACATACTTATGGAGGAAATCCTTTGTCGGCGGCAGCGGGCGTGGCGGTTTTGAATTATCTGAAAAATCGGGGTTTGGTGGAGCAGGTGGAACAAAAGGGCAAGGTGTTGGAGGAGTTGTTGAAAGCACTGATGGAGCGGGTACCCCTTGTTGTGGATGTACGGGGAATGGGTTTGCTGTGGGGCCTTGAGCTGGCCATTTCTAAGCAAGAAAACAGGCCTTTCCCTCCGGAGAAGAAAGTCACCCGAAAAGTGATCGAAGCCTGCAAAAGAAATGGATTGATTCTATATCCCAGCCAAGGGTTCATCGATGGCAGTCATGGGGATTCGGTGTTGATTAGCCCTCCCTTTGTTATTACAGAAAAAGAAATGTTGGAAATGTGCACTTTGTTGGAAAAATCCCTCCTTGAAATTGTGAGGGAATTCTGAATTTGCAAAGGTTTTTTTATTGCAATTTCCATCTCGTGTGGTAAAATAAACCTAATCGTGTTACAAGATGAAAGAGAGGTACACGTCCAATGACAAAAAAGGATAAAATATTTGGCGATGAATATGTCGCACCTCCTCAGAAGCAGGAAGCCGCGCCTACGGTGATTGGCGTTACCACAGTGGTGGTGGGGAACATTTCTTCTACGGGGAAATTGGATATTCAAGGAAGAGTAAAAGGGGATATAGAGACTTCCAGCGATCTGGTGATTTCCGGTGTAGTAGAAGGCAATGTGGAAGGAAAAAATGTGGTGATGCAAACCGCTTCAGTAAAAGGAAATGTGGAAGCGTTGCATGATGTGGTTATGAGAAAATCCGTTATCCTAGGGGATGTGAAAGCCAACAATGTGATATTGGACGGAAAGATGCGAGGAAATCTAACCATACAAGAATCTACAGAGCTGACGGCCAATGCCATTTTGGCAGGGAATGTGGATACCAAGACTTTGTCCACCAACCCGGGAGCCAAAATCAATGGGGCCATTACAACCAGGGAAGCCAACTTGAAGGACAGTGATTTTAACTTCGAATCTCCGGAAAACATGACCACCTTTCAGGTTTCGGGAACGGTGATTGAAGAGGCGGAAGATGCGGAGGTAGCAGAGGAAGAAAAATAGAACGCCAGAAAAAATCGGAATTTATTGATTTATTAACAAAAAGCCGCAGCACATTGCGGCTTTTATCTTTTGCGAATTATCTAGCGCATTCTCCGTCGTTGCCCAGGAGAATATCAAGGCCGTGTTTCAGGTGAGGCAGAATGTATTCCAGATTTTCTTTTACGGCTTTGGGACTTCCCGGGAGATTGACAATCAAGGTGTTTCCCCGAATGCCGGCTTCAGCCCGAGACAGCATGGCTCTCGGCGTGATTTCCAACGACATTTTTCTCATGGCTTCCGGTATACCCGGAGTTTTTTTATTGATTACATTGAGTGTGGCATCGGGGGTTACATCCCGGTGAGAAAATCCGGTGCCTCCCGTGGTGAGGATTAAATCCAAATGCAGTTGGTCAGACCAACGGATGAGGGCGGATTCAATCATGCTTTGGTTATCGGGGAGAAGCAGATACTCCTTGTCCCAAAAATCATTGGAATTTCGCAAAATCTCCTGGATTGCTTTTCCCGAAAGATCTTCTCGTTCTCCCCGGAAGCCCTTATCACTGGCGGTGAGGATTCCTACTTGATACATTCCATTCTCCTTCCCGGGTGGTTCCCGCAGTTTCTTCGGTGTATAATAACATAGTAGTATAGATTGGAAGGAGGTGCAAGAATTATGATTTATGTACACTTGGCAACGGGGTTTGAGGAAGTGGAAGCCTTAACGGTGGTGGATGTTTTGAGAAGAGCCGCATTGGAAGTGCGAACCGTATCTTTGGAGAAAGAAAAAGCCGTGACGGGTCGTAGTGGCATTACAGTGATAGCAGATCAATTGATTGGGAACACCGATTATTCCCTGGGTGTGATGCTGGTGCTACCGGGAGGTCAACCGGGAGCTACCAATTTGCTGAATCACGAAGAACTAAGAGAAAAGATATTGGAATATAACAAGGCGAAAAAATACTTGGCCGCCATTTGTGCAGCCCCGATGGTGTTGGGTGCTCACGGCGTGCTGACAGGAAAAAAGGCCACCATATATCCCGGAATGGAAGGCCATTTAAAGGACGGGGAATATCAAGATCATCCGGTGGTTTGGGACGACCATTTGATTACTTCGAAGGGTCCGGGGACGGCGATGGACTTTGCATTGACCTTGATTCAAGTTCTGGTAGGAAAAGATATGGCAGAAAAAGTGAGGGCGGAGTTGTTGTTATGAAAAAAGAAATCGTGGCTTCTCGGAAGTTGACAGAAGGGGAGAGGGCTTTTAAGAATCTGGATTTGTCGAAAGCGGACTTGCATCTGCACTCTGATTATTCTGATGGAAATTATGGGGTTGCTGAAGTTTTGCAAAGAGCAAAAGCGGGCGGAGCACAGGTGATTTCAATCACGGATCATGATGGGATTCAGGGCATTCCGGAAGCCCGGGAAATTGCTATAAAAATGGGAAATCTTCGATTGGTGTCCGGTGTGGAATTTTCTGCAGAAGGCCCTTTGGGAGAAGAACTTCATATTTTGGGTTACTATTTTGATGGGGAAAATCCGGCCTTGCTTGGTATGATAGAGTGGATGAAATCCCAGAGGCGAGAACGAAATCGACGACTATTTGAAGTCATGTCTTCGGAAGGAGTTTTTGTTGGGGAAGAGGATTTTCTGGGAGAGTCCAATTTTCACTACATCGGAAAGCCTCTCATTGCGAAAAAAATGGTGGAGAAGGGATATATTACCCAACCGGCCCAGGCTTTTCAGTCGGGAGTCTATTTTGGATCGGAGTCTTGGAGGCGAGTGAAAAAAAACAAGGTGACTTCTAAGGAGGCCATCGAAAAAATTCGGGGGGCCGGAGGAGCGGCGGTTTTAGCCCATCCTTTGAAAATCAAGAAATTAGGCAAGAGAAACTCGGAAAGCTTTTGGCATACTTTAGAGGAGTTGTTACGGGTCCTAAAGGAACAGGGTCTTTTCGGTTTGGAGTGCTATTATCCGGAGCATACGCAAGAGGAAGAAGAAAGACTATTGGGCATAGCCCGTGATGTTGGCCTTTCCCCCAGCAAAGGCTCGGATTTTCACGGACAGGAAGAGGATTGACCAATATGGAAAAATATGGTAAATTCGGAGTGTGATGTGGACTTTCTCGTGAAAAGAAGAAAGGAGAGAAGCATGGCCATCGAAAGATCGGAAAAAGATGAAGTTACTTTTGAAATTGTGGAGCATATCGGCATTTTGGCTGAGAATCCATCTGGCTGGACCAAGGAGGTGAATTTGGTTTCTTGGAATCAAGCCCCTCCGAAATATGACATCAGAGATTGGGATACTACCCATGAACACATGAGTCGGGGAGTAACCCTACGGCCGGAAGAAGCGAAAAAACTGGTAGATTTTTTGTCGGAGCAAGCCCTGTAGAAGAGTTGCCCTCAAGAAAAAGGGAAGGGTTCCGCGTGGCGGAATCTTTTTCTTTGTGGTATAATTTTTGCAGTTTCTATCTCTTTGGCTAATTGAAAGGAAGCACCATGCAAATAACTATTATCAAGGAGTTGCGAGCTGAGCCGGAAAGGGCGGAGGTACCGGAGGGAATTCTGCTTTCCGACTTGGCAGACCGATACCAACAGGAAGTGCCGTATCAAATATTGGCGGCAAAGGTGAATAACAAATTGGAAGACTTAAATGAGGAAGTAGTGGAGAATGGGGTCATCGAGTTTTTGGATATGCGCACCCAGGCGGCCAACCTCATTTATCAGCATAGCCTAAGCATGATTTTTTTAAAAGCCATTTCCGATGTGGTGGGCAAAGCCAATGTGGAAATTGCCAATTCCCTGAATAAAGGTCTCTACACAGAAGTTCGTTTGTTTCGTGAAGAAAAAGATTCCGAAGGAAAGATTAAGTATCGGGAGGATTTTATTAACGCGGACGAAATAAGGCGAGTGGAAGAGCGAATGCGGGAAATCGTGGATAAAGACATTCCCTTTTTTCGGCAAACCTGCAGTCGTGAGAAAGCGGCGGCTCAGCTGGTAGGGGATGGGGATGTGGAAAAGATGCGAATCTTGAACTCCACCAATGTAAAAACCATGGCATTCTATTCCCTAGAGGGGTATTGGAATTTTTTCTATGGCAAGATGGTGCCTTCCACTGGATATGTCCCATACTTTGAGCTGAGACCTTATAACGAGGGAAAGGCGGTTTTGCTTCGTTTCCCCCACCATTCCGACCCCAACCGTATTTTACCTTACGAGGATGACTTTCTTTTGTCCCATGCCTTTGGTGAAACGAAAAAGTGGGGGCGGTTGATGAAATGTGCCTTTGTAGCAGATTTGAACGATAAAATTAAAGCGGGAAGCATCAGGGAGTTAATCCTTATCAGTGAAGCCTTGCATGCAAAAAAAATAGCCGAGTTGGCGGAGCAAATTAAAGGGGAGGGGAAACGGATTATTCTGATTGCTGGGCCTTCCAGTTCCGGAAAAACCACCTTTGCCAAAAGATTGAACATTCAATTGCGTGTGGAAGGGTTGGAGCCACTTTATCTGGGTACGGATGATTATTTTGTGGAAAGAGCGGAAACTCCTTTGGACAAAAATGGGGAGCCGGATTTTGAGAGCTTGGCCGCCATTGATGTGAAGCTTTTTAATCGACATTTGAGGGAGCTGTTGGAGGGAAAAGAGGTGGATATACCCACCTTCGATTTTCTCACCGGACATAAGGAGTTTGGGAGACGAAGGATCTCCATTAAGAGCAATCAACCTATTGTCATCGAAGGAATCCATGCGTTGAACGATGCCATGACCCCTGATGTTCTTCCGGAAGAAAAGTTCAAAATATACATCAGCCCTTTGACCAATCTGAGCATTGATGCCCACAATCGGATACCCACTACGGATTCACGAATGCTTCGGAGGTTGGTGCGGGATTATCTTTATCGTGGCCACGATGCCCAAAAAACCATTCGGGATTGGCCCAAGGTACGGGCTGGGGAATTTGCCAATATATTTCCTTACAACAGCAAGGCAGATGTGCTCTTTAATTCGGCCCATATCTATGAGTTGGCGGTGTTGAAAAAACATGCGGCACCCCTGTTGGAGTCCATCAGCAGAGAGGAAGAAGAATATGCAGAAGCCAGAAGAATGTTGGATTTTTTACGCTTTTTTCAAACGATAGAAGATGAAACCATTATTCCCAACCACTCGATTTTGCGGGAGTTCATCGGGGGTAGTGTTTTTGTGGAAGGATAGGGCCGGAAAATGAAAAGAGAAATTACGGTAGTTGGAGGAATTACCGCCGATATTGAGGGAGTTCCTTTGGAGGATTTGGTGTTTCAGGATTCCAACCCTGGGAAAATACGGATTTCCTATGGTGGCGTAGGAAGGAACATCGCAGAAAATCTGGCTCGATTGGGGCTTTCTGTGGCCATGGTATCTGCCGTGGGGAAAGATTTTGTGGGGGTATCTGCCAAGGGCCAGTTGGAAGGGCTGGGAGTGGATGTGAGCCAAGTGGTTCAGTATCCGGAGGAAAGCACAGCAATGTATCTTTCTATTTTAAATATCCTGGGAGATATGGAAATGGGACTTTGCAACATGGATGTTTTGGAAAAAATCACCATGGAACGGCTGTACACGATTATTCCTTGGCTTAAAGAAAGCGAAATTCTCTGTTTGGACACCAATTTATCGGAAGATCTTTTGTTGGGTTTGACGGAAGCTTTGGAAGGTGTTCCTCTATTCTTGGATCCGGTTTCGGTAGCAAAGGCTCCAAGAGTAAGAAAATCCATCGGCAGGTTTCATACCATCAAACCCAATCGTATGGAGGCTGAAGAAATTTCCGGGTTGACTATTCTTAGCCGGGAGGATTTGGAACTGGCAGGAAACTGGTTTCTTGGGCAAGGAGTCAAAAGGCTTTTCATTACTTTGGGAAGTGGCGGAGTGTACTACCAGGAGGGAGAAAAGAGGGGGTTGATTCCGGTAGCCCACACGGCTTTGGAAAGCGCTACCGGAGCGGGAGATGCTTTCAGCGCCGCAGTGCTGGTAGGCCATTTAAGGGAATGGGATGTTGAGAAGACTGCAAAAGTGGCCATGGAGGCATCACGAATTACTATGGAAAGCAAATCACCGGTGAATCCCGATATGAGCATGGATTTGCTTTTACAGCGTGTGGAAGGAGGGAAGAAGTCGAATGCGTGAATATATGGACATCCATCCGGATGTGAGAACGGCCTTGGATCTGGGAAATCCGGTGGTAGCTTTAGAAAGTACTATCATTGCCCATGGGATGCCTCACCCTCAAAACCTGGAAACGGCTCGCCGTGTGGAGGAAGTTATTGAGCAGGCGGGGGCGGTTCCTGCAACCATTGGAATTATCCAAGGTCGAATCAAAGTGGGGCTCACATGGGAAGAGACGGAGTATCTTGCGAAAGCAAAGGATGTAGTCAAGGTAAGCCGTCGGGATTTTCCCTTGGTTCTGGCGGAAAAAAGGGATGGAGCTACTACGGTGGCTGGAACCATGTTGGTGGCAGAGCAGGCGGGAATTCGCATTTTTGTCACCGGGGGAATCGGAGGAGTGCACCGGGGAGCCGGTAAAACCTTTGATATTTCTGCAGATCTGGAAGAATTGAAGAACACCGATGTGGTGGTAGTCTGTGCAGGAGTTAAATCCATTTTGGACATTGGAGGAACCTTGGAATATCTGGAAACAGCAGGTGTTCCGGTGTTCGGCTTCCAAACCCATGAGTTTCCCGCCTTCTACAGCAGACAAAGCGGATTTCCCGCGGAATATACCTTTCGGGATGCGGACCATGCCGCTTCTGTAATACAGACCAAATATGGGATGGGCCTTAAGGGGGGGATGGTGATTGCCTGCCCCATCCCGGAGGAGTGGGAGATTCCTTGTTCGGAAATGGATGAGTACATCCAGTCTGCTTTGGAAGATTGCCAATCCGGAGGGATTGCCGGAAAAAGGGTTACTCCATTTTTGTTGGGCCGAATCAAAGAATTGACTTCAGGCAAGAGCCTGGAGGCGAACATTCGGTTGGTTCTAAATAATGCCCTGATCGGGGCTCAAATAGCCGGTGCGTATCGAAGGAAAAAATGAAAGGAGAAAAAGAAATGAAGGCGAAAATAGATGCAATATTAAAAAACTTAAAAAAAAGAAATACAGAAGGGTATTTCGCAGAAACCATTGAGGAAGCCAAGCAAATTGCTTTGTCCTTGGTGGAAGAAGGAGATATGGTTTCTTGGGGAGGATCCATTACTTTGGAGGAAGTGGGCCTTAAGAGGGAATTGATCCGCTGGGAGCAATCGGGAAAAATTTCCATTATTGATCCTTATTCCACAAAGGATCCGGCGGAAAGTTATGAGAGGCGTAGACAAAGCCTTCTCTCTGACATTTATTTCTTAAGCACCAATGCTATGACCACGGATGGTGAATTGGCCAATATTGACGGGACGGGAAATCGAGTAGCGGCTCTTACCTTTGGTCCTAAAAAAGTGGTGGTTTTGGTTGGAATCAATAAGTTGACAGATAATTTGGAAGAGGCCATTAACCGAGTCAAAGAAGTGGCTTGTCCGAAAAATGCGGTGCGCTTGGGGCGTAGAACTCCTTGCGCTCTAACGGGAAAGTGTTGTGACTGTTTGCTTCCCAAAGAAACCATTTGTTCCGCTATTGTAACCACTCGATTCAATCAGAATCCGGGAAGGATGCATGTAATTCTAATTAACGAAGAATTGGGGTATTAGATTAACTATAGGTGGAATGGCGGGGTTTGCCGGAGAGGCCCAGGCATAAATGAAACACACGGAACCGTGGTAAGTTGATAACCGATGTACCCGTTGGAAATACAATCTTTCATCTGTGAACAAATCAAAAAACAAAAAAGTATAAAAAAGTATAAAAAAGCCCTTGCAATCTGTTTTTTTCTGTTATATATTGTAAGGGCTTGCTTTAAGCGATGAAACGGGAAGTTGCTGAGCTATCAGGTAATTTCCGTGGAGAATTGTCCCTGCATGACGGGGGCGAAGGGGTGACTTGCAATTTGTTTTGTGAAAAGAAATATGAAACACACGGAACCGTGTACAAAGCAAGCGAAACGCTGTACACATTGCAAAATCAGGATAAATCCCCCTGTACAAGAATAGCGAAAACCGTACAAAATCATTTAGGAGGAAAACAATGAGCGAATTACAAAAAATCCGAATCCGTTTAAAGGCTTATGATCATGCTTTGTTGGATCAATCTGCGGCAAAAATCGTAGATACGGCGAAAAAAACCGGAGCTGATGTATCCGGACCTATCCCGCTTCCCACAGAGAGAGAAGTGGTTACGATCCTTCGTGCAGTGCACAAGTACAAAGACTCCAGAGAACAGTTTGAACAAAGAACGCATAAAAGACTGATAGACATTACTAATGCCACCGGGAAAACCACGGACGCCTTGACGAAGCTGGAGCTTCCTGCCGGTGTGGACATTGAAATCAAGCTGTAAGAATCAAAGGGCAGCAAAAAAGCAAATCAAAAAAGTAAAAGTGTAAGGGTACTCCCCTTAGTATGATCCCTCTGTAAAAGAGCGATCCGCTGTAAGAGAAAAGGAGAAGAATATACGATGAAGATCATGTTAGGAAAGAAAGTTGGAATGACGCAAGTGTTTACCGAAATGGGGGAAGTAATTCCTGTAACGGTAATCGAAGCCGGACCACAGACCGTGACTCAGATTAAAACGGCAGAAACCGATGGTTACGATGCGGTTCAGGTGGGCTTTCAGGATGCAAAACCTCAGAGAGTCAATAAGCCCATGACAGGCCATTTCCAAAAGAGTGGTGTTTTGAAAAAGTACTTGGTGGAGTTTACTCCCGATGAAGGGGACACCTATGAAGTGGGACAAGTTATGACTGTTCAAGAATTTGAAGAAGGCAAGAAGATGGATGTAACGGGCATTTCCAAAGGAAAAGGAACCCAAGGAAATATCAAGAGGCACGGCCATCACAGAGGCCCCATGACTCATGGTTCGAAGCACAAGAGATTAGGCGGTGCTTTGGCAGCCGGTACATATCCCTCCAGAGTCTTTAAAGGAAACGCAGGTCCGGGTAGAATGGGACGGGATACCGTCACCGTTCAAAATGTGACCTTGGTAAAAGTTATTGAAGATAGGAACCTTTTATTAGTGAAGGGTGCTGTTCCGGGACCGAAGGGTGGTCTCCTCCGCATCCAATATGCTGTAAAAGGTCAAGACAAATAAAGAGGACAGGAGAAAGGAGGAAGTATGAAATGGCAACTGTAAAAGTGCTTGATATGAACGGTAATGAAACTGGAACCATGGAATTAAAAGATGAAATCTTTGGTATAGAGCCCAATGCATACGCAGTTCACGAGATGGTTAAAAATTATTTGGCAAATCACAGACAGGGAACCCAGTCGGCAAAAACCCGAGGAGAAGTACGGGGAGGCGGCAGAAAGCCCTTCCGACAAAAGGGAACGGGACGACATAGACAGGGGAGTTCCACGGATCCTTCACAGGTTGGTGGTGGCGTGGTGTTTGCTCCCAAACCCAGAGACTACAGTTACACTGTACCTAAGAAAATGCGAAGATTGGCCATGAAATCCGCCCTGTCTTCCAAGGTTCAGGAAAATGAAATCATCATCTTGGATCAATTGACCTTTGATGCACCTAAAACCAAAGAGATGATTAAAGTATTGGAAAATATTAATGCAGCCAAGAAGGCATTAATCGTTACTGTAGATAAGGATGATCAAATGGTACGTTCTGCTGCCAATATTCCCGGTGTTCGCACCGCATTGGTATCCACCATGAATGTATATGAAATCATTCACCACACCAGCTTCATTGTGACCAAAGAAGCGGTTCAGAAAATTGAGGAGGTGTATTCCTAATGAAAACCCCTTACGATGTAATCATTAAGCCCATTATTTCAGAAATGAGTATGGATGAGGCACACAAGAAAAGATACACATTCCGAGTGGCAAAAGATGCCAACAAAACCCAGGTTAAAGAAGCAGTCGAAGAAATTTTCGGTGTGGAAGTGTCCAAGGTAAACATAATGAATGTAAACGGTAAAGTAAAAAGAATGGGAAGAAACGTAGGTATGACTTCGGCCTGGAAAAAGGCAGTGGTAACTCTTACTCCGAAGAGTAAGGAAATCGAATTCTTCCAAGGACTGTAAGAATAGGAGGAAAAGGAATATGGGAATCAGAAAATACAATCCGACAACTCCTGGCTTGAGAGGAATGACGGTTTCCACTTTTGAGGAGATCACCAAGGATTCGCCGGAAAGGTCTTTGACGGTGACGCTGAAAAAGCACTCCGGAAGAAATTCCAGAGGGAAGATTACCGTTCGGCATCGAGGTGGCGGCTATCGTCCCAAGTACCGAATCATCGATTTCAAGAGGGATAAAGATGGAGTGCCCGGAAATGTAGCAGCCATTGAATACGATCCCAACCGAAGTGCCAACATTGCATTAATTGTATATGCCGACGGGGAGAAGAGATACATCCTGGCTCCCAATAAGCTGGCGGTAGGAGATGTGATTTTCTCCGGTCCGGAAGCGGACATCAAGGTAGGAAATGCGCTTCCGTTGTTCAACATTCCGGTAGGTACCATGATTCACAACATTGAGATGAAAGCCGGCAAAGGTGGCCAGATGGTTCGTTCTGCCGGAAATGGTGCCCAATTAATGGCCAAGGAAGAAAAATATGCACAAGTACGACTTCCTTCCGGAGAGGTGCGAAGAGTTCGAATCGAATGTCGTGCCACCATTGGTGAAGTGGGAAATATTGACCATGCAAACATTCAAATTGGTAAGGCGGGTCGAAAAAGACATATGGGCATACGACCTACAGTGAGAGGTTCTGCCATGAACCCCAATGACCATCCCCACGGTGGTGGTGAAGGAAAAACGGGAATTGGACGTGTCAGTCCGGTGACTCCCTGGGGAAAACCTGCGTTGGGTTATAAGACCAGGAAAAAGAACAAGCCTTCAAGTCAATATATCGTCAAGAAGAGAAATGAGAAATAAGGAAGGAGCATAGATAATGGGCAGATCACTAAAAAAAGGTCCTTTCGTAAACGCCAAGCTGCTGAAGAAGATAGATGAAATGAATGCAGCCAACGATAAGAAAGTCATTAAGACCTGGTCAAGACCATCCACCATTTTCCCGCAAATGGTAGGGCATACCATCGCGGTGCATGATGGAAAAAAACATGTACCGGTCTATATCACAGAAGATATGGTAGGCCATCGATTGGGCGAATTCGCTCCAACCCGAACCTATCGAGGACATGCTGCTGATAAGTCCACCAAAAAAAGGTAGTGAAAGGAGATAAACAAAAATGGAAGCAAAAGCAGTTGCAAAATATGTGAGAATGTCTCCGATCAAACTAAAACCAGTTGCAGATCTGGTACGAGGTAAGGACTTGAATGAGGCATTGACCATATTGAAATTCACCCCCGGTAAGGGATCGCAAATTGTTGAAAAAGTTGTAAAATCGGCGGCAGCCAATGCAGAAAACAACTTTGACCTTAATCCGGATAACTTATTCGTTGCTGAAGTATATGCTCATCAGGGACCAACCATGAAAAGATGGAGAGCTGGTGCACAAGGTAGAGCATCGAAGATCCTTAAGAGGTCCAGTCATGTGGGAGTTACTCTTAAGGAGAAAAACTAGGAAAGGGAGGTTTACTAGATGGGTCAGAAAGTAAGTCCGCACGGATTAAGAGTAGGTATCATTAAGGATTGGGATTCGAAATGGTATGCTAATTCTAAGAATTTTGCCGATTACTTGGTTGAGGACAATAAAATCAGAGAGTTTGTCAAGAAAAGATTGTATGTGGCCGGTGTCTCCCGTGTTCTGATTGAGCGAGCAGCAAACAATCAAATGAGAGTAGCCATCCTGGTGGGGAAACCGGGTATGGTAATTGGTCGGGATGGCAGTGGTCAGGAACAACTAAAAAAAGAACTGGAAAAGATGACCGGCAAGACATGTTTTATTGAAATTATTGAAATTCGCAAACCGGAATTGGACGCACAGCTAACAGCAGAAAGCATTGCTTCCGCTTTGGAAAAAAGAATTTCATTTCGTAGGGCGATGAAACAGGCTATGGGAAGAACTATGAAATCCGGCGCCAAAGGAGTTAAGGTCTTGGTTTCCGGTCGACTGGGCGGAGCAGAAATCGCTCGATCCGAAAAATACAGCGAGGGAAATGTTCCCTTGCATACCTTGCGAGCCAATATTGACTATGGGTTTTGCGAAGCCGATACCACATATGGGAAGCTAGGCGTTAAGGTGTGGATCAATCACGGAGAAATTTTGGACAAGGGGCTTCAAAGTGCCAAGCCGGAAGAAAAACCGGCGGGCCGCAGAGAGGGAGATCGAAAACCGAGAAGGGACAACGATCGAAACAACAGGAAAAATCGAAGAGATGGAGACAATCGAGGCAGACGGGATGACCGTTTTGCGAAACCTGAAATGGCTCCTGCCGTGAATCCAAGAGTTCGAAAGGCACCCAAAGCAGAAGAGGCCAAAGCTCCGGCTCCCACTCCTGAGCAAGAAATCGTGAAAGAAGGAGGCGAAGAATAATGTTGATGCCCAAACGCGTGAAGCATAGAAAAGTTCACAGAGGTCGAATGAAGGGCGTTGCCACCAAAGGCAATTCCATCACTTATGGGACCTATGGTCTGGTAGCGATGGATTGTGGATGGATTACCTCCAATCAAATTGAATCGGCCCGTATCGCTATGACACGTTCAATAAAAAGAGGTGGTAAGGTTTTTATTAAAATCTTCCCCCATAAATCCGTAACTAAAAAACCGGCTGAAGTAAGAATGGGATCCGGTAAAGGTGCTCCCGATCATTGGGTAGCCGTTGTAAAACCCGGTCGAGTGATGTTTGAAATTGCTGGAGTGCCTGAAGACAAAGCCAGAGAAGCCATGAGATTGGCTGCTCACAAATTGCCCATTCGTTGTAAGTTTGCCATCAAAGGCCAAGAATTAGCAGAGGGTGGTGACGCATAATGGAATTGAAAAAAATTAGAGAAATGACCGATACCGAACTGAACGCTGAATTGTTGAAGCTGAAAAATGAATTGTTCAATCTCCGGTTTCAACATGTGACGGGGCAGCTGGAAAACCCCATCAAAATGAGAGACGCAAAAAGAGACATTGCTCGGGTAAAGACTATTATCAAAGAAAAAGAATTGGCCAAGGCCGAGGCTTAAGAAAGGAGGATGAATTATGACAGACGATAGAAACAGAAGGAAAACCCGTGTCGGGGTCGTCGTGAGTGACAAAATGGACAAGACCATCGTTGTATCCATTGAGGATCTCGTAAAGCATTCTCTTTATGGGAAAGCCGTTAAAAAGACCAAAAGACTGAAGGCCCACGATGAGAACAATGAATGCCAGACCGGCGATAAAGTTAGAATAATGGAAACCAGACCTCTGTCTCGTGAAAAGAGATGGCGTGTGGTGAACATCATCGAAAAGGTTAAGTAAAGGAGGCACCGGACAATGATTCAGACAGAAACAAGACTCAGAGTCGCTGATAATTCAGGTGCAAAGGAACTGTTATGTATCCGTATCCTGGGAGGAACCTCCAGACAATATGCGAACATAGGAGATATCATCGTTTGTGCTGTTAAAGAAGCAACCCCGGGTGGTGTTGTGAAAAAAGGCGATGTGGTGAGGGCTGTGATAGTTCGAACCAAGCATGGTGCCCGAAGAAATGACGGTAGTTATGTGAAATTTGATCAAAATGCAGCTGTTATCATAAAAGAAGATAAAAACCCAGTGGGAACTCGTATCTTTGGGCCTGTAGCCAGAGAGCTAAGGGAGAAGAGCTTCATGAAAATCATTTCCCTGGCACCAGAAGTATTATAGGAGGGACCGAGGATGAAAATCAAAAAAGACGATACCGTCCTGGTAATCACAGGAAAAGATAAAGGAAAAAAGGGGAAGGTTTTAAAAGCTCTACCCAAGGAAAACCGAATTATCGTAGAAGGGGTTAATGTTCAGACCAAGCATCAGAAACAGACGCGTCAGGAACGAGCGGAAATCAAACATCAAGAGGGACCCATTCACGTTTCCAACGTGATGTACTACGATAAGAAAAGCAATGCACCCACTCGAGTTGGTCACAAAATCGAAAATGGGAAAAAGGTTCGAATCGCCAAAAAGAGTGGCGCCGTTATAGACTAGGAAAGGAGGAGACGATATTGACAGCCAGATTAAAAGAAGCGTATAAAAGTGACGTTTTCAAGGGGATGATGGAAAAATTCCATTATGCCAATGCGATGCAAGTGCCGAAGCTGGAAAAGGTAACCATTAATATCGGTTTGGGTGAAGCGAAGGACAATCCGAAGATGATGGAAACTGCTGTAGAAGAACTAGGTCTTATTGCCGGCCAAATGCCGGTAGTGACTAAAGCCAAGAAATCGGTTGCAAACTTCAAGGTGCGTCAAGGGATGCCGGTAGGAACCAAGGTGACCCTTCGTGGAGAATCCATGTATGAATTCGTGGACAAATTCTTTAACATCGCTCTTCCCAGAGTTCGGGACTTTAAGGGCGTAAGTAAGAATTCCTTTGATGGCCGTGGAAATTATTCCATGGGAGTCAAAGAGCAGCTGATCTTTCCGGAAATCAACTACGATAAAGTAGATATGGTCAAGGGAATGAACATTGTTTTCACCACAACGGCTAAAACGGATGAGGAAGCCAGAGCTTTGCTGGAACTCCTCGGTATGCCGTTCGAAAAATAGGAGGGAATTATGGCAAAGACATCTCTCAAAATCAAACAGCAGAGAAAACCAAAATATGCTTCGAGAGCATATACAAGATGCAGAATTTGCGGGAGACCACATTCCGTTTTAAAGAAATATGGAATATGCCGTATCTGCTTTAGAGAACTTGCTTATAAGGGAGAGATTCCGGGAGTGAAGAAAGCAAGTTGGTAGAATTTTCCAGAAAGGAGATCGTACTGTAATGACTATGACAGATCCTATAGCAGATATGCTAACAAGAATCAGAAATGCCAATACTGTCGGTCACGAAACGGTCGAAATACCGGCGTCGAAGATCAAAAAATCCATCGCCGCCATATTGACCGATGAGGGCTACATCAAGGGCTACGACGTGATAGAAGACGACAAACAAGGTGTCATTCGAATTACCATGAAGTATGGCCAGAACAAAGAACGGGTCATCAGTGGGATCAAGAAGATATCCAAACCCGGCTTGAAAGTTTATGCGAAAGCAAATGAAGTACCGAAAGTACTGGGCGGTCTGGGAATCGCCATCATCTCCACTTCCAATGGGGTTATCAGCGATAAAGAAGCTCGTAAATTGGGTGTTGGCGGCGAAGTAATTTGTTATGTTTGGTAGGAGGAATTTGATATGTCAAGAATAGGTAAGTTACCTGTTGCTCTTCCTGCCGGCGTAGAGGTCAAGGTTGATGGAAACAATGTGGTTTCTGTAAAAGGACCGAAGGGCGAATTGCAGGAAAAAGTCAGCAAACTGGTAAAGATTGAAACAAAAGATGGTGTACTGGAAGTAACCCGTTCCGGAGACAGTAAAGAAGAGCGTGCACAACATGGTTTGGCCAGAACCCTGATCCATAATATGGTGGTGGGTGTAACGGAGGGTTTTGAGAAAAAACTCAGTCTGGTAGGCGTGGGCTACAAAGCCGAAAAGCAAGGGAAAAAATTGGTGTTGAACCTGGCTTACTCTCATCCGGTGATCATGGAAGACCCGGAGGGAATCACTACGGAATGTACTTCTGCTACGGAGATCGTAGTAAGGGGGGCCGACAAGGCAGAGGTAGGAAACTATGCTGCCAACATTCGGGCATGGAGAAGACCGGAACCCTATAAGGGGAAAGGAATTCGTTATGTAAACGAAGTGGTTCGCAAAAAAGAGGGCAAAGCTGGAGTTAAAAAATAGGAAAGGAGTGAAGATACAATGACTGAAAGCAGAAACGATCGTCGTCTTATGAGACATAAGCGTGTAAGAAAAACTTTATCCGGCACTCCTTCACAGCCTAGAATGTGTGTTTATCGTAGCAATAAGAACATTTCAGTTCAAATTATTGATGATGTGAATCACACCACCTTATGTTCGGCTTCCTCCTTGGAAAAGGAGCTGAAAGCTGAGATCGGGTACGGCGGAAACAAAGAAGCGGCCAAAAAAGTGGGAGAGGTCATTGGGAAGAGAGCTCTTGAAAAAGGCATCGAGACCGTGACATTCGACCGGGGTGGTTTCTTGTATCACGGAAGAGTAAAAGAATTGGCGGATGGTGCTCGTGAAGCCGGTTTAAAATTCTAAGGAGGAGGAAAGAATATGCGACAAGCAATGATCGATGCATCCAAAATGGACCTAAAAGAATCCATCGTTAGCATCCGACGTGTTGCCAAGACCGTAAAGGGCGGAAGAAACATGAGATTCTCCGTATCTGTTGTAGTTGGTAATGGCGAAGGCTATGTGGGCGTGGGTCTGGGAAAAGCACAGGAAATCCCGGAAGCGGTTCGGAAGGCCATCGAAGATGCAAAAAAGAATTTGATTTATGTTCCCACGGTGGGAACCACGATTCCGCACAGAATCCTTGGAATTTTTGGTGCTGGACAGGTGTTGATTATGCCTGCAGGCCCTGGTACCGGAGTTATTGCCGGATCCTCGGTCCGTACGGTTCTGGAAGCCGCTGGAGTGAAAGATGTACGAGCAAAATCAATTGGTTCCAACAATGCAACCAATATGGCCTACGCCACAATAGAGGGTCTGCGAAGTTTAGTGACGGCTGAAAAAGTGGCCAAACTACGCGGAAAGACCAAGGAAGAAATCTTAGGATAGGGGGAGCGACGAAATGGCAAAAATGGTTAAGATCACTTTAACAAAGAGCCCGATCGGTGCAAAACCCGACCACCGCAAGACCATTGTGGCATTGGGTTTGAAAAAGATGCACCAGTCCGTAGTGATGGCAGATACACCGCAAACCAGAGGTGCGGTGAAAAAGGTAGAGCATCTTGTTACAGTAGAAGAACTATAGAAATGGAGGTGCTTTGCAAATGAAATTACATGAGTTAAAAGCCGCTCCGGGTTCTACCAAGGCAAAGAAACGAAGAGGCCGAGGGACCGGCACCGGGCTGGGTAAAACCGGCGGAAGAGGAATGAACGGTCAGAACTCCAGAAGTGGCGGAGGTGTGCGCTTGGGCTTTGAAGGCGGACAAATGCCTCTCTACCGAAGACTTCCGAAAAGAGGCTTTACCAATATTTTCGGAACTCAGTACGAAATTGTCAACATTGACGACTTGAATAAGTTTGAAGAAGGGACGATCGTTACGCCGGAGCTGATGGAAGAAGCTGGCCTGGTAAAACAGGTGAAAGACGGAGTAAAGATTTTGGGCAACGGAAATTTAGAGAAAAACATTTCGGTTCAGGCTCACAAATTTAGCAAGACGGCAATCGAAAAAATTGAGTCTGCGGGAGGAAAGGCAGAGGTAATCTAGTATGGGAATGATTAAAACAGTTCAGGCTGCCTGGGGAATTCCGGACATGCGGAAGAAGATGATTTTTACCCTTCTCATGTTGGCGGTATTCCGAATCGGCTCCAACATTCCGGTGCCGGGCATTGACAGAGCAGTATTAGATCAGGTGTTTGATGGGGGGACCGGGTTATTGGCTTTATTTGACCTGTTTTCCGGAGGAGCTTTCAGCAACTTCACCATATTTGCACTGAGCATTACTCCATATATTACCGCTTCCATCATATTCCAGCTTTTGACCATCGCTGTACCGTCTTTGGAAAGATTGGCAAAAGAAGGGCAGGAAGGGAAAAAGAAAATTGCGCAGTATACTCGCTATTTAACAGTGGCGTTGGCCTTTGTACAAGCCATTGGTTTGGCCATTGGTCTATTCCGACAAGCCCTAATCAGCACGGATTTCTTTTCTGTAGGCGTCATTGTATTGACCTTGTCTGCAGGAACAGCGTTCCTGATGTGGTTAGGAGAACAAATCAACGAAAGCGGCATTGGAAACGGCATTTCTCTCATCATTTTCGGTGGGATTATTGCTAGAGTGCCCAGTGCCATTCATGAAAATTCCATTCGTTTTCTTGATGGAGAAATCGGAATCATCACTGTCCTCATTTTCCTGATATTTGCTTTGGCGGTTATCGTCGGCATCATTCTGGTACAACAAGGACAAAGAAGGATTCCGGTGCAGTATGCAAAGAGAGTTGTGGGAAGAAAAATGTACGGTGGGCAATCCACTCACATTCCCCTCAAGGTAAATCAAGCGGGGGTTATTCCGGTAATTTTCGCCTTGTCTTTGTTACAATTTCCGTTGACCATCACCTATTTCATGCCAGAGACGGGTTTCTCAGCATGGGTTACTAAGTGGCTGTCTCCTTATGGGGACCCCGGGGTGTGGTTTTATGCGGTATTCAATATCATTTTAATCATGTTTTTCACCTACTTTTATACGGCGGTTACTTTCAACCCCGCGGAAGTGGCAGGGAACATGAAGAACAATGGTGGTTTCATCCCGGGCATTCGCCCAGGAAAGCCCACTGTGGAATATCTGAATAAAGTTATGACTCGAATTACCTTTGTATCGGCCGTATTTCTTGCTGCGGTGTCCACACTGCCTACCCTGATTGACCAATGGACTCCTTTGAATGTAGGGTTTGGAGGAACCAGCCTGTTGATTGCGGTGGGTGTTGCTCTTGACACCATGAGACAGTTGGAAAACCAGATGGTAATGAGAAACTACGAAGGCTTCTTGAAATAGGAGAAGAAAAATGAACGTAATTTTGTTAGGCCCTCCGGGTGCGGGGAAAGGCACCCAGGCAACTACTATTGTGAAGGAATACCATATTCCTCACATTTCAACGGGAGACATTTTCCGGGAGAACATTAAAAATGGAACTGAGCTGGGAAAGAAGGCTCAGGAATACATGAACAAGGGAGAACTGGTGCCGGACGACTTGGTAATTGAAATTGCCACAGACCGATTGGCCAGAGAGGATTGCCGTAAGGGCTTTCTCTTGGATGGATTTCCCCGTACGGTTCACCAAGCGGAAGAATTGGATCGATTTTTGGAAAGCAGTGGAAAGGGAGTAGACCACGTGTTGAATATCTCCGTTGCCAAAGAGGAATTGATTCGACGTTTGATTGGGCGCAGGGTATGCAAAAGCTGTGGTGCTACTTATCATATCGAGACCATGAAACCAAAAGTGGATGGAATTTGTGATGTTTGCGGCGGTGAATTGGTTCAAAGAGCTGATGACAACCGGGAGACGGTGGAAAATCGCATCGATGTATATGAACAGCAGACTATGCCTTTGATTGACTATTACGAGAAAGCCGGAGTGCTGGTGCACATTGACGGGTCTTTGGGCCTGGAAAATGTTTTTGCCGGGATTCGGGAAGTGTTGGGTGAGAAATCAGTATGATTATCATCAAATCTCCACAGGAAATTGACTTGATGAGAGAATCGGGCCGGGTGACCGGATACATATTGAAAGAATTGGGAACGTTGATTAAACCGGGAATTTCTACGGCGGAAATCGATGGGTTTGTGGAAAAGACCATCCGTTCTAAAAACATGATTCCTGCTTTCAAAGGTTACAACGGCTTTCCCGCCAGTGCCTGTGTCTCTGTCAACGAAGAATTGGTTCACGGAATTCCTTCCAAGGAGCGAATTCTGAGAGAAGGGGACATTGTCAGCGTAGATGTGGGATGTACTTATAAAGGGTACATCAGTGATGCGGCCCGCACCTATGGAGTGGGAGCCATCAGCCCGTCAGCAGCTCGCTTGATAAAAGCGGCGGAAGACAGCTTTTTTGAGGGTTTGAAGTACTGCAAAAAAGGTCATCGATTAGGAGATGTATCCCACGCTATTCAGGAAAAAGCGGAAGGGGAAGGATACTCGGTGATTCGGGATTTTGTGGGGCATGGCGTAGGGCAAAACATGCATGAAGATCCCCAAATCCCAAATTATGGCACCGAAGGAAGGGGGCCCCGACTGGAACAGGGAATGGTTTTTGCCATTGAACCCATGATTGCAGAAGGAACCTTCGAGGTAGAGGTGCTATTGAACAATTGGACGGTAGTGACTTGTGATGGAAAGCTGTCCGCCCATTACGAAAACACAGTGGTCATAACGGATGGTGAGCCCGAACTGCTCACCTTGTAAGAGAAGAGGTGGATGAAGAATGGCGAAAAAAGATGTCATCGAAGTGATGGGTACCGTAGTAGATGCCCAACCCAATGCCATGTTTGTGGTCAAACTGGAGAACGGTCATGAAGTATTGGCCCATATATCGGGGAAGATTCGTATGAACTTTATCCGGATTCTGCCGGGAGATAAGGTGAGAGTTGAACTTTCTCCTTATGATCTTACAAGAGGCAGGATCACGTGGCGAGACAAATAGGAGGGTTTATTATGAAAGTTAGAGCTTCAGTAAAACCTATCTGTGAAAAGTGCAAGATTATCAAGAGAAACGGTAAAGTCATGGTGATTTGCAAGAATCCCAAGCACAAACAAACACAGGGGTAAAGGTACGTTATTTATTGATTGGTTACATCCCGTTTATATTATGCCCCGGAAATTATCCGGTGATGCGTGACGGAAGATGGGAATAGGAGGAAAAAATGGCTCGAATAGCCGGTGTCGATTTACCAAGAGAAAAAAGAATTGAAATCGGTCTGACCTATATCTACGGAATTGGCAGACCCACTGCATTAGCAATCCTGGAGAAAGCAGGCGTGAACCCGGACACCCGGGTGAAGGACCTTTCTGAAGAAGAAGCTGGTGCCATCCGTAAAATCATTGATACCGAATACGCAGTAGAAGGGGATCTCCGAAGAGAAGTGTCTCTGAACATCAAGCGATTGATGGAGATTGGATGCTACAGAGGGATTCGTCACCGAAGAGGATTACCGGTGAGAGGACAAAAGACGAAGACCAATGCAAGAACCCGTAAGGGTCCCAAGAAGACGGTAGGTAGAAAGAAAAAGGCGAAATAGAGAGGAGGTAGGTTCTAATGGCAAAACAACAAGTGAAAAGACAGACTACACGAAAGAAAAAAAGAGATCGCAAGAATATTGAAAAAGGCCAGGCTCACATCCAATCTACCTTTAACAATACCCTTGTCACACTGACGGACTTAAGCGGAAATGCATTGTCCTGGTCCAGTGCCGGATCTCTGGGATTTAAAGGTTCCAGAAAATCCACGCCTTTTGCAGCCCAAATGGCGGCAGAAGAAGCGGCAAAAGCCGCGATGGAACATGGCCTCAAAACCGTTGAAGTATATGTAAAAGGACCCGGCTCCGGTAGAGAAGCGGCCATTCGTGCCCTTCAAACCGCAGGGTTGGACATTACATTGATTAAAGATATCACCCCGATTCCGCATAACGGCTGTAGACCGCCGAAGCGACGAAGAGTATAGTAGAAGGGAGGAGTAATGGAATGGCAAGATATACAGATGCTAACTGCCGACTGTGCAGGAGAGAAGGCCAAAAGCTTTTCTTAAAAGGCGAACGATGCTACAGCACCAAGTGTGCGATGGAGAAAAGAAGTTACGCTCCCGGCCAACATGGTCAAGGTCGTAAAAAGGTGTCGGAATACGGGACTCAATTGAGAGAGAAGCAAAAGGCCAAAAGATTTTACGGACTTCAGGAGACTCAATTCAGAAACCTGTTTGATAAAGCGGTTAAGAAAAAGGGGATTACCGGTGAAAACTTGTTGGTTTTCCTGGAAACCCGTTTGGATAATGTGGTGTTTCGATTGGGGTTTGCTTCTTCTAGAAAAGAAGCCCGTCAGTTGGTCACCCACGGTCATTTCACGGTAAATGGGAAGAAGGTAACCATTCCTTCCTACATGGTGAGTGCCGGTGATGTGATTAAGGTAAAAGAAAAAAGTGCAGGCTCTCCAAAGTTTAAAGAAATCAAGGAGATGACGATTACCGCGCCTTCCTGGCTTGCGGTGGATGTGGAAAAACTGGAAGGAAAAGTGTTGATGTTGCCCACACGTGGCGAAATTGACACGCCCATTGCGGAACATCTTATCGTCGAATTGTATTCCAAGTAATATAGCAAAGGAAGCAACGCTGTATTCAGAGGGAAAAGGAGGGTTTTTGAATGATAGAAATCGAAAAACCGACAATCGAGTGTATTTATTCTGATGAAGATGCAAATTATGGGAAATATGTGGTTGAACCTCTGGAAAGAGGATATGGAACCACGTTGGGAAACAGTTTAAGAAGAATTCTTCTTAGCTCCCTTCCCGGTGCGGCGGTGACCTCGGTGAAAATCGACGGCATCCTGCACGAGTTTTCCACCATCCCGGGAGTAAAAGAGGATGTGACGGAAATCATCTTAAATTTGAAGAAACTAGCGGTTAGATTGAACGGGGAACAGACGAAAAGGGTGATTATTAATGCCGTAGGTCCCAAGGAGGTTACGGCAGCAGATATCATCGCTGATGTGGATGTGGAAATTCACAATGAGGACCTCCATATTGCCACTTTGGAAGATAACGCTACCCTGGTGATGGAAATTAATCTGGCCCGTGGTCGCGGTTATGTATCGGCGGAGCAAAATAAAACCGAGGGGATGCCCATTGCGGTTATCCCGGTGGACTCCATTTTTACGCCGGTGACAAAAGTGAATTTTATGGTGGATAACACTCGTGTGGGACATATTACCGACTTTGACAGGTTGACATTAGAGATCTGGACGGATGGGTCCATTACTCCCGATGAAGGAGTGTCTATTGGTGCCAAAATCATGCAGGAGCATCTCAATTTGTTCATTGAGCTGACGGATACCACCGATGCCATGGAGATTATGATTGAGAATGAAGAAGACCAAAAGGAAAAAGCCTTGGAGATGACCATTGAGGAATTGGAGCTTTCTGTTCGGTCTTTCAACTGTTTGAAACGAGCTGCCATCAACACGGTGGAAGAGTTGACCCACAAGACAGAAGAAGATATGATGAAGGTTCGCAATCTTGGTAAAAAATCCTTGGATGAAGTAAAGCATAAGCTGGAAGAATTAGGTCTTGGCTTGAAGCCAAGTGACGAATAAGCAGAAAGGAGTAGTGGCGATGCCAGGATACAGAAAACTAGGCAGACCTAGCGCTCATCGAAAGGCCATGCTTCGAAATCTGGTAACGGACTTGTTCCGGGAAGAACGGATTTCGACCACCGTGACTCGTGCGAAGGAAACTCGCAGGGAAGCGGAGAAAATGATTACTTTGGCAAAAAGAGGTGATCTGCATGCCAGAAGGCAAGTGATGAGTTATGTTTACGATGAAGATGTAGTCAAAAAGTTGTTTGATGAAATTGCCCCGAAATATGCGGAAAGAAACGGGGGCTATACCCGAATCCTTAAGCTGGGACCCCGACAGGGCGATGCGGCGGAGGTTGTATTTTTAGAATTGGTGTAGCATGCTTTGAGGGGTACTTCTGAATGATTGAATTTGGAAGTACCTTTTTTCCACGTGGTGGTGACGAGGGCAAATCCACGTTGTGGGAAAGGATGAATAATGGAAAAGAAGGACGGATTTGTTGTGTTCGAGGATGGAACCAAAATCAAAGAGTCACAATTTCTTTCCATGGTTTTGGATTCCTTGCCGTTGGAAATTTTTGTTAAAAGTCTGGAGGGAGTCTACCAATATGTGAACCAAACGTTTGCGGATAACGATAAAGTTTCTCGGGAGGAGATTCTGGGAAAACGGGACCGAGAGTTGTATCCGCCACAAACATACCCCATTTTTACAGAAACCGACAAAGAAGTGATTCTGCGTGGAAAGGAAATCTCATTTATCCATGACAACATCGATGATAAGGCATTAAAAACCTACAAAACGGTGTTCCCCGGGAAGGGAGAGCCGATTCTCGGGGTCGTTGGGTATTCTTTGGATGTAACAGAGCTGGTGGATAAGATTAAAACCTTGGAGAAGGAGAGAGGAAAATTCAAAGGAATTTTTGAGAATTCCCCCTTGGGAGTAGCGGTGTATCATACCATTTCCTGTCAAGCTTTGGAAATTAACCCCATGTTTTGTGAAATTACCGGGAGAACCGAGGAAGAGTTGCTGACCCTTCCATGGGAGTCCTATTCCCACCCGGAGGAAGTTGAAGAAAACCATCATTACATGAAACTTCTCACGGAGCATAAAATTAATGGTTTCAATATGGAAAAACGTTTCATCAGACCGGACAACTCGGAGGTATGGGTCCATATGACCATAAAACGGTATGAAGATGAAGAAAACAGGGATGCCCACTTGGTGATGATTACCAATATTACCCCGCGAAAAGAGGCGGAGAGAAAAGCGGCTTATTATCTTGACCACGACCAGTTGACGGGGCTATACAATCGGAAATATATTGACGAGAAGATGAAGGAATTGGATTCTCCGGATTATTGGCCTCTTTCCATTATCATGGCGGATGCCAATGGTCTAAAGATGACCAACGATGCGTTTGGTCATTTGGAGGGGGATCGGATTCTGAAAAGGCTGGCTCAGATTTTTACGGAAGTGGCCCGACCGCAGGATTTCGTAGCCCGTACCGGGGGGGACGAATTTATGATGCTTTTACCCGGCACCTACGGGGGAGAAGCGTTGAAGATGATGGATTTTCTCAAAGAGCGCACAGGAGTGGAAAAGGAGCAATCCTTGATGCTTTCCATGTCCATGGGCTGTGCCACCAAAGTGTCGGCGGAGGAGTCCATTGAAAGCGTATTTCAAGCGGCGGAAGCCCGCATGTACCATAACAAAATCACCGAAAGCAATTTATACAAAATCAAAATCATCAACCAGATTCAGCAGATGCTTTTCCAGGCCAATCCCATGGAAAAGGAGCATTGTGAGCGGGTTCGGGATTACGCGGCGGCTCTGGGAGAAAAAATTGGAATGGAAGGCCAGGCCCTGGAGGAATTGGCTTTGGCTGCCATGTTACACGATATTGGCAAAGTGGGTGTGGATAGCGATGTGCTCAACAAAAATGAAGGCCTTAGCAAAGGAGAGTGGGCTAAGGTGATGAAGCACCCCGAAGTAGGATACCAAATTTTGCGTGGTGTGACGGAATACGGGAAGATTGCAGAATATGTGCTTTATCATCATGAACGCGTGGACGGTGTGGGGTACCCGGTATCTCTTCGAATTGAGGATATCCCGGCTCAATCTAAGATTTTGGGGTTGGCAGAAGCTTATGTGGACATGACGACGGCCAAGCCTTATCGGAACAGAATGTCAGAGCAAGAGGCTGTGGAAGAACTTAAGAGAGGGTCTGGAACTCAATTTGACCCGGAATTGGTGCAACTCTTTATTGAAGAGGTTATTCCTCAATTGAACAATGAGATTGGATAGGATGACGAAGCTATGGAGCCAATCATAGACATAAAAAACTTACTATTTGAGTATGGGTCTTCCGAAGAAGATGGTCCCGGCAAACGGGCGGTCGATGATGTGAGTTTGTCCATCCCCAAGGGGTGTTTTACCGCCATTATCGGGCGAAACGGGTCGGGAAAATCCACCTTGGCAAAAAACATAAACGCACTGCTTCTTCCAACGAGCGGTGCGGTTTATGTTAAAGGAATGGACACCAAGGTGGAAGAATGGTTGTGGGAAATCCGGCAAAGTGCCGGCATGGTGTTTCAAAATCCGGACAACCAATTGGTGTCTTCTATTGTAGAAGATGATGTGGCTTTTGGACCGGAAAATTTAGGCGTGGAACCTTTGGAAATTCGTAAAAGAGTGGAAAGTGCCCTGGGCGCTGTGAACATGTGGGAGTGTCGAAAAATGGGACCTCATCTTTTATCTGGAGGTCAGAAACAACGCATCGCCATCGCTGGTGTGGTGGCCATGAAACCGGAGGTTATTATTTTTGATGAACCCACCGCCATGCTGGATCCGTCGGGACGGAAGGATGTAATGGCCATTATAGAGAGCCTGCACCGGGAAGGAATTACCATAGTACTCATTACACATTTTATGGACGAAGCGGCGCAGGCAGATTTCATCTATGTGATGGACGAGGGGAAGGTGGCCTTGTCCGGAACGCCCAGAGAGATTTTTTGCCATGCCCAGGAAATCAGAGAGCTGTGTCTGGATGTACCTTTTGCCGTTGAGATCGCCCACTGTCTCAGGCAACGGGGGGTTTTCATTCCCGCGGATATCATAACCATGGATGAAATGGTGGATTTTGTATGTCAATCGAAGTAAAAAACATAACCCATATTTATAGTGAGGGCCTTCCTCATCAACAAGTGGCGGTAAAGGATGTGAGTTTTTCTATTGCCGATAATTGTTTTGTAGGGATTATTGGCCATACCGGATCTGGTAAATCCACTTTGGTTCAACATTTAAACGGGCTATTGAAACCCAACCAAGGGGTTATTTTAATTGATGGAGTGGATATTGCCAAGGGAGAAGTGCCGATGAAAGAGATTCGAAAGAATATCGGACTTGTCTTTCAATATCCCGAGTACCAATTGTTTGAAGAAACAGTGGAGAAAGATGTGGCCTTTGGCCCAAAAAATCTAGGCCTTTCTCCGGAAGAAATCAGGGAACGAGTGGAGGAAGCCCTTCGGTTGGTTGGCTTAAACCTGGATGAAATCGGGCAGGTATCTCCCTTTGAATTGTCTGGCGGGCAGAAGCGGCGTGTGGCTATCGCCGGTGTGTTAGCCATGCGCCCCGGTGTGTTGATTTTGGATGAACCTACGGCAGGACTGGATCCAAAGGGACATAAGGAAGTGTTGGAGATGATTGGGGAAATTCATCGGAAGACCCAAGGGATTATTATTCTGGTTTCTCACAATATGGCGGATATTGCCGCCCATGCGGATCAGGTGTTGGTGATGGAAAAGGGCCGGTTGGTGACTTCGGGCACCCCGGTAGAGGTATTTAGCCAAGGGGAATATTTGGCGTCCATGGGACTGGATGTTCCTCCGGCGGCTCGATTGATTCACCAGATTCGGTCACGAGGTGTTGCCATTGAGGGCAACCCATTAACCACGGAAGAAGCCATAGAAGCTTTGTACGGAGTGCTTAAAAGATGATTCGGGACATTACATTAGGACAATATTTCCCGGGAGAGTCTGGGATTCACAGACTGGATCCCAGAGTAAAGATAATAATCGCCCTGACCTTTATTGTGGCGTTATTTCTGGTGAAAGATTTTATTGGGTTTTTCATTGCGGTAGTGGCTTTGGCTGTGGTGATTTCCCGATCTAAAGTTCCCCTTCGTTTTATCTTAAAAGGATTGAAACCCATTTTTATTATTATCATTTTTACCTTTACGGTGAATATGTTCATGATTGGAGGGGAAGTACTTTGGCAGTGGAAGTTTTTGCATATTACCAGGGAAGGTCTCTATACTGCCGTGTTCATGGCCATACGCTTGATTTTATTAATCATCGGCTCTTCGCTTTTAACTTTAACCACCAAGCCCATTCATTTGACAGATGGCATAGAAAGCCTATTAAAGCCCCTTACTCTGGTTAAGGTGCCGGCCCACGAATTGGCTATGATGATGACCATCGCCCTCCGATTTATTCCTACTCTGCTTGAGGAAACGGATAAGATTATGAAGGCGCAAATGGCCAGAGGCGCGGATTTCGAAAGCGGGCATATCCTAAGCCGGGCAAAGAGTTTGATTCCACTTCTGGTACCGTTATTTATCAGTGCATTTCGCATTGCCCAGGATTTGGCTATGGCCATGGAAGCCCGATGTTATCGGGGAGGAGCTCATCGTACCCGCATGAATGCCATTAAAATGAGGCTTCGCGATGTGGTGGCACTAATTCTTCTAGTGGGTTTTGTGGCGCTCATTGTGGTGGAACCTTATGTAATGGAGGCAATCTTATGAGAACCCAACGGTTGATCCAAGGGGCGGTAATTGCCTCAGTGTATACGGTGCTGACCCTATTGTTGGCGCCCATCAGCTATGGAGTCATGCAGGTGCGAGTGGCGGAGGCATTGACGGTTCTGCCTTATTTCACCCCGGCGGCCATCCCCGGGCTTTTTGTGGGCTGTCTGGTGGCCAATATGCTGGGGCCCTATGGATTGATGGATATGGTATTTGGCAGCTTGGCCACATTATGCAGTGCTCTTCTTTCTTATCGGCTACGCAAACGGCCTGGGTTGGTTCCTCTGCCTCCGGTGTTGATGAATGGAATGGTGATTGGAAGTTTGCTTCATTACGGGTATGGAGTCCCTCTTTCTTTATGGGCTTGCATGGGTTGGGTTGCCTTGGGCCAGGCCATTGCATGTTACGGTTTGGGATATCCTCTGCTGAAAATTCTGAAAGGGTATTCAAAGATTTTTAAATAGTCTTTGATTTGAAAAGCATGAGACAAAGAAAAGCAAAAAACTTGGAAGAAAAATTATTAGAGCATGAAACGCATATGGTGACAGAACCCTCCCTCTACCGAGACCGGTGGACGGAGGTTTTTTCCAAGGAGAGGCCATTGTTTCTGGAAATCGGATGTGGGAAAGGCCGATTTCTTACCACTCTGGCACAGAAGCACCCGGAATTCAATTTTATCGGGGTAGAAGGCCATCAGACGGTAGCATTGCGGGCATTGGAGAAGAGCAAGGGACTGGAACTTCTCAATGTGGCCATCGTTCCCTTGTATGTGAAGGATGTGAGAGATTGGTTTGGAAAGGGTTCATTGCAAGGGATTTATTTGAATTTCAGTGATCCATGGCCCAAGGATCGGCATGAAAAACGCAGGCTCACCTCCCAAGGATTTCTTCGGGGATATGGGCAGACTTTAGGGGAAGAAGGTTTCCTTCAAATGAAAACGGACAATGATGACTTATTTCAATACTCGTTGGAAAGTTTGGAACGAAATGGTTTTGAAATCCTGGAGAAGACTTGGGATTTGCACAGTAGCCATTTAAGTAGCCGGAATGTAATGACGGAATACGAGGAAAAATTTGCTCATCAAGGATTAAAAATCCATTATGTAAAGGCCAAGGTAAGTGTTTTAAAAGAAGAAATTTGGTGATATAATAATTTTCATTTAAGGGAAAAGAAAGGAGTTGCGGTATGGGAGAATATATCTTGGCGGAGGCCAATGGAAGAGTGATTCCAAAGAGAGATGTGATTTTCGGCATTTCCGGCATGGCTAATGAAATGGCGGCCAAGGAAGGCAAGGAGAAGGTTATCAATGGAACGGTGGGTTCGCTTTTGGATGATGAGGGAAACCTGATGATTTTGTCATCGGTGGTGGAGGCGTTAAAAGAATTGGCACCTGGGGATTTTGCAGACTACGCTCCCATTGGGGGGTTGCCTTCTTTTCATAAGGCCGTGATTAAGGAAACCTTTGGAGACTTTGTTCCCAAAGGATACACTCGAGCGGTGGCTACACCGGGGGGAACGGGAGCCATTCGAAATACCATTGTAAATTACTCCAAGGTGGGGGATCAGATATTAACATCCGACTGGTTTTGGGGGCCTTACCACACCATTGCTCAGGAACATGGTCGGAGCATCACCACCTTTACTTTATTTGATGAGAATTCTTCTTTCCATCAAAAAGCTTTTCGGGAAAAGGTGGCGGAACTGGGGGAAACTCAGGGGAAAGTGGTGATTCTTCTCAATACTCCGGCCAACAATCCCACCGGGTTTTCGGTTTCCGATGAGGATTGGGATGGCATCGTCAAAACCCTGACGGAAGAAGGAAAAAAAGGGCATCCCGTCACCTTGTTTGTGGATGCGGCCTATTTGGATTATGCGGGAGATCCCAAGGCGGTGCGGCAATTTTTAAGAAAGCTGGACAACCTTTCAGCCAGGATTTTGATTATCGTGGGATACAGTATGTCCAAGGGCTATACCCTCTATGGAATGCGGGGAGGGGCTATGATTTGCCTTTCTTCCAGTGAAGAAATTGCAGATGAATTCAAAAAAGTATGTGAGCAATCGTGTCGTGGAACATGGTCCAATTGTACTAGAGCGGTCCAGGCCCTGATTACCAAAGTTCACCAGGAGCCAGCCCTGCTTCAGAAGGTGGAGGAAGAGCGAGCCACCTTCAGGGAGGTGTTGTTGGAAAGAGGCCGTGCCTTTGAACAAGGGGCCAAAGAGTGTGGGCTGAAGATTATTCCCTATGATGGGGGGTTTTTTGCTTCCGTTCCTTGTAATCAACCGGAGTCGGTGGTGGATGAGTTGATGAAAGAAGGAATCTTTTTGGTGCCTTTGGGGAAAGGGATCCGTGTGGCCGTATCGGCGCTCCCTTTGGAAAAGCTAGTTTTGTTGCCGGCCCGAATCAAGGTAGCCATGGATAAATTCTAGTAATTTGTGGGGATTACCAAATACATGTCTCGAAAAGGATGCAAATATAGATTTTATCACATAAAATATGGCGTTTGCCTTGACAAGGCTTTTCTACTGTGGTAAAGTCAAAAACATATTATTGAAGGAGATTTTACAGTCTCTGCATAAAGGAAACAATGGGAATGGAAAAAATCGTTTTATCACAGAACAAGAGAAGCAGAAAACCCTAGGGTCTGCCCCGATGCGGTACTCCGCCATGGGCAGGCAATGTTGCATTGCTCCTGAGGCGGCTTTTCAAGGAATGGATTCGAAAACGTCTTTTGGGTAATGCCGAGGGACGTTTTTTTCATTGGAAAAGGTGAGGGAAAAATGAACATTCATCAGTATTTGGATCAGGGAAATGTTATTTTTATGAAGGAAAATGAAGTGGTTGCATTTTTGGAAAACAAGGCGGGCGTCTCAGATTTCCGGCAGATTTTAGAGGGCTTTCGGAGACAGCCATCCAAGGAGGGGATTTTAGTAAGGGGTTCCAATCGGGTGACTTTTAGATTGTGCCAACCAAATTTATTCTTGGATAACCCCATCCAGAATGGCGACCGAATATGGGTATTACTGGGTAAAACAGTAGGAGCTTATTGTTTGATTTAGGAAAGGAATTTATGAAAAAGCATCTTGTATTTATTGACGGAGCACATGGCACCACCGGCTTGGAAATAAAGCAAAGGCTTCTCTGTCATCCCAATGTGGAGCTGTTGTCCATTTCAGAGGAAGATCGGAAAGATCAGAAGAAGCGGGTGGAATTGATAGAAAAGGCAGAACTGAGTTTCTTGTGTTTGCCGGATGAGGCTTCTCGCCAGGTCGTGGGTGCATTGAAGGGAGCTGGAAGATTGTTGGATGCCTCCACTGCACATCGAACCCACCGGCAATGGGTCTATGGCTTGCCGGAAATAGCCTCAGGTCAACGAGAAAAAATTAAGGGAGCCAGGCGGGTGTCTGTACCGGGATGCCATGCCACAGGCTTTGTTCTTTTGGCCCGGCCCTTGGTGGAAAAGAGAGTATTGGATTCCAAAACCTCTATGGTGGCTTTCTCGGTTACCGGATATAGTGGCGGCGGCAAGGCCATGATTCAGCAGTATGAAAAGGTGGGAGTTTCTATGGGTCATTCCGGTCAGTATGGGCTTGCTCAGGACCATAAACATCTTCCGGAGATGAAAAGGATGTCTCTGCTTTCCCGAGAGCCCACCTTCATTCCTGTGGTGGGCAATTACTATCGAGGCATGGTGGTTTCTTTGCCTTTGGGAAGCTTGGTGAAAAATTTGAGGTATCCGCTGGAAGAGTTGGAACAACTCTATTCGGAATATTATAGCGGTGAAGAACTGGTTGGGGTTCGAAAGAGGCAGGAAGGGTTTTTATATGGGGATGAATGGGCTGGTTACGATGATGTAATGATTACGGTGTATGGTAAGGAAGAAAATCCTATGGTGGCTGTATCTTTTGATAATTTAGGGAAGGGAGCTTCGGCAGCGGCTGTCCAATGTATGAACCTCATGCTGGGTCTTCCGGAAAGCCAGGGACTGACTATTGGAAAGAAAGAGAGGGCGGAAGTATGACACAGCCGAAAGTGGGGGTTTGTGCTCCAAAAGGATTTTTAGCGGCGGGAGTTCAAGCCGGATTTAAAAAGGGGAAAACTCAAAAAGATTTGGCGCTGATTTACAGCCGGGCTCCATGCCGGGGAGTGGCGGTTTATACCACCAATGCCGTAAAAGGGGCACCTCTTCTGGTGACTCGGAAACATCTGGAGGGGGGGTGGTGCCAAGCGTTGATCTGCAATAGTGGAAATGCCAACACCTGTACGGCCAATGGGATGGTAGTGGCTGAAAACACCTGCCAGTTGCTGGGAGAGGCCTTGGGCATTGATTCGGACCATGTGGCGGTGGCGTCTACGGGGGTAATCGGCGTTCCTCTTTTGGAAGAACCCTTTCATCGAGGGATTCCCCTGTTGGTCAAAGAATTATCTGAGGCGGGGGGGCCTTTGGCGGCGCAAGCCATTCTAACTACGGATCGGGTAACGAAAGAGGCTTCCAGAAAACTTGACCTGGAAGGAGGAAGTGTTGTGATTGGAGGTATGGCCAAAGGCAGCGGAATGATTCATCCCAATATGGCCACCATGCTGTGCTTTCTTACTACCGATGCGGAGATGGAACCGGCCCTAATGGAACAGTGTTTACAAAATGCGGTGAAGGATTCTTTTAATCAAATTTCCGTTGACGGAGATACTTCCACCAACGATATGGTTTTATTCATGGCCAATGGAGCTTCCGGGTGTGGGTTGTTGGAAGAGGGGAGCTCGGATTACCTGGTTTTTCAGCAAGGATTGATTCAGGTTTGTCAGGAATTGGCTCAAATGATTGCTGCCGATGGGGAAGGCGCTACGAAGCAGATTACTTGTCAAGTGGTGGGAGCCGTTACAAAAGAGGCGGCCAATGGGATGGCTAAATCTGTGGTTTCATCGACTTTGGTAAAAGCGGCGGTATTTGGAGCGGATGCGAACTGGGGGCGGGTGTTGTGTGCACTGGGATATTCCGGAGAGATATTAGATCCAACCCATATATCTGTTTGGTTTTCTTCCTCCAAGGGAAGAGTGAAGGTTTGTGAGAAGGGCGTCACGTATCCTTTTTCTGAAGAATGGGCCAAAGAAATATTGGAAGAAGATTCGATTCGAATCCTGGTGGAGTTGGAAGAGGGCGTGGAAGAAGGAAAGGCGTGGGGATGTGACCTCACTTACGACTATGTTCGTATCAATGGAGATTATAGAAGTTAGTAGACGAGAGAGGAAGGGGAAAGATGTTGCGCAAAAAAAAGCTGGTAATCAGTGAGGCAGAGATTTTGGCAGAAGCGTTGCCGTACATGCAAAAATATTATGGAAAAACCATTGTGGTGAAGTATGGGGGAAACGCCATGCTCAGCAAAGAGCTGGAGGATTCCGTAATCCGGGATATCATTTTGTTGAATGCAGTGGGAATCCGTGTGGTATTGGTGCATGGCGGTGGAATTGAGATTACCGCTATGCTGGACCAATTGAACAAAAAGAGTAAGTTTATCAATGGCATCCGCTGCACCGACAAGGAGACGGTAGAAATCGTTAAAATGGTGTTATGCGGCAAAGTGAATAAAAATCTGGTTTCTTTAATTCATAAGAATAACGGCAAAGCGGTGGGGTTGTGCGGTTGTGACGGGGGCATGATTTTGGCGGAAAAGCAAAAGCATTCGGAAGAAGTCGGGTATGTGGGAGATATTGTTAAAATCAACACGGAGTTGATTGAAGCCGCTCTTCGAGAAAATTACATCCCCGTGATTGCAGGAATGGGTATGGATGACCAAGGGCAGGCCTATAATATTAATGGAGATACGGCGGCCGCCGCCATTGCGGGAGCTCTAAAAGCGGAGAGGCTGATCTATATGTCCAATATCAGAGGAGTGCTTCGCGACAAAGATGAAAGCAGCTTGATTGAAAAAATATCTCTGGAAGAAATCCCCAACTTGATTCGAACCGGAATCATCACCGGAGGTATGATTCCTAAAATATCAAGCTGTGTTTACGGCATGAAAAACGGAGTGGATATGGCGGTTATTATTGACGGCCGGGTTCCGCACTCTATTCTGATGGAATTATTTTCCGATAAGGGAGTGGGAACCATGTTAACAAAAACTTCCGGTTTTCGCAGGGAGAAAAAAGAAGGGCAGGAAGAAACTCCGGGAAAGGATTTGGGAATATGAGCGAACAACAGAAAAGCAAAGAAACCTTAATCATGGAAGAGGATGGAAATTATATTGCCCCGATTTACAGCCGATACCCCCTTGTTCTTGAGAAAGGAAAGGGGGTTACCGTATGGGATGCGGAGGGACGTTCCTATTTGGATTTTACCTCGGGCATTGGAGTGAACTGTCTGGGTTTTTGTGATGAGGCATGGGGAGAAGCGGTCTTTCAACAACTGAAGACATTGCAGCATTGTTCCAATCTTTATTACACAAAACCGGCCATTCAATTGGCTAAGCTGTTGACCCAAAGAACCGGGATGCGCAAAGTTTTTTTCTGCAACTCGGGGGCAGAGGCCAATGAGTGTGCTATTAAAATTGCCAGAAAGCATGGTAACGCCAAAGGGAAGGGTGCGGATATCATCACCCTTTGGGATTCTTTTCATGGTCGTACCATGGCCACCATTACGGCTACCGGCCAGGAACATTATCATCACCATTTTCATCCCTTTGTTCCCGGGTTTCATTATGTGACCCCACGGTTGGAAGAGGTGAAGGACAAGTTGGATCAGGGGGCTTGTGGAATCCTCCTGGAAATCATCCAGGGAGAGGGCGGCGTTCGGGTGCTGGCGCCGGAGTTTTTGAAGGGAGCAGCGGATCTTTGCAGAAAAAGAGGTGCTCTGTTTATGGTCGATGAGGTGCAGACGGGCACCGGCCGAACAGGGGCTCTTTTTGCCTACCAGAAATTGGGTCTAAAACCGGACCTGGTGACCTTCGCGAAAGGAATGGGTGGAGGTTTGCCCATGGGAGGTGTTTTGATGAACCGGGTTACGGAAAATGTATTGGTTCCGGGAGATCATGGTACCACTTTTGGTGCCAATCCTGCCATATGTGCAGGCGCCCTGGAGGTGCTCAACCGACTGACCCCGGAGTTTCTGGAAGAAGTAAATGGAAAAGGAGAGTACCTTCGGGATGGGTTGCTTTCCATCCCCGGCGTAGAAGATGTGGAGGGAATGGGGCTGATGTGGGGATTTCGTGTGAGGGGAAAAGCGGTCAAGGAAGTGGTGGCGGCGGCATTGCCGTTGGGGCTTCTGCTTCTCACTGCCCAGGATAAAATCCGATTGCTTCCTCCTCTTATTATTAGTGTAGAAGAATTAGAAAAAGGGTTGAAAATTTTACAAAAAGCTATTGGAGGAAAAACGGAATTGGTGGTATAATAGAAAAGTCGCCACCTTCTGTTGGGGTGTGCATTGCGTCGGCGGGTGTAGTTCAATGGTAGAACGTGGCCTTCCCAAGGCTAAGGCGGGAGTTCGATTCTCCTCACCCGCTCCAATTGATTTAAAAATCATCTCACGGACTCACGGAGATGATTTTTGAGTTTTTGATGAAACCAAAGTTCTGTAGTATAATATATGAGTGCTTTTTTCGAAAGGATGAGGGGAAATGCGAAATCGTTATTTCGTGGTAAAGGAAGGTGAAATGCGTTGGAGTGTACTAGGAAAATCAAAGAAAACCTTTATTGGATTGGCGTGAATGATCGTCGATTGGCCCGGTTTGAAAACCAATTTCTTTTGCCTACCGGGATCAGTTACAATTCTTATTTATGGTTGGGGAAAAAAACGGTACTGTTTGATACCACTGATGTAAGAACGGTGAAACAATTTATGGAGAACATAGATCGCTTGCTTCAGAACAGGCCACTGGATTATTTGGTGATTCATCACATCGAACCGGATCATGGAGCCGCCGTCGCAGAGTTGGTTTATCGATATCCGGAGATGGTGATTGTCACCAGCCGGTTGGGAAAAGAAATGGTGGGTCAATTTTTTTCGGCAGAATTGAAAGAACGATGTCTGGTGGTGGGAGAAGGAGAATCCCTACCCATCGGTGAAATCGCCTTGCGGTTCCATATGGCGCCTATGGTACATTGGCCGGAAGTCATGGTAAGCCTGATAGAAGAATGGGGCCTTCTTTTTTCGGGAGATGCTTTTGGAACCTTTGGAGCTTTGCCTGGAAATGTATTTAACGATGAAATGGATTTTGAAAAAGACTTCCTGGGGGAAGCCCGAAGGTATTATTGCAACATAGTAGGGAAATACGGTGCCCAGGTGCAAGATTTGCTTAACAAGCTTTCCAGGGAATCACTGCAGATGATTTGTCCGCTCCATGGCCCGGTGTGGAGAGACAACCTCTCTTATTATATTGACAAGTATCAAAAATGGAGTCTTTACCAACCGGAAGACCGGGGTGTGGTCATTTTTTATGGCTCCATGTACGGTCATACCGAAAGTGTAGCCAATGCTCTTGCAGTGCTTTTGGGAGAAAAGGGTGTGGAAAGGTTGGCGGTCTATGATATTTCCGAAACCGATCTTTCGGAGATGATTGGGGAAATGTTCCGGGTCAGTCATTGGGTATTGGCGGCACCTACCTATAATGGGGGGCTATATCCGAAGATGGAGTGGCTGCTTCAGGATGCAAAAAAGTTGAACCTGAAAAATCGGAAGGTGGCCGTTATTGAGAACGGTTCTTGGGCTTCCGCCGCAGGAAAAGAAATGAAAAGGCAGCTGGAAGAAATGGAGAACATCAGGATTTTAAAGCCGGAAATAAAGGTCAAATCCGCCATCAAACCAGAAGAGCTTTTTTTGTTGGAAGAGTTGGCGGAGTCCATCCTTACATCCCTTAAAGAAGAAGCGGAGGAGCAGAAGACATGGTAAAAAAAGCCTATGTTGATTCGGCGGTGGGAATCTGGGTGGTTGTGGAGGAGCAGGAAGCCATTTGTGAGCTGGAATATGTAGGCACCGGTTCTTTTCCTTTAGAGCAAGACACGACCCCTCTTTTGAGGCAGGCCACCCAACAGTTAAAGGAATATTTTCAAGGGGAGCGTAAAGAGTTTTCTTTGCCCTTACATACACAAGGAACTCCATTTCAAGAAATGGTTTGGGCAGCACTTCGCCAGATTCCCTACGGGGAAACGTGTTCCTATCAGGATATTGCCAAGAAAATCGGACGACCGAAAGCGATGCGGGCGGTGGGAGGAGCCAATCATCAAAATCCCATTTCCATCTTCATTCCCTGCCATCGCGTGATTGGACAAAAAGGAGATTTGGTGGGGTACGGAGGGGGGCTGCAAGTGAAAGCTTTCTTGCTGGATTTGGAAAAAACCCTTGGGCTTTAGGAAACCTACCTATTATAGATTGATATAATCTTGTGGTTGCTTTTTATGAGTTGAAGACAATTTTGCTTTCTTTGGGAAGAGCGGCAAATATGCTTGAAAAATCCACCTTTCGGTGAGATAATAAATTGAATCGGAGGCATATCTTCGATTTTACTCATTATATTCTTCAAGGCTTTGGCCATTGAAATAATAAAAGGAGGCAATACGATGTACAAATGCAGTGTTGAACGAATGGACGATTTAATCAAAACCTTTTCTCAGTATGGTGCCACCGGCAATGGTGGGATCACGCGATATGAATTGTCGGAAGCTTCCATTCAGGCCCGTGATGAATTCAAAAAGAGAATGGAAGCCATTGGTGCAGTAGTAGAAGTGGATGATTTAGCTAACATGTACGCTACTCTTCCAGGAACTGATCCAAATGCAAAAAGAATCGTTATGGCGTCTCATGTGGATTCCGTTCGAAATGGCGGAAATTATGATGGAATCCTCGGGGTTATGGGGGCTATGGAAGTACTGACTACCGTTGCCAAGGAAAATATTCCTCACAAACATCCCCTTACCGCTATGATTTGGACCAATGAAGAAGGTTCTTTGTTTCCACCGGCCATGATGGTTTCCGGAATTGTGTGCAATGAATTTTTGCCACCGGCCATCGCTAAGAATTTCCAATTCGATAATATGATGAAATCCAAGAGTGTTATGGACCCCGGTAAAGTCTTTGGCGAGGAGCTGGCAAAATATCCTTATTTGGGAGACAAAGTCAATCGCCTGAATCCGGATAAATACATGGCTATGTTTGAAATGCATATCGAGCAGGGCCCCATCCTGGAAGATGCGGGAGACGAAGTAGGCGTGGTGGATTGCGTTTTGGGCATGTTTAACTATCGTGTGAAATTCTATGGGCAGGCGGCTCATGCCGGAACCTTCCCCATGGACAAGAGAAAGGATGCGCTCTATGGTGCCGCTCAAGCCCTGATTTATCTTCACAATGAAATTGACAAATTGGGCAGACCGGAATTGGTATATACCACGGGAGAAATCGTATGTCATCCTTGTGTACATACAGTTATTCCGGACTTTATCGATTTTTCCATCGATTGTCGACACGAGGATCCGGAGGTCCGAGCCCAGGTAATGAAGATTTTAGAGAGCTTGACGGAAAAAGAGTGGGCCGGGTGTCGTTGTGAAATCGAAGAAAAGTGGAAGAGAGATACAGTATACTGGGACAAGGATTTGTTTGGCTATGTAAAAGAGTCGGCGGAAGAGCTGGACCTCAAACATCAGGTAATCCATTCCGGAGCAGGTCATGATGCACAGTTTGCCAGTTACATGATGCCTACCACTATGATTTTCGTTCAATCCAAGGACGGATTATCCCACTGTGAGCCGGAGTATTCTACGCCGGAACATTGCACCTCCGGTGCATCTGTAATGCTTAATGCAGTTCTTAAAGCAGACGCTAATAAATAGTCGATTTGCTTCTAGATAAGGTAAGACCATTTAAGGGGGAAGGTGACTTCCCCCCTTCATGCCCTATTGGAGACAATGGGAAAATCCAACAAGTATGGTAAGGAGGGTAAAACGTGAGTAAAGTAGTAAAGGCTAAGTACACAGCCGAGGCTGTCGCGGGGTTCACCCACAGAACAGCTATGGAAGAGGCAGCTCGATGTCTTTTGTGCCTAGATGCACCGTGTAGCAAAGGATGCCCTGCAGGAACCGATCCGGGGAAATTTATTCGTTCCATCCGGTTTCGAAATGCAAAGGGTGCTGCTGAAACCATTCGTGAAAACAACATCCTAGGTGGTACTTGCGCAAGGATCTGTCCTTATGATCACCTGTGCGAAGAATTCTGTTCAAGATGTGGAATCGACCGACCGATTGAAATCGGCAAGCTGCAACGCTATGCCATGGAGCAGGAAAAAGCTTATAAGATGCAGATATTGAAAGCTCCTGCAAAGAAAAAGAACGCTAGAGTTGCCTGCGTTGGAGCAGGCCCCGCCTCTTTGGCATGTGCTGCCGAATTGGCCAAGGAAGGGTACCGGGTTACAATTTTTGAAAAAGAAGAGAAGCCGGGCGGTGTTTTGACCTATGGAATCACGCCATCCAGACTTCCACAAGCCGTGGTGGATCAAGACATTGCTCAAGTGAAAAAGCTGGGCGTGAAATTTGTGATGAATACGGAAGTGGGCAAGGATGTAAACCTGGAGGAAATGGATTTTGATGCAGTCTTCGTAGGCGCCGGGCTATGGGGCACACGATTGCCGGACATCAAAGGAACGGACTTAAAGGGCGTTTACACGGCCATCGATTTTCTGAAAACGGCAAGAACGAAAAAAACCGAATTTAAGCCGGGAAAAGCTGTGGTTGTGGTGGGCGGCGGAGACGTTGCTATTGATTGTGCCGTCAGCGCCAAACTACTCGGAGCGGAAGATGTGAAAATCGTTTATCGAAGAACACTGGAAGAGGCTCCAGCCAATATGGATGAATGGCATTATGCTATGAGTCTGGGCATTGGTGTTACTACCAATATGGCACCGGCAGAGCTGATGGGCGAGAAAAAATTGGCGTTTGCTGTGTTTAATGGCAGAGATAAGAAATCCGGATTGAAGTTGGCTTGCGATACCATCGTGTTTGCAATTGGGCAAAAGCCGGAAGATATGAAAAAAATCACCTCTGCAAAGCTTAATGAAAAAGGCGGAATCGCAGCGAAAAGCACGGGCAAAACCAATTTGGCCAAGGTTTTTGCAGCCGGGGATATCGTCAATGGTGGAAAGACGGTTGTGGAAGCGGTGGCAGAAGGCAAAGAAGCCGCTTATTCCATCATGAAATATTTGGAAAAGAAAGGGGTGAAATAGAATGGCAGTTAAGAAAGATTTATCCATAGAATATCTTGGTGTTCAATGTGAAAACCCCTTCTTCCTTTCCTCTTCTCCGGTAGGTAGCGATTATGACATGGTTGCAAAGTGCTATGAAGAAGGTTGGGGTGGAGTTTTCTACAAGACTGTTGGATTTTGGATTCCCGACGAATGCTCGCCCAGGTTTGATCAAAACAACAAAGAAGGACTTCCATGGGTTGGTTTTAAAAATATGGAAATGATTTCCGACAAACCCACGGAGTACAACTTCCAGCAGATGAGAAAACTGAAAAGGGATTATCCTGACAAGATTATGGTTGCTTCCATCATGGGAGAAAACGAGAAAGAATGGCGGGAATTGGCCATTATGGCAGAACAGGCCGAAGCGGACCTGATTGAAGGAAACTTCTCATGTCCTCAGATGACCACCCATGCCATGGGTTCTGATGTTGGGACGAACCCGGAGTTGGTCGAAAAGTACTCCAAGGCGGTTTCTCAGGCAACAAAGGTTCCCTTTATTGCCAAGATGACCCCCAACATCACCACCATGGAAATAGCAGCCCAGGCGGCTGTAAGGGGGGGTGCCAAAGGGGTATCCGCTATCAATACCATCAAATCCATCACCAATATTGACTTTGAAAACAATACGGGTATGCCGGTGGTAGATGGAAAATCTTCGATTTCCGGATATTCCGGAGCGGCGGTAAGGCCTATTGCTCTCCGGTTTTGTGCCCAGATGCTTCAGGACAAGAAACTGAAAAACATACCGGTTTCCGGTATCGGGGGGATCGAAACATGGAGGGATGCGGTAGAATTCCTAATGATTGGATGTAGAAACATTCAGGTTACTACGGCCATCATGCAATATGGATACCGAATTGTGGAAGACATGATCTCAGGCACCTCTCATTTTATGGACGAAAGAGGGTATGAGAAGTTGGATGATTTTGTTGGATTGGCTTTACCCAATTTGGTTCCAGCAGAAGAAATCAGAAGAACTTTCAAAATTTTGCCCAGCTTTGATTTGAAGAAGTGCATCGGATGCGGCCGTTGCTATGTATCCTGTTACGATGGTGCGCACCAAGCCATCGGATGGGATGAAAAGAAACGCCGGCCCACATTGGATGAAAAGAAGTGCGTTGGTTGTCATCTCTGCCTCAATGTGTGTCCGGTTCAGGGGTGTATCGGTGCAGGGGAAGTGAAATGGCTGCCTGACAAACTGAAAAAATTTGGCGACAAGAGAAACAAGGTTGCCATGAAACATTTCTACGAATAAAAAAGAAAAAAGAAGGTTCAGAGAAGCGAGGCCGTTGGGAGCCTCGCTTCTTCCCTTTCCGGCACACATTCCCTTTCCGGCACACATTGACAAATATCGGTTTTCTACTATAATTAAACCGTTACAAAAAGTATTATGTATTATTGTAGATACACGTTTGAAAATTTATTGATTTCAAAATGGGGTGTGTTACAATGGGTCAAGGAGAATGAAAATGGCAAAAGACAAGATAAGTTTTGAAGATGAACAAGTAAAACTGCAGTACCGACACACCTCTTCTCATGTGATGGCGCAAGCCATTAAGCACCTTTGGCCTCAAGCCAAATTGGCCATTGGCCCAGCCATTGAGAACGGGTTTTATTACGATATTGATTTGGATTACCGAATAACCGAAGAAGACTTCCCGAAAATCCAGAAAGAAATGAAAAAAATCATCGCCGCGGCTTACCGGTTGGAGCGATTTGAGCTCCCTCGGGAAGAGGCCATGGCCTATATGGAGCAAGAAGGGGAGCCCTATAAGGTGGAGTTGATTCGGGACTTACCAGAGGATGCGGTGATTTCTTTTTATCGTCAGGGGGATTTTACCGATTTATGTGCAGGACCCCATCTTGACCATACGGGTCAGGTAAAAGCGATAAAATTGATGAGTGTGGCCGGCGCCTATTGGCGTGGTGATGAAAAAAACAAGATGCTACAACGGCTTTATGGAACCTCGTTCCCTACTATAGAGGAGCTGGAAGAGTATCTAAACCGGTTGGAAGAGGCCAAACGGCGGGACCATCGAAAAATCGGGAAGGAAATGGATTTATTCCTGCTTTTGGATGAAGGCCCCGGTTTCCCTTTTTTCATGCCCAACGGAATGGTAATCCGAAACGAGTTGGAGTATTTTTGGCGACAGGAGCATCGGAAAAGAGGGTATGAGGAAATCAAAACCCCTTTGATTTTATCTGAGGAGCTTTGGCATACCTCCGGGCATTGGGATCATTATCAGAACAATATGTATTTCACTAAGATTGATGATGGGGATTATGCCATTAAGCCCATGAATTGTCCGGGAGCATTATTATCCTATAAGCGAAAAATGTATTCCTATCGTGATTTTCCCATGAGAGTAGGTGAATTGGGTCAGGTACATCGCCATGAACTATCCGGCGCCTTGCACGGCCTGATGAGGGTAAGAACCTTCACTCAAGATGATGCCCATATTTTCGCGTTGCCTGAACAAATCAAAGATGAAGTATTGGGCGTGTTCCGATTTATTGATTATGTATATAATGTATTTGGGTTTAAATATCATATTGAATTATCTACCCGGCCTGATGACAGCTTGGGCTCCGACGAAGATTGGCAGATGGCAGAGACTGCTTTGAAGGAAGCCATGGATGGAGCAGAAGTGCCCTATGTTATCAATGAAGGAGACGGGGCTTTTTACGGACCGAAGTTGGACTTCCATTTGGAGGATTCTATTGGAAGAACTTGGCAGTGTGGCACCATCCAATTGGACTTCCAAATGCCCCAGCGTTTTGACTTGACCTATGTGGGAGCGGATGGAGAAAAACATCGCCCTATTATGATTCATCGAGTTATTTTCGGGTCTATCGAACGATTCGTGGGAATTCTCATTGAGCATACGGCGGGGAAATTTCCACTATGGTTGGCTCCTGTACAGGTGAGATTGTTGACTGTGACGGAAAAGTATGGAGAATACGCAAAGAAGGTGGCAAAGATATTGGAAGATAAAAATCTTCGCGTCCAATTGGATCTTCGAAATGAAAAAATCGGATACAAGCTGCGGGAAGCAAGAAACGAGAGGGTGTCCTATATCGGAGTCATCGGGGAAAGAGAAGAAGAAAGCCAAACCTTAACGGTTCGTTCCTCCAAGGCGGGGGAATTAGGGGAGATGTCCGTAGAGGCCTTTGCCGAAAAATTGTGCCAGGAAATTGAGAATAAGGACATATAGGAGCGGGAAAGTTGAAGTTATTTGGGAATGGAATTACCCGGGGAATTCATGTAGAACACCATAAGAATACCAAGAACATGGCTACGGAAACCATCGATTTACCAGATCGGGTATACCTGTCTATGGTTCAACACATTGGGGTTCGTTGCAACCCTATTGTTGGTGTAGGAGAACATGTGGATGTAGGTCAACCGGTAGGTGATACCGATGTGTTTTTTAGTGCGCCGGTTCATGCTAGTGTTTCCGGGAAAGTGGTATCCGTAGAGAAAATCATGTCCATTATGGGCACCATGGATCGCCATGTGGTGATTGAGGCGGATGGCAATCAAACCATGTGGGAGGGAGTGAAACCTCCTGTGGTTGAAAATACCCAAGATTTTATTCAAGCGGTTCGAAGCAGTGGAATTGTAGGATTGGGAGGGGCCGCATTTCCGGTAAGCGTGAAATACAGCCCTCAGAATTTGGAAATGGTCGACACATTGATTGTGAATGGGGCAGAATGCGAGCCTTATATAACTTCGGATTACCGGACTATGATGGAGGACACGAATTATATCATTGATGGCATTGAAGCTACCATGAAGTGGTTGGGGTTAAAAGAGTGCTATATTGCCATCGAGGATAACAAGCCGGAAGCCATTGCTAAATTTTATGAAATGCTGGAGGGCAAGTACAATATTCGAATCGTGATTCTTAAGTCCAAATACCCACGGGGGGCGGAAAAGGTTATCATTCGAGAAACCACGGGGAAAATTCTATTGCCCGGAAAGTTGCCGGCGGATATTGGGGTGCTAGTCTCCAATGTGGCTACGGTGGGATTTTTGGGAAAATATATGGCCACGGGGATTCCTTTGATTGACAAGCGAATCACTGTAGATGGCCTGGCGGTGACCACCCCTAAAAATCTTCTGGTCCCTTTGGGCACTAAAATATATAAGATTATAGAGGCTTGTGGTGGCTATAAGGAGCCACCTGCCAAGATTATCATGGGAGGACCCATGATGGGTCGAGCTATTTATAATGATGGAAAACCCCTCATCAAGAACAACAATGCCATTTTGGCTTTTGATGCCAAACAAGCCCATCTTGAGGAAGAATCCCCTTGTATTAATTGCGGGAGATGCATTCGGGCTTGTCCTACTAATTTAATGCCTACCCTGATGAACCGAGCCTATTACAATAACGACTGGGAAGAAATGAAACGATTGAATGTAATGGCTTGCATCGGTTGCGGTTGTTGCTCTTATGTATGTCCGTCGAAACGGATGCTGAACATCGTTCATTCCCTTGGGAAGAGCAAAATCAAGGAAATGGAGGCGGCTGAGAAGAATGGAAGATTATAAATACGGCAATCTGATTATTGCACATTCTCCCCACATAGACGATGGGGTTACCACTACAAAAATTATGGCCCAGGTTTTGATTGCTTTGGTTCCGGCCATGGGAATGTCGGTGCTTATTTTTGGACACCGGGCGTTGTTGTTGCTCTTGATTTGCGTGGTTTTCTGTGTGCTTTTTGAATTGCTTTTTCAACGAATCACAAAAAGGCAGGAAACCATCGATGACTTGAGCGCGGTGGTTACCGGCGTGCTATTGTCTTTGAATTTGCCTTCGGGACTGCCCTATTGGCAGGCCATTATAGGATGCTTTGTAGCCATTGTGGTGGCCAAGCAGATTTTCGGGGGAATTGGACATAATTTTGTTAACCCTGCTATTTTGGGCAGGGTGGTGCTGACTGTTTCCTTTCCTCAAACCATGACCTCCTGGCCTCTACCGAACCAAGGATTTGCTTCGGTAGATGGCACTACAGGTGCGACTCCGTTGGGGGAATTTGCCAAAGGGAATTTGGAGCAGTTGCCTTCGAATTGGGAGTTGTTTTTGGGAACGGTGGGCGGCTCCGCAGGGGAGACGGGCGCTTTTGTGCTGCTGTTGGGAGGCGGTTTCCTTCTTGTACGGAAAATCATTACTTTTGAAACTCCTCTGGCATTTTTGGGAATCATGGTGGTATTTTCCTTGGTGGCAGGAGAAGACCCGTTGTTTCAAATCCTGGCAGGAGGGGCTATGATAGGGGCCTTCTTTATGGCTACAGACTATACCACGGCACCCTTAACTTCGAAAGGGAAGATTATTTTTGGGATAGGGTGTGGGTTTTTAACCATGCTGATTCGACTATTTGGAGCTTATCCTGAGGGCGTATCCTTCGCCATCTTGTTTATGAATATATTAACACCTCATATCAACCGGCTTACAGAAACCAAACCGAAAATGGGTACCAGGAATGTTTAAGAGGATAAAAGAAAAAGTAAAAAACAAGAAAAATTCCAAGAAAAAAAAGTGCAACAGCAGGGTGGTTGACGCTTTGATTCCAACATTGGTGCTTACATTGATTTGTCTGGTTTCGGTTTCTATATTGGTAGGAACCTACAGTGTCACCAAGCCCGTTATTGACGAGAACAACGCCATCCGAGCCGATTTGGCCCGGAAGGAGGTGTTTCCAATGGCTGGAGTTTTAGGGTTCCAGGAATTCTCCATGGAGAAGGTGAAGGACATTTCCGGAGGCCGGGTTCCGGATGGATTGTTGGAAGTGTACCTTTCCAACAGCCACGGAGGGATGGTGCTGACTACAGTGGAGAAGGGGTTTGGTGGTACATTGAAAGTGATTACCGGGTTGGATTCCAAAGGAAGGATTACCGGAATTACCATTACGGAACATAGTGAAACACCGGGGTTGGGTACCAAGCCCATGACCTCCGATTTTCTGCAACAATATTATGGGAAAAAGAAAATTACAAATAGTCCGGATGGGCCGGAGGAAGAATTGGTGGATGGAGTGACTGGCGCAACCATTTCTTCCGATGCTATTTATCGAGCGGTGGAGAAAGCGCTTCGAGCTTATGAAATGATGGGAGGAATTCCTCATGATTAAAGAAATTTTACATTCAAATCCAAGAATGGAGATTGTCTTCAACGGGATCATCAAGGAAAATCCGGTATTGACCTTGCTTTTGGGTTTGTGCCCGGCATTGGCCGTCACTACTTCTGCCGTCAATGGACTTGGAATGGGATTGTCCGCGATGTTTGTATTGATTTGTTCCAATGTGGTGGTGTCTTCTTTGAAAACCATCATCCCGGACCGAGTGCGGATTCCTTCTTATATTGTGGTCATTGCCAGTTTTGTTACCATTTTGGGACTTTTGCTCAAGGCTTATCTTCCGGAATTGGACAAAGCATTGGGTCTCTATATTCCTTTGATTGTAGTGAATTGCATTATATTGGGACGTGCGGAGATGTTTGCCAGCAAACGTTCTGTGGGAGACTCGGCGTTGGATGGATTGGGTATGGGGCTAGGGTTTACCATGGCCTTGTTGTTAATTGGTGCCATCCGTGAATTACTGGGAGGAGGTACTTTGTTTGGCGTTGAACTGACATCTCAATGGATTGAGCCCATGTCGATTTTCATGCTGGCTCCAGGTGGTTTTTTTGTTCTGGGATGCCTGGTGGCTTTGATCAATGTTTTGACTCGAGGTCGGGGCGTGAAGGTGGTGGAGATTGGGTGCGACTCTTGTAAGGGCTGTGATTCTCAAGGAAAGTGTGGTGAATCGAAATGAAGGAAATGGCTTTCATCTTGATGAGTATGGTGCTGGTGGACAATTTGGTTTTGTCCAAGTTTTTGGGGATTTGTCCTTTTCTGGGGGTTTCGAAAAAAATGGATTCCGCCTTGGGGATGTCTTATGCGGTAATCACCGTTATGGTGTTGGCCACTGCGGCAACCTGGCCTATCTACACATATTTTCTCAAACCTTATGGTATTGAGTTTCTTCAAACCATCGTTTTCATTCTGGTGATTGCATCCCTGGTGCAGTTAATGGAGATGGGGTTAAAAAAGTATGTGCCCAGCTTGCATGGAGGTTTGGGCGTCTACTTACCGCTGATTACTACCAACTGTGCTGTGCTAGGAATCGCCATACTCAATTTAGATAACGAGTATTCTTTTTTACAATCTCTGGTGAACGCATTGGGCGGTGGATTGGGGTTCTTGGTGGCTTTGGTTCTCTTTTCCGGAGTTCGAAGGCAATTGGAAGGCAGCAATGTACCATTGGCCTTTCGTGGGATTCCAGCCACTTTAATCGCAGCGTCGATACTGGCCTTATCTTTTATGGGATTTGCTGGCGTGGTGGATGGAATTTTTATGTAGGAGGATAAAGGCATGACGTCTTGGATCATACCGATTTTAATATTGACGGCCTTGGGGGTCTTGGCGGGCATCGTCTTATCCATTGCTTCGAAAATTTTTGAGGTAAAGGGAAATCCTTTGACCAGCCGGGTACGAGAAGAGTTGCCTGGAATAAATTGTGGTGCTTGTGGGTATGTGGGTTGCGATTCTTATGCGGCGGCACTCACTGGTGAAGAGAGGGTGGAGCCAAATCTTTGCACCCCGGGTGGAGAAACGGTGGCTCGCCGAATTTGTCAGGTGCTGGACATTCCTTTTGAAGAGGTTACTTCAAAACATGCCGTGCTTTTGTGTGCGGGGAGTTTGGATCACACGGAGTATGTGATGGATTGGCAAAGTTTGCATTCTTGTGCAGCCAATAAGATGTTTTACCGTGGAAGGGGTTCTTGTTATCAAACCTGTCTCGGGTACGGAGACTGTGCCGAAGCGTGTCCTTATGACGCCATTACCATTGATAACGGCATTGCTATTGTCAATCGAAGGAGGTGTGTGGGTTGCGGCCTTTGCGTGAAAGTGTGCCCCAGCAATTTGTTGCAATTAATGACAGGGGACGATTTGGTGTATGTGGCCTGTAGTTCTCACGCCAAAGCCAAAGATACGCGCAAGGGGTGTACCACCGGTTGCATCGCCTGCGGGAAATGCGAAAAAGTGTGCAAGGAAGATGCCATTCATGTGGAGCATAATTTGGCGGTCATCGATCAAAGCAAATGTACCCAATGCGGTGCTTGCATTTCGGTATGTCCGGTGAATATCATTAAACGGATTGGAGGACAATGCCATGTTTAAAAAAAAGGAAAAGGACCAGTGGCGGGGAGGGGTATTTTTGTGCACCACGAAGGATAGTATGGAAGCGGATATACTGGAATCCAAATTGAGAAGCGAAGGGATTCCTTGTATTAAACGATATCGAGGTGCTAGCAATTTTATGGAAATTTTTATGGGGCAAAATACGGCTTTTCCCATTGATTTGTATGTTCCAGAGCCCACTTTGGAAGATGCAAAAAACATTATCGTAGCCATTCCTCTGGAAGTGGCCGAAGAAGACCAATAAAAAATTCAATTAAGCATTGACAGTGTACTATTACACATAGTACACTTTTTTTATTGAGATTGAAGCAAGTGCTTCAGAAAGGAGGAGAGACATGTTTCAGCTGGATATGAAAAGTCGTCGCTCTATTTATGAACAGGTGGTAGAGAACCTAAAAGAAATGATTCGCTCCCGCGTTCTTGTGCCGGATGAAAAGTTGCCTTCGGTGCGGGAGCTTTCCCGCATATTAACCGTGAACCCAAATACTGTGCAAAAGGCCTATCGGGAACTGGAACGGATGGGATACGTCTATAGTTCTGCGGGTTTGGGGACTTTTGTGAAAAAAGTGGCTCCGGGGCAACGGGATGAAATTTTATTTGCCCAAGGGAAAAGTCGACTTAGGGAGGCAATGCAGGAAATTCGATATGCTGGACTGTCTCACCGGGAGATGATGGAGTTGGTAAAAGAACTAGGCGAAGAATTCGAGAGGAGGGACCAATAATGATAACCGTCAATCAACTGACAAAAAGTTTTGATGGATTCCAGGCCCTGTCACGGTTGGACATGAATGTGAAAAAGGGTTCCATATATGGATTGGTGGGAACAAATGGAGCGGGCAAAACCACTGTAATCAAACATATTACCGGTATTTATCAGGGAGACCAGGGGCAGGTGCAAATGGATGGAGAACTGGTATATGATAATAAGAAAATAAAAGAAAGAATGGGCTATGTTCCCGATGATCTCTATTTTTTTGGAGGGTATGGGCTAGGGGAGATGGGCAAATTCTATGAAGGCATCTATCCTAACTGGAGCCAACCGCGTTTTTTGAGTATGATTCAGCGTTTCGGATTGGATTCCCGCCAAAAGATTTCCAGTTTTTCCAAGGGCATGCAAAAGCAAGCCATGTTTATACTGACGCTATCTACCATGCCGGATTATTTGATTTTGGATGAACCCATTGATGGGCTGGATCCCATAATACGTAAATTGGTATGGAAGTATATCATCGATGATGTGGCGGAACGGGAGATGACCGTATTGGTTTCTTCTCATAATTTAAGAGAAATGGAAAACATTTGTGATTCCATCGGAATCATTTCCAATGGAAAGATGATGATTGAGCGGGATTTGGATGAACTGCGAAGCGATATTCACAAAGTCCAGGTGGCGTTTCCCGCCGAAAAGGATATTGCCTCTTTTTTGGCCTCTCTCCAGGTGTTGCATCGAGAAAAAAGAGGTTCTGTAGAACTGCTGATTATACGAAACCGTAAGGAGGAGGTGGAGAATGTCCTTCGAAAAGCTCAACCGTTGGTTTTTGACATGTTGCCTCTTACTTTGGAAGAAATATTTATCTATGAATTAGGAGGTGCGGACGATGAAATCCAGGGAATCATATTTTAGCTTTTCCGGAGCGTTGATTCGAGAGAATTTAAAACGGTTTTGGGCCATTTCCGTACTGAGTTTTATTGGATATTTCCTTTCGGGAGTCCTTCCTATTTTGTTTTCTCTCAACCGGTACCAGGACCCAAATTATGGAATGGGATATATGGTGCGCAGCATGCTGAACAATCAGTATTTCCCTCATGGGGTCTTGCATCTGGTGGTGCCAATTGTAGCTTCCGTTATTCTGTATCGTTACATGCATAGCTCCGGATCTTCCACCATGATTCATGGGCTTCCCTTTACTAGATCCCAGCTTTTCAACAGCAACCTTTTATCCGGATTGATTTTAGTTTGGCTTCCTCTTTTGGTGACGGCAGGGTTGTTATTGCTTCTGGCAAGGCCGATGTTTTTATATGAAGGAAGCACCGAAGACATTTTTACCAAAGTGCTTGTTTTCCAATGGATATGGAAATCTCTTGTTGTTACTTTGTCGGTATATCTTGTTGCAGTCCTTGCCGGAGTGGTGAGTGGCAATGGGGTGATGCATATGTTTTTGGGATTTTGGTTTAATGGGCTGCTTCCCGGGTTATATGCGGTATGTGTGGCTTACTTTGGTAAATTTCTATATGGATTTGATGGAGCCGGCCAGTTGATGGAAATTGCTACGGGCATGATGCCTTATTTGAAGGCCCTTCAAAGCAACGAGCCCTTTTCTTCCGGGTTGATGAGTTATTATTTGATAGGGATGGTGGCTCTTCTAGTTGTCTCTTCTTATGCCTATCGTCAACGGGCTTGGGAAAAAGCAGGAGATTCTTTGGTGTTTCAAGGAGTCAAGATTATGATCTGCTATTTGATTGCTTTTTTTGGAATGTCACTGATGGCGTTTTATTTCGATACCATTCGGTGGTCCGGTGCCAGTTTTTTAGACGGTCATGCTATGTTTTATGTGGGCTTGTTAGTGGGTATTCTGGTATTCCTGTATATTGGAAGAATGGTGGTGCTTAAGTCTCCAAGAGTTTTTAACAAGGGGAGTTTGAAGCATTTGGCCATCTACACGTTAATTGCTTTGACTTTTGTAGTATCTGTGGACATGGATTTTACAGGATTTGAAAAGCGGGTTCCCAACCCCCAAAAGGTAGAGGGAGTATCTCTTCCGGACCTAGGAAGGATGGAGAGAACAGGCCGGTATGAGGATTTGTTTTTTCAACCCTTTGAAACGGAAAATGAAACCCATGGTTTGGTTTTTCAAGAACCGGAAAATGTGGAAGCGATTGCCCAGTTTCATAGGAGGGTGATTTCAGAAAGGGCTGCGTATGAAAATCAGGGTTCTTCCTATCAAACCCATTCTTTGTCTCTATCCTACCAAAGGAAGAATTTTTGGGATTTGACTCGAAGTTATGTGGTTCCCTATTCCATGATTCGAGATTCCGTTCAATTGAAAAAAGTATTTGAATCAAGTGAATTTAAGGATCGATACTCTTTTCAGAGTCTAACGGTGAAGGAGCCTCGCTGGATTAAGGCATATAATTTGTTCTTGTATCAAACCACCATGGACCAGTACAGCATGAAAACGATAGACGGTCGCGTGGAAATCCGTGAGTTGATGGAAAAGTTGGAACAAGATTACCGGGAAAGGACTTGGGAACAACATTTGGATACCAGTGCACCTTACGCCCAAATGGAAATGGCTTTTTATGGCTTGCCAAATCAAACCCTTTCTTATCCGGCGTACGCCTACGAGGCATCCATGGATCCCACTCTGAAGGTGATGACCTTGCATGTGAGAAAATCCGATCGCCATACCATTTCCTGGTTGGAGGAAAGGGGATACGACGAAAACCTGAGCATCAAAACAGAGGATGTGGGTTGTATTACCGTGTTTCACGAAACGGGCCAGCCTGTTTCCGTAGATGAAATTGCCGCATCAAATATGGCGGTGGCCAAACAATGGACAAAAGAATATCCGGATGCTTATCTTTCCGGAAAGGCTCAATTTTGCTTTGAAAATCCGGAAGACATCGCCATTCTTCTTGAGGAGTACGAAATGGAACCGGACAATTACCAAGATTACTATTTTGGGGTGATCAGCTTCAAGAAGAGCAGCCCTTATGCAAACCGGTTTTATGAGCATTATGGAAGTTTTTATCAGTCCATGGATGCCATGAGAGATACCATTACCGTAGATTATTATATCTATTTTAACAACCACTCTTTGCCGGAAATCATAAGAGCCGAATTTCAATAATGTGGTATAATAGATGCGACGGATGGCAACGAAACAGCTCATGAGAGAAAAGGTGAAAAATGGATAAAGAGAATAAAAGAAATGCGGACTCGGAGGAAGTGCGATTCACCGGGGAAAATCAGGAAGGAGTTCGATATTATCAGGTGAATTCAGCCAAGAGTAGTTCCTCCCATGGAGTTCGAAATGCACTGATTATTATTGCGGGAATTTTGGCTGCGGTAGTTCTGTTGGGGGTCTCCTGTACTCAAATGGCCAATAGCATCATTGGAACTCTGGGACTTTCCGGGGCCTCCTATAGTGAAAAAGAGATTTCTTTGCCCTCCCATGATTATGTGGCCCAGGTTTCTGTGGAAGGTAGTATTCAATCGGGAAACCAGGATTATCTTGGAATGGCCTATGGGTATCAACATGGATGGACTTTGGAGCTTCTTAAGGAGTTGGCTGAGGATCCCAACAACAAAGGAATTCTTTTGTGGGTCAATTCTCCCGGAGGAACTATTTATGAGTCCGATGAACTGTATCTGGCCTTAAAAGAATACAAAGAGGTTACGGGCAGACCTATGTATGCGGCCATGGGGAATATGGCGGCATCCGGGGGTTATTACATTTCTGCGGCTTGCGATGAGATTTGGGCCAACCGGAATACTTGGACCGGTTCCATTGGAGTAACCTTGGGCACTTTCATTGATGTATCCGGATTATTGGAGGAGTATGGGGTGAAAACCACTACGATTACTTCGGGGAAAAATAAGGCGATGGGGTCGGAATTCCAGCCCATGAGTCAGGAACAGCTTGCTATTTTTCAGGGGCTTGTGGATGAAGCCTATGAACAATTTGTAGGAGTTGTTTCTGAAAACCGGAACATGGAAAAAGACCAAGTGATTGCCTTGGCTGACGGGCGGATTTATACGGCAGCTCAGGCTCTGGAAATCGGGTTGATTGATTTCATTGGTACAAAGGAAGCAGCCTATGAAGCACTGCAACAAACCCACCAGTTGGAAACTGTGGCTTTGGAAGAATTTTACTACGCCCGGGCACCATGGTTTTTCGGGTTAGTGCAAGGGCTGACTAAGGCCATCGAATCCGGCTCGAAAGGAGATTTGGCAGCATTGAAAGAGATGCTGGAAACCAATGATCAGATTCAGCCCATGTATCTCTATGAAGGTGGCCGATAACAAAATATGAGATTGCAACGCAACAGTTGCGGTTGGAGTGTTAAGGAAAAAGCCTTGACAGCTAGGGTCAATTATGATAGATTGTCCTAGTGTCAAGGTTTTTTACATGACAAAGGAGATATTATGGACCGCATTGCGAAAGAGAGCCTGTTGTATGATCTCTATGGCGAATTGCTAACCTCTCGCCAAAAGGAGGTTATTCGCCTATATCATGAGGAAAACTGGTCTTTGTCGGAGATTGCCCAGGAGTTTGGAATCAGCCGACAAGGAGTTCATGATGCGTTAAAAAGCGGGGAAAGTGCATTGGCCCAGTATGAGGAAAAGCTGGGATTGTTAGAGAAAATGGAGAAGCAGCATGCGGGAATCCTTGTATTGCAGCATGCGGTAAATGTCTTAAAAGATATAGAGATTCAAGATGTGAGGATTTCGGAAGCCCTTTCTCAGATGGAAAGGGCCATGAAAGAATTGGATCAGTAAGGAGGACGGGAATGGCGTTTGAAGGATTATCCGACAAATTACAAGGGGTTTTCAAAAAGCTCAAAGGAAAAGGCGTTCTTACTGAAACGGACATCAACGAAGCCATGCGAGAGGTGAAGCTTGCCTTATTGGAGGCGGATGTTCACTTTAAAGTGGTGAAAGAATTTGTGGATGCAGTGAAGGAAAAAGCCATGGGGAAAGAGGTGTTGGAAAGTCTCACCCCCGGGCAGCAGGTGGTAAAAATTGTTCACGACCAGCTGGCGGATTTGATGGGAGGCTCCGGTAGCAAGTTAACCTACTCTCCCCGAGGGTTTACCACCTATTTGTTGGTGGGGTTGCAGGGAACGGGTAAAACCACCACTTGCGGGAAATTGGCAGCTCACCTGAAGAAAGAAGGGAAAAAGCCCATGCTGGCGGCATGTGACATTTACCGGCCCGCCGCCATCGATCAGTTGGAAGTGGTAGGTGCTCAAGCGGGAGTTCCCGTTTTTACCAAGCGGGGAGAAAAGGATCCGGTGGTCATCGCCAAGGAGGCCATGGCAGAAGGCGAGAAGAAGGGCTACAATATTTTGATAGTTGACACGGCGGGGCGATTACAAATTGATGGAGAATTGATGGAAGAATTGGTGAGGATCCGTCAGGCGGTCAAGCCCCAAGAGGTAATACTGGTGGTGGATGCTCTCACGGGGCAAGATGCGGTGAATGTTGCAGAAGGATTTAATGAACAATTGGGCATCGATGGAATCATTATGACTAAGATGGATGGAGATTCCAGAGGCGGAGCTGCTCTTTCTACCAAGCGGGTTACAGGTCGGCCCATCAAATTTATAGGAACCAGTGAGAAACTGGACGGGTTAGAACTTTTTCATCCCGAGCGTATGGCTGGTCGAATTCTTGGGATGGGGGACATGATGAGTCTCATCGAAAAGGCCCAGGAAAACTACGATGACCAAAAGGCCCGTGACTTGGAAAAAAAGATGCGGAAGAATGAATTCACGCTGGAAGATTTCTTGGAGCAGATGGGGCAGGTTCGTCAGATGGGCGGGTTGGCAAAAATAATGGACATGCTCCCCGGTATGGGAAAGAATGGGGCCCCCAATTTGGATATGGATGAGAGTGAAAAGGAATTTCGTCAAATGGAAGCAGTAATTCTATCCATGACTTCGGAGGAAAGACGAAATCCGACGGTTCTTAACGCCAGCCGGCGGAAAAGAATTGCGGCAGGGGCCGGGCAACCGGTATCACGGGTGAATACATTGGTAAAACGTTATGAAGAAACAAAAAAGATGATGAAACAGTTTTCCGGAGGGAAAATGAATCGTAAGTTAAGAGGAGGCGGATTGCCCTTTTAGCAGCCGTCCTTTTTATAAAAACAACATAATTCTATGGAGGAAAAAACAATGGTAAAAATTAGACTTAAGAGAATGGGTGCTCACAAAAAGCCTTTCTATCGTGTAGTAGTAGCAGATTCTAGAAGCCCTCGAGACGGGAAATTCATCGAAGAGTTGGGCATTTATAATCCCATGACGGAGCCCCCTGTGATTGAAATCGATGAAGAAAAGGCCAAGAAATGGATGGCCAATGGCGCACAACCGACGGAAACGGTAAGAGCTCTTATGAAAAAATCAGGTGTATTATAGAATAAAAGAAAGCGGTGAGACGAATGACGGAATTGGTGAAAGTTATTGCAAAGGCATTGGTGGACAACCCCGATGCTGTAGAGGTGCGAGAAGTAGCCGGAAGATCCGCAATTGTTATCGAACTGAAGGTTGCGCCTGAGGATATGGGCAAGGTAATTGGCAAGCAAGGAAGGATCGCAAAGGCTCTCCGGACGGTAGTGAAAGCGGCTGCCAATAAATCCAATTTAAAAGTGGTAGTGGAAATCGTGCAATAACCATGGACAAAATACGGATTGGAAAAGTAGTGAACACGGTGGGGCTCCGGGGTGAAATCAAAGTGTATAACTATGCAGAGAGCCCGGAGCGATATCAAAACCTTTCTCAGATTTATGTGGGAGAGGAACTCTTTGATATAGAAAAAGTGAGGCTTCAAAAAAACACGGTTATCCTGAAAATACAAGGTGTCGACAGTTTGGAACAAGGAGAGAAGCTGAGGGGGCAGGATGTGTATTTTTCGGCAGAACTGTTGGAGGAGTTGCCTTCAGGTTCGTATTATATTCGGGATCTCATTGGAATTTCCGTATATGACAGGCAGGGAAATCTACTGGGAAAGTTGAAGGATGTTATAAAAGGAGCGGCTCAGGATTTGTATGAAATTGACACCGGCGGGAAAATGGTTTTGCTTCCGGGGGTGTCAGAGTTTGTGCTCCAGGTGGATTTGGAAAGTGGTCGAATAGTGGTGGATCCACCAAAGGGATTAATGGAGTTGTAGATGATCATTCATGTGTTGACCCTATTTCCTGAAATGATAGAAGGAATTATCGGCAGTAGCATCCTTGGAAAAGCCATGGAAAAAGGGGTGTTGGATATTCGGGTGACCAATATTCGGCAATATAGCCAGGACAAGCATCATAAAGTAGACGATACTCCCTTTGGCGGAGGCGCCGGCATGGTGATGACAGTTCAACCCATCTTTGATGCAATCCGTGATTTGGGTGGTGAAAACAAGAGAATGATTTATCTGTCGCCCAAAGGGCGGCTGCCGGATCAAGACTATCTGCAGGAATTGGCTCGAGAAAAAGAACTTTTTCTACTGTGCGGTCATTATGAAGGGGTGGATCAGCGAATACTGGACCATTTTGCCATGGAAGAGGTTTCTATAGGGGACTATGTATTGACGGGCGGTGAGCTTCCGGCTATGATTTTATTAGATGCAATGGCCCGCTTTGTTCCGGAGGTGTTGGGTTCATCGGAGAGCGTTCAGGAGGAATCCATTTATATGGGACTTTTGGAATATCCTCAATATACGAAGCCTCGAATGTATGAAGGTATGGCTGTGCCGGATGTACTTTTAAACGGAAACCATCGACTGATTGAAAATTGGAAGCTAGAGCAGGCTTTGCGCTTGACTCGGGAAAGACGCCCGGACTTGTTCGAAAAGTTTGTGATGGAAAAAGAATCCTCCCTTTCCAAAGAAGAAAAAAAGATCCTAAAGAAGGTTCAAAATGAGTTTGAAACGTAACATTCTACTGGTGAGCTTTTTAGTAGTGGCTACCGGGTTGGGCACGGTGATTTATTTGATTCCCGGAATTTCGGACCTGTTGACCAAAACATTTACCGCAGAATATGGAACCTTTCAGGTAACCGATGACGCGGATTTTTACATTGTACGGGAAGAAACCGTATATTTGGCGGCTGTTACGGGAAATGTAAATTATTATCTTGCTCAAAATGAAATGGTCCGAAAGGGAGCTAAAATCCTGGAAATCCAAGAAGGAACAGGACCAGGAGAAAATTTGGGGGCCTACGATGAGATGCGGGAACGGCTTGGCACTGGGTTGGCAATTCAAGGGGATTACCAAGCGGAGTTTGGTGGAGTGTTGAGTTACTACGTTGACGGTTTGGAATCTCTGTTTTCCCCGGAGACAATGGAGGCATTATCTTACGGGATGATCCCGGTTCCTTTGCCGGAGCCGGTGAATCTGGTGCGGGAAACAACGTGGATGCAGGAGCCCTTGTATAAAATTTGTCGAAATGATCAGTGGTATTTGATGACATGGGTGAATTCGGGTCGAGTGGCAAAGTATGAACCGGGGAAGACGGTTACTGTCTATTTGCCGAAAGGAGAGCTGCGGGCTACCGTGTCCAATATTTATCCGGAAGGAGAAAACTGGAAGGTGATTTTGTCCACCAATCGGTTTTATGAGGATTTTTCCATGAAACGAAAAATTGGAGCCACGGTGCTGACCAGTGATTACAGAGGGATTGTTTTGCCCAATGAATCGATTGCCAAAGAAGGGGAGCGACTGGGGGTTTATGTAATCAATAAGCGACAAGAAAAGGTGTTTACTCCTATTAAAGTGTTAGCTACAGATGGTGAAATGAGTTGCATTGCTGTGGAATCTTACATGGATGAAGATGGAAAAAAAGTAAATACGGTAGATATCTATGATACGATCGTGAGGAAACCAAATTGAGCATCATCAAGGAAAATTTAAAAAACGTGGAAAAAACAGTGAAGGACGCTGCAATTCAAGGGGGGGTAGATCCCAAGGATATCTTGTTATGTGCGGTGACGAAAACCAGAACACCGGAAGAAATCAACGAGGCCATTGAATGGGGTGTGACGGATATCGGTGAAAACAAAGTACAAGAAATCCTGGACAAGTACGACTTCGTGGCCCCGTGCCGTTGGCATTTGATTGGACATTTACAAACAAACAAGGTAAAATATATCGTAGATAAAGTTTATATGATACACAGTGTGGACAGTATGAAATTGGCCACGGAAATTCACAGGAGATGTGAACAAAGTTCCCGGGAGATGAACATTTTAATTCAGGTGAATCCGGCTTTAGAAGAAAGCAAATACGGAATCCCTTCTGAAGAAACTTTTCCCTTGGTTGAGAATATTTTAGAGAATTGTAAAACATTGAAAATTAAAGGGCTAATGCTGATTGCTCCATTTGAAGAAGATCCGGAAAAGGTGCGAAAATATTTCCGGCAAGTCAAGGTGCTTTATGACCGTTTGGGTGAAATTTCCCACCCCAATTTGGAAATAGAGTATTTATCCATGGGCATGTCACATGACTTTAAGGTGGCTATTTCCGAGGGGGCCAATCTTGTTCGGATTGGAACGGCAATTTTTGGGGAAAGAGACTACGGTAGTAGGACATCACAATAGGAGGTAGGGGAATGGGTCTTTTAAAAAGCTTGAAAGAATTGGTAGGAATTGAAGAAATCGAAGAGGTTTCCGAAGAGGAAGTTCAAAAAGCTATGGAAGAACTAAATCGGAAGCCCAATTCTTTTGAAGCCAGAAAGCCGGAGCAGAAGCCTGCGCCACCTTCGGGGGGTGGCCGTGGAGAAATAAAAGGCGGAGCCACAGAGAATCGAGGCGGTGTTGGTCATGGTTCTGGAGTAAAAACTCAAGGGATCGGTGTGACCAATCCTTTTAAATTGGTGGTCATTGAACCCAAGGGCTTTGATGAGTGTCCTAGGCTGGTGGATAGTTTAAAAAGCAGAAAGCCGGTTATTATTAACCTGGAGAAAATTGAGAGTGATACGGCTCGTAAAATATTTGATTTTTTAAGCGGAGCAACTTATGCATTGAATGGCAATGTGCAAAAGGTGGCCAATAACATTTTTGTCTTTGCCCCGGAAAATGTTGACATTTCAGCAAACATTGAGCATAAGGCCATCGATTTTGCAGGCAACCCCAAAAGCTTGTGGAGGTAGAAAATTATGATAACTCCCGTTGATATTCAGGAGAAGGAATTTCCCAAGGCGGTGCGCGGCTATAAGGAAGATGCGGTGGATGAATTTTTGGATTTAATCACCATGGATTACGAGGCACTGCTACTTGAAAATGAAAAGTTAAAGTCTGAAGTGGAACGTCTTAAAGCCGAGTTGGTCCGTTACAGCAGTACGGAAAATGCAGTCCTGGAAACCTTGGAGGCGGCCAAAACCTTGATGGGAGACATCTCGGCTTCGGCAGAGCGCAGGGCAGAAATTCTTATGAAGAATGCCGAGCTGGATGCAGAGCTGGTGCTTCGAGAGGCCAAGGAATCGGTGGAACGTTTAACCGAGGAAAACGAAGCTCTGAATTCCAGGTTTAAGAAATTCCAAGGAAGGTACAAAAACTTGTTGGAGTCCGAATTGGAACGATTTGACACTTTGAGTATGGAGTTGTTTGAAGAATTGGGAATGCCGGAGCTTGGCGTGAAAGAAAGAGATTCTTTTAAAGATGGAGCAACTCCTTCCAAGAAGACGAAGGAAGAAAAACAAGCTTTGGATTTGGAGAAAACATTGATAATCGGATCCCGGGATTGAAAGGATTAGCGTCTTTATATGTATTATATTTTAATCATACTTTTAGTGGCTTTAGATCAAGCCACAAAATGGGTGATTCATTATTTCATGGATCCCGGTGAAACCATCCCCGTGATTTTTGGAATTTTTCATATCACTTTTGTGCGCAATACGGGTGCCGCTTTTTCTCAGTTTCAAGGGCAACGCGGGCTATTGATTGGGCTCACATCCATGGTTCTTATGTTCCTGGTGATATACCTGGTGAAAAAAATCCATCATGATCATTGGAGTATGTTGCTGTCCCTATCCTTAATTATTGCAGGAGGTTTAGGGAACTTGCTAGATCGAATCCGTCTTGGGTATGTTGTGGATTTTTTCGACTTTCAGATTTGGCCGGTATTTAATGTGGCGGATATGGCAATAGTAGGGGGATGTGGCTTGATGATTTTGAATGTATTTTGGTTGGGGAAGAACCATGAAGGACAGTAGGCAAATACAATTAATGGTAGACGAAGAATTGGATGGGACCCGTGTTGACGTGGTCCTTTCTCTTCTGATTCCCGAATTGTCCCGCAGCTATATTCAAAAGTTGTTGGAAGAAGGGGCAGGATGGCGCAATGGGCAGACAATTGTAAGCAAAAAAGAAAAAGTGGAGACGGGAGACCGGTTGGCGCTGTGCATACCTGCTCCCAAAGAATGGTTTGTTTCTCCACAAAACATCCCGTTAAATATCGTTTATGAAGACGACTGGGTTTTGGTGGTGAATAAACCCCAAGGGATGGTGGTTCACCCGGCTCCCGGAAATGAGGACTTTACATTGGTCAATGGGATTTTGCATCATTGCGAAGGAAGACTCAGTACGATTAACGGAACTTTGCGGCCCGGAATCGTTCATCGAATCGACAAGGATACCAGCGGGTTGTTAATGATTGCAAAAACCGATGAGGCTCACCGAAAGTTAGCCCAACAACTGGAAAACCATTCCATCACGAGAGTGTACCACGGAGTGGTTTATCACAATATCAAAGAGGAACAAGGGACGATTCAAGGAAACCTGGGACGAGATCCTAGGAATCGACTGAAGCAAAAGGTGCTTATGGTGGGCGGAAGGAGAGCGGTGACACATTATAGGGTATTGGAGCGTTTTGGCGGATATACCTATATTGAGGCAACACTGGAAACGGGAAGGACCCATCAAATCAGAGTGCATATGGCGCATATCAAACATCCTTTGTTAGGGGACACCCTTTATGGGCCCAAAAAAGGCCCCGTCATGGCGGAGGGGCAGGTGTTGCATGCCAAGAGGCTTGGATTTGACCATCCGAAAAATGGAGAACGAATGGAGTTCGAAAGTCCTCTGCCGGAATCTTTTGAAAAGATATTAAAAAAGCTGAGGCAAAATACCTCAGCCTTTCCGTCTCGATAGAGGGAAGGTACCGTCATTCGATTTTAGGGTCTTGATAGTAAGTCTTTATCCACCTTCTACAGTCTTCGCAAATGTATCCACCTGCAATTTTTCTGGACAATCTCACCCTTTTGCAAAGCCGGCACTTGTGCTTCTCCATGACGATCCTCCTTCGTTTTTTACAAGCATACGCTTAACTCGATGATTTTATTATAAGGAAAAATATGGAAAAGGTCAAGAAAGCAGAATAAGGCTCGGAAATTTGCGTTTTATACATAGTAGTTGGAAAAGTTATGGGAGGAAATCATGTGGACAGAATTTGATATGGAGGTTCAGGGCGGCGGGATTACTTTGCGGGGGTACCATTGGCCGGTGGAAAATGCAGAACAAGTGGTGGTGATTATTCACGGAATCGGGGAATACGCCGGAAGATACGATCGGGTAGCTGGAATCTTGGGAGAAGCAAAGATTGCTGTGCTGTCTATGGATTTGCGGGGGCACGGGAAGTCTCCCGGAAAGAGAGGTCATACCGCTCCTCGCCGGAGGATTTTGCAAGATATAGATGCCTTAATAAAAGAGGCGGAAAAACAGTATCCGGATGTACCGTTGATTCTATATGGCCATAGCATGGGGGCCAATATGGTTTTGGATTATCGAGTACGAGGTGCCATGGCGGATCACCCGGCGGCTTACCTCACAACGGCTCCTTGGATTTTGTTGGTGAAACCCGTATCTCCTTTGTTGAAAAAACTGGCCGGAGTTCTTTCTCTTGTAACCCCATCGGTTTTGTTTCGATCCAAGATTGATTCCGCTGTATTGGGCAATCCCAAATCTGTAGGAGAGTACCATCGTGACCCTATGGTGCACGGATTCATTTCTGCACAAACAGCCCACGACGGTTTCTTCATGGCGGAACAACTGGCCAAGGGAACCTTGAAGGGACCGTTTCTAGCGAAGGAGAAGCCATTGCTCATTCTTCATGGAACCCAGGACCGGCTTTGCGATGTGGAGGGAGCTCGTCTCGTTTTTTCCCACGAGGATCCGGCCCATACTCTGCTGGAGGAATTACCGGGTATTTATCATGAGATTCATAACGGAGGTCCCCAGTCTGATGGGCAAGAGATTATCTATAAAATCAGAGACTATATAAAAACCCACTCCGCCTAAAGAGAGGATCCGACATCATGTGGAAGAACTTATTGGAAGAGGAAATCGAAAAATTTATCCAGCAGTATCGAAGGATTCACCATTGTGCTACCCAGTGGGGAAAGCCTCTAGTTGGCTTTGCATCTGTTTCTGAGCCTGTTATCAAAAACATTAAGGGGTTGATTAGCCCATCTCATACGGAACCACAGGAGGTGTTGCCTCGAGCTACAGTAATTCTTTCTTACTATTTGCCCTTTACTCCAGAGCTAGCAGAGAAAAACCGGCAGGATTTCAACCATGCATCGCCACAGTGGGCCCAGGCTTATGAAGAAACTAACCGGATGTTCATACCATTGAATGAATACTTGATTGATGTATTAAAAGAAAAAGGACACACCGGAGTGGTGCCGACCGAGGCCTATCGGTTTGATCGAAAGAAGCTCATCAGCAACTGGTCTCAAAAACATATTGCATATGCGGCAGGTTTGGGCACTTTCGGAATTCATCAATTGCTGATTACTACCAGGGGATGTTGTGGCAGATTTTCTTCTATTGTTACTGATCTGAATGTGGAATGTACGGGCCCCATGACGGAAGAGTTGTGCCTGTATAAGAAAAATGGAAGCTGTGGCATATGTATGGCTCATTGTCCCGTACATGCCTTGGAGGTGGATGGGTTTCATCGAGAAAAGTGCTATGGGCTATTGTTGGAGAATGCCCATATTTATCGACAATATGGGAGCTCTTATGAGGAACGGTCCGGCGGCAGTGGAAATATTGGCAGTGAAGTATGTGGTAAATGTATCACATCTTCCCCTTGCAGCTTTTGGTAACGCCCCCTTCTGGATTTTGAACGATCCCCTAAAGTTAGACTCAAAATTCTAACGAATGGGGGTTTTTATTTCTCGTCAGGCAAGACGGGGTCTACATATATGGTTTGCTGGTGAGTGAAAATTACCATGCCCGGTTTTGCGCCATTGGGTTTTTTCACATATCGGAGGGGCACATAGTCCACCGGCACATTTCCCGATTGTCGTCCTTTGCTATGGTAAGCAGCGATGGCGGCTGTTTCCTGGATTTCTTCTGCTGTGGGAACTCCTTGGTTAGGGCGGAGAATTACATGGGATCCGGGAAAGTCCTTGGCATGAAACCAGTAATCTCCCGGTTTGGCTTCCCGGAAGGTTAAGATATCATTTTCTTTGTTGTTTCGACCTACTAGGACCTTGGCGCCATTCCTTAGTATGTAGTGAAGATAGGAAGGCTTGCCTTTTCGTGATTCCTGGGATGCCTTGCTTTTGCGAATGAAACCATTTTCTCTTAGCTCCTTCCGGATGTCTTCCAACACATCCAATTGGTCTGCCATTTCCAGAAAGCTTTCTACCGAGGTCAAGTATTCCAGGTCTTTTTCTGTTTCCGTCAGCTGTAGCATTTTTTCCTTGTAGGAGCCTTTTAGTTTTCCGTATTTTTTATAATACTGCTGGGCATTTTTTGCTGGGGAAATTTTGGGGTCCAGAGGGATGGTGATGGGAGTTTGGTTATAATAATTTTCCAGGGTGGCAGAAGCAGCCCCGGCAGGAATTCCATGTATTTGTGCCGTAATCAATTCTCCGTACAATCTGAATTCATCTGCCTGCTTGGCTCGCTCCATGTCCTCCAGTAGTCGTTGTTTTTTCAAATATAGACGTTCCATGGAAGTGCGAACGGATTTATTCAAATCCATGGCCTTTTGTTTCAGACGATTGCTGGCATCCTTATGAAGATGATAATATTCCAGGGCTTGGCTTGTGGACGCGAAGGGAATGGCGGTTCCCAGATGCTGGTACAAGGTTAAGGGGATGACGTGGTAATCCAAAGGAGTCTGATCCTTGTTCAAATATACGGTGGGATGGTATTGATGGAATTTCAGATCATTTTGTATTTCAACAAGCAGATGTTGCAAGGTTTCCCTGCTGATACCACCATGCTCCTCCAATCGAAATGCGATTTCTCTGCACAGAAGTGGAGAAAAACCTTCCAGGTATGTAAGGAGACCTTTTTCAATCCCCCCGGGATAGGAGTAGATGGTGTTGGTTAATTCCTGAGAGAGTCGCTCTATGGGTGTTTTCTCCTGAGAGGGAGGGAACACATAGGATTTTCCGGGTAGAATCTGGCGCTCTCGGCTTACGTCGATGGATACTCGTTTGATGGCATCTAAAATTTGATGGGATTCACTGTCCGTAAGAATGATATTGCTGTGCTTTCCCATTATTTCTATGGTAAGGGTTTTTCGGACAGAGTATCCCAATTCATTAGCGCTTTCCAACTCCATTTGAATGATGCGATCTCGTCCTACCTGTTTCACATCAAGGACGCGGCTGCCCGTCAGGTGCTTTCGGAGAAACATACAAAAAGAATAGGGAACCGACGGGTTCTCCGGTTGTTTTTCGATGAGATGGATTCGTGGATGGCTGGAGTTGGCAGACAACAGCAAAAAAACCTTTCCGGTGCGAGTCTTCATGTGAAAGGTAAGTTGGTCTGGTTCCGGCTGATATATTTTTTCAATTCGTGCCTGAATGAGCAGATTCCTTAGCTCTTGGGTGACAGCAGAGGCCACCATTCCGTCAAATGCCATTTGTAAAACCATCCTTCTTCTTGTATACTTAATCATGTTATCATATATTTTAGAATAATAGGAGAAAATAGGATGATAAAAAGCATGACGGGGTTTGGACGAGGAGAGCATTCGGATGGGAAACGCAACATGATTTGTGAGATTCGTGCAGTGAATCATCGCTATAGCGACATTGCGGTGAAAATGCCCAGAAAGTACTCCTTTTCTGAAGAACGAATCAAAAGAGTAGTAAAAGAAACCGTTCGTCGAGGGAAGGTGGAAGTTTCCTTGCAGGTTGAGAATCTTACGGAGAATGACAACAACATCAGACTAAATACCATGGTGGCAAGGCAGTATTACGAAAACCTTGTGCAATTAAAAGAGGAATTGGGGTTAAAAGAATCGCCGACCTTATCTTTGATGGCTTCGTTGCCGGATGTGATGAAAGTCGTGGCGGATGTAGAAGATGAAGAAGAGTTGACTTCGCAAATTTTGATTCCGGTGAAACTGGCCTGTGAAAAGTTGGATGAAATGCGAAGGCAAGAAGGTGAAAAACTGGCGGAAGATTTGATGATGCGAGGGCAAACCATTCGTGAGTTGGCCCGGGAGATCGATGAAATGGCCCCCAAGGTGGTAAAAGAATATGTGGAGAAAATGAAAGAACGAATCAAAGAACTCTTGGGAAATGAAGGAAACATTTCGGAGGAAAGAATTCTAACGGAAGCGGCTATTTTTGCGGATAAATCAAACATTACAGAGGAGTTGGTTCGTTTGGATAGCCATATGATACAGTTGGTGCGAATTATTGGAGAGACGGGAGATCCAGATGGAAAAAGATTGGACTTTCTCGTACAGGAAATGAATCGAGAGGCTAACACCATTGGATCTAAGGCCAATCATATTGATATTACTAATAAAATGCTTATGATTAAATCGGAAATTGAAAAGATTCGAGAACAAGTACAGAATGTGGAATGATGGGGGAGAAATGATGGGGGAGAAAGAGTTGCTAGACCATTGGAATTATGATAAAATACGAAAATATGCAAAGAAGTGGTAGGAGTTGATATGCGCAAAGGACAGCTGTTTGTGATATCCGGGCCTTCGGGAACCGGGAAAGGAACCATCTGTCGGGAATTGGTGAAGGATTCCAATGTGGTTTTTTCGGTGTCTATGACCACTCGGAACCCAAGACCCGGGGAAAAAGACGGGGTGGATTACCATTTTGTCACCAAGGAGGAGTTTAAAAAGGCTATTCAAGAAGGGGAACTTTTGGAATATGCTACAAACTTTGAAAACAGCTATGGAACCCCTCGAAAATTCGTCCTGGATGCCATTGAGGAAGGAAAAGATGTTCTTTTGGATATTGATATCAAGGGAGCACTCAGCGTGCGGCAGGCTTACCCAAAGGGTATTTTCATCTTCATTTTACCTCCTTCCATGGGAGAGCTTCGGAAGCGGATTACAGGTAGGGGATCGGAAGAACCGGAAGCCATCCATGTTCGATTGGCAGGAGCTTTGAGGGAGGTTTCCTACATTGACAAATACGATTACTGCGTGGTGAACGACCAGTTGAAAGAAGCAGTTAATCGAGTAAAAGCAATTATGATTGCAGAACATTCCAGAGTTTCTGCAGACATTTATCAATTAATCGAGGAGTATAAGGAGGAAATTTAAATGTTGTACCCAGCCATCAATGAGCTTCGGAAAAAAACGGATTCCAGGTATACTCTTGTAATCCTGGCGGCCAAGCGGGCTCGAGATATTACCAACGGGAAGCCCAAGCTTACTCAGTGTGATGTAGATAAACCGGTTTCCATTGCAGCCAACGAGATTTCAGAGGATCTAATTACCTATAAAAGAGGCTAGAGAAAAAAGCCGGATGAAAAACACAACCGGATAAAAAAACCGTTGCAATGGCAGCGGTTTTATTATACAATATCAGACGGCCCTTAAGAAGTTTTCTTCTAGGAGGGGATTTGATTATTTTCAGTACACACACCGAGCACTTGGTTTGTAATCGAGTCCTATGTTCGGTGGAGGAGTAAAACCAAGGAGGAATTAAAATGGCAGTAGTATCTATGAAACAGTTGTTGGAAGCAGGTGTCCATTTCGGGCATCAGACCAGAAGATGGAATCCGAAAATGGCCCCGTATATTTTTACGGAGCGAAACGGAATTTACATCATTGATTTGCAAAAAACCGTAAAGAAAATCGAAGAAGCTTATGACTTTGTTCGTAGTGTGGCGGAAAGCGGGCGTCCTGTTCTTTTTGTGGGAACGAAAAAGCAAGCTCAATCTGCGATATCGGATGAAGCAAGGCGTTGCGGCATGTTTTTCGTAAATGAACGATGGCTTGGTGGAATGTTGACTAATTACAAGACCATCAGTGGTCGAATCGGCCGACTGAATGAAATTAAGGCTATGGAGACCGATGGGACTTTCGATAAATTGTCAAAAAAAGAAGTAAGCAAGCTTCGCCTGGAGTTAGAACGGTTGGAAAAATTTCTGGGGGGCTTTAAAGATATGAAGGGAATGCCGGGAGCTATTTTTGTGGTAGATCCGAAAAAAGAAAGAATTGCCGTAAAGGAAGCTCGGATTTTGGGCATTCCGGTGGTTGGAATCGCTGATACCAACTGCGACCCGGATGATTTGGACTATGTGATTCCGGCAAATGACGATGCCATTCGTGCCGTCAAATTGATTGCTTCTTGTATGGCAAATGCGGTAATTGAAGCCAATCAAGGTGAAAGCTATGACGAGACTCCCGTAGAGGAAGAAGTTGTAGAAGCAGAGGATAAAACGGAAGAAGCGGCGCCGGAAGTTTTGGAAGAAACTGAAGAAGTGAAAGAAGAATCGGAGGCAGAATAAATGGCAATTACAGCACAAATGGTAAAAGAGTTAAGAGAACAGACGGGTGCCGGTATGATGGATTGTAAAAATGTACTGGTTGAAGCCGATGGAGATATGGAGAAAGCCGTAGAGCTGTTGCGGGAAAAAGGCATTGCCAAAGCAGCGAAAAAAGCGGATCGTGTAGCGTCTGAGGGTCTGGTGCGAATTGCATTTTCCGAAGACGGATCAAAGGGTGCCATTGTGGAAGTAAATTCTGAAACGGATTTTGTGGCAAAAAATCAAGAATTTATCGATTTTGTGGATGGGTTGGCTTGGAAAGTGCTGGACTGGGTTGATGAAAACCCGGAAAGTTTTTTGGCTATGGATTTGGATGGAGAGTCGATTCAGACAGTTCTTCAAGGAAAGATTGCAAAGATTGGCGAAAATATGAACATTCGAAGGTTTCGCCGTGAATCTGAAGAAGGCTGCAAATATGTAGGGTATCTTCATAGTAACGGAAAAATCGGCGTGGTAGTGGGCCTTAAGACGGAAGCCAATTTGGATGAGGTCAGTGTGATGGGAAGAGATGTAGCCATGCAAGTGGCTTCAATGAATCCTCTTTTTGTGGATGAAAGCAAAGTGGACCCGGAATACATTGAGAATGAAAAAAAAGTTATGAGGCAGCAAGTGCTGAATGAAGGCAAAAAGCCGGAGATGGTGGAAAAAATTGTGGAAGGCAAAATCAAAAAAGAAGTAAAGGAAATCTGTTTGTTGCAGCAAAAATTTGTGAAGAACGGTGAACAAACGGTGGCTCAATATGTAGAAGATACGGCTAAAAGCTTAGGGAAAGACATTCAAGTAGTGTCCATGGTTCGCTATGAAGTGGGTGAGGGAATCGAAAAGAAGGAAGAGTGCTTCCTTGAGGAAGTGATGAAGCAGATGGGCAACTAATGGAAATGGGAGGCACCGAGCTCTTCTCTGGGGAGTTCGGTGCTTTTTTGTATGAATGAAGGACGATGGAGCAAGGAGAACAAGGATGAGACCTCTTAAACCAGACGAAATACTGGAAGTAGTTATAGAAGCCGGACGGGCCAAGGGAGAAAATTCCTTTCTCCGGCTGGCTATATTGGGTGTTCTGGCCGGCGCTTTTATTGCTATGGCGGCTGCCGGTTCCAATGTGGCGGCTTTCAATTTGTTGTCAGAACCGGGTTCATATGGATTGGGAAAAGCTCTGGCCGGGGTGGTGTTTACTACCGGATTGATGTTGGTGGTAGTTGGCGGCGGCGAACTTTTTACAGGAAATACACTGATGGTAGCCAGTTTGGCATCGGGTCAAACAACCATTTCCAAAGTATTACGTAATTGGGGAATCGTATATTTCTTTAACATGGTGGGAGCCATGATGGTGGCTTATTTTATTGTAGCCTCGGGGAATCTGGATGCGTCTTCCGGTTTGTTGGGTGGTGTGACCATAAAGATTGCCGCGGGCAAAACATCGCTTACTTTTATAGAGGGCTTGATTCTTGGAATCTTATGTAACTGGTTGGTGTGTTTGGGAGTTTGGATTGCCTATGGGGCAGATACCATGACGGGAAAGCTTCTTGGTTGTTTCTTTCCCGTTTGGTTGTTTGTTGCATCCGGGTATGAACATAGTGTAGCGAATATGTACTATATTCCCGCTGGAATTCTAGCGAAAAGTTACGAAAGCTATTTAAACCTTTCTGGCGTTTCGATGGAAGGGCTAAGCACCTTGAATTGGCAGGGCTTTCTTTTGGGTAATCTGGTACCCGTCACTTTGGGGAACATTATTGGAGGCAGTTTGATGGTGGCCATTGCCTATTTTCTGGCGTATCGAAGGGGATAACCTGGAGATGTTGGACAAAGGATAACCAAGGGAGATTGGATTATGGATAACCAAGGGAGATTGGATTATCCATTGTTCCTTAGCCCTTGTATATGGTATAATACTTGCGGATTGTTTCAAGACAGTTAAGGGAACCAGAGGAGAAGCATATGGAGTCAAAATACAAGAGGGTCATCATTAAAATCAGCGGGGAGGCACTGGCGGGAAACAACAAATTCGGACTCAACGAAGAGGTTTTAGGTAAGGTTGCGCGAGAGATTAAGAAAATCCATGAGATGGGAGTGGAGGTGGCCATTGTAGTAGGCGGTGGAAATTTCTGGAGAGGAAAAACCTCCAAGAGCATGGATCGAGCCACCGCAGATTATATGGGTATGTTGGCCACGGTCATTAATGCATTGGCTCTGAAGGATGCATTTGAAGCAGCCGGATTGAATGCACGAGTTCATACGGCTATTGAAATGAAAGAGGTGGCAGAACCCTACATCCGATTAAGGGCCATTAAACAATTGGAAAACGGAGAAGTGGTTATCTTCGGGGCGGGAACGGGAAATCCCTTCTTTTCAACGGATACCACTGCAGCCTTGCGGGCAGCGGAAATGGAAGCGGATGTGATTTTGCTGGCAAAGAAGGTGGACGCGGTGTATTCCAAAGATCCGGAAATCCATCCTGATGCAGTGAAATACGATGCCATAACCCACAAAGAAATATTAGAAAAACATTTGGGGGTGATGGACTCTACTGCAGCCAGTCTGTGCATGGATAATAACATACCGGTTCATGTGTTCGGCCTTTCCACAGAAGGGAATATGGTGAAAGCCATTTTAGGAGAACCCATTGGCACCCTAATCAAGTAGAATGAATCACAGATATAAAAGGAGGGAATCTCATGAGTAAGGATGCAATCAAGCGGACGGAAGAAAAAGCAGAAAAGTGTATCGTCTTTTTAAAGGAAGAACTAAATACGGTTCGTGCGGGACGGGCTAATCCGGCCTTGTTGGATAAGGTGATGGTGGATTACTATGGGACTCCTACGCCTTTAAAGAATATCGCCAATGTTTCGGCACCAGATCCTCGGACCCTCCAAATTACACCTTTTGACCCTTCGTCTATCAGTGCGGTAGAGAAAGCCATTCATATGGCAGAGCTGGGCATTAACCCCAGTAATGACGGAAAAAATGTTCGGCTGGTGATTCCTCAAGTGACGGAAGACCGAAGAAAAGATTTGACCAAGTTGGTAAAGAAAATGGGAGAAGATGCGAAAGTGGCAGTGCGAAACCTTAGACGGGATGCCAATGATGAGTTGAAGAAACAGGAAAAAGCTGGAGAGCTGACGGAGGACGATTTGAAGCATGACATGGAGGATGTCCAAAAGCTAACGGATAAAAGCATAAAAGACATCGATGACATCGTTGCTGCAAAAGAAAAAGAAATCATGGAGGTCTGATAAAGACCTCTTTTTCTAAAAAGGGGAAGAGAACTATGGAATATCATGTTCCTGTCCATATCGCTATTATTATGGATGGCAACGGACGATGGGCAAAAGAGCGAAACCTTCCGAGAATGGCAGGGCATCATGCGGGGATGAAAGCCATGAAGGAAATTGTAAAACATTGCTCAAAGATGGGCGTTGAACATTTAACGGTCTATGCATTTTCCACCGAAAACTGGAAACGAAGTATAGAGGAAATCCGGGGGATTTTTCAATTGTTGGTGTTTTTTGTGGACAAAGAGTTGAAGGAGTTGCATGAAAACCGGGTGAGGGTTAACATTTTGGGGGATTACTCCAAGTTGCCGGAGGATGCTATAGAGCGAATTCAAAAAACCCTGGAAACCACGAAAAGTAACCAAGGATTGGTATTCAATATTGCCTTGAATTATGGAGCCCGCTGGGATTTGGTTATGGGTGTGAAGGAGTTGGCAGAGAGAGTGGAGCGCCGAGAGCTACTTCCCGATGATATCGATGAGAAATTGATTTCCGGGGCATTAAGTACAGGAAAACAGCAAATCCCCGATCCGGATTTGGTGATTCGAACTAGCGGAGAAAAACGGTTGTCTAATTTTCTTCTATGGGAAAGCGCATATTCTGAACTGGTTTTTTCTCCAGTTCTGTGGCCGGATTTCACTCCCAAAGATTTGGAAAACTGCATTTCCGAATACCAGCGTAGACAGAGAAGGTACGGAGGGAGAACTGTGGAAGAGTTTGAGGAGAATAAAGAATGAAAACCCGAATCATTTCTGCCCTGATTATGCTTCCCTTATTAGGAATTCTTTACCTCGGAGGACTTCCCTTATTGTGGGGATGTTTTTTGGTGGGGTTGTGGGGGATGCGAGAATTCTACCAGGCTTTTCAACAAGCCAAGATAAACAGCAATCCATTTATCGGATATCTTTCTTTAATCCTGTTATATTTTCTGCATTTTATGGAAATCGTGGAAAATGGGCTGGGCTTATGGTTGTTTCTTACGGTGCTATTGAGCTTGTGCACTTTGTTTCGGGGATTTGAGCAGGCTCAATTGTGGTCTGCGTTGGTGACCTTGACAGGAGTGCTTTATGTGGGCTTTTTCTCCTTTCATCTTGTTCTCATAGATGCGTCTCCGCTGCCTCTTTTGGCTTGGTTGGCCGTTATTGTGGCATTTGGAACAGATGTTTTCGCTTATTTTACGGGATATCTTTTTGGGAAACACAAATTATGTCCCGCCATCAGCCCAAAGAAAACGGTGGAAGGTGCCGTGGGAGGGTTGTTGGGGAGTGTTCTTCTCACTTTTGCTTTTTTCTATTTTTTCTCGCCGGATTTGATTTTGCACGGGCTGTGGATTGGCTTGCTGGGAAGCATATTTTCTCAAGTGGGAGATTTGGTAGCCTCTATGTTCAAGAGAAAATTGGGGGTTAAGGATTATGGAACATTGATCCCGGGTCATGGAGGAATTTTGGATCGTTTCGACAGCGTGCTTTTTACCAGCCCTTTTATTTATTATGCGAGTATGTGGGTATTGATCCCTTGGGAAATATAAATGAGACAAATTTGCGTGTTGGGAAGTACCGGTTCTATCGGAACCCAGGGTCTTCAACTAATTGAAAAAAACCGAAATCTCTATCGAGCCGCCGTATTGACATGTAGAAGCAATGTTTCTCTTTTGATGGAACAAATTTCAAATCATCATCCGGATATGGTGGTGGTAGGAAATGCGGAACAGGCCCAAGAGGTGCAAAAGAAGTTCCCCGGCTTGACGGTATTAATTGGGGAAGAGGGATTGAAGGAAGCGGTGTCTTCTTCATGGGATTTAATTCTCAATGCACTGGTAGGAATCAGTGGTTTGGCACCCACTTATTATGGTATAAAAACCGGTACCCCCATTGCTTTGGCCAATAAAGAGACTTTGGTGGCGGGGGGATTGTTAATTACGGAGATGGCCAAAGAAAAAGGTGTTTTTATCATCCCGGTGGACAGTGAGCATAGCGCCATTTTTCAATGCATGATGGGGAATCCGGAAGAAACACCTCGCCGACTGATATTAACCGCCTCCGGAGGGCCCTTTCGTGGAAAGAACCAAGAAGAGTTGCGGGAGGTGACTGTAGAGGAAGCCCTGTGTCACCCCAGGTGGAAAATGGGAAAAAAGATTTCCGTGGATTCGGCGACTATGATGAATAAGGGGCTGGAGGTCATCGAAGCCCATTGGCTTTTTGATGTACCTTGGAATAAAATTCAGGTATTGGTCCATCCCCAGAGTATTATCCACAGCATGGTGGAGTACGAAGACGGTTCTATTTTGGCACAGCTCGGATATCCGGATATGAAAATTCCAATCGGTCTGTCGTTTTCTTATCCGAATCGCCTTTGCGCACAGGGACCTTTCATGGATTTTGTGAAAAACGCTGATTCTCTTACTTTTGAAGCGGTGGATGAAAAGAATTTTACCTGCCTTTCTCTTGCTAGGGAAGCGGGAAAAAAGGGAGGAAGCTATCCGGTGGTTTTAAATGCTGCCAACGAGGTATTGGTCCAGCGATTTTTAGAAGGACATATTTCCTTCCTGGACATTCCAAAAAAACTTTCAGAAACGCTGGATAATCACCAGCCTTTCCAACCGTCCGGGCTGGAAGAAATCCTGGAACTGGACCAGGAAGTGAGGATTCGAATATGACGATAATTTATGCTCTGATTATATTTGCCATCTTAATTTTTGTTCATGAACTGGGACATTTTGCTACGGCCAAATTTTTTGGTGTCAAAGTTAATGAGTTTGCTATTGGCATGGGACCTGCTTTTTTTAAAAAGGAAAGGGGAGAAACTACTTACTCCTTGAGGGCCATTCCCATCGGGGGCTTTTGTTCCTTGGAAGGGCAGGATGAAGATTCTCCCGATGAAAAAGCATTTCATCGAAAGCCGGCTTGGCAACGTGCCATTATATTGGCCGCCGGGTCTCTTATGAATGTGGTGTTGGCGGTGTTGATTTTAGGGGCCATTCTATTTTCTTTAGGGTATCCCTCTACTACAATAGAGCAAGTATCTCCAAACAGCCCGGCGCAGGAAGCGGGATTGATAGCGGGAGATCGAATTTTGGCCATCGAGGGAATTTCCATTAATCGTTGGGAGGAAATACCTCTTGCAGTGGGAAACCGAGAGCCGGGGGAAAAAGTGACCTTGGAAATCTCCAGAAGTGGAGCCATTCTAACCGTGATTACAGGGACCACCACAGGAGAAGACGGGCGTACCGTAATGGGGATTGCGCCAGCTTTTGAAAAGAAGCCTTTTCGTGCGTTGTGGGATGGAGCTAAATCCACATGGAATATGACCGTTTCTATGATAGACATCTTGAAACAATTGTTCACCGGGGAAGTACCTGCTACGGAATTGACAGGGCCTGTAGGGATTGTATATATGGTGGGGGACACGGCAAAGATGGGGGCGTCGTATGTGGCCTATTTGGGTGCTTTAATTAGTCTCAACTTAGCTATCATCAACCTGCTTCCCTTTCCTGCACTGGACGGAGGCCGGCTATTATTTTTGGCAATTCGCAAGGTGACCGGGAAAATTATTACCGATGAAATAGAATCAAAAATACACATTATCGGAATTGTTTTATTGTTTGGTTTGATGATTTTTGTTACATGGCAAGACATTTTGCGATTTATTTTGCCACATTTTGGAGGGTAAATGACCAGGCAGGTATTGTGCGGGAACATGGTTATTGGAGGAGGAGCACCCGTTTCCATCCAATCGATGACCAACAAACCCACAGAAGATGTTGAGGGTTGCGTTGAGCAAATTGCGCAGCTGGTTCATGAGGGATGCGATTTGGTTCGATTGACGGTGCCCGATGAAAAAAGCGCTCTGTGCTTTGGGGAGATAAAGCAGAGGGTACGGGATTTTTCTGCCATCCCCATGATTGCAGATGTTCATTTTGACTATCGGTTGGCGTTGGCAGTGATTGCCCAGGGCGCGGACAAAATCCGTATCAATCCTGGAAACATCGGAACTGAAGAGGAAGTCATTCAGGTCATCCAAGGAGCCGGTCAGGCGGGAATCCCTATTCGAATTGGAGTCAATGGTGGATCTCTCAAAAGAGAAATGGTAAAGAAGCATGGAGGTCCTACCGTGGATGCCATGGTGGAAAGTGTGATGGAACAGGTTCTTTGGGTGGAAAAACAGGGGTTTTCTCATCTCATACTATCCGTCAAATCTTCGGATGTGAAAAAAACCGTAGAGGCTTATGAAAAATTATCCTTGTTGACGGAATACCCCCTTCATGTGGGCGTTACGGAAGCGGGAACTCTGGAGATGGGAAAAATTAAATCCGCTGCCGGAATTGGAGCTTTACTGTTGCATGGGATTGGAGATACTTTTCGAGTTTCTTTAACGGGAGATCCGGTGGAAGAGGTTCGTTTTGGGAAACGGTTGCTGCTTTCATTGGGATTGAGGAAGGGTCTACAGGTGATTTCCTGCCCCACTTGTGGAAGAACGAAGGTGGACCTGGTAACCCTAGCAAACCAAATAGAAAACAAGCTGGGGGAACTGGGTATTGGAAAAGAGGGGCTTACGGTAGCTGTGATGGGTTGCGGTGTGAATGGTCCGGGCGAAGCCAAGGAAGCGGATTTTGGAGTTGCTTGTGGCGACGGCACGGGGCTTCTTTTTGCCAAGGGGCAAGTCATACGAAAGGTGAACGAAAATCAAGTGTGTCAGGAATTGATTCAGCTGATACAACAAACTAAAAAGTAATTCAAGGGGTATAGACAACATGTTGCAGCTAATCAAGCAATTTATATCATGGGAAAAGATCGGTACGGAATGGAGAGATTCCGCTATTATTTCTTTGGAAAAAGGCACCATGAATCCTGAGAATAATAGCCTTACTCTTTGGCTTAAAAGCAATGTAATTTTTCCCTTTGAAGACCTTCAGAAGATTCGGGAAGCAATCCATAAGAAGATTCCCTCTTTAAAAGAGGTTCGATTTCAATTTGAATATATGGGCCTGAAAATGCCCTGGTCCTTGGTGATCCCGTTGTACATACCTTACCTGGTGGAGGAAAGCAACGGGATGTCTCGAATGATGACCAACACCATAAGGCCAGAAGAAATTTGTGTGCGTAATGAAGGAACGGGAAACATTTGGAGTGTAGTAATCCCCGTATTGGGAGAAACCACGGCGACCAAATGCAATGAGGAACTCAAAGTTTTTTACCAAGAGATTTTAAAGGAACGATTGGGAGTCATTACGCGGATTACCTTTGAAAACCATTTGGATCGATATGAAAAAACCCAACAAGAAAAAAGAGCAAAACTATACATTGAACTAAAAGAAGCTGAGGAAAAAAGACTAAAGGCGGAAAAGGCCAATGGAGGAGCAGGGGAAAAAAGAAAGGTCTCTGCTAGTGTGTTGGGAAAACCCATTAAGGAGGATCCGGTATCCATTTCCAAGATTCAGGTGGATATGGAACGGGTGGTTGTGCAAGGAAGACTGTTTAAAAAAGACGTAAGAACCATTAAAAACAACAAGAAATTAGCTACACTTTTGATTACTGATCGCAGTTCTTCTCTTTGTTGCAAGCTTTTCTGTTCCGATGAAAAATGGAACGAACTGGATGAGGCTCTGGAAAAGGATTGCACTATCAAGGTTTTGGGGCAACCGGAGTGGGATACGTTTGAGAATACATTGGTGTTGAAAACCCTGGCCATCCGTCGAGAAGAACAGGCATCCCGGCAAGATTTGGCAGAAGAAAAACGGGTGGAACTCCATTGTCATACAAAAATGAGCGAAAATGATGGGCTGATTGGTGTGAAAGAGTTGTTAAAAACTGCTGCCGGTTGGGGGCAGGAAGCTGTGGCCATTACGGATCATGGTGTGGTACAAGCTTTTCCGGAGGCGTATCAGGTGGTGACCGATAAACACGCTCCCTTACCCCTGAAGGTGATTTATGGCATGGAAGGCTACCTTTATGACGATGAAGGAACCAACGGGAAGGGGGGAATTTCGCGGGAGAACACATATCATGTAGTTTTGCTGGCAAAGAATCAAGCAGGTCTTCGAAATCTTTATGAATTGGTGTCCTTGTCCCATTTGAACCATTTATATCACCGAAGGCCCCGGATTCCAAAATCTCAACTTCGAAAGAAGAGAGAAGGTCTTTTTATAGGGTCTGCCTGCGAAGCGGGAGAAGTGTTTTCTGCCTTACGTAAAAACAAAACCTGGGAAGAGTTGCTTGAAAAGGCGGCTTTCTATGATTATCTGGAAATTATGCCTGTGGTTAACAATCAGTTTTTACTGGATCGAGGTGAAGTGAAAAGCCGAGAGGATCTAAGGAATTTCAACCGAAAAATTTTATCCTTGGGAGAAACCGCGGGAAAGCCGGTAGTGGCTACTACGGATGCCCATTATAAAGATCCGGAGGATGCTATCTATCGAACTATCATTCAAGCGGGCCAAGGCTATAAGGATGCAGAAGGAAACAAAGGACTGTACCTTCGAACAACGGCGGAAATGTTGGAAGAATTTTCTTATCTGGGAGAAGAAAAAGCCTATGAAGTGGTGGTGACCAACACCCGAAGGATCGCGGAGGAGATTGAGGTGATTCGGCCCATCCCTGAGGGAAAATTTCCTCCCAAAATAGAAAATGCAGATGAAATTCTTCGCGATGCCTGCAGGCAGAAAGCGAGTGCAATTTATGGAAACCCTTTGCCACAACGAATTGCAGAACGGTTGGAAAAGGAATTGGATTCCATCATAGGTAATGGATATGCTGTGATGTATGTTTCGGCTAAAATGTTGGTTGAAAAATCCTTGTTGGATGGATATTTGGTGGGTTCCAGAGGGTCGGTTGGATCATCTTTTGCTGCTACCATGGCCGGGATTACAGAGGTGAATCCTTTGCCGCCACACTATGTTTGTTCCTGTTGTAAGCACTTGGAATGGGGCGACAACGAGAAATACGATTGTGGGGTGGATATGCCGGAAAAACGGTGCCCTTCTTGTGATCAAAAGATGGATCGGTTGGGTTTTTCCATTCCATTTGAAACTTTTCTGGGCTTTGAAGGAGATAAAGAGCCGGATATTGATCTAAACTTTGCGGGAGAGTACCAGAGTGTGGCTCACCGTTATGTGGAGGAAATTTTCGGGAAGGGAAATGTGTTCAAAGCGGGAACCATTGGGACCATTCAGGACCGTACGGCCTACGGATATGTGAAAAAGTATCATGAGGAGCGGGGAAGCGTGGTGAACAAATGGGAAGTGGAAAGGCTGACCCAAGGATGTACTCAGATACGGCGAACGACGGGGCAGCATCCGGGAGGGATTATCATTGTCCCCAGAGGTCACGATATTCATGAATTCTGCCCGGTTCAACATCCTGCCAATGATGTAAACACAGATATTATTACCACCCATTTTGACTATCATTCCATCGACCATAATCTTTTAAAGCTAGATCTTTTGGGACATGATGTGCCTTCTCAAATCCGTCATCTTCAGGATATGACGGGAGTGAATCCCCTCGGTTTGCCGCTGAACGACCAGGCAGTCAATGATTTGTTTCAGGGAATCGCCCCATTAAAAATACAAAATTCTGAGTATAAGTTTACCCATGGTACTTACGGGATTCCGGAATTCGGTACGGAATTTGTTCGACGGATGCTGGATGATACCAATCCTTCCAAATTTGCAGATTTGGTTCGAATTTCAGGGTTTTCTCATGGCACCGATGTGTGGAACAACAATGCCCGGGAGTTTATCAAGTCCGGGGTGGCCACTATGAACGAGGTGATTTCAACGCGGGATGACATTATGAATTACTTGATTCTAAAGGGAGTTCCCCATAAAGATTCCTTCAAAATTATGGAAAGCGTTCGAAAGGGAAAAGGCGTGACCCCGGAGCAGGAACGACGGATGAAAGAAAAGGGGATTAAGGATTGGTATATTGAATCTTGTAAGAGAATCAAATATATGTTCCCAAGGGCGCATGCAGTGGCCTATGTGATGATGTCCTATCGGATTGCTTATTACAAGGTATATCATCCGGCCCCTTTTTACGCGGCTTTCTTCACTTCAAAGAGAGATGATTTCAATTCGGAATTGATTCAGCAAGATGCAGGAAAGGTTTATGAACGCATTCAGATGTTAAACAATAAAGGGAGGTCCATTACGGAGAAAGAGAAAAATGAAATCACCGTATTGGAAGTGATGTACGAAATGTTTTCTCGAGGATTGGAGTTTTTACCTCCTCGTTTGGGGCATTCCCATCCATTGAAATTTTATTGCGAAGGCCAGCAAGTACGAGTGCCTTTGGCGGCCATTTCCGGTGTAGGGGAGGCGGCAGCCAAGACTATTCAAGAAGAATATGAAAAGAAGCCTTTTGTTACAGTAGAAGATATTCGGAATCGCGGGAAAGCCAATAACACAGCCATCGGTGGCTTAAAGATGCAAGGAGTTCTTGAGGGCATTCCGGAATCAGATCAAATTTCCCTGTTTGAAATGGGGTAGAATAAATGAAATTACCTATTAAATTGTGGGTGGAAAGACAGGTTAATCAATATGTTGTATAAAAGAAACGGGGACCATCGGATTTGGAGCAAAGAAGAAACGTTAGACCGGGAAGAATATTGGGCAATTCAGCTGAACCGGCTTCAGGAAACGGTAAAAAGAGTTTATGATAAAGTGCCTTTTTATCGCAATCGATTTCAGAAGATGGGTTTGGAGCCGGGAGACATTCAAAGTTTGGAAGATTTGAAAAGATTGCCCTTTACTACCAAAGAGGATTTTCGGGATCACTATCCCTTTGGCCTTTTTTCAGTGTCTAAAAAGGAGATTGTTCGTTTTCATGCTTCTTCCGGCACTACGGGAAAACCCACAGTGGTAGGATATACCCGCAATGACATGGAAACCTGGAAAGAGTTGATTGCCCGCCTGGTGACTCAAGCGGGTGTGACGGAAGAAGACACGGCACAAATTGCCTTTGGCTACGGGTTGTTTACGGGAGCTTTCGGTCTTCATCAAGGGTTGGAACATGTTGGGGCTGCCGTTATTCCCACCTCCAGTGGGAATACGGAAAAACAGATTATGATTATGGAAGATTTTGGAACCACTGCCTTGATTTGTACGCCCTCCTATGGTTTGCACATGGCGGAAGTGGCCAAGTCCATGGGCAAGGAACCGGGGAAAGATTTTCAATTGAAGTGGGGGCTTTTCGGCGGAGAAGGATCTACGGAAGCCATGCGGAATGAATTGAATCAAGCCTGGGGAATTTTTTCCACGGAGAATTATGGGATGAGTGAGTTGATGGGTCCGGGGGTGTCGGGAGAATGTCTGGCATTAAGTGGGATGCATATCAGCGAAGATCATTTTTTGGCAGAAATTATCGATCCGGAAACGGGGAAGGTATTGGCCCCCGGCCAGCGAGGGGAATTGGTTATTACCACAATTACCAAAGAAGCACTTCCAATTATAAGGTATCGAACCAAAGACATTACGTCTTTGGATTACGAAAAATGCAGCTGCGGAAGAACCACGGTGCGAATGGCTAAAATCAAGGGTCGTTCGGACGACATGCTGATTTTGGGAGGGGTTAATGTGTTCCCGTCTCAAATCGAAGAGGTGTTAATCAAGAGTGAGGGGATTGGACCACATTATCAGATTAAAGTCTATAAAAAGGAGTATTTGGATAAGATCGAAGTAGATGTGGAGTTGACAGATGCCACCTACCTGGATTCGTATGCTAAATTAGAAAGCCTGAGTCAAACTATTCGCGGGAAGCTGAGATCGGTTCTGGGAATTGATGCAAAAGTCAATTTGGTCCAACCGGCTAGCTTGCCCCGGTTTGAAGGAAAGGCCAAGCGTGTCATTGATTTAAGAAAGGAGGAGTAAGATGGCGATTCAACAATTGTCTGTGCTTATACCAAACCGACATGGAACCCTGGCCAACTTGACGGATATTTTCTATCGAGAAAAAATCGACATACGAGCCATCTCTGTTTACGACACTACCGAGTATGGTATTTTGCGAACGGTAGTAGACGATCCGGAAAGGGCCGTGGAAGTCCTAAAAAGAAACGGAATCGTCGCCATGTTGTCAGATATCATGGCGGTGAACCCGGAGGATCGCAGAGGCAGTCTAAATGAAATCTTTGGTATCCTGGCGGAAGCCGGGGTGAATGTGGATTATGTGTACTCTTTTGTAGTGGAAAAAGGGGGGGCACAGTACTTCGTGATTAAAGTGGAAGAGATTTCCAGGGCAGAAAGCCTTCTTTCGGAAAAAGGCATTGAAGTAATCAAAAAGCTATAATTGAAGTAATCAAAAAGCTATAATGAGGTTGCTTTTTACCTTTTTTTGTGATAGCATATTACTGGAATTTACGTATGGTAAGACAGTTGGAGTGGGCGAAGGCCCACTCCACTCATTTTGAATCGAAAAGGAATGTTGAAAATGGCGAAGCCCGGTGTGCGAGATTTGGTCCAGGAATTGTTAACTCCATTTTTAGAGGAGCAGGGATTGGAACTGTATCATGTAGAATTTTTGAAGGAAGGCAAGGACTGGTTTCTTCGGATATACATTGATAAACTTTGGGAGCTGGAAGAGGCGTTTGTCAGTACCGAAGATTGTGAAAAAGTAAGTCGATATCTTTCCGGGCAATTGGACCTAATGGACCCAATTGAGCAAAACTACTATTTGGAGGTTTCTTCTCCCGGAATGGATCGGGCCCTCCATCGGGAGAAAGACTATAGAAGATACCAGGGAAGAGAAGTGGAAGTTCGGCTCTATGAACCCATCGCGGGGCAGAAGAAGTACGAAGGAGTTTTAGTGGGCTTAATGGAAAGCCAGTTGATTTTAGAAGGATCCAATGGTCAGCGTATTACGTTGCCTTTTGATAAGGTGGCGAAAACAATATTAAAAGTCGTATTTTAAGGAGGAGAAAATGAACAAGGAATTCATCCAAGCTATTGAAGAACTGGAAAGGGAAAAGCAAATTTCCAAAGATGTACTAATTGAAGCCATTGAGTCTGCGTTGGTGTCGGCGTACAAGAAAAATTATGGAACCAGCCAAAATGTCAGAGTAGATATCAATCGGGAAACCGGCGATATTGATGTGCTGATGTTGATGGATGTGGTGGGCGAAGTGGAAGATGATATGGTGGAAATCTCCATCGAAGACGCCAAAGAAATTGACTCCAGATATGAAGTGGGAGATACGGTGGCCTATCAAGTGACTCCCATGGATTTTGGACGAATTGCGGCACAAACGGCCAAACAGGTTGTAGTACAAAGAATTCGAGAAGCGGAACGCGGTATGATTTTTGATGATTACATTAACCGGCAGGGGGAGATTATCACCGGCACTGTGCAGCGGATTTCTAATGAAACGGTTTTCATCAACATGGGAAAGACGGAAGGAATTCTTGCGGTTACGGAACAGGTGCCCGGGGAAACCTATACCATCAATAGTCGAATCAAAGTCTATATCATGGATGTAAAAAAGACTACAAAAGGCCCTCAAGTTTATCTTTCCCGATCCCACCCGGGGTTAGTGAAAAGATTGTTTGAACTGGAGGTTCCGGAAATTCAAGAAGGAGTTGTGGAAATAAAAAGCATTAGTAGAGAGGCCGGTTCTAGAACAAAAATTGCTGTTTGGACAGAAGATTCCAATGTAGATCCGGTAGGAGCTTGTGTTGGCTCTAGGGGAGTTCGAGTGCAGGCCATTGTGGATGAATTGTTTGGAGAGAAAATCGATATCATTCCTTGGAATCCGGATCCTGCTACATTAATCAGTAATGTACTCTCCCCCGCCAAGGTAGAAAGTGTTATACTAGGGGATGAAGGTAAGAGTGCAACGGTGATAGTCCCGGATTATCAACTGTCTTTGGCGATCGGCAAGGAAGGCCAAAATGTGCGATTGGCCGCCAAATTATGTGGATGGAAAATAGATATTAAGAGCCACTCTCAATACTTTGGTGATGAAGAGGAAATGGGAGAGGAAGAAAGTTACGACGGAGAGAAGTTTTTTGAAGAGGTGGTACATCCGGAAGAACCCCCTCGCGAAGTATCCGGGGATAGTTATTTTGAAGAAATAGAAGAAGCGGCAGAAGAAGCCGTAGTAGAAGAAGAGGAAGACTTTGCGGAAAAAATCAACATACAACTTCCCGTCTAGGAGAGGATATTGGAGAATAGATCTATGAAAAAAACACCTATGCGCCGTTGTGTGGGTTGCATGGAATCCAAACCGAAAAACCAATTGATTCGAATTGCCGGTTTCGAAGGAGTCGTTTCCATTGACCCTACAGGAAAAGCCAAGGGCCGAGGCGTTTATATTTGTCGAAACCAGGGATGTTTTCGACTGGCACAAAAGAAAAAGGCAATTGGACGAGGGCTGCAAATGGAGGTTCCTCTGGAGGAGATGGAAAGGCTGTTCTTGGAGCTAAAAAATTATGAAACCAAAGATTGAAAGTTACTTGGGGTTTGCTGCCCGCTCCGGGAATTTGGTGGCCGGTACGGATACATGCCGAAAACGAATGGAAAAAGGTGCAATAAAGATGGTTCTTCTTGCGGAAGATCTCTCGAAAAATACCCGGGATAAGGTGATTCGCACCGCCATAAAAACCCATACCCCTTATAGAGAATTTGGAACCAAGCAGTGGCTTTCAAAAATCACGGGGGAAGAAGAATCTGGTGTTTTTGGAATTACGGATGACCATTTCTATCAGGTAATCCTCAAAGAATTAGAAAAGAAGGAGGGAAGAATATGACGATAAAAGTGTATGAATTGGCGAAAGAATTGGAAGTCACCAGCAAAGAGCTGCAAGAGAAGTGTGCTGCTTTGGGAATTGATGTGAGTAGCCACATGAGCACCCTGGGAGAGAAAGAGGCGGCTCAGCTGAGAAATATACTAAAAAAAAGCAAGGCGGTGGCAGAAACAAAAATAGTAAAAGCTGCCCCCAAGAAAAAGGAAACCAAAGATGAGGATGATGCCCCCAGGGTGACGGTTAAAGCGGCGGTGAGTATTCCAGTGCCACCTACCAAATCTTCTGCTACTAGAGGAAAGATGGAGGAAAAGCCGCGTACACAGAAACCACCCATGGGAAAACCTTTAATTTCCAAAGAAGTGGAGGGAAGGCCTCGGCCGCCTATGGGGAAACCGGTGGCGAATCGAGAGTTGGATGCTAGGGAAGAACAAAAGGCTTTGGCTAAGGAAAGAGCTGCAAAAGAGGCGAAAATAAAAGAAAAGGCGGCTGCCGAATCGGTTCTGCGCCCTGTGGAAGAAAAACCTGTTAAGAAGGTGGGGTCCATTATGGAGGCCACTCCAAAGACGGCGGCAGAAGTGAAGCCGGTGGAGTCCAGGACAGTACCTACCCCTCCGAGACCTGCACCGAAACCCAAAAAAGCGGAGGAAGGAAAGCCACCGAGAGACAATCGGGAATATCGAAAGCCTGCGGATGGGAAAGCAAAACCATCCGGGACACCTGTTTCAACCCCTGCTGCGAAAGGCGCTGTCAAAAAGGATGATCGGCCCAAAAGCAAAGAGAAGGACAAGTTTGCCAAGCTTGAAAGCGGAGGACCTAAAAAGCCTAAGAAAACCGGTTATGCGGGTGTTCGCTCATTGGAAAAAGCGCCGAAACCCAAAAAACATGTGAGACAATCCAAGGAAATTGAACCGGAAATCGATGTTTTGGAATTGCCGGAAGGTACGGTGGTAATCAATGTTCCTATTACGGTTGCCGGTTTTTGTGAACAGGTGGAAATTCCCACGTCCAAAGCCATTATGGAAATGATGCGCTTAGGAATTATGGCCACAGTAAACCAAAACATTGATGAGGACACGCTTTTGATTTTGGCCGATGTTTTGGGCATTCAAGTAAAAGTGGGGAGTGTTCAGGAAGAAACGGTTGAGGAAGGAATTGAGGTTTTTAAAGACCAGGAAGAAGACTTAAAAGCCCGTCCCCCGATTATCACCGTTATGGGCCATGTAGACCATGGAAAGACCTCCTTGTTGGATTCGATTCGTAAAACCCATGTAACCGAATCGGAATCCGGCGGAATTACCCAACATATCGGAGCCTCTGAGGTAGTGATAAATGGCCAGAAAATCGTATTTTTGGATACACCCGGTCATGAGGCTTTTACGGCCATGCGAGCCAGAGGGGCTCACATTACTGACATTGCGGTTCTAGTGGTAGCTGCCGATGACAGCGTGATGCCTCAGACCTTGGAGTCCATCAGCCATGCCAAGGCGGCTGGCGTTCATATTATTGTAGCAATTAATAAAATGGATAAACCGGGAGCCAATCTGGAAAAGGTGAAGAAGGATTTGGCGGATAAAGGTGTCTTGGTGGAAGAATGGGGGGGAGAGACCATCAGTGTTCCCGTATCGGCGAAAACCGGAGAAGGCATTTCCACACTATTGGAGATGATTCTTTTGCAGGCGGAAGTGTTGGAACTGAAAGCCAACCCCAATCGCCTGGCTTCGGGGACGGTCATCGAAGCCCGTTTGGATAAATCCAAGGGGCCTGTGGCTACTTTATTGGTATTAAATGGAACTTTGCAATCCGGCCAGTCTGTGGTGGCGGGAACCAGTTCTGGGAAAATCCGGTTAATGACCAATTACAAAGGCGATGCTATTCGAAAAGCGGGTCCCGCTACAGCGGTGGAGATTTTGGGCCTGACGGAAGTGCCGGAGGCCGGGGATGAATTTAATGTGGTGAAAGACCTTGGTAAAGCCAAAGAGATTGCATCCAACAGAAAAACCAAACTCCGTGAAGAGGTGTTGGCCCGAAATGCCAGCAGCAGTCTGGAAAAACTTTTCAGCCAATTGAAAGAAGGCGAAGTAAAAGAGTTGAACATGATTGTAAAAGGAGATGTTCAGGGCTCTGTGGATGCCATTAAGACTTCTCTGGAGAAATTGAAAAATGAAAACATCCGAACCAATATTATTCATTCCAGCGTGGGGACCATTACGGAGTCCGACATTATGCTGGCAGGTACGGTGGGAGCGGTTATTGTAGGCTTCAATGTACGGCCATCCACTGCCATTTCACAGTTGGCAGATCGGGAAAAGATTGAGATTCGAACTTACCGGGTTATTTATGATTTGATTGAGGATGTGGAAGCGGCCATGAAAGGAATGCTAGACCCCGTTTTCAAGGAAGCGGTTCTCGGGAAAGCAGAGGTAAGAGAAACTTTCAAGGTTCCCGGCGTAGGGATTATTGCTGGATCCTATATTCTGGAAGGGAAAGTAGTAAGGAACGAACAAATTCGACTGGTACGAGACGGAATTATCATTCATGAAGGAAAGATTTCTTCTTTGAAGAGAATGAAAGATGATGCCAAGGAAGTTCGGGACGGGTTTGAATGCGGTATCGGTATTGAGAATTATAACGATATCAAGATAGGGGATGTAATAGAATGCTTTAAGATGGAGCAAATTGAACGGAGTTAAAAATCAATGAGTAAAGGTTATCGACAGGGAAGAATGGGAGAAGAGATTCGTCGTGTGATGGGTGAGATGTTACGACGCGATATTAAGGATCCCCGTTTAACTGGATTTGTAAGTATATCTGCGGTAGAAGTGACGCCGGATGGCAGCGTGGCAACTTGTTATGTTACGGTGTTGGGCAGTACGGAGGCAGAGGAACCTTCTCCTGAAGAAAAGGAAGAGGTGCTTTCTGCTTTTCGGAGTGCCAAAGGGGCCTTTAAAAGAGAAATCGGGCGACAAATAAAGATGCGACGTATTCCGGATCTTCTGTTCAAATTGGACACTTCCATGGAATATGGCCGAAAGATGTCTCGGGTATTAGACCGGTTGGGAGCGGGGACGGATTATGAAGAATAGCTCGTTGCAAGAGATTGGGCTACGTTTGTTGGAATCCAAAACGGTGTTGTTGTTTCCTCATGTCAATATGGATGGGGATGCTTTGGGTTCGGCTGTGGCTTTGTGTAAGGGATTAAGGGCCCTGGGGAAAAAATGCTACATTTTGATCGAAGATGAGATTGCACAATACTTGAAGTTTCTGGAAAAAGATTATTGTATTTCCAACGGGGATAAGGTAAAAAATCCGGATTTATGCATCGCGGTGGATTGCGGAGAGGTTTCTCGCTTCCAAGGAAGAAAGGACTGTTTTTTCAAAGGCGAGCACACCATGTGCATTGATCATCATCTATCCACAGACCCTGTTTTTGATTTTAATTACATCGATGTGGAGGCTTCGGCTACTGCCGTATTGATGTATCGTATTTTAAAAGAAATAAAGGCGCCTTTGGATTGTGAAATAGGGGAGGCGCTTTGGGCAGGAATTACCACGGATACGGGAAATTTTCAATATTCAAACACAACAAAAGAAACCCATTTGATTGTGGCAGAGCTTTATGATTTAGGAATTGATCATAACGAAGTGAGTGTGAAAATTTATGAAAACATTCGGCCGGAGAAGATTTTGATGACTAATAAAGTAATGGACAACCTAAGCTTTTTTGCAGGAGGGAAGGGAGCCATTGCCTATGCCACGCTTTCTGTTTTTCAGGAGACCGGAGCCACCGCGGATGAAACGGAAGGAATTGTTGAAACCTTAAGGTGCATTTCCGGTGTGGAAGTGGCGGCTTTTCTCAGGGAAGATGGAGTGGATAATGTGAAGGTGAGTATGCGATCGAAAACCGACGCCAATGTGGCGGACATTGCCATGAGGTTTAATGGAGGAGGCCATCGCAAAGCGGCCGGTTGCACCATTCATGCAACCATGGACTTTGCGGTGAAAATGATTATCAATGAAATTGAAATCACACTTCGCGGAATGGAATAAGAGAAAGCATAAAAAAATATGGAAAATTCAGCTCTTAACATGGACGGTATTGTTTTGTTGAACAAACCGGCGGGCATGACTTCTCACGATTGCGTAGCACGGATGAGGAGGCTTTCCGGAATTCGGAAAATTGGGCATACGGGGACCTTGGATCCCCAGGCAACCGGACTGTTGCCCCTTTGCTTGGGAATGGCCACACGGATTATTCAATACCTTGAGGAGGATGATAAGGTCTACCATTGCACTGTTTCCTTTGGAATCAAGTCGGACACCTATGATATATGGGGGACCATGGAGGAACCAAATCGGGCAGAACAGAAAGCTTTGACAGAATTGAGCCTGGAAAAAATTTTAGGAACGCTGGATTCTTTTCGAGGCGAAATTCAACAGAAACCGCCTATTTTTTCTGCAATTCGCAAAGACGGTAAGCGGCTTTACGAATATGCTAGGCGGGGTGAGATGGTGGAAATACCCACAAGAAATGTGGTGATTCACCAATTGGAATTGTTGCAGTACGATGATGTAAAAAAACAGGCAAGGTTTTTTGTTCATTGTTCCAAGGGAACATATGTGCGGAGCATATGTCATGATCTGGGGGAAGTTCTGGGTTGTGGAGGTGTTATGGCCGGATTGGTTCGAACCTCATGTGGCGCTATGAATCTGGAGGAGGCCGTGACATTCGAAGAGCTGGAATCTGACAAAGACTTTCGTGAGCATCTCGTTTCCATGGAAAAACCACTGGTTCGTTTGGGTTGGATTGTTGCCCATCCTTTTCAGGAGAGGGCTTTGGAAGATGGGAAATCCATCCTGGTAGGCAAGAATATAATCACTCCTCCGTCTGTTATAGGCAAGCACCCCATCAAATATGGGGTATTGGTGGAAGGGAGATTGGCTGCCATAGGCACGGTAAAGGAAGACCGGTTTCGTCCCGAGAAAGTTTTCAAGAAAAGAGGAATGGATATTTAAAAATCATGAAGATATATCATTCATTGGAAGAAATAGATTCAATAGGGCCTTTGGTAATTGCTTTGGGAAATTTTGACGGAATTCACCTGGGGCACCGGGAGATCATCGAAAGAGCGGTGAAGAAAGCCGGTGAAGCGGGGCTGGAAAGTGGGATTTTCACCTTTGCCAATCATCCCAGAAATGTGATAATGAACGAAGAATTTACCAAGAATATTATCTATTTTGAAGAAAAGGCAAAGATCCTTCGAGAGTTGGGTGTGGGGCATTTGTTTAATATTACTTTTGATGAAACCATCATGGAGATGGAACCCAAAGTTTTTGTGAAAGAGGTCTTGTGGGGTCGTCTCAACATGCAGTGTGGTTTCTGCGGATTCAACTATCGTTTTGGGCGCAAAGCCTTAGGGGACACCGTGGTTTTGCAACAAGTGGGAGAGGAATTGGGCTTTGAAATTCTTGTGGTGCCACCGGTAATGATTGACGGTCAGGTGGTCAGCAGCACATTGATACGCACCTTGATTTTCGAAGGCAAGGTGGACGAATGTTTAAAATATCTGGGAAGACCGTATTCAATTAATGGAGAAGTGGTAGTAGGAAACCGGATTGGCCAGACCATCGGATTTCCCACATCAAACCTAATTATTGATGAAACCATGGTATCTCCTGCAAACGGAGTATACATTACACTGTGCACCTATCGTGGAGTTACATATCCTAGCATTACCAATGTGGGCAATAAGCCAACCATAGGGAAATATGAAAAAAATGTGGAAACTCATATTTTCGGCTTTGACAAAGAGCTTTATGGTAAGAACATTCATGTTGAATTTTTAATAAAAACCCGAGATGAAATCAAGTTTAATTCCGTGAATGAGTTGGCGTCTCAAATCAAAAAAGATTGTTTGGCAGCAAAAGCGTATTTTTCGAAATGATCTAACTTATAGGATGCAATTCAAAGATTTACCAGGTGATGAAATAGGGCAATTTTACCTGGTTTTTTTGTTATATTTTCCACAATGTAGCGGAATAAAAAAAAGGCGGGAAGGAATATCGGCCCGATTTTTTTGTGTGGTCTTGGTGAAATATGTTGAAAACTAAATCATTATATGGTATTATATTTGCTAAATCTCTGTTGTTAAAAAAAAAACTAGGGAAGGTGAAAGAATGTCGTTAGAAGCCATCAAAAAAATCACAGATACGGAACTGGCCTATCAGCAAAAAAAAGAAGAGGCGGCAATGGCTGCTCAGAAACTGGTAGCCGATGCGGAGAAAGAAGGAAAAAAACGTTTTGAGAGGGCCAAAGCCCAAGCGGAGACCCAGGCTCATGGTATGCTGGAGGAAGCGGAAAAAGAAGCGGCTGAGCGGGGAAAAACGCTGATGAAAGCGGCAGAAATTCGGTGTGAAGGCCTTCAAAAAGAAGCGGAAAAACAGCTTGAAAAAGTGGTTGACATCATTGTAGAAAGGATCGTAAACGACGAATGGCTATCGTAAAGATGAAACGTCTTGACCTGATTTCCCTGGCAGCAGAGAAAGACAAGTTACTCCATCTTCTTCAAAGGGTGGGTTGTGTTGAAATTACGGAAATGGACGCCGAATTGGCAGATCCCCAGTGGGCCTCTTTACTTCAGAAAGAAAAGGCGATGGTGGGCAATGCCAAGTCAAGAGTTACCAGTGTGACGGCGGCGTTGGAATCGTTAAAGAAGTATGCTCCGGAAAAAACCGGGTTGTTCATAATGCGAAAAGACATTCCCGAAGAGGAGTTTTGTGATTCAACCCACAGAAACTCTATGTTTGAGATTGCAGAAAAAATTAATCATTGCAGTCGCAAAATCAGTCAGGTCAATTCTCAGAAAAACCGACTCGGAAGCCAGCGGTTGGGGTTGATTCCGTGGAGCAGTTTGGATGTGGATCTTAGTCTTCGGGAAACCGAATTTGCCCGGGTTGCTTTTGGGGTTTGCCCTGCGGTGGTATTTCCGGAAGATGTTTATCGTGCGTTGGAAGAGAAGGAATTGGCGGCACAATGTTTCCTGGCTTCGTCGGATCGGGAACAGCATTATCTGTTGCTTGTGTATTCCAAGGAAGAGGAAGAAAAAGTATTGGAAACCCTTCGTCCCTTTTCTTTTAACCAGGCGTCCTTAAAAGATGTAGAAGGCAGTGCAGAAGAGAACGTGAAAGCGTTGGATCAAAAGATTGCAGACCTGGAAAATAAGAAGGAAGAATGGGAAAAGGAGATTGTTTCTTACTCTTGCCATCGGAAAGATCTTCAAGTGTGTGCGGACCAGCTAGTACAGGAACTTGCCAAAGAAGAAGCTAGAAATCGTCTTTCCACCACAGGTACGCTGCTGTATCTTCGAGGGTGGATTCCCGCACCGGACGTTCCCCTGCTAGAGGAAACTTTTGCGGATTTTGAATGCGCTATTGAAATATCCGATCCCGGAAAAGAGGAGGTTCCGCCTACCGAATTGCGCAATGGAAAGATTATCAGTTCCATGGACATGGTCACGGAGATGTATAGTCTGCCCAGTTATAGCGGAATCGATCCCAATCCTCTTATTTTCCCGTTTTTTACCATATTTTATGGCATGATGTTTGGGGACATTGCATATGGAATCATTTTAATTCTGCTGTCCCAAATTATCATAAAAAAATACAGACCCAAAGGTGTTTTTGGAAACATTCTAAAATTGGCCACCATCTGTGGTGTAAGTGCTGCTATATGGGGGGTTATAAGCGGGTCTATTTTTGGAGACGCCGTTACGGTAGTGGCAGAGCAATTTTTTGGAGTCAAAGATTTTATTCTTTATGTTCCTATCATTGATCCCCTTTCGGATCCTCTCAAGATTTTATACCTTTCAGTAATAATGGGCGCCATTCAGTTAATGGTGGGAATGTGTATTCATATCTATCTATGTTTCCGGGACGGTCGTCCCTTGGATGCCCTGTTTGACGTGGGTAGCTGGTGGCTATTATTTGCTGGGATTGCCCTTTTCGTCTTGAAAGGCTCAGCCCTCCTTTTGTATGCCGGAATTGCGGCATTGGTGCTGACCCAAGGCCGGGATAAGAAGGGAATTTTTGGGAAGTTGTTGGGTGGAGTGGCCAGTCTTTACAACATTACCGGTTGGCTGGGGGATGTGTTGTCTTACACCCGTTTGATGGCGTTGATGCTGGCGACCACCGTCATTGGCAGTGTGGTCAACATTCTTGGTTCTCTACCGGGAAACATTTTTGCATTCTTGGTGATTTTCGCGTTCGGGCATACTTTTAATATGGGGATCAATGTGATTGGAACTTATGTACATACCGCCCGGCTTCAATACTTGGAGTATTTCAGTAAATTTTATAAATCCGGGGGTCGTCCCTTCAAGCCTTTGCAATATAAGACAAAATATGTGGACATTGTATTGGAAGGGGAGGTGAGACCGTGAGCTGGATAGAGTATTTGGGAACGGCAGTGGCCTTTGTAGGTGCGGCGCTGGCGGTGGGAATGCCTTGCTCTGGTTCGGCCAAAGGAGTAGGAACTGTGGGAAGGGCTGGTGCCGGGGTGCTATCCGTAGATCCCAGTAAATTTTCAAGGGTGCTCATCCTTCAAATCCTACCCGGGACTCAGGGTCTTTATGGCCTAGTGGTGTGGTTTTTGGCGCTGATGAAACTGGGTTTTTTCGATGCGGAGTTAATCATTCTCAGCCTCCGGGAAGGTGTATCTTTCTTCGGTGCCTGTATGCCGGTAGCCATTGGAGGGTTTATATTCGGAATTGTTCAAGGTCGTCTGGGAGCAGGAGGGTTATCCTTGATGACGAAGCGGCCCAATGAGTTGTCAAAAAGTATCATATTGGCCATTATGGTGGAGTTTTATGCGATTCTGGCTTTGTTATCTACTTTTCTCATGTTGAACAATTTTTAAACAATGAAATATCTTAAAGCAATCAATACCAGTAATACATATAAGATTTGTTAAAAACAAGGAGGCAATCATTATGGAATGGATCGGATTTGGTGGTACGGCCATTGCGCTGCTAGGGGCAGCTTTAGCTGTAGGAATGTGTTGTGCAGGTTCTGCAAAGGGTGTAGGAAGTGTTGGCGAAGTGGGAGCCGGAGTGTTAACAGAGGATCCGGGGAAATTTTCCCAGGTTCTGATTCTCCAGATTCTGCCCGGAACGCAGGGGCTGTATGGATTGGTTACATGGTTCTTTGCATTGATGAGGCTGGGTTTCTTTAGCGATTCCCTTCGGGCTCTGGAAATCCAAGCGGGTATTATGTTCTTTGCTGCTTGTATGCCTATGGCTATCGGTGGATTAATGTCTGCCATCGCACAAGGAAAGTGTGCTGCCGCAGGCGCTGCTTTGTGCTCCAAACGTCCGGAGGAATTGTCCAAAGGGATTATCATGGCCATCATGGTAGAATTCTACGCAATTTTATGTTTGTTGGCATCGTTCCTCATGCTGAACAGTCTGTAGCAGTTGCAATTTTTTGCGGAAAGAGTCCGCATGAAGTTCTCATCGAAAGGACGGCATGTAATACATGAACGGAATAGAAAAAATTATAGAACGCATTATAAACAATGCGGAACTGGAAATTTCTCAAATTACCCAGCAGGCTCAGGAGAAGGCGGCTGAGATTACGGCGGAATATGATGAAGCGATTCAGAAGGGATGCGATGAAATCTTAAGCCGCGGTAAAGCGGCGGCGGAAGAGCGAGTGGAGAGGCTGGCGGGAGCGGCTCTTTTAGATACGAAAAAGCTGGAGCTTTCCGCAAAACAGGATATGCTGAACCGGGCTTTTGAAGAGGCCCTGGTTCGTTTGCGGAATTTGCCGGAAGAAGAATACATTTCTTTGCTCACCAAGATTGCGGCAAAGTCTGCTCGAAGCGGCAAGGAGGAAGTTTTATTGTCCAAGGAAGACCAGGTCCGTTTTGGGAATAAAATTGTTCAAGATGCCAATTCTATGATTTCCGGTGGCGGGAGTTTATTCCTTGGAAAGGATTCTCCACCTATTTTGGGGGGCTTGATTTTAAGGGACGGAGATATTGAAATCAATTGTACCTTTGAAAGTTTAATTCGTAAGACACGAAATGAAATGGCAACGGAATTGGCAAATACACTTTTTGAATGAGCATCGTACGCGAAGGAGGAAGCAAAATGGCGAAAATAGATGAAACGGAATATCTATTTCTGACAACTCGAGTACGTTCTCTGGAAAATAATATGGTGAATCGTGAGCGGATGGAAATGATGCTGGAGTCTGGCAAGACAGAGGATATGGTACGTATCCTTCAGGAAAGCGGATATGGAGATGTATCCGCCACCTCCATGGAGAGTTTGGAGCAGAGTCTTGCGGCGGAGAGGCAGAAAAATTTTCGGGAAATCGCTTTTTTTATACCGGATTCCGGAATCCTAGATGTATTTCGCATGAAGTATGATTATCATAACGTGAAAGTGCTGTTGAAATCCATGGTGCAAGGAATCGAAGGGACGGATTTGTTGACGGACGCCGGTCGTGTTCCGGCAGGGGTGATACAAAAGGGAATCCAACAAAATGAATTAATGGATATTCCCTCTAAGCTTCAGCAGGCCATCACAGAGGCCAGGGAGGTTTTATCCGCTACCAAGGACCCTCAATTGGCAGACACCTTGCTAGACAGATTTTATTATGAAGAAATGTTTGATGTGGCAGCCAAGGCGAAGAGCCCCTTTCTGACCGGGTATGTTCGGATTTCCATTGATGCTGCGAATCTGCGTTCTTTGGTGCGTACTTCCCGAATGGGTAAAGGGGTGGAGTTTCTTCGTTCCAAACTGTTTACAGGGGGAAATATGAGTGTAGACCGAATTCTGGAAACCTTGGCAGGCGGTAGCTCTTTGGAGGATTTTTATGGCACCTCTTTATTGAAAGAGGCGGCCAGTGCCGGGGCCCAAGCTCTCCAACATGGTGAATTGACCCTCTTTGAAAAACTATGCGACGATGCGGTGAGCCAATATTTATCCACTGCCCGCTACGTTCCTTTTGGGGAGCAATCTGTGATTTCCTATTTGGCATCAAAGGAAACGGAGTACACAGCAGTGCGCATCATTATGTCCGGATTGATGGGCGGGCTTTCAAGAGACACCATACGAGAAAGGTTGCGTGAAATCTATGTATAGGGTAGCAGTGATAGGGGATCGAGACAGCGTTTTAGGGTTCAAAGCCTTGGGACTGGAGGTCTTTTTCGCAGAAAAGAAGGAACAGGCTGCAGAGCAGATTCACGCATTGGCTCGGAAAAACTATGCGGTTATTTACATAACCGAAACATTGGCTGCGGATATTCTTCAGGACATTGCACAGTACAAGGATGAGGTGATGCCGGCCATCATCCTTATACCCGGGAAACAAGGCAGCCTGGGCATTCCCATGAATAATTTGAAACGTTCCGTAGAACGGGCAGTGGGAATTGATATCTTCAAAGATTTAGAAGATCCAAAAGATTGTAAAATATAGCGCAAACCCTTTTGTTTGGCGTGAAAATCACTTTGGAAGAAGGGAACAAAAAAATATGAACAAAGGTAGAATAATTAAAGTCTCCGGCCCTTTGGTGGTGGCTACAGGATTGGCGGAAGCGAATATGGCAGATGTAGTTCGTGTTGGAGAACAGCGACTTATCGGTGAGATTTTAAACATGAATGGGGACAGCGCTTATATTCAAGTATACGAAGAAACCTCCGGTTTGGGGCCGGGCACCCAGGTGGAAACTACCGGCGCCCCTCTGGCCGTGGAATTAGGGCCTGGAATGATTGGTACGATTTATGATGGTATTCAAAGACCCTTGGAAGAAATCATGAGGCGTACCGGGCCTACCATCACAAGAGGAATTGATGTACCTTCTCTGGACCGGGAAACAAAGTGGGAATTTAAAGCTACGGCAAAAGAAGGAGATCAACTGGTGGGTGGAGATGTTCTGGGAACGGTTCAAGAGGGACCGGTTGTGGTTCATAAAATCATGGTACCTCCTCAGATTTCCGGTACATTGGAATCCATAAAGAGTGGAAATTTTACGGTAACTGAAATCATTGCAACGCTGAAAACCGAAGAGGGTGAAAACAAAGAACTGACCATGATTCAAAAGTGGCCGGTGCGAATCGGAAGACCTTACCAGGAGAAGTTTCCGCCCTCACAACCTCTTTCCAGTGGGCAGAGAATCATTGATACCTTGTTTCCCATCGCAAAGGGGGGAACAGCAGCTGTTCCCGGACCTTTTGGTTCCGGAAAAACCGTGGTACAGCATCAGTTGGCAAAGTGGTCCGATGTGGATGTGGTGGTCTATATTGGATGTGGAGAACGGGGCAATGAAATGACCGATGTGCTTCGGGAATTTCCCGAACTTTCTGACCCACGAACCGGGGAATCTCTCATGAAGAGAACCGTAATGATTGCGAATACATCCGATATGCCGGTAGCGGCTCGTGAAGCTTCTATCTATACCGGAATCACCATTGCGGAATACTTCCGGGATATGGGATATGCGGTGGCGGTCATAGCCGATTCCACCTCTCGATGGGCAGAAGCCCTTCGGGAAATGTCAGGCCGTTTGGAAGAAATGCCCGGGGAAGAGGGATACCCCGCTTATCTAAGTTCTCGATTGGCTCAATTTTATGAACGAGCCGGTACGGTGTCCTGTATCGGCACCGAGGGACGTAGAGGATCCCTTACGGCCATTGGGGCCGTGTCTCCTCCCGGAGGTGATATTTCCGAGCCGGTATCTCAAGGAACCATGCGGATTGTGAAGGTTTTTTGGGGATTGGATGCCACCTTGGCCTATCGTCGCCATTTTCCGGCAATCAACTGGCTCACTTCCTATTCCCTGTATTTGGATGCATTGAAACCTTGGTATGATCAAAATCTGGGAAAAGATTATTACCTTAATCGAGGGAAGGCTCTGAGAATTTTACAGGAAGAGGCCACTTTAAATGAAATTGTTCAATTGGTTGGAAAAGATTCCCTTTCACCGGAGGATCAATTGACGCTAGAGACGGCGAAAATGATTCGAGAGGACTTCTTGCAGCAAAATGCTTTTGTGGACATCGATAGTTATTCTTCTTATGACCGTCAGGCAAAACTTATGCACTTGATTCTTCGATATGATGAGTTGGTAAGAGGTGTTTTGGGTAAGTGCACAGATCTTCAAGGGTTGCTTTGCATCTCTGCCAGAGAAAAAATAGGACGTGCGAAAAGTGTGCCGGAGGAAGAATATGAGCAAGTATACAAAGAGATTGAAGAATGGATGGAAAAGGAAATCGAAGCCGTCGCTACGGAAGGAGGCCAGATAAGTGATTAAGGAATATCGTACGATACAAGAAATCTCCGGACCGTTGATGGTGGTTCGAAAGGTTCAGGATGTAACTTATGATGAACTGGCGGAAATTCAACTTCCGGATGGTCAACTTCGTCGATGCAAGGTGTTGGAAGTCCATGAAGATAAAGCAGTGGTTCAGCTTTTCGAAAGTTCCGCGGGGATTAATTTGGCCCAATCCAAGGTGCGTTTTTTGGGGCATAGTCTGCAGTTAGGTGTTTCCGGGGACATGCTGGGGCGGGTTTTCAGCGGAATGGGTGTCCCTATTGATGGCGGGCCTGAAATACTTGCAGAGACCTATCAGGATATCAATGGTTTGCCTATGAATCCGGCAGCCAGAGATTATCCATCGGAATTTATTCAAACGGGAATTTCCACTATTGATGGACTCAATACATTGGTTCGAGGACAGAAGCTGCCGATCTTTTCTGGTTCCGGGTTACCTCACGCCGATTTGGCGGCTCAGATTGCCCGTCAAGCCAAGGTGCTGGGCACTTCTGCCAACTTTGCTGTGGTTTTTGCTGCCATTGGAATTACCTTTGAGGAGTCTGACTTCTTTGTGCAAGAGTTTCGGCGTACGGGCGCCATCGATCGTACCGTACTGTTTACCAACCTTGCTGATGATCCGGCTGTTGAGAGAATTTCCACTCCGCGGATGGCGCTAACTGCGGCAGAGTATCTTGCTTTTGAAAAGGGGATGCATGTCTTGGTCATCCTTACGGATATTACCAATTATGCAGAAGCCCTTCGTGAAGTTTCTGCTGCTCGAAAGGAAGTGCCGGGACGTCGAGGCTATCCGGGGTATTTGTACACGGACTTGGCCACGATGTATGAACGAGCCGGAAGACGGTTGGGATACGAAGGTTCCATTACCATGATTCCCATTTTAACCATGCCGGAGGATGACAAGACCCACCCCATCCCGGACCTTACCGGCTATATTACAGAAGGACAAATTATTTTATCCCGAGAGTTGTTCCGAAAGGGCATCCGGCCCCCGGTGGATGTGTTGCCTTCTCTTTCTCGGCTAAAGGACAAAGGGATCGGAGATGGAAAAACAAGAGAAGATCACTCCGGAACCATGAATCAGCTTTTTGCTGCGTATGCCACCGGAAAAGAGATGAAGGAACTGATGGCCATACTGGGAGAAGCTGCCTTAAGTGAAACGGATTTGTTGTTTGCTCGTTTTGCGGATGAATTTGAGCGGCGGTATGTGGCGCAAGGCAATGACGACAACCGGTCCATTGAAGAAACATTGAATTTGGGTTGGGAACTATTGGCTTTATTGCCAAAGGGAGAACTCAAGAGAATTAGCGCAGAGATGATTGACAAGTATTTGCCCACGAAAAATGAATGAGGGGAGGCAATAAGAAATGGCGACCTCATCTGCAATAACCAATATGACGCGAATGGAACTGACCCGTTTGAAAAACCGGCTGAAAACAGCCAGAAGAGGCCACAAGCTCTTGAAAGACAAACGGGATGAGCTGATGAAACAGTTCCTGGATATCGTACGAATCAATAGAGAACTGAGAATGAATGTGGAAGAAGCCCTTATGCAAGCCCACGCATCTTTTACGGTGGCTGCTGCCCTGATGTCTCCCAACATGCTGGAGCAGGCTTTGTTGTTTCCAAAGCAGAGTTTGTCTTTGAGTGTGGAGTATCGCAATATTATGAGTGTGAATGTTCCGGTTTATGAATTCAAGACAGGAAGTGAAGATCCGGGTGAGATTTACCCTTATGGATTTGCCATGACATCCGGTGAACTAGATTCGGCGGTATCCGCCTTGTCCTGCGTTTTTGAGGATATGTTGAAGCTGGCGGAAGTGGAAAAAACCACCCAATTGCTAGCAGAGGAAATTGAAAAAACCAGACGGAGAGTCAGCGCATTGGAGTATATTATGATTCCGGAGATGACAGAAAAAATTCGTTATATTGCCATGAAATTGGAAGAAAATGAACGAGGAAATATTACCCGGCTTATGAAGGTGAAGGATATGATTTTGAAAGAGGCCCATGGGTATCAAGATTAAAGATTTCTATGTAAGCCTTGAAAAGAGGTAGACAATACATCGGGTTCGTGGTATCATGAATTGTTATGAATGTACCTTCGCTTGGTGTTACGGAGACTCCGTCGGACACTCAGCGGTAGGCGAATTTTGAAAAGGAGAAAAAGACTATGATTGATCAAGCAAAGAAAACTGAAATCATTCATGATTATCAGTTGAAAGAGGGGGATACCGGCTCCCCGGAAGTGCAGGTTGCCGTGCTGACATATCGTATCAACGATTTGAATGAGCATTTGAAGATCCATAAAAAAGACCATCATTCCAGGCGGGGTCTTCTAAAAATGGTAGGACAGAGAAGAAATCTTCTTAATTACCTGAAGGAAAAAGACGTGGAAAGGTACAGAAGTCTGATTGCTCGTTTAGGTTTAAGAAAGTAGCACAACTTAAAAATTTAAGCGGAGCCAAGCTTGCTCCGTTTTTATTTATATTTATTGGTTAGCGTCAGAATGACGCAAAGACGGTTGGAATTAACAGGAGGTAGTTGTTAATTATGAGATTTGAAGATTACAAAACTTATCGCACGGCGCTGGGAGGAAGACTTTTGCAGCTGGAGATAGGAAAAGTGTGTGAGTTGGCCAGCGGCCAGGTAACCTTGAGGTACGGAGACACGGTGGTCAATGTGACGGCTTGCGCTTCCGACACGCCTCGAGCCGATATTGATTTTTTCCCCTTGTCTTGTGATTACGAGGAGAGAATGTATGCGGCGGGTAAAATCCCGGGAGGATTTATAAAAAGAGAAGGCAGACCCAGCGAAAAAGCAGTGCTGAGTTCCAGGTTGATTGATCGACCCATCAGGCCTTTGTTTCCAAAAGGGTTTTATAATGATGTTCAAGTAGTGGCTACGGTCATGTGTGTAGATCCGGACTGTCCTCCGGATATAGTAGCTATGATAGGTTCATCTGTAGCGCTTAGTATTTCTGATATTCCTTTTGATGGCCCCACCGGATCGGTGAGAATCGGCCGGGTAGATGGGGAATTCGTAGTGAATCCCACACAGGCCCAACGGGAAGAAAGTGATCTTGATTTGGTGGTAAGTGGTACCAAAGAAGCTATTATGATGGTGGAAGCCGGCTGCCAGGAGGTGCCGGAGGATGTAGTTTTGGAAGCCATTATGTTTGCTCATGAGGAAATTAAAAAAATCGTTTTCTTTATTGAGGAAATTGCAAAGGAAATTGGAAAACCGAAAAAGGAAGTGACTCTTTATAAGGTTCCCGAAGAAGTGGATTTGGCAGTAAGGCAATATGCTACGTTCAAAATGAGAGAAGCCATCCAGACGGAGGACAAGCTTCAGCGGTTGGAAAATTTGGACCAGGTAGAACGAGAGGCTAAGGAGCATTTTGCGGAAATCTATCCGGAGAATGGAAAGGATGTTTCTGCGGTTCTTTACAATATTACAAAAGAGCAAGTTCGAGGGATGATTTTAGACGAGGGAATTCGTCCCGACAACCGCAAGTCCGATGAAATTCGACCCATTTGGTGTGAAACAGGCTTCTTGCCAAGAACCCATGGGACCGGATTGTTTAAGAGAGGACAAACTCAGGTATTGAGTGTTGCCACTCTGGCACCGGTGAGAGAGGCCCAAACCATAGACGGCATTGGAGATGAAACGGAAAAAAGATATATGCACCACTACAATTTCCCGCCTTATTCTGTGGGAGAAGCCAGACCTATGAGATCTCCTGGAAGAAGGGAAATCGGACATGGGGCGTTGGCAGAGAGAGCCCTATTGCCTGTGCTTCCACCCGAAGAAGAGTTTCCGTATGCTATCAGGGTAGTAAGCGATGTGTTATCCAGCAACGGTTCTACTTCCCAAGCCTCAGTTTGTGGAAGCACATTAGCCTTAATGGATGCCGGGGTTCCCATCACGCGTCCGGTTTCGGGAATTGCCATGGGATTGATTGAGAGAGTGGAAGAGGACGGCTCAAGCACCATTGCCATCCTTTCGGACATACAGGGGATGGAAGATTTCCTAGGAGATATGGATTTCAAAGTGGCTGGCACTGAAAAAGGCGTTACTGCAATTCAAATGGACATCAAAGTTCATGGTTTGTCCCGCGAAATTTTGGAACAAGCTTTAACACAAGCCAAAGAGGGAAGAATGTACATCATGGAAAAGATGATGGAAGAGATTTCCGCTCCCCGTGGAGAGTTGTCTCCATATGCACCTCGTATTATTACTATGCAGATTGACCCGGATAAAATTCGTACGGTCATCGGACCGGGTGGAAAAACCATCAACCGGATTATTGCAGAAACTGGTGTAAAAATTGATATTGATGACACGGGATTGATTTACATCGCGGCCCCGGATATGGACACGGCACAACGAGGGTTGGCAGAGATTGAGTTGTTAATTAAGGATGTAGAAGTGGGTGAGGTTTATGATGGCGTAGTGACTCGCTTGATGGCCTTTGGTGCTTTCATAGAAATTCTGCCGGGAAAAGAAGGGTTGCTGCACATTTCCAAGATGGCAAAAGAACGTGTGGAAAAAGTGGAAGATGTGATGAATGTTGGAGATAAAGTGAAGGTAAAGGTCACGGAAATCGACAGCCAAAACCGAATCAACCTTTCTCGTAAGGAATTGCTGTAGTTGTAAAGGAGCCTTATCGATTTTCCGGAAATGGATCAAATAAAAACCTTCGACTTTCAAAGAATTCGGAGGTTTTTTGATTTCACCATTGTATCTGGCTGGAATTCGTATTATAATCAATATAATGTTATTCAGATTACAAATACAGAAATTTCAAATTATCAAAAGGTGCTTCGTGGAGTGGCAATCGGCTATATTGGGCGAAGACGCCAAGAAACAGGAGGATAACAATGGAAGAGAAAAAATGTCCGGTAACAGGGCACATGAAAAAGAGTTTGTCCAAAGGAGGGACCACCAATCAGGACTGGTGGCCAGATCAATTAAATTTAAAGATTCTTCATCAAAACTCCGGGTTAAGCAACCCGATGGGTGAAGGTTTCAATTATCGAAAGGAGTTTGGCACATTAAACCTAGAAGAGGTAAAGGAAGATATTTATCGCCTGATGACGGATTCTCAAGACTGGTGGCCAGCCGATTATGGCCATTATGGACCTTTGTTCATTCGAATGGCCTGGCACAGTGCGGGAACCTATCGTATGGGAGACGGACGAGGAGGCGCTAGTGACGGAACTCAGCGGTTTCCCCCTCTCAATAGTTGGCCGGACAATGTGAATCTGGACAAAGCTCGAAGGCTTCTTTGGCCAATAAAAAAGAAGTACGGACGCAAAATTTCCTGGGCGGATTTAATGATTTTGGCTGGGAATTGTGCTTTGGAATCCATGGGCTTTGAAACCTTTGGCTTTGGTGGAGGAAGAGAAGATGTGTGGGAACCGCAAGAGGATGTCTATTGGGGGTCGGAGGAGGAGTGGCTAGGGAATCAAAGGGTTACTGAAGAGCAAAAGCTGGAAAACCCGCTGGCCGCCGTCCAAATGGGACTAATCTATGTGAATCCCGAAGGACCCAATGGGGTTCCCAGCGCCATTGCGTCGGGAAAAGATGTGCGAGAGACATTTGCCAGAATGGCCATGAATGATGAAGAAACGGTAGCCCTCGTAGCTGGAGGACATACTTTTGGAAAGTGTCACGGGGCTGGACCGGCCACTCATGTGGGGCCGGAGCCAGAAGCCGCTCCCATTGAAGAACAAGGCCTTGGTTGGAAAAGCAGCTATAAGAGTGGGAAGGGGGGAGACGCCATTGGAAGCGGCATTGAAGGCGCATGGAAACCAAGACCCACCAAATGGGATATGGGATATCTGGAAACCTTGTTCAAATACGACTGGGATTTGGTAAAGAGCCCGGCAGGGGCCTGGCAGTGGATTCCCACGGATCCCAAAGCGAAAGAAACGGTGGAAGATGCCCATGATCCAGAGAAGCGTCATGCACCTATGATGACTACAGCAGATATGTCTTTGAGAATGGACCCGGATTTTCAACCCATTGCCAAGAGGTATCTTGAAAACCCGGAAGAATTTGAAAAGGCCTTTGCCAAGGCGTGGTTTAAATTAACGCACCGCGATATGGGCCCTCGTTCTCGATATCTAGGGCCGGCGGTGCCGGAAGAAATCCTGATTTGGCAAGACCCTGTTCCGGAGGTAGATCATCCTTTGGTAGAAGGGGTGGATATTGATTTATTAAAAGAAGAGATTCTGGAATCCAGTTTATCCATAGGGCAATTGGTGAGCCTAGCATGGGCTTCTGCTTCCACCTTTCGTTGCTCTGATAAACGGGGAGGCGCCAACGGTGCCCGCATTCGTTTGAAGCCCCAATGCAATTGGGAAGTTAATGAGCCTTCAGAAATAAAGGAAGTCCTGAAAGTTTTAGAAGAAATACAACGAAAGTTTAACGAAGGACAACAGAAGAAAAAAATATCTGTGGCGGATCTCATTGTCCTAGCAGGGGGAACAGCAGTGGAAGAAGCGGCTAAAAAAGCGGGATTTGAGGTGGAAGTTCCATTTCGACCGGGGCGTACCGACGCCATCCAAGAGCAGACCGATATTGCGTCTTTCCATGTGCTGGAGCCCAAGGCCGATGGGTTCCGAAATTACATGAAAACCAGATACGATGTGAAACCGGAAGAAATGTTGGTGGACAAAGCTCAATTGCTTGGTTTGACGGCGCCGGAAATGACCGTACTTCTGGGTGGCTTACGGGTATTGGGTGCAAATTATATGGATGAGCCCTACGGAGTGTTTACTGGAAATCCCCAGACCTTGACCAATGATTTTTTCGTTCATCTACTTGATATGGGTACGGAATGGAAGGTTTTGGATGAAGAAAAAGGTATTTATGAGGGGGTAGATCGTAAAACAGGACAATTTCTTTGGAAGGCTACCAGAGTGGATCTGATTTTTGGTTCCAATTCTCAGCTGAGAGCTTTGTCGGAGGTTTATGCTTCGGCGGATGGCCATGAAAAGATGGTGGCAGACTTTGTAAAAGCCTGGGTCAAAGTGATGGAAGCCGATCGATTTGATTTGGCAAAATAAATGGGAAGAGGAGTCGAGGACGGCATTGAAAAACATGAAAAAGTGGTTGTATCTTCTTTTGGGATCGGTGTCGTTGGTTGTGGGGGTTGCCGGAGCATTTATTCCGGTTCTTCCCACGACTCCTTTTTTATTGGTTGCTTCCTTTTGCTATCTAAGAAGCTCAACCAGAATGTATAGGTGGCTAATGGGCCATCGGGTATTAGGACCATATATCGTCAGTTATACAGTGTATAAAGGGGTTTCTCGACAGAATAAAATAGGTTCATTGGTTTTTCTGTGGTGTTCTCTTCTTCTTTCCATATTTCTGGTATGCTCTCTTTTTGTGACCCTGATCCTGTTGGTTGTTGGAACAGCCGTTACCATACATATTTTGAAGTTGAAAACCTTGACAGGGAAACAACAGGAAGAAATTCAAAGTATGTTGAAAAGAGACTTTCAATAGCCGCTCTTCTTTACATCGGTATAGAATCGCTTTATACTATTTTTACGGAGAGGGAGGTTCTCTGTGTGAAATTCGTCACATAGGGTATATTATTACCAACCAGAGAAAGGGAAGGAGGCATTGGTATGCCAATTATTATTTTTGCGTTGGTGGTGGCCGGGCTTTTTTTGGTGTACTATTTTTTATTGAACAATGTCTCCAATTATACTACAGAAAAACCGCCGGAAAAGGGACCTTTTGATGTGATTTATCTTCCGGAAGACCTAGAAGCGGAAAAGCAGAGGCGAAGACAACGGGAAGAGAAACAAAGAGAAGCGGTGGCCAAAGACAAAGAGAAAGAAACAGAGGATGAGGATGAAAGTAAGAGATAACATATTGGAAACCATAGGTAAAACTCCTATGGTCCGTCTTCATAAAATAGAGGCATTACTGGGAAATCAAATCCAACTTCTGGGAAAATTAGAAATGTTTAACCCGGGGGGGAGCGCCAAAGATCGCGCTGCTTTCGCCATGATTTCCCATGGGGAAAAAAGGGGACTTTTGAAGAAGGGCTCCGTTATCGTGGAGCCCACCAGTGGCAATACGGGAGTGGCCTTGTCGGTCATTGCAGCCCGAAAGGGGTATCGTGTCATCTTGACAATGCCGGAAACCATGAGCCTAGAGCGGAGGCAGATACTGAAAGCACTTGGAGCGAAATTGGTATTGACGCCGGGAAATCTGGGAATGAGAGGAGCTATTGAAAAAGCAGAAAATTTGCTGCAGGAAATCCCTGACAGCTATATGCCGGGGCAATTCACCAATGAGGCCAATGCGGAGGCTCATTATGAGACGACAGGGCCGGAGATTTGGGAAGATACGGATGGGCGAATTTATGGATTCATTGCGGGAGTAGGAACGGGAGGGACCATCTCAGGGGTAGGGAAATACCTGAAAGAGAAGGATTCATCTATCCGGATTGTTGCGGTTGAGCCGGAAAATTCCCAAGTGTTGGGTAAGGGGGAGGCGGGCCCCCATGGTATTCAAGGTATCGGAGCGGGATTCGTCCCTACCATCCTTAATCGGGAGGTAATTGATCAGATTTTATCGGTTACGGAGGAAGAAGCCTATCGTTATGGCCGGTTTTTGGCCCAAGAAGAAGGTGTTTTGGCAGGAATTTCCTCCGGGGCGGCGATAGCGGCGGCAAGCAAGGTGGCAAAACAGGCAGAGGCTCAAGGGAAAATATGGGTGGTGTTCTTGCCGGACACCGGGGAAAGATATATGTCAACGAAGATGTTTCAGCAGGAGGAACAGGAGCATTTATGGGAAAGATAAGAGAGGATTTAAAATCCATACAGAAAAGAGATCCGGCATGCCGGAATAGCCTGGAAGTGGTTTTGTTATATTCCGGATTTCATGCTTTGGTGTTCTACCGAATTGCTAACCGCTTATATAAGTGGCGCAGGTTTTTCATTGCTCGTTTTATATCTCAGTTTGCCAGATGGATTACAGGCATTGAGATTCATCCGGGAGCTACCATTGGCCGGGGATTATTTATTGATCATGGAAGCGGCGTGGTGATTGGAGAAACCACAGAAATAGGAGATTACTGTACCTTGTATCAAGGGGTTACTTTAGGGGGGACCGGTATTGTGCAGGGGAAACGTCACCCCACTTTGGGAAATGATGTGTTAGTAGGAGCTGGAGCTAAAGTGTTGGGACCCTTTAAGGTGGGAGACCACGCGAAAATTGCGGCGGGTGCGGTGGTGTTGAATGAAGTTCCTCCATATGCCACGGCCGTAGGGGTCCCCGCTAAAATTCTTTGTGGTTTTGCGGCAGACCCTACGGGAGAAAAAACCGGCAATGAAGATGTGGATCAAATCAATATTGAAGACCCCATCATGATCGAACTTTGTCGCATGGAAGAGCAGTTAGAACGATTGGAAGAAAAGGTAAGGAAACTGGAGAAAAAGGAATCACACTGATTTTACATCCAATCCCGCCTTGTGACCGTTGATATTTGTTGCATTCAATTCCTGGTCTACTGCAAGAATTTCCAAGGATAGGGTTTCGGACATGATGTATTCACGATGAGTTTTCACTGCGTCCCACACTTCTTGGTCTGCATTTAAGTAGATGTGAATGCGATCCATCATTTCAAAATCTTTCTGCTTTCTCATTTGTTGAACCTTGGAAACCAATTCCCTTGCCAACCCTTCTTGGATTAGAGCCGGTGTTAAGTTGGTATCTAATATGGTGAACAAATTGTTTTCCATGGCCACTGAGAAACCTTCTTTTGCATCGATTCGCACATCCAGGAACTCTTTGGTGATGGAAAAGGTTTCTTCCCCTAAAAGGATTTTCAATTCTTGTCCGGACTCTAATTTTTGTACGATGTCTTTGGCGTTTTGCTCTTGCAGAAATCCCGCAAAGTCTTTTATTTTGCTTCCCAACACAGGACCCGCTATCTTAAAATTGGGTTTTAGTTGAAAATTCATAAATTTATCTAAATCTTTTTCAAAAACCACTTCCTTTACATTCAGTTCTTCCATCATGAGATCGGCTAAATCGGAGATCAGTTTCTGGTATTTCCCGTCTACTAAAATCTTTGTTAAGGGTTGTCTTACCTTGATGCGTTCTTTTTCTCGTGTTCCACGGCCCAGGCCCACTAAGTCGCGAACTAAATCCATTCTTTTTTCTACATTTTCATCCAGAAGAGACGAATCGCCAAGAGGGAATAAGGAAATATGCACCGATTCATTGCCCGTGAGTTTTGTGTAGATTTCATCGGCTATGAAAGGAGCGAAAGGTGCGGCTAATTGGCATACTCCTACCAATAATTCATAGGTGGTAAGATAGACACTTTGCTTATCCAAGGTCATTTCTGCGGTATAAAACCTTCGCCGTGCCCTTCGAATGTACCAATTGGAGAAGTCTTCTGATACGAATTCCTGGATTTTTCGAACGGATTTCATGTGATCATATCGATCCATTTCCTGGTTTACTTCCAGGGCCAAGCGATGAAATTTGCTGAGAATCCATCGGTCCAACTCCGGCCTTTTTTGGTAAGGAACCGCCATGGATTGGGGGTCGGTTTCGTCCTGGTTGGAATAGAGAACAAAGAAGTTGTAGATGTTTCTCAGGGTACCGAAAAACTTGCTGTTTACTTCTTTTAATCCCTCTTCGTCAAACTTGGTGGGAGACCAGGCTGGAGACACATACAATAAATACCATCGGGTAGCATCCGCTCCGTATTTATCAAACATTTCAAATGGGTCAACTGTGTTCCCCTTTGATTTGCTCATTTTTTTGCCTTCTTTGTCTAAGATTAAATCATTGACCAGTACATTGCGATAGGGCGCTTGTTTCTTGATGAAGGTGGAGATGGCCATGAGAGAATAGAACCATCCTCTGGTCTGGTCAATGCCCTCGCAGATGAAGTCCGCTGGAAACAATTCCTGGTCAAAGCGCTCTTCGTTTTCAAATGGATAATGCCATTGTGCAAAAGGCATAGCCCCTGAGTCAAACCAGCAATCCATGACCTCGGGAATTCTTTCCATGATTCCTCCGCATTTAGAACAAGTTAAATGAACATCATCCACATAGGGTCGGTGAAGCTCAATATCAACAGAAATGGGCTGCCGGGCTTTGTCCTTTAATTCCTGGCGACTTCCCACACACTCCAAGTGGCCACAGTCACAACGCCAGATTGGGATAGGAGTACCCCAATACCGATTCCTGGAGATGGCCCAATCTTTCACCTCTTCCAACCAGTTTCCGAATCGTTTATCTCCTACAAAGTCGGGATACCAATTAACAGAATTGTTGTTGGATACAAGGAGATCCCGTAATCGGGTCATTTCAATATACCAGCTGGGTTTGGCATAATAGATGAGGGGTGTGGTGCATCTCCAACAGTGGGGATAGTTGTGATTGATTTTTTCCTTGGAAAAAACTTTGTGGTTTTCCGATAAATATTTCAGGATATCTACATCCAATCCTTCCTCCATAACGAACCTTCCGGCCCATGGGGTTTCCGTATATTCGCCCTCTTCATTCACCGGATTTACCACCGGCAGGTCATATTTTCTCCCAGTGCTATAGTCGTCTTCTCCAAAGGCGGGGGCTGTGTGGACGATGCCGGTGCCGTCTTCTATGGTAACATAATCGCCCAGGGTGATGATGAAGGCTTTTTTTTCTGGGTCTACGGTTACGAAAGGCATCAGTTGTTCATATTCCATGTGTTCCAGGGCAGTCCCTTTCATTTCCTCCAGCACATGATAATTTCCTTCGCCGATGACTTGATCTGCCAAGGATTTTGCCACATATAGAATTTCGCCGGGGGCATTTTCAACATGGTCCAGGGTTTTTACTTTTACATAGTCAATAGTTGGACCTACCGTAAGGGCTACATTGGAGGCCAAGGTCCAGGGGGTGGTGGTCCAGGCCAAAAAGTATTCTTCCCGGCCTTTGCGTTTGAATTTTACGGTTACTGTCAAGGTTTTTACATCTTTATATCCTTGAGCCACTTCATGGGAAGCCAGTCCGGTGCCGCAGCGAGGACAGTAGGGGAGGATTTTATGGCCTTCATAAATCATGTTTTCTTTGAAAAATTCCTTGATAATCCACCAGCAGCTTTCGATGTAATTGTTGTCAAGGGTGATGTAGGGGTCGTCCATGTCGATTAAGAAACCCATTCTTTCTGTCATTTGGCGCCATAAACCCTCGTACTTAAATACGGATTCTTTGCATTTTTCGTTGAATTCCCGGATTCCATATTTTTCGATATCCTGTTTCCCGGACATGTTTAATTCTTTTTCCACTTCGATTTCCACGGGAAGTCCATGGGTGTCCCATCCGGCCTTTCTTTTTACTCGAAAGCCTTTCATGGTTTTATAGCGCAGCACAGAGTCTTTCAGGGTTCTGGCCATCACATGGTGGATGCCGGGATGTCCATTGGCTGTAGGAGGCCCTTCGTAGAATACGAAAGAAGGCATGCCTTCTCTGGTAGTGATGCATTTTTCCAGTAATTCTTCTTCTTTCCATTTTGCAGCCTGACCTAATTGTACTTCTGCAATGGGCTTTTCTGATAAGTGTTGAAACATTTTTTTCTTTTCCTTTCAAAATAAAATCCCTAACGCTACTGCGCTAGGGACGATGATTCACCGCGGTACCACCCTAGTTGTCTGAAATAATCCAGACCCCTTCATTTAACGGAGACTCGGGAGTGATATTCCCTCCTTGCTTCACCACCTGTTTCTCAGCGTTGGACAGGTTCTCTGTAAGGGTTTTGCACAAGGGGTACTGGGTTCCGTCAATGTCTCGTATATTTTTTGGTCATAATACACTAATTTTAAGGGAAGAGGGTGCTGATGTCAAGAAAAAAGTAAGGCCTTGAAGGAGGTTTTCTGGCTAAATTTGGTAAAATTCAACGAAAAACCTGAAAAGAGTAATGAAAAGTTGTCATTTTCAACAAAATGTGGTTGAAAAACCCGGAAAAAAGTGCTACGATAATTTTGTTTGTAAAAAGAAGATGCTATGAACACAATGAATCTGGCGGCGAGCCAAGAAAGGAGGCCTGTCAAATGGCTAAGGAAAAAGTGGTATTAGCCTATTCGGGAGGGCTGGATACGTCCATTATTATCCCGTGGTTGAAAGAAAATTATAACTATGACGTCATCGCTGTGTGCTGTGATGCCGGACAAAAGGAGGATTTCGCCGCTGTGAGACAGAAGGCCCTTGACACCGGAGCGTCAAAGGCCTATGTTCTAGATATAAAGGAACCCTTTATTACAGATTTTATTTGGCCAACATTAAAGGCCGGTGCAATTTACGAGGACGATTATCTTTTGGGAACATCCATGGCAAGGCCCTTGATGGCCCAGAAATTAGTGGAAATTGCGGAGGAAGAGGGAGCTTTTGTAATTGCACACGGGTGTACCGGAAAAGGAAATGATCAGGTCCGATTTGAAACCACAATAAAGGCGCTGAATCCTGCTATTCGAATTATTGCACCCTGGCGGGTTTGGGAGTTGACTTCCCGAGAAGAGTGCATTGCCTATGCCAAAGCCCATCATGTTCAAATTCAGCAATCGGAAGAGAACATTTACAGCCGAGACGAAAATATCTGGCATATGAGTCATGAAGGAGGCAATTTGGAGAACCCTTGGAACCAGCATAAGGACGATATTCATGTTTTAAGCGTTCCACCGGAAAAAGCGCCGGATACGGCAGAGTATGTGGAAATTCATTTTGAGAATGGCATACCTACCAAGGTAAACGGAAAAGAGTTGGGCCCCGTGGAGTTGATGCTGGAGCTTAATGCTTTGGGGAGTGCTCATGGAGTCGGAACGGTGGACATCGTTGAAAATCGTTTGGTAGGGATGAAGTCCAGGGGTGTTTATGAGACACCGGGCGGAACAATCCTGTATCATGCCCACAAAGCGTTGGAAAAGCTCATATTAGACAGAGACACTATGCAGTACAAGAACATTGTGGCTCAAAAGTGGGCGCAGCTGGTGTATGACGGATTGTGGTTTACTCCATTGAGAGAGGCCATTCAGGCCTTTGTAGACAAGACACAGGAATTGGTAGATGGTGACGTACGAATGAAATTGTTCAAAGGAACAGCATCGGCAGTGGCCACCAAATCTCCCCATTCCCTGTATAGCGAGGAATTTGCTACATTTAGTAAGGATGAGGTATATAAGCAGAGCGACGCGGAAGGGTTTATAAATCTTTTCAGCTTACCGCTGAAGATCAGAGCCATTCAAAAGCAAGCCAGCGAAGGAGGAGCGGAAGAACATGAAACTCTGGAAAGGAAGGTTCTCAAAGGAGGCGACTTCATCTGCTGATTTATTCAATGCATCGATATTAGTGGATCAGCGAATGGTACAACAAGATATTCGTGGAAGCATGGCCCATGTGGAAATGCTAGGAAGACAGGGCATCATTCCGTCTCAAGATGCCCATAAAATCCGGGAAGGCTTGAAAGAGATTTTGGCTGATGTGGAAGCTGGCTTGGTAACTTTTTCCACGGAATACGAAGACATCCATATGGCGGTGGAGTCCATTCTTACGGAACGAGTTGGCGAAATCGGAAAAAAACTCCACACGGCCCGAAGCAGAAACGATCAGGTGGCCACGGATTTGAGGCTGTATCTTAAAGAAGAGTTAGCCGGGTTGCTGGAGCTGTTAAAAACCCTGGATCGACTTTTGGAACAACAAATCGAAGAGCATCAGGACACTGTGCTTCCAGGGTATACCCACATGCAACGGGCTCAACCTGTGACTCTGGCATGGCATTTGGGTGCTTATCGGGAAATGTTCAAAAGAGATGGCCAGCGTTTGAAAGATTGTTATCTTCGAACTGATTGCATGCCCTTGGGTGCTTGTGCCTTGGCGGGAACATCCTACCCTGTGGACCGGAAATGGGTGCAGGAGGAATTAGGGTTCGGGCAGCTTTGCCAGAATACCATGGATGCGGTAAGCGATCGAGATTTTGCATTAGAGTTTATTTTCTGTGCTTCGATGGGAATGATGCATTTGTCTCGATTTTGCGAAGAGTTGATTTATTGGAGCAGCAAAGAGTTTGGCTTTGTGGAAATAGACGACAGCTATAGTACCGGAAGCAGCATTATGCCTCAAAAGAAAAACCCGGATATGGCGGAGCTGATTCGAGGAAAAACCGGAAGAGTCTATGGAGACCTGATGGCCTTGCTGACGGTGATGAAAGGCCTTCCTCTTGCGTATAATAAAGATATGCAAGAAGATAAGGAACCGGTCTTTGATGCAGTAGATACTTTGAAGGACTCCCTGGTTATTTTTACGGAAATGTTGAGCACCGTGGTATACAAAAAAGAGGCGATGCGGGAGGCGGCACGAACGGGATTTATGAATGCCACTGATGCCGCCGATTATTTGGTGAGAAAAGGGGTTCCCTTTCGTCAGTGTCACGAAATCATTGGGAAAATGGTGTTGGATTGTATTCATTGCGGGAAGGGAATCGAAGAGCTGAGCTTGGAGGAGTTGAAAAGGTATTCGGAATATTTTGAAGAGGATCTCTATGGGTGTATCGCTTTGGATACCCTCATTAAGGAAAGAGAAAAAATCAACCAAAGCCAGCAGAAGGGAATAAAGGACAGGTAATAGCGTGAAGGCACCCCGCCGGGTGCCTTCTTTCTCTCAGGTGATGAAATTTTTTAGGGGAATAAAGAGCAATGAAACAACACCGGGCTTTTCAGCGAAATCTTAAGGATTTTGATATAAGATCATTGGAAACTCTCTTGGTTGAAATGGGGGAGCCTGCCTATCGGGCCAAACAAATTATGGACTGGTTGTATAAGGGCGTCAAGGATTTTGATTCCATGAAAAACATTCCCATCTCACTTCGGAAGAAGTTGGAAGAAGGGTTTACTACGGGAGCTGCTGCGGTGCTGTGTCAGCAAATATCCAAAGAAGACGGAACCAGAAAGGTATTGTTTGAACTTGCAGATGGAGAAGGCGTGGAGTCGGTTCTGATGAAGTACCGGTACGGGAATTCTGTTTGTGTTTCCAGCCAGGCCGGTTGTGCTATGGGCTGTCACTTTTGTGCGTCGGGGCTTTTGGGGAAAGCACGGGATTTAACTGCGGGGGAAATGATGGATCAGATTGTCTCCATGGCGGATTTGGCAAAAACCCCCGTCGGCCACATGGTAGTGATGGGAACGGGAGAGCCTTTTGATAATTATGAGAATGTAGCTCAATTTCTTCGGATTTGTCATGGGGAAGAAGGATATGGGATGAGTTACCGCCACATGACGGTATCCACAGTAGGTCTTGTGGAGGGAATCAAACGGTTTGGAGAGGAATTTCCTCAGGTGAACCTGGCCATTTCTCTTCATGCCTCCAATGATGCAATACGTCAACAAATTATGCCCATTAACCGAAGATATCCCGTAGGGGAAGTGTTGGCAGCAGCTCATCAGCACAGTAAAAAAACCGGAAGAAGAGTGACTTTCGAATATGGCATGATGGCAGGAGTCAACGATGGAACAGATCAGGCTGCGGAGCTTGCCCGGCGATTAAAGGGAATGTTGTGTCATGTAAATTTGATTCCTTTAAACCCGGTGGAGGAATCTCCGTATAAAGGTTCGGAAAAGGAAGTTGTTATAGCCTTTCAAAGAGAATTGGAGAAACGGCAGATTTCAGTAACGGTCAGAAGAGAGATGGGACAGGATATTCAGGCGGCTTGTGGCCAACTTCGCCTTGCGGCCAACAAGGGTTTGAGTGTATAATCGAAAGTAACAGGTAGTGTTCTGGAAGGACACGGGCAAAGAGAGAAAAGGAGGCGGTTATTATGGTGAAGCTGGTAATCGGTCATAAGGGGACCGGAAAGACCAAGATTATGATAGATTCAGCAAACGACGCTGTGGAAAAAAGTGACGGCAGCATCGTGTTTATTAATACAGATAGCAGGTTAATTTATGACCTGAATTATAAAATCCGCTTCATATGTATGGAGGAATACCCCCATATCACCAATAGCGATGAGTATATTGGATTCCTTTATGGAGTCATCAGCGGAGACCATGACATCGAAATTATTTATATCGACAGCATATTGAAACATGCCGATTTCGAATTGCCGGACCTCACCGAATTCGTCGATCGATTGAAAGATATTTCCAAAGTTCACGAGTTGGATTTTGTGGTGAGCATCAGCGCAGATAAAGAGCAACTGGGGCATGTGAATTTTGAGGGATTGGAAATTATGAACTAGCGACTTTCGGGATTTTCCGGGAAAACCGGAAAATCCCGTTTTTTTTTATGGAGGGAACAATGATACTATCGGTTGCGCTGCTTCAGATGAAGAGTAGCAGGAAAAAAGAAGAGGCATGGGAAAAAGCGGAAGGGATGATAAGGGAGGCCGCTGAAAAGGGAGCCCATCTGGTGGTTTTGCCAGAGATGTGGAATTGCCCTTATTCCAATGAATTCTTTGCGTTGTATTCGGAGGAGGAGGGGGGCGAGACCTTTCAACTCATGAGCCGGGTCGCTAGACAGTACAAGGTGCATCTTGCGGGAGGTTCTATTCCAGAGAGAGAAGGAGAGCATATTTTCAATACCAGCTTCTTCTTTAATGATGCGGGAGTTCTACTGGGAAAACATCGGAAAGCCCATTTGTTTGACATTCATGTTCCGGGAAAGATCTACTTCATGGAATCCGAAACTTTGACGCCCGGGCAAGGTGCCACAGTTGTGGAAACGGAGTTTGGGAAGATGGGATTGGCTATTTGTTATGATGTACGATTTCCGGAGTTATTTCGGAAGATGACATTAGCCGGTGCTGAAATAATCATTCTACCGGCTGCTTTTAGTGTTCCGACGGGAGAGGCGCATTGGGAAATTTCGCTTCGGGCCAGGGCGCTGGACAACCAGGTCTATTTACTGGCATGTTCTCCCGCCAGAGATTTGGAGGGTCCTTATCAGGCTTTTGGGGGCTCTTGCATTGTAGATCCTTGGGGACAAGTGGTGAAGATGGCTGGAAAAGAAGAAAGCATTGTGTACGGCGCCGTGAATTTCCAACGATTAGCGGAGGTAAGAGAGCAACTACCGCTCTTAAAACATCGACGCCCCGAGTTGTATGAATAATAGGGAAAACTTGGGAAAGGTCTTTATTTTGATCGGGGGATACTTTATAATATGAGTATATTATTACTTCAAATGTAAGAGGAGGAACAAAATGAAAAAAGTATTAGCGATTCTACTATGTCTTGTTCTCGTCATGAGCATGGTAGCTTGCGGCGGTGGTGGGGATGCGCCTGCGGTAGAAGACGGCCCGTTGGTGGTTCTGATTACCGATACCGGTGGTCTTGGTGATGAGTCTTTTAATGATTCTGCTTGGGCAGGATTCGAACGTGCCAGAGATGAATTTGGGGTTCAAATTCAGGTTATTGAGTCTTCTACTTCCGACGATTATCTCCCGAATATCGCGGCTGCAGTAGAGGCAGGAGCTGCGCTGATTGTATGTAACGGATTCCTTATGGCAGAAGCGACGCAGCAAGCGGTAGATCAATATCCGGATCAAGCTTTTGCTTTGATTGACTCTGTAGATGCGCAGGGTCCCAATCTTTTGAACCTGACTTTCAATGAGCAGGAAGGGTCTTTCCTGGTGGGAGTAGCCGCCGCTATGATGAGCGAATCGGACATTATCGGTTTTGTTGGCGGAATTCAACTGCCTACTATTGAAAAATTCCAGTATGGATTTGAGGCGGGTGTACAAGCGGTTAATCCCGATGCACAAGTTTTGATCAATTACACCCAGTCCTTTAGTGATGCGGCTCTTGGTAAAGAGAATGCTCTTGCGCAAAACAAACTGGGCGCCGATGTGATATACCATGCTTCCGGCGGTTGCGGAATTGGTGTTATCCAGGCAGCTGGAGAACAAGGCTTTTGGGCCATCGGAGTGGATCAGGATCAGTCGGCTTTGGATCCGGAACATGTACTGTGTTCTATGATTAAACGTGTTGACAGCGCAACCTACAAAGCTATTGAGAGTGTTGTGAACGGTACTTTCGAGGGCGGAAATTATGTGTTCTCTATTGTAGATGAAGGAATTGGCGTTGGAGACAATGCGGGCAATCTGCCTGCAGATGTGGCCGCAGCTGTGGATGCTTGGAAGACAAGAATCCTGGATGGTGAATTTGTGGTTCCTTTTGACGCAGCTACTTTTGCAGGATTTTCTGTAGAATAATCCGAATATCATTAATCCACTTATCATAAGGTCAGGCATCTGCCTGACCTTATGTAAATCAGGAAAAAAGTCATGTCCACTCTCTTAAGAATTAAGCTTGTTTATGGTGCAAAAGTATGATAAATGAGCTTAATTCTTGAGTATTCGGAGTAATCGATGGAAGAGAGGAAGGTGAATTATCTTTTGGCAAAAGTAGTGGAAATGAAAAAAATCACAAAGGTATTTCCGGGAACCATTGCCAATGATCAAGTGGATTTCGACTTGGAGAAAGGCGAAATCCATGTTCTTTTGGGAGAGAATGGCGCCGGAAAAACCACCCTGATGAACATCTTGTACGGACTCTATCAACAAACATCCGGAGAAATTTTTTTTCATGGAGAAAAGGTGGACATTAGAGGTCCCAATGCGGCTATAGCATTGGGAATCGGAATGGTTCACCAACATTTTATGTTGGTGGAAAACTTTACTGTGGCGGAAAATATTATTTTGGGAAATGAACCTAGTAAATGGAAGGGATGGAAATTGGATATGGAGGACGCCATATCCAGGGTTCAGAAGGTTTCCGATGAATTTGGTCTGAAGGTGGACCCCAATGCGGTGATTGAAGATATTTCTGTGGGGTTGGCTCAGCGGGTTGAAATCTTGAAAGCGTTATACAAAGGAGCGGAGGTTTTGATTTTAGATGAACCGACGGCGGTTTTGACGCCTCAGGAAATTGATGAAATGGGCATTATACTACGGAAGCTAACGGAGGAAGGAAAGTCCATTATATTAATTACCCACAAGTTAAAAGAAGTGTTGAGCATGAGCGATCGGGTTACGGTGATTCGAAGAGGGAAAATCGTTAACACCCTAAAAACAAAGGACACCAATGTGGATGAACTGGCGGAGATGATGGTGGGACGTGAAGTGAAGCTCACATCGGATCGGACGGAAAAGGATCCTGGCCAAGTGATTTTGTCTGTACAGGAGATGGTTGTGAAGGATCACCGAAAGCTGGATGCAGTCAAAGGGATTTCTTTTGAAGTTCGGGCCGGCGAAGTATTGGCCATTGCGGGGGTAGATGGAAATGGCCAAAAGGAATTGGTGGAGGCTTTGACAGGTCTTACAAAAACAGCCGGAGGGAAAGTTTTGCTTTGTGGTACAGATATTACCGGAGCCAAGCCTCGTAAGGTGATTGAAGCGGGAGTGGGGCATATTCCGGAAGATCGACATAAAAGAGGGTTGATTCTTCAAAGTACCTTGGCGGAAAACTTGATTTTGGGATATCATTATTGTCCGCCCTTTGCCCGCAAAGGAGTGATGAATTATGAGGCTATTTATCAACATGGTAAAACTTTAATTGAAGAATTCGATGTGAGAACCCCCAATGAGAATGTAACGGCAGGCTCTCTTTCCGGAGGCAATCAGCAAAAGGCGATTATCGCTCGGGAGTTTTATAAGGATCCCCCTCTGCTGATTGCGGCCCAACCTACTCGGGGATTGGATGTTGGAGCCATTGAATTTGTACATCGCAGACTGTTAGAACAACGGGCCAATAATAAGGCGGTGTTGCTGGTGTCTCTGGAGTTGGACGAGGTTATGAATTTGGCAGATCGGATTGCAGTAATCTACCAAGGGCAAATCGTAGGGGTAATTGACGGAAAGGATGCTACAGAGCGAAAATTGGGCATTATGATGGCGGGCGGCACTCTGGAAGAGGCCGATAAGGAAGGAGGGACCACCAATGAGGGAAAAACTTCTTAATATGTGGTCAGTTCTTAAACTGCCTTTAATTGCTGTTCTGGTTGGATTTTTAGTAGGTGCCGTGTGCATATTGGCTGCAGGTAGTAATCCCGTTACAGCATATGTTGCCTTATTCAAAGGGAGTCTTGCTTCCATTCCCAGCATTGGAGAGACCCTTTATAAAGTGACCCCCATTTTATTAACGGGGCTGGCAGCTGCCATCGGATTTCGATGCGGCCTTTTCAATATTGGGGGAGAGGGCCAGTATGTAATAGCTGCCATCTCTACGGTAGCGGCGGCCTGGTATTTTCAATGGATGCCTCACTTTATTCTGGTTCCTTTCCTACTGCTCATCGGGATCATGGCGGGGGGGTTTTGGGGAGGCATTGCCGGAATCTTAAAAGCGAAAATGGGAATCAATGAAGTTATCACCACCATTATGCTGAATTGGACCGCCTTGTACTTATCCAATTATTTGGTTCGAACGGTTTTGAACCCGGCTACCATTTTGGGGTCCACCCCTAGAGGACATTCGGTTATCGTGCCGGAAGTGGCTCGTCTTGGTAAGCTGAGGGATGTGATTCCTGCGTTTGGGTTCTCCAGTGTTCACTCCGGTATTTTTATTGCGTTGGGAGTGGCGGTGGTGATGTGGTTTCTTCTGTTTAAAACCACCTTGGGTTATGAAATCCGGGGGGTTGGATTAAACCATCAAGCGGCAGAATACGGGGGCATTAGCAGTGCCAAAAATACTTTTTTGGCCATGTTCATATCGGGAGGTTTGGCGGGACTGGCGGGTTCAATCCAGATGCTGGGGTTGGTTTACATGGTTAATCAATCCACGGAGCTTCCCGGGTACGGATTTACAGGATTGTCGGTGGCACTGGTAGGGTTAAGTCATCCTCTGGGATGTATTCCGGCGGCGCTGTTGTTTGGAATACTGGAAAACGGTTCCCGTCAAATGCAGTTGGCAGGAATTCCCAAGGAAATTACGGCCATTATTTCTGCTGTGATTCTGGTATTTGTGGCAGGGTCCTTGCTATTGAAATACGGAAGCAATTGGTATGAAAAGCAAAAGATGAAGAAACAAGGATTAAAGCAAGGCAGCCCGGTAATGGATGCAACAACAAAGGGGGTGGAGTAAATGAATTCAATGATTGCGTTGGCTGTCATTGCTTCAGCTATTCGTCTTGCCACCCCGTTATTACTGGCAGCTCTGGGAGGCGTGTTCTCTGAACGGTCCGGTGTAGTGAACATTGGACTGGAAGGAATTATGATTTTTGGAGCGTTTTTTTCTGTTTGGTTTACTCATATGACAGGAAATGCCTGGGTTGGAGTAGTGGCGGCTATGGTATTCGGGGTGGTGGCGGCTTCTCTTCTGGCGGTAATTTCCATTAATTTGAAAGGAAACCAAATCATAGCAGGTACAGCCATTAACCTTTTGGCGGCCGCGTTGACCGCCTTTTTCCTGGAGTTAATCTGGCATCGATCCGGCTCTACGCCCATTTGCCCGGATATGTTGACCAGCAACCCTTTTCGTCTTCTGGAGGGAATTCCTTTGATTGGGAGTTTGTTCAAACAGTTTACGCCATTTGTTTATCTGGCTTTTGCATTGGTGTTTGTTACCTATTATGTTTTGTGGAAAACCCCGTGGGGCCTTCATGTGAGGGCGGTGGGAGAACATCCGAAAGCTGCAGATACCGTGGGAATTGGTGTTTACAAGACCCGGTGGACATGTGTGTTGATTTCCGGAGTTTTGGCGGGATTGGCCGGAGCTTGTTTGTCCATTGGGACCGTGGGACTTTTCCGGGAAGGAATGGTAGCGGGCAAAGGATTTATCGCCCTGGCGGCTATGGTGTTCGGAAAATGGCATCCAGCCGGTTCCTTGGGGGCTTGTTTGTTTTTTGGATTATGCTCTGCTATTCAAATTCAAGCGCAATCCTTTGGATTGAATGTGCCTAGTGAATTTTTAGCCATGGTCCCTTATGTTGCAACCATTATTGTTCTTATTGGTGTGGTTGGAAAAGCGGTGGCTCCCAAGGCGGACGGTCAACCTTATGAAAAAGATGAAGCGTAAATGAAAATATGGGAATTTTACAGAAACTACCTGAAATTTTAGAATGGAGTCGAATGGAGGCGGAAAAAATTCTGCGTTCCTTGGAATCTGGGCAATATGTTTTAAATTTCTCGGACAAAATGGTTCATCCCGGAGTGAATCCCAATGAAGTCATAGAAAATGAAGTGGTTTGGGGAGACAATCTTACCTATCTCATCAAGCTGTTGGAAGGTGGATTCAGAGGGAAAGTGGAGTTGATTTACGTAGATCCGCCCTTTTACTCCAAGTCCAACTACGAAGCGGTGGTGAGATTGGAATCGGAAGAGTTCCCCCCGGTGGCTCTGAAAAGGGAGGCCTATCAAGACTCCTGGAAAGAGGGTATGGATGTCTACTTGAAGATGTTGACCCTTCGTTTTATTCTCATGAGGGAATTGTTGTCGGAAAAGGGTTGTTTATGGGTTCATATGGATTGGCATGCCGTTTATCATGGCAAGTTGTTGTTGGACGAAATATTCGGGGAAAATTATTTTGTAAATGAAATCATTTGGCAGTACAAATCCGGCGGCACCAGCAAACGGCGTTTTAGCAGAAAGCATGATACCTTATTGTTTTATGGGAAAACCAAGGATTATTTTTTTGATCCGCAGAAAGAGAAATCCTATAATCGGGATTACCGCCCTTATCGTTTTAAAGGTGTGAAGGAGTACAAGGACGAATTGGGATGGTATACTTTGGTGAATCAGAAAGATGTTTGGCCCATTGATATGGTAGGTAGAACTTCCGGTGAGAGAACCGGCTATGCCACACAGAAACCGGAGGCCTTGATGAATCGCATTTTAGAAAGTTGTACAAAACCAGGCGATTTGTGTGTGGATTTTTTTGCAGGATCCGGAACCTTGGGGGCATCGGCCGCTAGATTGGGCCGGCGGTTTCTTTTGTGCGATGCGGAAGAAACGGCCGTAAATCACATGATTCCCCGGTTGGCTGATTTAGGAGCCTCCTTTCGATATCGGAAGGAAACCCGTCGACTGGATAGGGAGTTGGGAGAGGTAGACTTTTTTATAGAATTGACACCTTCCGACCTGGCCCAACAAGAAATATTAACCATTCGGTGGAAAGACTATCGAGTGAATGTGGAAAAAACAGGGGTGGACGAAAAAGGAAAAAGGATTCTTCGCCAAGCAATGGTTCAGGATCCGCTTTCCCTAGTAGCCTATTGGAGTGTGGATGTTTCGTACGATGGCATTATCCATAAAAGCCACCAGATTTTCGCTCGAAAGGGAAAGAAAATGGAAGTGGATTTTCAGTGCATAGGACAGGAATTTCATACCATCCATATAATGGGCGGAGATCTTTTAGGAAACATTTTTTGTAAGGAGTATATTTTGAAATGAAACGATTAAAGAAGCCAAAAAAAGAAAGGGTGAGACTCCTGGCAATTGATGTGATGGTGGCCTTGATTTCCTGTGCCATCGGAGCTTTTTCACTTCAAGCGGTGATGATTCCCAATGGCCTCACCAGCGGAGGTTTGACCGGCATTGCCCGAGTGATTCAGGTGTACACCTCTTTGGATTTCAGCATCATATACTATGCGGGATCCTTTGTTATCATCGTTCTTGTGGGCATTTTTTTAGGGTCGAGGGAAGTGAGAAAAATTTTGTTTCTTACCCTGCTTTATCCGGCAGTGATTTTTGTGTTCGAGCGGTTTCCCTTTGAGCTTTTGGAAGAAAACGATATTATCTTAGCTGCTATTTTCTGTGGCGTATTTGGTGGAATTTGTTCTGGCTTGGTATTTTGGAGAGGCTATAGTTTTTGTGGAACGGATGCCGTTGCAAAAATCCTGAAGAAACACCTTTTTCCCCATCTGCCCCTAAGCCAGATTCTATTGGTTGTGGATGGAGTGATTATTATAGGCTCCGCTTTTGTGTTTGGTCGTAACATTGCCTTGTATGCTTTGGTAACCCAAGTTATTTTTGCCAAGACCATCGATTATGTGATGTTCGGGTTTGAGACCAAGCTGGTGAAGTTGGAAATCATTACTGACAATAAAAAGATGATTACCGACCATATTATGAACGAAATGATGCGTGGGGTATCTTGTTCCCAGGTAGTGGGGGAATACACCGGGGAGATGCATTATAAGCTGGAGGTGCTTTGTTCCCCCAGAGAAAGCATCATGATACGACGATTCATTGCCCAGAAGGATCCCAAGGCACTGATGACGGCCATTCATGTGGATACTGTTTGGGGAGTGGGAACGGGATTTACCGATATTACAAAAGACTAGAGAAAACCAATATGGAAAAAGGAGAGATTTTATGAGTACACATATCAATGCAGCTAACAAGGGAGAAATTGCGTCCAGCATTCTTTTGCCGGGAGACCCTTTGCGCGCCAAGTATATTGCAGAAAACTATTTGGATCAACCGGTATGTTTCAATGAAGTGCGAAGCATGCTGGGGTATACCGGGCGATACAAGGGGGTCCCTGTGTCGGTTATGGGAACCGGAATGGGGATGCCTTCCATGGGAATCTATTCTTGGGAATTGATGAAGGATTATGATGTGGAGAATCTTATCCGTGTGGGAACAGCAGGTACCTTTTTTGAAGACATAAAAATCGGAGATATTGTGTTAGGAATTTCTGCTTCTACGGATTCCAATTATGCTCATACATATGACTTGCCGGGTACTTTTTCTCCATGTGCCAGCTGGAATCTTCTTATGAATATCAAAGAAGCGGCCGACTCCAACCACATTCCCTTTCGAGCAGGTAATCTGGTTTCTTGTGATGTATTTTATGAAATAGAAGAGAATTGGTGGAAGAAATGGGCAGATGTGGGCGTGATGGCGGTAGAAATGGAGGCAGCCGCTCTCTATATGAATGCCGCATACCTGAGAAGAAACGCAGCGGCCATGGTGACCATCAGTGATCATTTTGTAACAGGGGAACGTGCCACGGTGGAAGAAAGGCAAACCGCTTTTACGGATATGATGAAGCTGGCCTTAGAAGCGGCCGTAAGATAATTTTAGGCAAATAAAAAAGACCGGGAGACACTCCGGTCTTTTTAATTTACATGTTGTTCACATGATTTGGCCCATTTAACTTATGTGCCGGTGTGGGGACGGGTGAGATTACAGGGCTTTTGCTTTGTTGAATCGCTTGTTAATTCGAGAAACCTTTCTGGCAGCCGTATTCTTATGAATCGTGCCTTTGGACGCAGCTTGCATCAGCCTTCTTTCTGCTAACGCCAACTTTTCCTTTGCCAAATCCAGATCTCCTGCAGCCAAAGCCATTTCAAAACTCTTCAGAATTCCTTTTAGATGACTTTTTATCCTTCGGTTTCTGGCGGTCTTTTTGTCGATAACTCGGATTCGTTTTTTTGCGGATTTAATATTTGCCATAATTTTTCCCCACTTTCTTTTTATGGATTTTCACGCAAGATTCAGTATATCCCATTTCCCTCTGGTTTGCAAGGAAAATTTATTCAAAAGCGTCCTTATCCAATGGCCGCTTTTTCCATGCGGTGCTTTTGATAGTTGAGAAGAAAGGGTATGCCAATCAATAGGGCTCCGGAAATGTCAGTGGTTAACCCGGGTACAATGAGGCAGAGTCCCCCGGCTGCGCACATGATTCTTTGCAGAGCATTGGTATTGGTTAAGAACCAGCCTTCTAAAGCCGAACCGATTCCAATCATTCCGACCACAGAAGTGAGAATGATGGAGGCGACCTCAAAGAAATTAGTGTCCACCATCAGAATTTGTGGGTTGTAAACGAAGATATATGGAATGAGGAAGGCGGCAATGGAAAGCTTGGTCGCTTCTACGCCGGTCATAATAGGTCGGCTTTTGGCTATGGCAGATCCGGCCATGGCGGCCAGGCAAACGGGCGGTGTAATGTCGGCTACGATGCCGAAATAGAAAGCAAACATGTGGGCTGCAATTAATGGGATGGGCATATCTACTGCCATTCCCACGGCAACGATGGCTGGTGCGGTTATGGTGGAGGTGATGATATAATTCGCTGTAGTGGGCGTGCCCATTCCTAAAATGATGGAGGCTACCATGGTGAACATTAAAGTAAGGATGACACTGCCTCCAGCCAAGGAAACCAGTCCGGATCCGATTTTAAGCCCCAAGCCTGTCAGGGTTACCACGCTGATGATCATCCCCGCCATGCCGCAGGCAATTCCCACGCTTAGCATATTACGGGGAGCATCTACCAGAGCATTTAGAAATTCCTGAGGAGACAGGCGGGTGGATTTTTTCAAAAAACTAGCCAGCACCGAAAAGAGAATTCCCATTAGAGCGGCAAAAGTGGCGGTATAACCGGCCACTAGAAAATATACGATGGCCACCAAAGGAATCAATAAGTGCCCGCGGTCTTTCATGATGGCGGCCAAACGGGGAAGCTGGTCTCTTGGCAACCCTTTCAATCCCGTTTTGTGAGCTTCAAAATGGACGATAATCCATACTCCTGTGAAGTAAAGGATGGCAGGAATAATGGCTGCTTTGGCCACCGCCAAATAGGGAATGCCAATAGATTCCGCCATTAAGAAAGCTGCCGCTCCCATGATGGGCGGCATCAATTGACCTCCCGTGGAGGCGGAGGCTTCTACGGCTCCTGCGAATTCGGGGCGATACCCCAATCGTTTCATCATGGGAATGGTAAAACTACCGGATCCAACGGTATTGGCTACGGAGCTACCGGATATGGTGCCTTCCAGCGCGCTGGTCAGAACCGCAACTTTTGCCGGACCTCCGGCTGCAAATCCGGCAACAGCATTGGCCAGATCAATAAAGAATCCACCAATCCCTGTTTTTTCCAAAAAGGCAGCGAACAAAATGAATAGAAAAATAAACTTGGTGCACACATCGATGGGTGTTCCCATCATTCCTTCCAATTCAAAAAACATTCGGCTTATAATCCGTTCGATGGTATAGCCTCTGTGGTTGAAAAATCCCGGCATATAAGGGCCCAAATAGGCGTAGGCCAAAAACACACCAGTGATGATGAGAATGGGTAGCCCAACCACTCTTCGACAGGCTTCGAAAAGAAGCAGAATTCCCAGACCGGCAATGAAGATATCGGTGGTTGTGTAGTCGGCAATCCTTGCAATCAGCTCCCTGTAGTTGACAATGATATAGCCCCAACAAATGATGGAAAGGCCAGCCAAAGCAATGTCGTATACGGCCACCTTCCTGCGGTCCATTTTTTTGGTGGCCGGATATAACAGATAGGATAAAACAGCAAGAAACAACAAAAAAGTACTACGCTGCTGTTGAGCCTGAAGCTGAACAAACATGGAAGTGTACAGTTGAAAACTGGAAAAAGACACAGAAATTACAATAATCGCCCATTTCCAAAACCCATCGGGACGGCGGTAGGCTGATTCCCGGTCATACTTGGCCATAATCTGTTGAAGCTCCTCTTGACTAATTCCTTCGTCTGTCAAGGAGTTTGTTTGCTCGGCTTGGGGCTCCTGCGTTACATGATGTTGATTTTTGTCAGTCCATTTTTTTATCATAAACGGTTACTCCAATTCTGTGAAAATTAGGGCAAATCCAGAAAACTTTTCGACCTGCACGATGATGGAGGTTCCTGGGGGAGCCAATTCCTTCATGGCATAGGTGTTGGGTTCTTTTTTTTCGGCATTTACCCAATGAAAATGGTGGTTTGCTATGGTGCCCACAAAAAAAATGTAGGGATTTACCATTCGATCTATGTTTTCAATCCAAATTCCCTCCCGGTCGTATCGAAACAATTGGCTTCCTTCCGGTTCCGGCATTCCTGCACCATAGGAGGAAAAGCATGTGGATTTGAGAATAATCCGATATTCCTGGTCGATTCGAAAAAAATCGCGAACATTCCCTCGGTTTTGGCTGTGGATGTAGCTGATTTCGAATTGATCCCCGGGATTCACTGAGAAGTGTAGCAACAAGTCGCTATTGTCCTGATTGCGTACACAAAGCTGTGATGACAGGGGCAAAAGCATGGCACCTGTCATCACAGCAAAGAGAACGAGGATGCTCCAAATGAAGATTTTTGGATGGTTGTTCTTCATTGGATAAAAGGGATTTACAGAGCCCCTACTTCTTCAAAGTATCGAACAGCACCTGGATGGAAGGGAATGGATACCCCATCAACGGCGGATTCCAAACTGAGATCCATGGCTTTATTGTGGGCTGCTTGGAAGTCCTCCAGATTTTCAAAGAGAGATTTAGTCAGTTGATACACCACTTCTTCATCCAGTGAATTGGACACAATCAAAGAAGCCTTTACAGACAAGGTGGTGGCATTTCCGGCCATTCCAGCGTAGGTTTCCTGAGGAATGCTATATTCGGTATAAAATTCATAGTTGTCCAATAAAGAAGCCAATTCTGCTCCGGTGATGGAAAGGATGTTCACCGTGCTTGTAGCAGTAATCTCTTGAATGGCGGAGTTGGGTACACCCGCCGTTACAAAGAAGGCATCCAACTGTTTGTCCTGGTAAGAGCTTCCGGATTCCTTGAAGGAAAGATTTTTTGCGTCTACATCACTGAGACTTAAACCGTAGGCAGCCAAGATTTGGAGGGCGTTGGCTTCTACTCCCGAACCGGCATCCCCAATGGAAATGGTTCGCCCCCGGAGATCGGCTACGGATTCAATTCCTTTGTCAGGTCTTACTACGATTTGAACCACTTCGGGATAGAGGGTGCAAATTGCGGAAAAGCCGCTGAGGGGTTTTCCTTCAAAAGCATCAATACCGGTACCTTCAAAAGCATAAAACATGGAATCATTTTGTACAATGGCTAAATCAGCATCTCCATTGGCAACCAGTTTTAAGTTTTCGTTGGACGCTCCGGTGGATTGGGCCACTACATTCATTCCCTCAATAGTGGTGTTCCAAATGTTAGCCATGGCCCCGCCATAAGGATAATAGGTTCCGGAAGTTCCGCCGGTGGCCAGAACCAGATTATAATTTTGGGCATCGTTTTCGGGACTGCCACCACAGGCAGATAAACCCATGGATAGTATGAGCAGTACTGCCAACACGAGAGCAAACTTCTTTTTCATAGAAAATCCTCCTTTTTTTCGATCATTAGCCTATCAAGATACAGTGAACAACAAATGTATTACTATTTTATGGTAAAAGAAGTAAAATAGCAACAAAAAAAGACCCCCGCAAAAAGGGAGTCCTTCTCTTTGTTGAAGTTTTGCTTTGCTTCTAATAGTTTTCTGCTCTGACTTGGAAATGGGCCAAGGGATGGTCGCAAACGGGACATTTTTCCGGGGCTTCCCGGGCTTCTAAAATATGACCGCAATTTCGACAATGCCATTTTGTGGGGGCGTCTTTTTTGAAAACCTTTCCGTCCTTGATGTTCTGTGCCAGCTTTCGATATCTTTCCTCGTGTTCTTTCTCCACACCGCCGACTCCTTCAAAAAGAGTGGCAATTTCTTCAAACCCTTCTTCCCGTGCGGTTTTGGCCATATCCGCATACATCTCACTCCATTCGTATTTTTCCCCTGCGGCTGCATCAAGAAGGTTCTCGTAGGTATCGCCGATGCCATGGAAAGCTTTAAACCATAATTTGGCATGTTCTTTTTCGTTCCCTGCCGTTTCTTCAAAAATTGCTGCAATTTGTTCATATCCTTCCTTTTTTGCTTTGGAAGCATAGTAACTGTATTTATTTCTTGCTTCGGATTCTCCTGCGAATGCTGTTTTTAAATTCGCTTCCGTCTTGGTGCCTTTCAAATCTGCCATATGTATCCTCCTGTTCTTATTATTGCCATTGAGTTTTCTTATGTTTTTATTATACCCTATGCCACCCTTTTGTTAAACATGGAAATCAAAGGGGGCCATGGGAAAAGAAAATGTGATATAATTTGCCTAACCCCTTTTTTTCGAGTAAAATATAGCAAAAATCACAGTGATAAGCGAGGACATGTATGAGTGACTATCAAACCCAAATCCGAAATTTCTGTATTATAGCCCATATTGATCATGGCAAGTCAACTCTGGCAGATCGGATTCTCCAACATACCGGTTCTGTGACGGACCGGGATATGAAGGAACAATTTCTGGACAACATGGATTTGGAGCGGGAACGAGGCATTACCATCAAGCTTCAAACCACCCGGCTTTCTTATCAGGCAAAGAATGGGAAAACTTACATTTTAAACTTAATCGACACCCCGGGTCATGTGGACTTTACCTATGAGGTGTCCCGCAGTTTGGCAGCTTGCGAGGGTGCCATTCTAATTGTGGACGCCACCCAGGGAGTGGAAGCTCAAACCCTGGCTAATGTGTATTTGGCCTTGGATGAGGACTTGGAGATTGTGCCGGTATTGAATAAAATTGATTTGGCCAGTGCCAGACCGGAGGAAATCAAACTGGAGATTGAGGAGATCATAGGAATTGATGCAAAAGAGGCTCCTTTGATTTCGGCTAAGGAGGGTATTGGAATTCAGGAAGTGTTGGAAGCGGTAGTAGAAAAAATTCCGGCGCCCAATGGAGACGAGCGGGGGAAATTAAAGGCCCTTATTTTTGACTCTTACTACGACAATTATAAAGGAGTCGTGATTTATGCTCGTGTTTTTGAAGGTCAGGTCAAGAGAGGCGACATGATCCGACTGATGAACTCGAAGAAGAAATACGAGGTCACTGAGGTGGGGTACCATGTTCCCTGGCCCGTATCCAGTGAACGATTAAAGGCCGGAGACGTAGGATACATTTTAGCCAGCATCAAACAAGTGAGAGATGCCAGGGTGGGAGATACGATTACCCTGGATGGAGACCCCACAGACACTCCTTTGGCAGGATACAAAAAAGTGCAATCCATGGTGTATTGTGGAATTTATCCGGCAGAAGGGGAAAAATACGAGAATGTGAAGGACGCTTTGGAAAAACTGCAAGTGAACGATGCGGCCTTTCATTTTGAACCGGAAACTTCTACTGCTTTGGGATTTGGATTTCGTTGCGGATTTTTGGGGTTGCTCCACATGGAGATTATCGTGGAACGATTGGAAAGAGAATTTGATCTCAGTGTGATTACCACTTCTCCCAGCGTAATCTATAAAGTGGTGTTGCAGGACGGTCAAGAGGAAATGATTCAGAATCCCAGCAACCTACCTCCCGTCACAGAGATTCGACATATTGAAGAGCCCATTGTAAAAGCTGATATTATGATTCCCAAAGAGTATGTAGGCAGTATTATGGAGATTTGTCAGGAACGGAGGGGCAAAATGCTTCATATGGAATATATTACTCCCCAACGGGTTCAACTTCATTACGAAATGCCTTTAAACGAGGTAATTTATGATTTTTTTGACGCTTTAAAGTCAAAAACAAGAGGGTATGGGTCTTTGGATTACGAATTCATTCGATATGAAAAATCCAACTTGGTGAAAATGGATATCTTGTTAAATAAAGACCTGGTGGATGCGTTCTCTATGATAGTGCATGAATCCAAGGCGTATTACCGTGGCCGGTTTGTATGTGAAAAACTCAAAGAAATCATTCCTATGCATCAGTTTGAAGTTCCTATTCAAGCGGCCATCGGACAAAAGGTAATCGCAAGAGAAACGGTGAAAGCGTATCGAAAGGATGTTATCGCCAAATGTTACGGGGGAGATATATCCAGGAAAAAGAAATTGTTGGAAAAACAGAAAGAAGGAAAGAAGCGAATGAGGCAGTTTGGATCGGTGGAAGTTCCGCAGGAAGCCTTTACTGCTGTCTTGAAATATGATGAGAACAAATAAGCTGGGAATTTATATTCATTTTCCCTTTTGTGAAAAGAAATGTCATTATTGCGATTTTTTGTCCTTTGAACGGGGCCGGGGTCCTGCTCAGGAAGACTATATTGGCGCTTTGCTCCTTGAGATAGAAGAAAGGGCTAAGGAGCTGGATGAGTTTTCGGCAGATAGTCTTTTTTTCGGAGGAGGAACGCCCAGTTTAATGAATCTCCCTTTGATGGACCAGGTGATGGAGCAGTTGCAACGCTGTTTTTCCATTGCAAAGGATGCAGAGATTACCTTGGAGGCGAACCCTGGAACTCTCACCAAGGATGGGCTGAAAAGTTATCTTTCCGTGGGGGTAAATCGACTGAGCCTTGGAGTGCAGTCATTTGATGACACCCTTCTTTTGAAGCTGGGGCGTATCCATAACAGTGAGCAGGCTATTCGAAGTTATGAAATGGCCCGTGACGCCGGCTTTGAAAACATCAATCTGGATTTGATTTTTGGCATTCCTTCTCAGAAGTTGAGCGTTTGGGAGGATACATTAGAGAAAGTTTTTCGATTGAACCCAGAACATTTTTCCATGTATGGATTAACCATCGAAGAGGGGACGGAGTTTCATCGATTGGTCCAAAAAGGGGAAACGGCTCTTTGCGAGGAGGAATTGGACCGAAAGATGTATCATTTGGCGCTTGCCATGGCCAAGGCGAGAGGATATCAGCAATATGAAATATCCAATATATCAAAACCGGGAAAAGAATGTCAGCATAATTTGAAATATTGGAGTTTTCTGGATTATCTGGGCCTGGGATTAGGTGCACATTCTTTTTTGTCCGGCCTTCGTTTTGAAAACACTTCTCGATGGGAGGAGTATGGGAAAGGGCTTTGTATCAAAAGTAGTCATATAAATTCCCGGGAAGATAACATTTCGGAATATGTTTTTACGAACCTTCGTAAAGCAACAGGGATCTCCTATCTTGAATTTCAACGGGTATTCTATAAAACCTTTGAAGAACATTTAGGTGAGCGGAGAAATCAATTGAACGGCTATATCCGGGAGGGTTTTATGGAAGAAGATTCCTACGGGCTTCGATTGACGGAAAAGGGAATGGATTATTCCAATCCTATAATGGCGGCGTTGATGTAGCCCAAGAAGATGTATTTATTGATGGGCAAGTAGCAGTGAGGTGTAATGATGTCAAAATTTATAATGGCCTTGGACCAAGGAACCACCAGTTCTCGATGCATTTTGTTTGACAAAGGGGGGCAACGCATTAGCATGGCGTCTAAGGAATTCCGTCAGTTCTATCCTCAAGATGGGTGGGTTGAACAGGACCCAATGGAGATATGGTCTACCCAGATAGGAGTGGCCCAGGAAGCCCTTCTTAAGGTGAATGGATCCTTTCGGGATATTGTAGCCATTGGCATTACCAATCAAAGGGAAACAACGATAGTGTGGGATCGGAACACCGGAGAACCTATTTATCCGGCTATTGTTTGGCAATGCAGAAGAACGGCAGATCAATGTCGGGCGTGGAAGGAAAAGGGAATGGCCCCTTTGGTAAAGGGAAAAACAGGACTGGTTTTGGATCCTTATTTTTCAGGCACGAAATTAAGGTGGATTTTAGACCATGTTGAGGGAGCCCAAGAAAAGGCGGAAAAGGGAGAATATTTGTTTGGCACAGTGGAAACTTGGTTGATTTGGAGAATGACGGGGGGAAAGCTTCATCTTACAGACTATACCAATGCTTCCCGCACCTTGTTGTTCAATATCAACCAATTGGATTGGGATGAAGAGTTGTTGAGTTGGCTGAACATTCCCAGAAAAATGCTTCCCAGGCCTGTTCCGTCTTCCGGGGTTTTGGGAAAAACAGAGCCGGAGTTGTTTGGCGGACCCATACCCATCGCTGGAGCGGCGGGAGATCAACAAGCTGCCTTGTTTGGACAAGCTTGCTTTTCAAAAGGAGAACTGAAAAGCACCTATGGGACAGGAGGGTTTCTGTTGATGAATACCGGGGAGAATCCTGTTTTTTCTGAAAATGGGCTCCTTACCACGGTGGCTTGCGACGCGGAAAAAGAGAGATCCTATGCGTTGGAGGGCTCCATATTTGTAGCAGGAGCTGCCGTTCAATGGTTGAGGGATGAGCTTCGTCTTCTTGATAGCGCAGAGGATTCGGAATATTTGGCTTCCAAAGTCCCGGATACGGGAGGAGTTTATGTGGTGCCGGCTTTTGCCGGACTGGGGGCCCCTCACTGGGACCCGTATGCCAGAGGGATGATTGTAGGGTTGACAAGGGCCACGAAAAAGAGCCATTTGGTTCGGGCTACTCTGGAATCTCTGGCCTATCAAAATTATGAGCTTTTAAAAGTGATGGAAAAGGATTCTGGAATCCAGGCACCGATTTTTCGAGTAGATGGTGGCGCTTCTGCCAATGATTTCCTGATGCAATTCCAAGCAGATCTGTTGGGTATTCCAGTAGAAAGACCGAAATCGGTAGAGACCACGGCTTTGGGGGCCGCCTATTTGGCGGGATTGGCCACCGGCTTTTGGGAAACCCAGGAAGAAATTCGGACACATCGTCCTTTGGATAAAGTTTATGAACCCAGCCGGTCCTTAAAAGAAATGGAACTTCTTTTAAGGGGATGGGACCGTGCGGTAAAGAGTGCTTTATACTGGGCGCAATGGCAACAGGAGTAGTGTGCCAAAATGCGGCTACTGGTTGATAGGAAAAGAAAAAAAGGAAAAATGAGGAAAAACAACAAAAACACGGTTGACATTGTATGGCAACGGTGTTATTTTTTATATATGGTTAGCACTCATAATAAAAGAGTGCTAACAACATAAGGGAGTCCCCCCGCCCAAAGGAGGGTAGTAAGATGGATTTAAACGAAAGAAAACTTCAAATACTGCAAGCGATTATTGGAGATTTCATTCATCATGCGGAGCCGGTTGGGTCCAGAACTCTTTCCAAAAAATATGACATGGGAATTAGCCCCGCTACCATAAGGAACGAAATGAGCGATTTGGAAGAGATGGGTTTTTTAACTCATCCTCACACCTCTGCGGGAAGGGTGCCTTCTACCAAAGCATATCGACTTTATGTGGATGCGTTAATGGAGAGATCAGAGCTTTCTTTGGATGTAAAGAAAGCCATTACGGAGCGGTTAACTCAAAATGTGTCGGAATTGGAACACTTAATTCGCCAGACCGCTTCGGTGCTTTCGGAAATTACCAACCTCACGTCCTTTGCCATGACCCCCAAACCGGATGACGACCGACTGAAGTATATCCGTTTTATTCCGGTGGATAAAGATTCGGTGATTTTAATGATTGTTGCGGAAAGTGGGAAAGTATCCAACATGACGCTGCGGCTGAAGGGATCTTATTCTGAAGGGAATTTGGATCTTCTCAGCAAAGCGATGACTTACAACTACAAGGGAAAAACCATCAGCGAAGCGTTGGCATACGATATTCTGCAGGAAGCAAAAAAAGAGGCCCAAGCCTTGGGGAGAATGGCGGAAGACATCATGCCCAACTTTTTAAGGACATTGGAAGAGATGCTGAATGTACAGCTGTATTTGGATGGGTTGACGAATATTTTCAACACGCCGGAATACAATGATGTGTGTAAGGCCCGATCCTTTTTTGAGATGTTGGAGCGCAAAGAGGATTTTACCAAACGGTTGGTAAATCGGGGAAACGGCGTTATTATCACCATAGGAGACGAAAATGATGACGAAATGATGAAAGATTGTAGCTTAATTACAGCCACCTATCACATCGATGGAAAGTTGGTGGGTCGACTGGGGGTAATTGGTCCAACCCGTATGAAGTACGATCAAGTAACTTCTGTAATTGAATACTTGACCGAAAACCTGGAAAGTTCTTTTAAACTATCAGGGGGGGTTGAAAAAGATGAGTAATAATAAAGAAGAAGCAAAAGATATAAAATCAACGAAACAGAAGAACACATCTTCAAACAGGAAGCCCAAAAAAGAAGACGAGGCCCTGAAGAGAAAGGACGAGACATTGGAAAAGGAAAAACATAAGGAAGAGTCGAAAAAGGAAACCGGCCGCAGGGATGAAGATGGGGAGAAAAAACAAGAGACCATCACCGAAGAAGCAACTCTTGAGGATACTTTAGAGGAAAAAGAAGAATCCCAGCAAGAAGAGATGAAAACTCAGTATCTCAGGTTGGCTGCGGATTTTGCAAACTATAAGAAAAGGTCGGAAAAAGAGCGGACAGACATTCGTGCTTTCGCCAATGAAAAGTTGGTTGCCAATCTTTTGGAGGTATTGGACAATTTTGACCGGGCACTTGTGCGGGAAGGCCAAGAGAAGGATCCAGTGTTGGAAGGGATGATGCTCATTCATAAGCAGTTGTTGGGCATCTTGGAAAACGCAGGTCTGGAAGAGATTGAAGCCTTAGGAAGCCCCTTTAATCCGGAGTTTCATGAGGCCTTGATGATGGATTCTTCTACGGAGCAGGAAAGCGGAATCGTTACAGAAGTGTTTCAAAAGGGGTACATGTTGCATAAAAAAGTGATTCGCCCCACCAGAGTGAAGGTGGCTCAATAGAAATTTACATGAACCATTCATAGAAAATACAGATAGTAGGTAAGAATAGAAAAGGAGAAACAGACATGAGTAAAGTAATCGGAATCGACTTGGGTACGACCAATAGTTGTGTATCGGTGTTGGAAGGTGGAGAGCCGGTGGTAATTCCCAATGCAGAAGGCAACCGGACCACCCCCTCTGTAGTGGGCTTTGCCAAGAATGGAGAGCGTTTGGTTGGTGAAACGGCTAAGAGACAAGCCATTACCAACCCTACAAGAACCATTTCTTCCATTAAAAGGCACATGGGCAGTTCCCATACCGTTGAGGTGGATGGGAAAGCTTATACACCACAAGATATTTCGGCCATGATTTTAGCCAAGCTAAAAAGTGATGCGGAGGCGTATTTGGGAGAAAAGGTGACCCGGGCGGTCATTACAGTGCCTGCTTATTTTACAGATAGTCAAAAACAAGCCACAAAAGACGCTGGGAAAATCGCAGGTCTTGAGGTGGAGAGAATTATTAATGAGCCCACTGCGGCAGCATTGGCCTATGGATTGGACAAGGAAGATTCTTCTCATAAAATCCTGGTTTATGATTTAGGTGGCGGAACCTTTGATGTATCCATCCTGGAACTGGGAGAGGGTGTTTTTGAAGTATTGGCTACCAACGGAAACAATAAACTGGGGGGCGATGACTTCGATGAGATTCTTTTGAATCATATTGCAGATAATTTTGCCAAGGAAAATGGTGTGGATTTACGTCAGGATAAAATGGCTCACCAGCGACTTCGTGAAGCAGCTGAAAAAGCAAAGAAGGAACTATCCAGTGCGCAAACCACCAATGTAAACCTGCCCTTCATCGCGGTGACACCGGATGGGCCTTTGAACTTGGAGATGGCCATTACCAGAGCAAAGTTTGAACAATTGACTGCCGGCTTGGTGGAGAAGACTATTGAGCCGATGAAGAAGGCTTTGGCAGATGCCGGAATTACCAATGGAGACATTGCACGAGTGATTCTGGTGGGTGGATCCACCCGTATTCCTGCAGTACAGGAAGCGGTAAAAAAAATAACGGGAAAAGAGCCTTTCAAGGGAATTAATCCAGATGAATGTGTGGCCATTGGCGCGGCCATTCAAGCAGGTGTTTTAACCGGAGAGGTAAACGATGTGTTGTTGTTGGATGTAACGCCTCTGTCTTTGTCCATCGAAACATTGGGCGGAGTGGCTACACGCTTGATTGAAAGAAACACAACCATTCCCACGAAAAAAAGTCAAATTTTTTCCACGGCAGCAGACAACCAAACGGCAGTAGACATTCATGTGATGCAGGGAGAAAGGGAAATGGCCTCCGGGAATATTACACTGGGCAGATTTCAATTGACTGGCATTCCTCCGGCGCCCAGAGGGGTTCCCCAAATCGAAGTAACCTTTGATATTGATGCCAATGGCATCGTCAATGTGTCAGCCAAAGACATGGGCACAGGAAAAGAGCAGCGAATCACTATTACTTCCTCCACCAAATTAAGTGACGATGAAATCAAGGCCAAGGTGCAAGAGGCGGAACAATTTGCGGAAGAAGATAAAAGACGGAAAGAAGAAGTGGAAATTCGAAACAAGGCGGAAACCTTGGTGTATGAAACAGAAAAATCCATGAAAGATATTGAAGGAACTCTTTCAGAGGAAGAGAAAAATCGAATCAACGGGGCAAAGGAAGAGCTGAATCAAGCAATGGAAAATGGCACCGTAGAGCAAATAAAAGAATTAACCGATAAATTGACGGAAGAGTTTCATGTGATTTCCAGCAAGCTGTATGAAAAAGCCCAGGCTGCACAAGGCAATGCAGAAGGAGGCTCAATGGGTGGCGGTACTGAAGGCCCGGAAGAGGTTGTGGATGCGGACTTTGAGGTTGTCGACGACGAAAAAAACCCTGAAGAATAATTAATCATTGATTTTAAAAAAATATGCCGAAGCCACCCGTTCGTCCCGGTGGGCTTCGGCGCTTAAAGGATGAAAACACATGGCAGATAAAAAAGACTTTTATGAAATATTGGGATTAAAAAAGGGAGCGACAGAGGCGGAAATCAAGAGTGCCTTTCGGAAGCTTGCCGTTAAATACCACCCGGATAAAAATAAGGGAGATAAAAAGGCGGAAGACAAATTCAAGGAAATTAACGAAGCCTATGGCATTTTGTCGGATCCGGACAAGAAAAAGAAGTACGATATGTTTGGACATGCTGGAGTGGATCCCAACTACAATGCCGGTGGTGCCGGCGGGGGCTTCGGTGGTTTTGGAGGATATGGCGGAGGAGCTTATGGCGCTGGTGGATTTGAAGACATCTTTGATATCTTTGGCGGGATGTTTGGCGGGGGCACCTCTCAAAGGAGAAGCCGCACAGGTCCTTTGAAGGGAAAGGATCTTCAAAAAACCATTTCTATTACTTTTGAAGAAGCTGCTTTTGGGACCAAAAAACAGTTGAAAATTAACAAGGTGGTGGAGTGCACGGAGTGCAACGCCACTGGGGCAAAAAAAGGCACTTCCCCGAAATCCTGCCCTTCTTGTAATGGTACTGGCGAAGTGAAAAATGTTCAGAGAACACCTTTTGGTCAGTTTGCCAGTGTAGGGCCGTGCCCGGACTGTAGGGGGACGGGCAAAGTAGTAGAAGATCCTTGCGAGGTTTGCAATGGGGCGGGACGGGTTAAGAAATCGGTTACCATTACTGTGGAAATTCCTGCGGGTGTAGACAATGATTCGGTTATTTCCATTCGAGAGCAAGGGGAACCGGGATACAATGGGGGTCCTGCAGGAAACCTTTATGTGGTGGTAAATATTAAACCTCATGAAATGTTCAAACGGAGCGGTTTGGATCTTTGGCTGGAGATTCCCATTACTTTCGACCAAGCCGCCTTGGGCGGTGATTTGGTGGTTCCCACATTAAAGGAAAAAGTTTCCTATAAAATTCCGGCCGGAACTCAACACGGTACTACATTCCGACTAAAAGGCAAAGGAATCCAATCGGCGAAATCTGGAACGGGAGACTTGTATGTCAAGGTGTATTTGGAAGTGCCCACCAAGCTGAATGGGGAGCAGAAAAAAATCATTGGAGAAATGGGAAAAAAGGTAGGCCCGGAAAGCTATGCCAAGGGAACCAGCTTTCGAGATTATTTAAAAAGGGTGTTTTTGTAAGCGTTCTTAAAAGAAAACCCTGCCTGGGTATAGGCAGGGTTTTTCGAACCGGCATTCCAGGGTTATGGGAAGAAGGGAAGGGCAACCGAATGAAAATGATCCAAGTTACCATATTTACAACTTCTGCAGGCATTGAAGCCGTCACGGCCAGTTTAATGAATATGGGAATCGAGCAACTGGCCGTTGAAGATCCTCAGGATGTGGTGAATTTTTTGGAAGACAGAGAGACCTATTCCTGGGATTTTATAGAGCCTGAGGTAATGGCTATTCAAAAACAAGAGGCAAAAATTCAATTATATTTTGACGACACCTATGAGAACCGGGAGTTGGTTCAGGCAATCAAATTGAATATGATGGGCTTGAAAAGCAAAGAAATGGAAGGTTACTGGAATTTTCAAGTGGATTTGGGCCGACTTTATGTAGAAGACTTGGAAGTGGATTCGAAGGATTGGGAAAATCGTTGGAAAGAATATGTAAAACCATTTCACATCACACAAACCCTGGTGGTGAAACCTACCTGGGAAGAGTATTCCCCGGAGCCATTTGAAACAATAATGGAAATTGATCCTCAAATGGCCTTTGGCACAGGGGCTCATGAAACCACTGCCTTAGCCATGCGGCTTTTGGAGAAGCACGACCCAAAGGGCAAGCAAGTATTGGATGTGGGGGTGGGCTCCGGAATCTTGGCCATTGGAGCCGCCATGTTGGGAGCTGCAAAAGTAGAAGCGATGGATATCGATCCGGTAGCTGTAGCGACTGCCTTGGAGAATGTGGTGCTGAACCGGGTGGAAAAAGTGGTTTCCGTTTTTCAAGGAGATTTTCGGGAACAACTTCCAAATCAGGGAGATTTTGTGGTGTCCAATCTAACCGCTGAGTTAATCATTCATTTAAGTAAAATGCTGCTGGATACCAGAACATCTCCATTTTTGTGGATTTCCAGCGGAATATTGGTAGAACAAAAGAACGCTGTGTTGGAAGTCTTATCCAAGACAGGATATGAGATTTTGGAAGTGTTGGAGGAGGGCGAATGGTGTGCCATCGCCGCAAAGAAATGAATCGATTTTTTGTAAACCAAAGCCATGTGGAAGGACAACGAATCCGATTGGATCGCACTGAAGACATACATCATCTCTCGAAAGTATTGAGGTTGGGAGAAGGGGACCAAGTGATGGTGAGCGATTCCGTGGAGTATGAGTATTTAGCCACTATCAAAGAGATGGGAAGAGGGGAAGTCTGGCTGCAGGTAGAAGAAAAAAGGCTTTTCCAAAGGGAGCCTCGGATTCGTGTTACCTTGTTTCAAGGAATCCCGAAACAAGGGAAAATGGAGTTCGTCGTTCAGAAGTGTACCGAGTTGGGCATGGATTCTATGGTTCCGGTGTTTATGGACCGAACGGTGGTGGTGGATCGAGGAGACTACTGGAAGAAGGTAGTTCGTTATCAATCCATAGGAGAAGAAGCGGCAAAACAATGTCACCGAGGGAAAATTCCGGAAATTAGGCAAGCCATCGGTACAGAAGACATGTTGGATTGGCTGAAAACTTTTGAGCTGGTGGTGTTTCCTTATGAAGAAGAGAAGGAGACCACCATTAAAAGCTTTTTGCGGCAGGAAGGGCTGGAGAAAAAAAGAATTGCCTTGATTATTGGCCCTGAAGGCGGATTTTCACCCAGAGAGGCGGATGAAATTACGGCAATGGGAGCCGTACCAGTTTCCTTGGGTAAAACCATTTTACGAACGGAGACAGCCGGTATGGCCGCCATGGCTATGATGATGTATGAATTGGAGTTGTTGGAATGAGAGTTGCTTTTCATACTTTGGGCTGCAAAGTGAATCAATACGAAACTCAGGCCATCCGAGAGCAGTTTCTTCAGGATGGTTTTTCGGAGGTGGGAGAGACGGAGTGTGCAGATGTTTATGTAATTAATACATGCACCGTTACCCATTTGGCAGATCGAAAATCAAGACAGTATATTCGAAAGGCAAAAAAATGGAACCCTGCCAGCCTGGTGGTGGTTACCGGGTGCTATGCGCAAATGGACCCGGAAGGCGTTGCAGCACTGGATGGTGTGGATTTGGTGTGCGGAACCAATGAAAAAGGTCAAATTCCGTCTTATGTTCGCCAAATGGTAGAGGAACCCACTTCCAAGGGGCAACAGCACCATCTTTCGTGGGAGCAATTGTCAAATTATGAAGAAATGGGTTTGGTTACGGCTATGGAAGCGAGAACTCGAGCTTATATAAAGATTCAAGAAGGTTGTGATCGGTTTTGTTCTTATTGTATTATTCCTTATGCCAGGGGCCCCATTCGAAGTCGAAGTCCCCTGGCGGTGGTTGAGGAAATAAAAAATGTTTGCAACGAAGGGTATCAAGAAATTGTTCTTACCGGTATCAATACCGCTCTTTATGGAAGGGAATCGGGGTTTTTAGAAAAAAATTTGAAAGAATGGGGGATGGATTCATTTTGCCAAGAAGAAGGCCTTATGGGATTGATTAACACCATCGACGGTTTGCCTGGCAACTTTCGGTTACGACTTGGTTCTTTGGAACCCAATGTAGTGGGAATGGAAGAGTTGAACCAACTTTTGAGGTTCAAGTGCGTATGCCATCATCTTCATTTTTCATTGCAATCTGGAAGCAATGGAATCCTTCAAGCCATGAATCGGAGATACACCCGGGAGGAGTATCTGGAGATGGTAGGATGGCTTCATGAGAAAGATCCCTGTTATGGAATCACTACTGATGTGATTGTTGGATTTCCGGGAGAAGAGGAATCGGATTTTCAAGATACGCTTTCCATGATGGAAGAAGTGAACTTTCTAAAGGTTCATATTTTTCCCTACTCCATACGAAAGGGCACTGTGGCCGGAAGCAGGAAGGATCAAATTTCTCCGGAAATAAAAAAGGAGCGGGTGGCTGCGTTGTGTAAAGCAGCGCAGAAATCACAAATTAGATTTTTAAATCAAAGTGTTGGCCACCGTACCCAAGTGGTGGTGGAAGAAAAGAACAGTCAAGGCCTCTATGTGGGATTCAGCGATGAATATGTGCGAGTTTACCTGGAGGAAGAAGAGCTGCCATTGAACCAACGGGTGGAGGTGGTATTAAGTAGTCTCTATGATGATGGGATGAAGGGGAAATTGATATCTTCCCTGTGATTTGATAATATGAAGAAAACAATAGTACGAGAAAGGAGGAACGGAAATATGGCAGATTGCATCTTTTGTAAGATCGTCGAAAAGCAGATTCCTGCCAATGTGGTTTATGAAGATGAAAAGATTATGGTGTTTCATGATGTAGAGCCGCAAGCACCGGTTCATGTATTGATGATCAGCAAGAGACACATTCCCTCCTTAAACGAGGTGTGTGAAGAGGACCAAGCCCTGCTGGGATATATGCTGGGGAAAGTCAAGGATGTGGCGGCGAGCTTAGGTTTGGGAAACGGGTATCGATTGGTGAACAATTGTGGAGAGGATGGACTTCAAACTGTTCAGCATATTCATTTTCACCTTTTGGGCCAAAGAAAGATGGGCTGGCCTCCCGGATGATTGTAAAAAGCCACCAGGCAGAAATCCTTACAAAGAGAAGCCGTTTTTACTCAATGGCTTCTTTTCATGTTTAAAAAGGGTTTAATAATCTTTTAGGCGGTATAAAGGAAAAATATTTTTTTTTTCGATTAAATGGAAAAACCACACTTTTTTAAATCATGCTTTACTACAATAAAAGAAAAAAGGAGGTTTCGACATGGAAACAAAGAAAGACCAGCTTAAGCCATCATTTGGAATTGCTTTATTAATCGTTATTTTCATGTTTGCATTGTTGATTATCCAGGTTCTTCAATTAGGAGGTCCGGATATTCACCTATCTTTGCTGTTTTCCATCGCTTTTGCCACCATCGTACTGATGTTAACAGGTACCCGATGGAAAAGAATTGAGGACGGCGTGGTTCACGGATGTAAGATTGCCACCATTCCCATGATGATTTTGATGCTCATTGGAGCGTTGATTCCATCGTGGATTGCATCCGGTACGATTCCCGTACTAATCTATTACGGACTGCAGTTGATTTCACCCTCCATGTTCCTGTTTACCGCAGCATTGATTTGCGGAGTGGCTTCCATTGCAACAGGAAGTAGTTGGACCACAGGAGCTACTTTTGGAGTGGCTTTTATGGGAATCAGTTATGGCCTGGGTATTCCGGGAGCCATGGCAGCCGGTGCCATCGTATCCGGAGCCATCATCGGAGATAAATTGTCTCCTTTGTCCGACTCCACCAATCTGGCCGCCGGAGTTTCGGAAGCCAACTTGTTTAAACACATTAAAAGTATGTTCTACACCACTGTTCCAGCCTTTGTTATTGCTTTGGTTCTCTATTTGATTATTGGCTTCCGCTATACGGCAGAGTCCATCGATATGACTACTACGCAAAGTATTCTGGAAGGAATTGCTGCAAACTTTAATGTATCACCTGGGATTGCTATCATCACACTGATCCCCTTGGCTTTGGTGGTGTTTATGGCGGTAAAGCAAATTAGTGCTTTGGCGGTCATGGTGGCGGCATCTCTTGTGGGGATGTTCATTGCTATTTTTATCAACGGATACAACTTATGGGAGATGATGTCCTTCATGAACTATGGCTTCAGCATAGATTCCGGTATATTTGAAGTCGACAAATTGTTAAATCGTGGCGGAATTCAAGCTATGATGTGGACTTTGTCTCTTGGATACCTGGGTCTTAGTTTTGGAGGAATCTTGGAGAAGACAGGAACCCTTGAAGCGTTGTTGGACAAAATGGCAGGCGCTACCAAGAGTGCTCGCAGCTTAATTCCCACTCATATTGTTTCAGCGATTCTCGTTAATATGTTGTCTGCCAGCCAATATGTAGCCATTTTAATTCCCGGAAGAATGTATCTTCCCGCTTATAAAAAATTGGGACTAAGAATGGATATCGCGTCTCGAGTTTCCGAGGACGGGGGCACAGTAACTTCTCCGTTGGTACCTTGGGGGCTTTGCGGTGTGTACTTTACCGGCACATTAGGAGTGGCCACATTAGATTATCTTCCCTTCACTTTCCTTGCTTTGTTCGTTCCCATCATTTCAATTCTTTATGCGATGACCGGTAAGTTTATTTGGTACAATACCGAAGAGGAACAACGAGCTCTGGACGAAGGAGAAAATTTATCGGAGGTATAGTTTGGAGATTGGAGCAGCATCATGATTAACAAAGACGAAGTAACTGGGCTCATTCAAAAACTAGTCGCCTTTCGAAGCCCTTATTTTGAAGAAGAAGCCATTATGAAGTATGTAAAAGAGTGGTTTTTGGAAAACGGGCTGAAAGCAGAGATTCATGATTATCATGAGGATAAAGTTACCGGTCATCAGGGACAGAATATCATACTGGAGCTGGATGGGGGGCAGGAAGGTCCTGTAATCTGCCTTAATGGTCATTTGGACACAGTGAAGTTGTGTGATGGTTGGACTCGTGATCCCTATGCCGGAGAGACGGAAGGAGACAGACTATACGGAGTCGGAGCGCTGGATATGAAGGCCGGTTGTGCTGCAACCATGATTGCTCTTAAGGAGTTTTATAAGAAGGGGCCCCTCTTCAATGGTAAAATTATAGCCACCTTTGTGTCGGTGGAAGAAGGGCCTTACGGCATGGGAACCAATGCTTTGATTGAGGAAGGTTATCTAGACGGTGTGGATTTATCCATTGTGACAGAACCTTCTTCAGGATTTACCGAAATCCCATTCCCTGTGGTTTGTATGGGGGCGAGAGGAGGATACGGGTTAGAAGTTGAATTCTTTGGCAAGTCGGCTCATGCTGCATTGCCAAAAGAAGGAATCAGTGCGGCATTGGATGCGGCTAAATTTGTTCAGGAATTAGAAAATATTACATATCGTGTGGATGAGCATTTGGGGCAAGGTGTGGTTTGTGTGGTAGCGGTGCAATCGGATGGTGGTGCCTGTAGTGTACCGGATCGAGCGGTAGTGAAGCTCTTTTGGCATATCGTGCTGGGAGAGGATGAAGGCACTATTCAGAAGGACATCGAGGAAACCATTCAGCGAGCCGGGATATTATGCAAATACGAAATTCGGTTTCGCGAGGCTCCCAGTCCCGGGTCCAGAGGGTTTATGCCTTATGTGGCTGATGAAAATCATCCTCTTGTAAAAAAGTTCTATGCATCGATTGAGGAAGTGTGCCAAGATAAGGTAGAAACAGCCTATTTTCAAAGCATTGGAGATTTTAATTATTTGGGATCTCGATTGGGCGCACCTGCCATTATTTTTGGACCGTCGGGAGAGGGCTTTCACGGAAGTGATGAGTATGTTTCCTTATCCTCAGTTGCAAAAACAGCGCAGGTTTTGGAGGAGTTCTTGAACAACACCTTGCGGGGCAAATAAACGAAATAAGAAGAGGGGAAGCCAGAGGCCGGATTGGATCTGGCTTCTTTTCTTCCTTGCAAGGTGGAAATAAAAGGAGATTTGTGATGAAGATTGTGCCGATGGATTTACTTTTAATGAACGGAATCATTTATACTATGCGAGAAGAAGGAGACCGGGTTCGGGCTTTGGGGATTAAGGACGGTGTCATAGTGTATGCAGGAGACTTGGAAGGAATGGACACTTCGAAAGCAAAAGAAATCATCGATCTGAAAGGGCAGACTGTGATTCCCGGCATGGGAGATTCTCACATGCATTTGTATGCGTACTGTCAAAATAAAAGAACGGTTTCATTAGAGGGAGCCCGGAGTGTAGAAGAGTTGGTGAAGGAAATGAAGAAAATCACAGAGAAAACCCCTGAGGGACAGTGGATTAAGGGTTCGGGCTTTGATCAAACCAAATTTACTCAGAAGAGAATGCCCACCCGGTGGGATTTAGATAAAATAAGCCTGAAGCATCCCGTGGTGGTAAGAAGATGTTGTCTTCATGTGTTGGTTGCGAACGGGAAAGCTTTGGAGATGGCCAATGTGAGCGAAGAAACGATAGAAAAATACGGGGACTTAATTGAACGGAATCAAGAGGGACAATGCACAGGAGTTTTTAGAGAAGAATCCACGAGAATTTTTGACGATATTATTCCGGATTCTCTGAAAGATCCGCAGGAAAAACGCCAATTGTTCCAGGAGGTTTTCCGGGATATGGTTTCCAAGGGCATCACTTCCATTCACACCTACGCGGCCAAAATCTGGAACTATATAGAAGATGTGGAGTTTTATCTTGAAATGGAACGGGAGGGGGTTCTTCCCATACGGGTAACCGTAAATTTAGACCAGCTTTGGGAACCGGGTCCCTCTTTTCCCGTGCCAAAAGATACACCAAAAGAAAAGGTAAGGATGGGGGCTTATAAAATATTTACCGACGGTTCTTTGGGTGCCCGTTCTGCTGCACTTTTTCAGGAATATTCCGACGATCCGGGTAACTCTGGCATTATTGTACCCGTAGTAGAATTGGAGGAAAAAATTCGAGTTGCCCAGATGAGAAACTTTGCCGTGGCTATCCATGCCATTGGTGACCGAGCCATGGAAGAGGTGATTCAGATACTGGAAAGGCTGATTCACGAAGAGGGGAAAGTTTTTCCCGCTCCTTGCCGCATCATCCATGCTCAGATGGTAACGGAGAGCCAACGAAAGAGGTTAAAAACCTTGCCGGTGGTTTTGGACATTCAACCGGTTTTTTTGTGTACGGATTTGCATTGGATTGAGGAACGTGTTGGCAAAGGGCGGATGAAGGATGCCTATATTTGGAAAACATTATGGCAAGAGGGGCTTCTATTGACCGGCGGCTCCGATTGCCCGGTAGAAAGTTACGATCCCTTGAAAGGAATTCATGGCGCTGTGAATCGGCAAGATGAAAAAGGATTCCCCGAGGAAGGGTTCGTGCCGGAAGAGAAGTTGTCGCTCTACCAGGGGTTCAGCCTTTTTACGAGGAACATTCCTTATGCCACGGGACAACAGGATATGTTGGGCACATTGGAGGTGGGGAAGTTGGGCGATTTTGTAATTTTGGACCGGAACCCAATGGAATTGAATCCAAGTGAAATAAGAAATGTTGAAATTTGTGCCACTTATGTGGCTGGTGAAAAAGTGTATTCGCGGATGTGAAAAAGTGCATCCGCGGTTGAAATTTGAATTTTTCCAGCAATTTGTTATAATGGAGAGACAGTGAATAGGATAGGCGTCCCTAAAAGGTTCTGCCGGTTGAGGAAAAGAAATGAACACAGACATTATCATCATGAATGGGAATGGGTTGCCCATGAACGACCTGGATCCTTTTGAGTGGATATATATTTCCCGGGAGCGGATTTGTGATTTTGGGAAAGAAGACGGATATCGAGCTTATGAGAAGAAGGGAGTGAAGGTAATTGATGCCAAAGGGGGAACCATTCTTCCCGGGTTTATCGATAGCCATTTTCATGTAGTTCAAGCTTCCTTGAATTCCAGAAGTGTGGATTTAAGTACGGCGCGATCTTTTGAAGATGTTGGCGAGAAGATCAGAGAAGCGGCCAAAAGGAACCCGGGGAAATCCATCCGAGGCATTCGATTAGACCAGCAAACATTAAAAGAAAATCGTATGCCCAATCGAATGGTGCTGGATCAGTATTGTAAAGATGTTCCTGTCTTTATTAATAGTGTGGAATACCAGACCAGTGCCCTGAACACCTATGCCCTTCTCTACTATAAAATCCCCTTTACCTTGTCGGGAATATACTTTGATGAAAACCAGGTTCCCACCGGAGTCATTACAAAGCAGGCCAATATGATTTTGCGTGAAAATGTCCTACGGAACATTACCAGTAGCAGCAGGTTGGAAGCGGTGACCGGTTTTTTAGAGTCTGTGGTGGCACAGGGAATTACAACGGTCAATGCCATGGAAGGAGGGCGACTCTACAGTGACAAGGATGCGGAATTTGTTTATGAATATTCCCATCGGTTGGCCATTGATACGGTTTTGTTTTATCAAACTATGGATATTACAAAAATTCAAAGCATGGGCCTGAAACGGATTGGAGGATGTCTTTATTTGGATGGAACATTTGGGGCCAGAACCTCGGCTCTATCTTTTGAGTATGCCGATGCCCCGGGTATTATTGGTGGGTTGAATTTTACTCAGGAAGAGTTGGATCAATTTGTATTGGAATGCTATCAAAACAAGCTACAATTGGCTCTATATTCCATTGGAGATCGAGCTATTGAACAAGCCATTCGTTCTCATGAGTATGCATTGGAAAAAACGGGGAATACGGGTCTTCGCCACCGATTGGAGCATGTTGAACTTCCCACGGAAGAGCACATTAAACGGGCCAAAGAACTGGATTTAATTTTTTCCATGTCTCCAACTTACGAGTATATATGGGGCGGTCCCGGGAAATTATATGAAGAAAGATTGGGGCAGAATTACCATATTACCAATCCGTTCAAAGCCATCGTCGATGCTGGAGTAAGGGTTTGTGGAGGTTCGGATTGTGATGTGACGCCGGCTAATCCATTGTTAGGAATTCACGCTGCCGTGAATCATCCGGTGGAACAACACAGGGTGTCTGTATATGAAGCAATTAAGATGTTTACCGTTCATGGTGCGTATGCCATTTTTGAAGAAACCCAAAAGGGAACCATCGAAGTAGGAAAAATAGCAGATATCGTTGTGCTAGACAAGGACATCATGAAAATACCTCAGACCAAAATAAAGAAATTAAAGGTACTTGCTACTTTAAAAAATGGTCAAATCATCATGAACCAATTCTAAGAGGGTCCTTTTCAAAAATCGTTGCGGAGGTGGAAATGCTTTCCATCAATATGCTAGGGGAAGTGAATATCACCTATAAGGGCGAAAAAATTGTGGACAGTTTGAGCAACAAAACAGTGGCCATGATTTGTTTTTTGGTGTTGCATCGCGATAAAAATGTAAGCAAAGAAAAAATCGCATCATATTTTTGGCCGGACAGCAATGAGGAGGCGGCCCGATACAATGTGCGGTACAATCTGTGGACCATCGGAAAGTTGATTCCAAAGGATGCTGCAGGCGAGACCTTAATCACAGCGGGAAAGGACTGCTGTGGGCTTAACGAAGGATATCGATTTTCTTGTGACCGGGTGCTGTTGGATACCTTTCGTTCCAAAAGCAAAAGAACCATTGATGATTTGTTGCGCTTGAAGGAATTGTTTAAAGGAGATTTTTTGGAGGGAATGTACCTGAAGAATTGCAATGAATTTAACGAGATGATTCTGTTCGAGAGAGTAGTATGCCAGAACAAACAGGTGGAATTGCTGGATGAATTGGCTAAAGAGTATGAAGAAAATCAGCGGTACGAAGAGAGCTTAAAAACCTTGCAGGAGATGATGGCCATCGAACCTTATAACGAAGGATTTGCATATCGGACTATGTGTTTATACGGCCAATTGGGGAATCGAGCTGCGGCCATTCATTTTTACAAAAATTTTGAGTTGACATTACGTAACAATTTGGGAATTTGTCCTGACCAGGAATTGCGAGAGCAATATCATCTTATGATGGAAGAGCCTTCTTCGTTAAAAAACAAAACTCGGATGGCTGATCCAACATCTTTGAATGGTAAGGGACTTCCAAAAGTGGTGCTGAGACCGGTGTGTATTCAGCAAGTGGATTTTTTTTGCATTGCCGATTTGATACGTCAAATGGAGGAACAGGCTGGGTATTATGAGGTCCCGCCGATTGACCTTCAAACTCGTATGGATTTATCCTATATCTATCCGGAAATAATTGGGAAAGGGGATGAAACCGGTGAGGTAACCGGGACTTTTGTGAAGGAAGTACCTGCTGTACGAATCATTCAAGGGTTTTACCGTTTTTTGGTGCATTACGGGCAATACTATGAGATTCATATTGTTTTGGAAGAAAACACCCTTACAGATCCCATGTCGCGAGAAATTTTCCGCTATTTGGAGAGCCGCAACATACCAAATTTGAATTTTATTGGGGCAATGTAGGTAAAGTTCTTGCGTCCCCATATGTTTTTTAGTATAATACCAATGTTATAGGCAAAATCCGTTTGAAATGCCAGTTCTGAAAAGGCGGGAGGTGAGTTGGGAACATGGCACAAGTAATTGTTAGAGAAAATGAAAGCTTGGAAAGTGCTCTTAAGCGATTTAAGAGATCTTGTGCAAGGGATGGCGTTATGTCGGAACTTCGCAAGCGAGAGCATTATGAAAAGCCCAGTGTACGAAAGAAAAAGAAGTCTGAAGCTGCCAGAAAAAAGGCGAAAAAGTATTAGTCATTGAGGTGATAAGGTGACATTGAAAGAAAGGTTGATGGCGGATTACAAAGAAGCCATGAAAGCCAAAAATGAAGTTCAAAAAAACACGGTTAGCTTAGCTCGGGCTGCCATTAAGCAGCAAGAGGTAGACCAAAGGGTGGAGTTGGAAGATCAAGACATTTTCCCCATCTTGCAGAAGCAAGTTAAAATGCGGAAAGACGCCCTGGCTGATTTTGAAAAGGCAGGTAGAACGGACCTGAAAGACGCCTATCTAGAGGAAATAAAAGTGTTGGAACAATATCTTCCCAAACAATTAAATGCGGGGGAAATCCGTAAGGTGGTGGAAGATTTGGCAATGGAATTGGGAATCGAAAATGGCAAACAGAACATGGGCAAGTTAATGGGACCTGCTATGGCGAAACTGAAGGGTTTGGCAGATGGCAATGAGGTTCGGGCTGTCATTGAGGAATTTCTGGGATAGAAAATAAACGGTGCCTTAAGTGCACCGTTTTTCTTTAAAGGAACGACACTTACGAAATGTGCGGTGAGGTTGATATTTTTTGGAAAGGGTCTATAATAGACTTGAGAGAATTCTCGGTAATAGGAGGAAAATTATGCCCAGACCTAGAAAATGGAGGCGAGTTTGTTGTCTTCCCGAAAGCGAGCGTTTTGGTCCTTTGGATGGGGCGCAAAGCAGTGAGCCTGTTATCAATATGACGGTGGATGAATATGAGACCATTCGTTTAATTGATTTGGAGGGATTAACCCAGGAAGAGTGTGCGATGCGGATGAGCATTGCCAGAACCACCGTGCAAGGCATATATAATGACGCCCGAATCAAGTTGGCAGAATCTTTGGTCAATGGTCGGGTTTTGTGGATTAACGGAGGCCAATATCGGCTTTGTGCCGGAGATGAAATTCCTTGTTGCGAACGGTCTTGCCATCGGCATGGAAGAAGAGATTTGGAATGAAGCGTGGAAAATTATAAACCAATAAGCATATAATAGAAAAACCCGGCAGCCTGTTGGTTGCCGGGTCGTTTATTTGAAAACCTTATTTGTTGTCTTGAAGAATAAAACCTTCTGAACTGAGGGCGTCTTTGATTTCCTGAAGGTGCTTGTGGTTGCGAGTTTCCATGGAGACCCGCAGATTGCAACCGTTGATATCGGTGTTTTCCCCGCCGGGGTCATGATGGACACGAACCACATTGGCTCCATGATCTGCGATGATGGCGGATACTTGTCGTAACTGACCGGGTTTATCAAGAAGTTCAATGGTTAAATCTGTTAATCTACCGGAAGTTAATAAACCCCGGTTGATAACTCGTGATAAGATGTTTACATCAATGTTGCCTCCTGACAGGATGGCACAAGTTTTCTTGCCTTTGATGGGAAGCTTATCAAACATGGCTGCAGCAATGGACACCGCTCCGGCTCCTTCGGCTACTAGTTTTTGTTGTTCCATCAGGGTTAATATGGCAGTGGCGGTTTCATCGTCAGATACGGTAATGATGTCATCCACATACTGGTCACATAGATCGTAAGTCAATTCACCGGGCATTTTAACGGCGATGCCGTCGGCAAAGGTAGCCACGGAGGATAATCCGCATCGGTTATGGTCTGCTAAGGATCTGCACATGGAGTCGGCACCTATGGCTTGCACACCGTACACCTTGCAAGTGGGATGAAGGGTTTTCATAGCAAAGGCAATGCCGGAGATGAGGCCGCCTCCTCCAATGGGTACAATCACAGCTTCCAAATCAGGAAGTTCTTTCAGGATTTCCAACGCAATGGTTCCCTGACCAGCAATCACATCTTGGTCATCAAAGGGGTGTATAAATGCGCCCCCCGTTTCTTTTTGATAGAGAAGGGCAGCTTGGTAAGCATCATCGTACACACCATCTATTAATTTGATTTCCGCACCATAACTTCGGGTGGCCTCTATTTTTGATATGGGTGCAGTGCTGGGAAGAAAAATGGTGGATTGAATATGGTTTTTCGCTGCCGCCAAGGCAACACCTTGGGCATGGTTTCCTGCGGAACAAGCGATGACTCCCTTGCTTTTCTCCTGGTCACTCAGGGTAGATATTTTAAAATGGGAGCCTCGAATTTTAAAGGAACCGGTAATCTGAAGGTTTTCGGTTTTTAAATATAGCGGGGTACCAGGGGCCAATAAATGGGCCGGGACAATTTCTGTTTCACGAATAACGCCGTTGAGATTATGAGCGGCCTGATAGATTCGATCTAGTGTAAGAATGGTGTTCACCTCCCTAATTATGACTACAATGATGATATTATATCATCTTTTCGCAAAATGCACGACTTTTTTATAATGTGAACCGAAAAAAACATAATAAATTTGTGAAAAGAAACAAAGAAAACGCCCGAAATTTTATTTCAGGCGTTTTTGGCGGAGACGGTGGGATTCGAACCCACGCACCCTTGCGGGTGACCGCATTTCGAGTGCGGCTCGTTATGACCACTTCGATACGTCTCCACAAATCTTTTCCATTATAGCAAGATTTCTCCGTTTTATAAAGGCCTAAATTATAGTATAATTTAAAATAGTCGACTGTTCTTTGAGGGAGAAGTATATGAAGAATTTATTTGTGGTGAATCCGGCGGCCGGAAAGGCTATGGATCCGGAGCCCCTGATTCAAAAGATTCAGCAGACAGGCAATGAAATGGACCTGCCTGTTCAAATACATGTAACGGATGAGCCGGGTGGTAGTGAACATGTTGTTCAAAAATACCTGGCAAGTATTCCGGTGAGAGAATCGGTGAGGATATTTGCGGCGGGGGGAGATGGCACACTCAACGAAGTAATTAATGGAGCCTATCCCTTTTTCTCTATCCACCAGATTCATGTTGGCTGTATTCCCACTGGAACTGGGAATGATTTTGTACGCAATTTCCCGGGAAGAGATTTTCTGGATATGGAGAGGCAGCTTTCCGCTGAATCGAGACAAGTGGATCTGATTCAATATCAGTACAAGACCGCAGTGGGTGAGGCCAGTCGTTACTGTGTGAATATGTTCAATATTGGATTTGATTGTGATGTGGTACATCGAACGAGCCAGATAAAAAACGGCCATTTTCTACATGGAAGTATGGCATATCTGGTGGGAATACTGGTGACTCTTATTAAAAAAGAAGGGGCGGACTTGACCATACAATTTGATGACGGCTCCATTCATTCCGGTAAAGTTTTGATGATGTCCACCGGGAACGGATGTTACTGTGGGGGTGGAATCAAAGGGATTCCAAGGGCCCTGGTAGATGACGGGGAAATGGATATTAGTATAGTGAAGGATGCCACTCGAAGGCGATTTATGCAACTATTTCCGAAATATGCCAAGGGGATTCATTTGGAGGACCACAGGGCACAAGAGATATTAACTTATCGTCAGTGTAAGTGGGCCATTGTAACACCAAACCGTGGAACCATGAGGTTGTGTACCGATGGGGAAATTCAAGAGACTGGAACTATTGAATTGATGGTAAAACCCAAGGCGTTGTCATTCCTAGTGCCGAAAACAGAAGGCGGGCAGGTATAATGAAAATAGGAAAAGGATTGGAAATCGAATATTTTATCGCCGATTCCGCCGGGAATATCACATGCTTTGTACTCACTTCCATCAACCGGGAATGGTATCAGCAGGTAGGTAAGATAATTATGGAAATCCTGGAACCCTCCGTGGAGCAGGTGGCATACGTTCTGGAAGATGGAATGGAAATGTCAGGACATGAATTTTGCGGAAACGCATCCCGTGCCTATGGATTGTGGTTGGCTAGAAAAGAGGGCCAAAAGGGTGAAGGGGAAGTGATGGTGCGTGTTTCCGGAGCCAACCAACCGCTGAAAGTGGTGGTGAATACAAAAACAGATTACACCCGAATTACCATGCCGCTTCCGATGAAACTGGAAAAAATGGATTGGAGTAATATGGGTCTTGGAGGGCAAATTACAAAAGTTGAGTTGGAGGGAATCCATCATTTTGTTTGCATAGGAGTTCCATGTTCCGAAGAAGCAATGTCATTAATTCTGGAAAAAGCCAAAGGGGATTCAGTAGCACCTGCCCTAGGAGTTCTGTTCTTTGATCCGTCCACTATGTCCATGATTCCAGTGGTTCATGTCCGCGGAGTGGACACGGTGTATTTAGAAGGCAGCTGTGGATCGGGGACTACAGCCGTGGCGGCCATGTTGGCGGAGGGAAAGAGTGAAAAGCAGGGGGAGTGGTGCTATCACATAGGCCAACCAGCAGGAGAAATCGGAGTTACGGTGACCAAAAAAGAAGGACAGGTTCATGGTATTGAAATTTGGGGTCCGGTGAGCATTCAGGAGAAGAAAAAGGGGAGCATTTATTTGTGAGGAGAAAAAGCCATTTCAAGAAAAGAATACTGAGCCGAAGTTGTTGCTTTTTACTCCTTATGAGTTTATGGATGGGAGTGGGTTTTCATTGGAATATCTTTGGGAATGTGGCAGCATCAGAAAATCCCATTACACAGAATGAAATTCAGGAAGGATTGGATTTCTGCGCTCAGTATCCCATTCGTGTAAAATATGCAGAACAGCAAATGGTGTTTTCAGAAGATGATTGTCCCCCGTTCATTTTAAGAGACAGAACCTTAATTCCCATTCGCGCCGTCTTTGAACATATGGGTGCAACGGTGACATATCTGGAAGATACCCAAGAGGTGATTGTCAGCCAACCTCCTCAAGAAATACGTATGGTGATTGGGGGGAGAGTCGCTTCTGTGGATGGCGTGGATGTGACATTGGATACACCACCTCTCATCATTGACCACAATAATGACGGATTCGGAAGCACCATGGTGCCTTTGAGGTTTTTGTCGGAGGGGCTGGGGTATCAGGTGTTGTGGAATGATAAAGAAAGAATGGCACATATTCATGAAAGGGTGGATATTCCCCTTCTGCTTGGGTTTGGCCAGTCGAAAAAAATCCTGTTGGATCCGGGCCATGGTGGGCGGGACCCGGGGGCCATCGGAACATCACCACAAGGAGAAGAGGTTTATGAAAGCCATCTGAACTTGCAGATTGCTTTGCGGTTGAAGGAACTTTTGATTCAGGCCGGAGCAAATGTGGGGATGACAAGAGAGACGGATAAATACTTGGACAAGTATGAACGAGTTGACATTGCCAATGAAGGGGAAATCGATATTTTTTTGTCGATTCACAATAATTCTTCTGATTCCTCTTGGATTCATGGCACCACAACATATTACTATGATAAGATGACGGCCCAGGGGGAAAGTTTGGAAGAGCTGTATGGCATCCAAAGTGGAGAGATGGCTGAATTTGTCCAGCAGAAACTGTCACAGGTCCTGGGGACCAAAGACAATGGAGCCATTTCTTATCCCCAGCTTGCCGTGCTGAATAAGACCAGTATGCCGGCCATCGTGGTGGAAGGTGCCTATCTGTCCAATTCTGAGGATATTCGGCTTATTTGTCAAGAGGAATATGTGGAGAATTATGCCTACGGAGTGGCCTTGGGAATTATCAATTACTTGAATCAACAGCAAATACGTTAGGGGAATGGGATGAAACTACTTTTTTTATATTTAGGGATGGCTATCCTGGGTTATTTTGTGGGCAGTCGCCTTCGCAATGCCAAGGGACCTTGGTCCCTGTTTTCAAAAGCAGCTACTTTGTCTGTTTTTATTCTTGTGTTTATTATGGGCAGTCGGATAGGCGGCGATCCACGGGTGCTGGAAAGCTTAGGTTCCATCGGGCTGACGGCTCTATTCATTACTTTGGCCTGTTTTGTTGGCTCGGTAGCCTTCGTGTTTTTAGCCAGGAAATGGATGGGAATCGATAAGAAAGGAATGAAAATATGACCAAGGGTATTTTGATTTCTGTGATTTTAGGTGTTTTTGCGGGAGCTTGGGTTCTTCCTAAAGCTTTTTTAGAGATGTCAGGAAATCTTTTGATCGTAGGATTGTGTCTGCTTCTCTTTTTTGTGGGTATTGATTTGGGGCGAGAAGGCACTGTGGCGGCAAGTTTTAAAAAAGTGGGGCCTCGTGTAGTCGTGTTTCCTATTGCCATCATTATAGGAACCCTGTTGTTTGCATTTCTCATTTCCTTTTTCCTGCCCATCACCGCCAGGGAGAGCATGGCGGTTAGTGCGGGATTTGGATGGTATACATTGGCACCCATTATCCTTTCTGAATATAGCGCAGAGATTTCTGCTCTTTCTTTTATGTACAATGTTATGAGAGAGTTGTTGGGCATTGTATTGATTCCGGTGGTGGCCAAATATGTTGGCTTTGTAGAATGTACCAGTTTGCCTGGAGCGGCGGCCATGGATGTTTGTTTGCCCATCGTAGAAAAATCAACGGCTCCCAACATTACGATTTATAGTTTTATTAGCGGAGTGGTCCTAAGTATAGCGGTTCCTATTATGGTCCCCTTAATTATTGGTTTATAGGAGGAGTGGTTAGAATGATTGAAAAGAAAATCTATCAGGGAAGCAGCGATTATGTTGTAACGGAAGAATTGATGAATGCGGTGAATGTGGCCATCGCCTTGGAGAAACCCCTTTTGATTAAAGGGGAACCCGGGACGGGCAAGACCATGCTAGCAGAGTCCATTGCAAAAGCTCTGAATTTGGAACTTTTGGTGTGGAGTATAAAATCCACCACCAAAGCCCAAGAGGGGCTTTATACCTATGACACGGTTCAGAGGCTATACGATAGCCAATTTGGGGAAGGCAATGTAGAGGATATTAAGCAGTATATCAAATTGGGAAAGTTGGGAGAAGCCTTTGTCTCTGAAAAGCAACCGGTTTTGTTGATTGATGAAATTGACAAAGCAGATTTGGAGTTTCCCAACGATCTTTTGTGGGAGTTGGACAAGATGGAGTTTTATATTCCGGAAACCAAGGAGACCATAAAGGCGAGTGTTCGACCTATTGTTATCATTACAAGTAATGCGGAAAAAGAGTTGCCGGATGCATTTTTGAGACGATGTATTTTTCATTATATCGAATTTCCCGATCCGGATAAGATGGAAGAAATTGTACGGGTACATTTTGGAGATGTAGACCAAAGTCTGCTGGAGCAGGCCATGGAGGCATTTTACCATATACGAAAAATGAAAGACTTGCAGAAATTACCATCTACTTCGGAATTGTTGGACTGGCTTCAAGCATTGATGCTGGCTGGAATTGATGTAAAGAAGATTGGGAAAGAGATTCCTTATGTAGGAGTTTTGTTGAAGAAAAACCAAGACATTGAAGTGATGTATGAAGTGAAAGAAAAGGGATACTCCCTGAGGAACTGGTGATATGTTTTTATCATTTTTCTATTTTTTGAGAAGCTCTGGTATTGATGTTTCAATGGATGAATGGCTAACTTTGATGGCCGCTTTAAAAAAGGGGTTGGCCCATTCCAGTTTTGTTGGTTTTTACCAGCTGTGCCGCTCGATTCTGGTAAAGAGTGAAGCGGATTTTGATCGATTTGATCAGAGTTTTTATGCGTATTTTAAAGACGTTCGTACTCCGGAGGACTTGCCGGAAGAATTTTGGAGTTGGCTGGAAGAAAATATAGATCCTCTGGAAAGAGAGGATGGATATTTCGAGAATTTACTGCGGAAAGATTTGCCGGAGTTATTAGAGACATTTCGGAAGAGATTGGAAGAGCAAAAGGAAAAACACGATGGAGGTAGTTATTGGATTGGCACCGGAGGTACTTCAACCCAAGGGCATTCCGGTTACCATCTTGCCGGTATTCGAGCCGGTGGGAAGAGCCGATATCGATCCGCACTGCAAGTGGCTGGAGAAAGAAACTTCAAGGATTTTCGAGAAGACCAGACGATGGACATCCGCCAATTTCAAGTGGCGTTTCGGAAGCTTCGCCAGTACTCCTCCCGAGTAGATGTGCGTTTAACGGAGTTGGATATTGATGGGACTATAAAAGAAACCTCGAACCAAGCCGGCCTGTTGCACTTGGTATATGAGAAACCTCGAAAAAATACTGTTAAAATTCTTTTGTTAATCGATTCGGACGGTTCCATGATGCCCTACAGTAAGCTATGCAACCGATTATTTCAATCGGTTAGCCAAGCGAATCATTTTAAGGATTTAAAGGTTTTTTATTTTCACAATTGTATTTATGAGCATTTATACCGGACCCCGTTGTGCAAGCGGAATGATTGGGTTGACACGGATTGGGTTTTTTCAAATTTGGGAGAGGACTATAAAGTGGTGTTGGTTGGAGATGCTACTATGGCTCGTTCTGAATTGTTCATGAAAGGTGGGAATTGCATTCTTGGTATGTATAATGAGGAACTGGGAATTGAATGGTTGAAAAAAATCAAGAGAAGGTATAAAAATAGCATATGGCTAAATCCCATATCCGAAAAAGACTGGCCCCGGGTATATGGTTCTGAAACCATTGAGGAAATCGGCAAGGTGTTTCCCATGTTTGAGTTAACCATCGAGGGTCTTGATAAAGGAATCAAGAAACTGTTAACGAAATAGAGAGTTTCTTTTCTGTTGATGCAACATAAGGTATAATAAAGGTGGAATGAAAACGGAGAAAGAATTTACCATCGATGAATTGGTGGCGGTGTTGAATAGTGTAAAGGATGCGATTTTTATCGATGATAGGGATGGCGTTACATTGTGGTGTAATGAGGCCTGTGCCCAGTTGTACGAGATTGAAAGAGGGGATATAGTCGGCAAATCCGCTGGTGAATTGGAACGGCAAGGTGTATTTAGCCCTTCTGTCACCATTAAGGTGATGGAAGAAAAAAAGGAAGTCACCTTAATTCATGAGAATCGGGTGGGTAAGCAGATTTTGAGCACCGGCATTCCGGTCTTTGATGAAAACGGAGAAATTTCTCAAATTATCACTACCTCCCGGGACATTACGGAATTGAGCCATCTTCAAAAAGAGCTGGAGAGTGCCCAAAGCAAGCTAAAGAAGTTACATATCCCCCATAAATATGGAGACGAAGAAATTGTGGCAGTCAGTCAGCCAATGTACAATGTGCTACAGCTGGCAAAGCGTTTGGCTGATGTGGATTCTACAGTGTTGATTACCGGGGAGTCTGGGGTGGGGAAAGGGCTGATTGCCAAGTACCTTCATAAGAACGGTCATCGAAAAAACAAGCCTTTCGTTACGGTGAATTGCGGTGCAATTCCTGAGAATTTGATGGAATCAGAACTTTTTGGTTATGAAAGAGGAGCGTTTACCGGTTCTCGTGCGGAGGGAAAGATTGGCCTATTCCAAGAGGCAGAAGGAGGTACTATCTTTCTCGATGAAATCTCTGAGTTGCCATTGAACCTTCAAGTAAAACTGTTGCAAGTAATTCAAGAACGAGAATTTAAGAGAGTGGGTGGAGTAAAAAGCATCCCTGTAGATGTGAGAATCATTTCTGCTACTAATCGAGAGTTGCGGTCACTGGTGGAGCAGGGAAAGTTTCGTGAGGATTTGTATTATCGCCTTAATGTAGTTCCCATCAATGTTCCTCCGTTAAGAGAGCGAAAAGAGGATATTCTTCCGCTGATCCATACCAGTCTTTATCAATTAAATACACGACTGGGGGAAAACAAGGTAATTGATCCCCAGGCTTTGGCTATTCTGCTCACCTACTCTTGGCCGGGGAATGCTCGTGAAGTGGAAAATATTATTGAGAGGCTGGTGATTACCACCAGAGACTCGGTAGTGAAGCCTGAAAATGTACCTTCTTATTTGTTGGAACATAGTAGAAAGCAACCCGAGGGAAAAGGGGATAAGTCCTTTTCCGAAGCAGTGGCTGAATTTGAAAAAGATTTATTGGAATCTGCGTTAAAAAAGCATGGTTCCACCCGAAGCATGGCAAAGGCTCTTGGAGTCAGTCAGCCTACTGTGGTTAGGAAGATGGGGCGATATGGTATCCGGAATGAACGCGATACATATAGTAATCGATGATACAAATGTGCATCACTCCGATTGTGTTTGAAACAGAAAGGGTCTGGGAAGAAAAAATAATATGTGTTATGGGGGGCGATACATTTATGTATCGCCCCTTCGTTTTTTTGAACAAGAAAGGTTGAAAAATAGAGGGTTCTCCTTATGATTTAGGCTGGCATAAAATTTGCATATTTCATTAAGGTAGTATGAATTTACTGTGGCATCCAGAGATATGCCTCTCGATGCTATGGCAAGCCGTTTACTTTTTTTATCTAAGGAGGGTATTCAATGTCAGTAAATTACAATGAGTATGTAGCAGGTCTTATTGCGAAAGCCAGAGCTGCACAAGCTATTGCAGAGAACTTCACCCAAGAGCAAGTGGATGAATTGACTTTTGCTGTAGCTTATGCATTAACGAAACCGGATGTTGCACTAAAATTTGGTGAAATGCTGGTTGAGGAATCCGGAATGGGGGTTCCGAAGGACAAGCAGGGAAAAATGTTTGCCAAAGTTAAGGGAACATATTTCCAAATGAAAGGCGAAAAATCCGTTGGTTTGGTTGAAACAGACGAAGCAAAAGGTGTTGAAAAATATGCAAAACCCATGGGCGTTATCGGAGCAATTATTCCTGTAACCAATGGGGAAGCTACGCCTGTTGTAAAGTCTCTCATGGCTTTGAAAACCAGAAATGCTGTAATCTTGGCACCTCATCCCAAAGCGAGAAAAACTAATGTTGCAGTTACAGAAGCAATTCGTGAAGCCATCGTTAAAATGGGTGCTCCTGCTGATTTAGTTCAGTCAATTGACCCTGAATTTGTATCGGTTGAAGCTTCTCAAGCCTTGATGGAGCAAGCAGACTTTATCTTAGCAACTGGTGGAACCCCCATGGTTAGACAAGCTTATTCTTCTGGAACTCCAGCTATCGGTGTTGGAACTGGAAATGTTGTAAGTATTGTAGATGGCACAACCGACATGGATAAAGTAGCAGACATGATTATAAGATCTAAAACTTTTGACGGAGCAACTTCATGTTCCACAGAAAATACGGTGGTTGTATTAGAAGAGTGTTACGATGAGTTCGTAGCGGCCATGGAAAAAGTTGGCGTTCATTTTGTTAAAGAAGGATCTGAAGACAAGGCCAAGTTGTTGAAAATGATGTGGCCGGAATCTCCGGAGAATCATGTTTTAAACCGTCAGATTGTTGCCAAAGTAGCAACAGAAATTGCTAAAATGTCCGGGATTGACGCGCCGGAAACTACAAGGGCTATTTTTGTTGAAGAAACTGGTGGATACGGGAATGAATTTCCATTTGCAGGTGAAAAACTTAGTCCGGTAGCCGCTGTTCGAAAAGCCAAGAACTTTGAAGAAGCAGTTGATATGATGCGGAAAACTTTGGAATATCAAGGACTAGGCCATAGCTGTGGAATTCATACCAGTGTAAAAGAGAGAGTGGCATATTTGGGAGAAAAAATGCCGGTATGTAAGGTATGTGTGAACCTTCCACAATCCTTGTCAAACTCCGGTTCTTGGGTTTGTGGATTCCCCATGTCTATGACATTGGGATGCGGAACCTGGGGCCATAATTCCATCTCCCACAATGCAACATGGAAAGATCTTCTCAACTTTACTTATGTGGCTCGAGAGATTCCTTCCTTCCAACCTACTGATGAAGCTCTTTTCGACAATGCGGCATTAAAGGCTAAAATCGACGCATAGTCTCCAGAGACTCTGGAGGAAAGATTCTATTAATTGAATCCGTTTGGTTATATGATTATAGTAAAGGAGATAAAAATGTCAGGAATCAAAGAAATGAGTTTGAAGTACAATCTTCACTCCTGGTCAGCTCAAGGAAAGCTAAGTCCTATGGTGGTCACAAAAGCAGAAGGCATTTATTTTTGGGATGAAGATGGAAATCAATATATGGATATGTCCAGCCAGCTGGTGAATCTGAATCTGGGCCACGGTAATAAAGTGGTAATTGATGCCATTAAGGCGCAGGCGGAAAAACTTCCGTTTATTGGCCCGGGATATGCATTGGATGTTCGATCCGAGGCGGCAAAAGCCATTGTGGAAGCTTCCGGCATGGAAGACGCGAAAGTGTTTTTTACCAATGCTGGTGCAGAGGCGAATGAGAATGCACTTAAGTTGGTAAAAATGTATACAAAAAAATGGAAGGTGTTTTCCATGTATCGTTCTTATCACGGATCCAGTGCTGGCGCCGGGATGTTAACGGGTGAGCCGAGACATTTTGCCAATGAACCGGGTGGCCCCGGGTTTATTAAGTTTGATGGACCTTATGCCTATAGGGCTCCGAAAGCTTGTAAATTCAATAATGAAGATGAAGTAACCGCTTTCTATTTAGAGTTGTTAGAAAACCAGATAAAGTATGAAGGTCCAGAGCTCATTGCCGCTATTTTCTTAGAAACTGTAGTTGGTTCCAATGGGGTTCAAATTCCTCCCAAAGGATACTTGAAGGGTGTTCGAGAGTTATGTGATAAGTATGAAATTTTATTGGTGTGTGATGAAGTTATGGCCGGATGGTACAGAACAGGGACAGCCTTTGCATTCCAGCAGTTTGATATTGTTCCAGATTTGGTGACTTTTGCAAAAGGATCTACTTGTGGGTACGTTCCTTTGGGCGGAGTGATTGTTGGCAAAAAAATTGCGGAGTATTTTGAAAATAATGTTATGTATTGCGGTCTGACATATTCTGCTCATCCGATGGGTTGTGCTGCTGCTGTAGCCACCATCGCTGAATACAAGAGGCTAAATGTGGCCGAAAATGTAAAAAAACTGGCTCCGGTTTTGGCTTCCTTGGAAGACGAACTGGTGGAAAAACATGCGTGCGTTGGACAAGTTCGTCACATAGGGCTGTTTTCCATGGTAGAGCTTGTGAAAAACAAAGAAACCGGGGAAGCGATTGTCCCATTTGGTAAAGATCCGGAAGGAATGATGGGTAAAATTCTAGGGATGCTAAAGAAAGAGGGATTTGTAACCTATAGCCATGAAAATATGATTATGGTTGCGCCTCCACTAATCATTACGGAAGAGGAATTGAAGAAGGCCATGGCTATTATGGACAAGGTTTTGGATTCTGTTGACAACATGATTAAATAACCATTGAATATGTATTGTTCTACAAAAAAAGGCTCCTTTTCATTTGAGAAGGAGCTTTTAACTATGTGGCGGTAAAATGGTGTTAAAACAATGAACTAAAATAATTTAATGAACAAAAAGCTGATCCATGCGGTGGTGCCGCTCAAGAAGGTGCCCCAGATTAAATCGATGATGGTAATAGTGACAGGCCAATCCTTAATGACGGCCAGACTGGTGAGATCATACGTGGCATAAGTGATTAGTCCAAAGAACATTCCGGCAAAGAGAGCATAGGTCCAACTGTCTTTAGCAAGAGCCGGATTAATAACGAAAAAGAGAAGGCCTACCACGAAGAGGAAATAGAATAGGGCGGCAGCTCCTACTTTTACTTGGTCTGTCATTAAATAACCCAGGTATTTGGCATATAAATTCTTCGAAATGACCAATAACCAGAGCATGTCGATGGCCAGGAAAACCACAATGGTTATCAGAAGATTCTTCAGGCCGGAAAGAGTAAGCAACCATTCCATTTAGGACTCCTTTCTTTTTTTTGGAGGTAACGGAAAGAATATGGATGTATTTTTGGCATATTCTTGATAGCCGGGGACCTTTTTCATGGATTTTTCAAGTAGTGGTACCCCGGAGACGAACAATAAGAGGAAAGTGATGGTAATGGGGCTGATAATGGCTAAAAGAGAGGTTTTTCCTGCCATGGCCAGAAGGAAGATGCCCCACCACATGGTGGCTTCTCCGAAATAGTTGGGATGCCTGGTATACCGCCACAGCCCTTGGTTCATGATTCGACCCTTGTTGGAAGAATCCTCTAAAAAATCTTTGAGTTGCCGGTCCCCCACGGATTCGAAAAAGAAGCCGATAATCCATACGGCAAGGCCAAATAGTAATATAAAGCGGTAATAGTCTCCTTCTTGATTCCTGACTAAAATCAGGGGCAGTGCGATGAGAAGCATGAAAAACCCCTGTAGCATATACACTTGAAAAAAGGCCCTTGGAATCACCCATTTACCCCATTCTTCCCGCCATGTTCGGTATCGGAAATCTTCTTCTTTGCCTATGTTTCGTTTCATAATATGGTAGAACAAACGAATACCCCAAACGGAGACCAGGAGTGTCATCAAAGTTTGGGGAACATAGGATTGGTTGCTTTCCGTCAATAGATACCAAGCAATCAAAACAAAACCCATACCCCAACCGATATCTACGATGGAATTGTTTTTCAAGATGGTTCCCATGATAAAAAAAGCGGTGAAGTAAGCAAGAACTAAGAGTAGCACATCAAAAAACACAATTTGCAATGGAATCCCTCCTTTATTTCTCAATTAAACAAAGAGCAACGGATCCTGGGCCGGAATGGATGGCCACCAGAGAAGAAATCTCTTCCACGAAGAGAGGCGGTTTTCCCACTAAGGGAGTAAGCCGTTGGGCGTATTCCCGGGCCAACTTCGGGTTTAGAGCATGTACGATGGCATAGTCTTCAATCCCTGTGTCTTTCATGGCTTTTTTCATTAACGAAAAAATCTTTCGAGTGAGATAGGCTTGGGAAAAACCCATGCCAAAGGTGGTTCCTTTTCCTTCTCTATCGATGGACATGATGGGACGAATTTTCAGTGCCATCCCCACGGCCCCCACGGTATTGGAAACTCTTCCGCCCTTTGCAGCGTATTCGATGGTATTCAAGCAAACATAAATTTTTGTTTTGACAATGGTTTCCTTGATTCTTGATGTAATTTCTTCTTTGGGCAATTCATTTTTTAACATTTCACAGGCTTTCATTACCAACAATCCTTGGGCCCCCGAATTTAATTTGCTGTCAATGACCGTGAGCCGATCTTCTTCCAACCCAAGCGCTTTGGCTTCCTTGATTACGGATTGATAGGTACCACTCATCTGGGAAGAAACGGTAATGAAAATAAGGGATTCATATTGTTCTGCGTATTTTTCTAAAAAGACTCGAATTCTACTGGGCTCCGGTTGAGAGCTGGTGGGGTGCTCTGTTCGAGCTTCGATTTTTTGGATAACCTGAGGTAATGTGATGGTTTGTTTGTCCAAATACCAATCGTCACCAAATACAATACTGAGAGGAAGAGTATGAATGTGATTTTCTTTTTTATAAGATTCCGGTAAGTCCGCGATGGAATCGGTAAGAAGGCCTATGCTTTGTTTATTTGCAAGCTCAACCTCCTCTAATTCGTCTACCTTTTGCTCAAGGATAATCCCGTGAGCCTCCATTTTTTGAAGCACAAGGTCGGGGCGGTCGGTATGAATGTGAATTTTTGTTTTTTCGGCTCCTGTTACTACCACTAAAGAATCTCCGAAGGAATCCAACTCCTTTTTCAGTTTTTCAGAGGGGAGGAATTGGTGCGGTTGAACTAGTAGTTCCGTACAATACCGATATTGTGGAGGGTCCGCTTTTAACAAAGATTGGGAATTTTCTTTTTGTGCCCAGGTGTTGTTGGAAAAGTTTGGGGAAGATCCGAAAAAATCATTCATTCCCTTTAAAAAATGAACAAAACCGGCAGCGCCGGAATCAACCACTTTGTGTTCCTTTAAAACCGCCAGTTGCTCGGTGGTTTTTAATAGGGCTTCATGGGCATGAGAATATGCTTTGGAAAAGAGGGTGCGAAAACCGGTAATCTCTTCGCCATGTTCGCGCAAAAAAACAGCCCACTCTTTTATGACACTGATCATAGTTCCTTCAACAGGTTCTTGGACCGCTTCGTAGAGGGAATCCACTGCCCCGGAAGCAATTTCACTAAACTCTTTGGTGGTAACTTGTTCGTAAGCCCTGCTTTCTTTGGCCATCCCGTTGATGTAAGAAGCAAAAATGATGCCGGAGTTTCCACGGGCATTGGAAAGGGCTGCGTCGGATAGTTGCCTCATTGCTTCCTGAAAAGATGGTTTGGGTGAGCCATGTTGGATCATACGCTGAAGAGTATAGTGTAAATTCGTTCCGGTGTCTCCATCGGCCACGGGAAAATAGTTTATCCGGTTCAGTTCCGTTCTGTTTTCTGCCACTTCTTTTGCGCCAAATAAAAACCACTGAGTTAAATCCGCCCCGTTAATTTGCGTTTTCTCGCGATGCTCTCCCATGCGCTTTCCTCCCTGTTTTGAGTAACGATTCCTTCGATGGCTATTTATACCCTGCAGCCGATATAATAAGCAAGCAAAAAGAGATCAAGTTAGTTTAAAAACCTACAAAAAGATTCGTCAAAATCTTTTTGTAGGTTTTATTGAAAAAGCAGCTGGTAGCTTATTTAGAAATAGCGAAAGACCCCCCGGACTTTCCCTAATATTTTGGCGTCTTGTACCAGAAGGGGAGACATGGTATCGTTTTCCGGTTGAAGACGAATGTGATCTTTTTCTTTGTAGAATGTTTTAACAGTGGCTTCACTTTCAAAACCATCTACCATGGCCACCACGATATCTCCGTTGTTGGCTACATTCTTTTGTTCCACCAAGATGTAGTCTCCGTCAAGAATTCCGGCGTTAATCATGGAATCTCCCTTAACGGATAGCATGAAGTGGATTCCTTGGCCTATATATCGAACGGGCACAGGAAAGGTATCCTGAATATTTTCTTCCGCAAGAATAGGTGTTCCTGCAGCCACCCGGCCTACTACGGGAATCTCGATTACTTGCGGAGCAAACTCTCTTTCATATCCGGTTCTTGACTTTTGGTCCGAATTCTTTTCCGGATTTACAATCATTAAAGCTCTTGGTTTTGCGGGATCTTTCACGATGTACCCTTTGTGCACCAGATTTTCGATGTCCTTGTGGGTAGTAGAGGTAGATTTAATCCCCAGTGCGCTACAAATTTCTCTCACGGTAGGAGGATATCCTTTCCGTCGGATTTCAGATTGCATATAGTCAAGTATAGCGATTTCTCGTTTTTTTAGAATCTCCATCCCATCACTTCCTTTCCATGGAGGTCCTTCATTTTTGTTTAGTTTATCATAAAAAGAAGGCTGTGTAAACATTTGTTCTGAACTTTTGTGCCAACACTTTTTTTGAATTTTCCTTGACAGAATTTGTATGAGATGGTATGTTTGTTGAGTAGAAAGTAGAAGTTTCCGCTTCTCACCTGAATGGCTTCGGCGATTGGGGTTCATACAAAAGTGTGTGATGATCCTTAGGATCAATGGCGGATACGACTCTCGTGTCCGTTTTTTATTATGAGGAGGTGCATACCAATTAGTAAGGAGAACCAAATTAACGAAGAAATTCGTGACAAAGAACTTCGCGTAATTGATGAAGATGGAACTATGTTAGGTGTAATGAGCAGAGCAGAAGCTTTGGACCTGGCAGCTGAGCGGAATTTGGATTTGGTGAACATCTCTCCAAATGCAAATCCCCCTGTGTGCAAAATCTTGGACTATGGAAAATATCGTTATGATCTCCAAAAGAAAGAAAAAGAGGCCAAGAAAAAACAGAAGACCACCGAAGTAAAAGAAATTCGGTTATCCACCTTTATTGAGGATCATGACATCAAGGTGAAAGCAAACACAGCATCGAAATTTCTGAAGGAAGGGGACAAGTTGAAGGTCAGTCTTCGATTTCGTGGGAGAGAAAGAGATTATGTTGAAAAAGGCAAAGAGGTAATGAATCGGTTTGCCGGGTTTCTGGATGATGTGGGCGTGGTTGAAAAACCTTCGGTATTTGAGGGAAGAAGCCTTATTATGATTATGGCTCCCAAACAGGAAAAACCGGAAAAGAAAGAGCCATCCTCGGAATAGATCAGATTATATTGGAAAGGAAGACATAAGAAATGGCAAAAAACAAAATGAAGTCCCATCGAGGGGCCTGCAAAAGATTAAAGTTAACAGGTACTGGCAAGCTGAAAAGAAACAAGGCGTTTAAGAGTCACATTCTTACTAAAAAAACAGCCAAACGAAAAAGAGGCTTACGAAAAGCCACTACATTGACCAGTGCAGATTTGAAAAGAATGTTAAGATCGATGGCAAAATAATTTTTTTTTTGGAGGGAATGAACAATGGCAAGAGTAAAAAAGGGATTAAACGCCCATAAAAGGCATAAAAAGGTATTAAAGCAAGCGAAGGGATTTTATGGCGCAAAAGGGCGTCAATTTAAAGTGGCCAATACTGCAGTGATGCGGGCTCTTCGTAGTGCGTATGTGGGAAGAAAGAACCGAAAAAGAGATTTCAGAAGGTTGTGGATTGCCCGAATCAATGCGGGAGCCCGCATGAACGGAATTTCTTATTCTCGTTTGATGGATGGGTTGAAGAAGTCTAATGTTGATGTGAATCGTAAGATGTTGTCTGAGATGGCAATCTATGATCAAATTGGGTTTGCCCAACTTTGTGAAACAGCCAAAAAGGCAGTGAACAAATAGAGAACCAGCCCTTGGTTCTCGTGAGACAAAGGAGTGCTATGAAGAATAAAATAACAGCAAGCATCCTGGCCTTGTGTTTGATTCTTACGATGTCAGGATGCGGTGGCGAATCAAAAGTTTATGATTTCGATTTGTCAGAATACATCGAGGTTGGGGCTTATACAGGTCTTGATGTGGTTTATGAAGAGGTGACGGTAACTCCGGAAGATGTGGATGCGGCCATCGAGGGAATTCTAAATGCAGCGGCCAAGCCGGCCCGAATTACCACTGGGAAGGTTTACAATGGGGACACGGTAAACATTGATTTTAGTGGAAGCATTGATGGGGTGTTGTTTGACGGAGGAACGGCAGTGGGCCAAAATCTGCTTTTGGGATCAGGAAATATGATTCCGGGGTTTGAAGACCAAATAATGGGACAAACTATAGGAAGTTCTTTTTCTATTGATGTAACATTCCCGGCAGACTATCACGCGGAAACCTTGCGGGGCGCTGAAGCCGTTTTCGATATAACCATTCATTACAAAGAAGGGGACTTGGTTGTTCCGGAATTTTCAGAAAACTTTGTCCGAACCAATAGTGAGTACAAGAACATAGAGGAATACTTGGGCGCATTGGAAAGCAAGATCTATGAGGAAAAGGAAAAGCAGGAACTCACTCGAGTCCAAAATGAAGTTTGGTTAAAAGTAGTTGAGGCTTCCGAAGTAATATCTTATCCTGAAAAAGAAGTTCAGCGCAAAATAGACCAAAATTATGAATATTACCAATCTTATGCATCTTACTATAATATGGAAATGGAAGAATTCCTAACGAGTTATGTGGGGATGAATGAGGAGGAATTTGAAGACTATGTGAAGCAACAGGCGGAAGTGGTAGTGAAGCAGGAGATGATTCTTTACACCATTGCCCGAAATGAGGGCATTGAGATTTCCGATCAGGAATATAAGGAAGGCATAATGGAAATGTTGGCGGAAGAAGGGTTTTCTTCTCAGGATGAATTTAAGCAAGCTTATGGAGAATCTTTTGAAGATACCGTGGGTAAAGACAATATTCTGATGACACTACTTCTAAAGAAAGTAATCGATTGGTTGGTAGAAACTAATGTAACTTTTCCGGCATAGGCAGAAGCTACAAGAATCTATGGTTTGAAAATACAAAAGAGCGAATGGAACCACAACCATTCGCTCTTTGTTTACAGAACCCACTAGATATTGTATAATGACTCCATCAAACTACATCGGAGGTGATGATAGGAATGAAATGCCCCTTTTGTGAGCACCCGGACACCAAGGTAATCGATTCTCGACATACAGAGGAAGGCCATGCCATACGCCGGAGAAGAGAATGTGATCAATGTAATAAGCGATTTACCACCTATGAAAAAATAGAAGAAATGACATTGATGGTGGTTAAAAAAGATGGTCGGAGAGAGCCCTTTGATCGCGGAAAGGTGCTTTCAGGTATCATCAAAGCCTGCGAAAAAAGGCCGGTTCCCATGGCAGAAATTGAAAGAATTGTAAATGAAATTGAACGAGGCCTTAATAATATGATGGAAAAAGAAGTGAACAGCGCTTTTATCGGAGAGCTGATTATGGAAAAACTCAAGGATGTGGATGAGGTGGCATACGTCCGTTTTGCTTCTGTGTATCGTCAATTCACGGATGTCAATACGTTTGTGGCTGAAGTGGAAAAACTTCTTTCAAAAAAGGAGTAATGCGGCATGAACCTAATTAGAATCGCTATAGACGGGCCCTCCGGCGCAGGGAAAAGCACCATTGCCAAGGAAGTGGCCAGAGCTTTGGGAATTGATTATATAGACACCGGGGCCATGTATCGAGCAGTGGGGTATAAAATGATCCGGGAACAAGTTCTCCCCGAAAATCTGATTGCTTTGGAGAAGTTGTTGGATAAAACTCAAATTGATTTTAAAAATGGGCGCACTTTTCTGGATGGGGAGGATGTGTCGGATGTGATTCGTACATCGCAGGTATCACGCATGGCTTCCGCTTGCTCGGCATTATCTGTTGTTCGAGAAAAGCTGGTGGAGATGCAAAGAGAAATGGGACGACACAAAAGCGTTATTATGGATGGTCGGGACATCGGCACCAATGTATTTCCAAATGCGGAAATCAAATTTTTTATTACCGCCACCGATGAAGAGCGAGCCAGAAGAAGGTATTTGGAGCTGGTAGAAAAGGGAGAAAAAGTAGATTATTCCCAAGTGCTGTCGGATATGAGAGAAAGGGATTATAATGACAGCACTCGAGTTCTGAATCCCTTGAAGAAGGCCGAGGATGCGCTTTTATTGGACACCACTCAAATGACTATTAGAGAAGTTGTAACCCGAATTATGGAGGAAATTAATCAATGGCAACAGTGAGACCTTTTCGAGGTTTAAGGCCAAAGGCGGAGTGGGCGGAAAGGGTAATGGCCCTACCTTATGATGTGATGAACCGGGAGGAAGCTGAAAAAATGGCAGAAGGAAATTCAGCCAGTTTTTTGCACATTTCACGTGCGGAGATTGATTTGCCGAAAGAAATATCTGCGTACAGCGAATTGGTATATCAGAAAGCCGGGGAAAACTTGAAAGCCTTTGAAAAAAAAGGAATCCTGGAATTGGAAAAAGAGCCCTGTTATTACTTGTATCAGCAAATCATGGATGGAAGAAAACAGGTGGGTGTGGTGGCCACGGTTTCTGTGGAAGAGTATGAAAAAGGCATTATCAAACGGCATGAGTTTACCAGAGTGGAAAAGGAAGAGGATCGAGTGAGGCACTTTCAAGCCTGCGGAGCTCATACAGAGCCGGTTTTTTTAACTTATCGAAGTCAGCCGGAGATCAACGATCACATGATGGAGTGGATGGAAAAGAACTCTCCCTTATATGAAATCGTGGGAAAAGATGGAGTGGCTCATGCTTTGTACAAGTTGGAAGACAAAAAAGTCATACATCGGATGGGGAAGTTATTTGATGAAATCCCGGCTTTGTATATTGCCGATGGCCATCATCGTTGTGCTTCTGCGGCACGTATTGGTAAATTGAAACGGGAAGAAAATCCGGACCATACCGGAATCGAAGAGTACAATTATTTTTTGGCGGTTGTGTTTCCGGAGGATCATCTGGAAGTCTTTGATTATAATCGAGTGGTGAAAGATTTAAACGGCTTGTCAGTCACCTCTTTTTTGGAAAGGTTGCGGGAGAAAGGTTTTGAGGTGGAATCCGTGGGGAAAGCACCTTATCGTCCGGAGAAAAAGCATGTTTTTGGTATGTATTTGGAAGGAATATGGTATCGTCTTACAGCAGCAGAATTTATGATAAATTCGGATGTGATTCAAGGACTGGATGTTTCTATGTTGTCGGATTATATTCTTGGACCTATTTTAGGAATCGAGGATTTGAGAAGAGATGCGCGCATTGATTTCATTGGCGGTATCCGTGGTCTTGAGGAACTGGAGCGCCGTTGCAATCAGGATATGAAGGTGGCTTTTGCGGTTCATCCTGTGGATATAAGGGACCTTTTATTGGTGGCGGATGCGGGAGAAGTTATGCCGCCAAAATCCACCTGGTTTGAGCCAAAATTGGCCAGTGGTCTGTTTGTTCATCCTTATGAATAGTCGGAAAAAGTAGAACCGGACACCTCTTTGAATGTGATACTATATATCATGTTTGGGGAGGTGTTTTTATGCGCATCAGAGAACTGAATCGGGAGGAACGACCAAGGGAAAAATTAATGGCATATGGAGTGGAAACTCTATCTACGGCAGAACTATTAGCCATATTAATTCGCACCGGCACTACAAAAAAATCGGCTTTGGAGTTGGCGCAGCAACTGTTGGCAAAAGAAGGACGGGATATTTACTGGCTTTCTCAAGCGGTGTGGGAAGAAATCGTAGCCATGGAAGGCATTGGGCCTGCCAAGGGCTGTCAGATTCTGGCGGCTATGGAACTGGGCAAGCGCATTGCTTCGCGCCCAAAAGAAAACCGGCGCAAAATCACCGACCCGGATTCTGTGGCCGGTCTTTTTATGGAAGAAATGAGGAGCCTGAACAAGGAGAATTTTCGAATTCTTACCTTGAATTGCAAAGGGGAAATTCTTTCGAAAGAGCAAGTGGCGGTGGGGACGCTAACCTCTGCCCTCATACATCCCAGAGAAGTTTTCCACAGCGCCATTCGAAAATCAGCCCAGTCAATTATTTTGGTTCACAACCATCCTTCCGGGTCCACCACACCCAGCGATGAAGATATTCAAATTACATCAAGACTGATGGAAGCGGGAGAAATACTGGGGATTGAGGTGTTGGATCATATTATTATTGGTGACGGCACTTATTTTAGTTTTAAAAAACAAAATCTGATCTAGTGAGTTTATTAACAGAAATTTCCACGGTTTTTGGATATTTTATTGTCAGTTACCCACAAAAGATGCTATAATATGATAGCGAAATAACTCAATGCGAGGACAACATGGGTGAGGTCATATTGATAGCGTCAGGAAAGGGCGGGACAGGTAAAACCGTCTTTGCAGCTAACGTTGGTGTTATTCTGGCCCAACGTGGTTTTCAGGTGCTATTGATGGATCTTGACCTTGGCCTTCGAAATCTGGATTTGGCCCTCGGACTTGAGAATAAAGTAGTTTACGATGTACGAGATGTGTGTACGGGTGTATGCAGGATCAGTCAAGCGATTATTCCACATAAAGCTTTTTCCCGACTACACTTTATGGCCGCTTCTCCTAATCGGGAAGATGGCGAAATTACACCGCTTCATATGCAAGTGCTTTGCCGAAAACTGCGAAAGCAGTTCGACTATATTATTATAGACGGACCTGCCGGTATTAATGACGGATTAATCGTTGCAGCAGCAGGGGCTGATTTGGGAGTGATTGTGACCCTGCCCGACTATGCTGCCATAAGAGATGCGGATCATATGGATCGTTTTCTGGGGGATTTGGGAATCCGAAATCGATGTTGTGTGGTGAATAAGGCCATTGCCAGGTTGATGAGTCAGGGAATGGTGCCGGGCATCCAGGAAATATCCAAATTAATAAGAATCCCGATTGTTGGCGTAATCCAATACGACGAGAACATCAATATTTCCTCCAACTACGGATTACCGATTGTCTATAAGAAGGGCACTTACATTTATGAGAATTTTAGCAAAATCGTTGATCGTATTATTGGATCATAGAAAAAGAATACGAGTTGGAAGGAGGACAGACTATGCCAACAATATTGATTACAATATTGGTTGCGATAGGGACTTTAGTCGTAGGCATTCTTGTGGGGTACATCATCCGGAAGAATGTGGCGGAGAAAACCATTGGAAGTGCTGAACAAACCGCAAAAAACCTGGTGTTGGATGCGGAAAACAAAGCGGAAACCATGAAAAAGGAAATTGCTCTGGAAGCGAAAGAGGAAGCCCATCGGTTACGAAGTGAAGTAGACCGCGAAGTCAAAGAACGAAGAGAAGAAATCAAGAAGAATGAAAAAAGGCTCATCCAAAAGGAAGAGTCCATTGATAAAAAGCTGGACAACATTGAGAAGAAAGAAGAGAATATTTCTTTAAAAGAACAGAAAATTATTGAAAAACAACAAGAGGTGGATCGATTTCTAGAAAAACAAATGGAAGAGTTGGAGAGAATATCCGGGTATTCCGTAGAGGAAGCCAAAGCCCTTCTTTTGTCCAATTGTGAAAAAGAGATTCGTTATGAGGCCAGCCTGCTTATTAAAGATATCATCCAGAAGGCCAAGGACGAAGGAGATAAAAAAGCCAAAGAAATCATTACTGGTGCCATTCAGCGTTGTGCGGCAGATCATGTGGCAGAGACTACGGTTTCTGTGGTGCCGCTTCCCAACGACGAAATGAAGGGACGAATCATTGGAAGAGAAGGCCGAAACATTCGCGCCATTGAGACATTGACGGGAATCGATCTGATTATTGACGACACACCGGAAGCTGTTATTTTATCTGGATTTGATCCGGTTCGCCGTGAAATTGCACGAATTGCATTGGAAAAATTGATTGTGGATGGTCGTATTCATCCGGCGCGCATCGAAGAAATGGTGCAAAAAGCAGAAAAGGAAGTAAACCAGATTATCAAAGATGAAGGAGAGGCCGCCACATTTGAAGTGGGGATTCATAATCTTCATCCGGAATTGATCAAGTTGTTGGGAAGGTTGAAATACCGAACCAGCTATGGTCAGAATGTACTGAAGCATTCCATTGAAGTGGCCCATTTAGCAGGTTTGATGGCTGCAGAATTAGGGTTGGACATCAAGTTGGCAAAAAGAGCGGGATTACTTCATGATATTGGGAAAGCCATTGATCATGAAGTGGAAGGAACTCATGTAGACATTGGTATGGATGTGCTGAAAAAGTATAAGGAACCCCAGGCGGTAATCGACGGTATGGCGGCCCATCATGGGGATTACGAACCCAAAAATATGGAAGCGGTTTTGATTGGCGCAGCAGATGCTCTTTCGGCGGCCAGGCCCGGTGCCCGTAGGGAAACTTTGGAGACATACATCAAAAGGCTGCAAAAGCTGGAAGAGATTGCTAACACTACTCCCGGTGTAGAAAAATCTTTTGCTATTCAAGCCGGGAGAGAAATTCGCATCATTGCCAAACCGGAAGAGATGAACGATGAGGAGATCGTTTTCCTGGCTCGAGAGATTTCGAAAAAAATCGAATCGGAATTGGAGTATCCCGGGCAAATTAAAATTAATGTGGTGAGAGAGACTCGAGCCATTGACTATGCCAAATAAAAACAAGCACAAAGGTCTATTGGGCCTTTGTGTTTTTGTTTGACGTCTTCTTTCTCCTTGTGGTAAAATACTTATAACATAGTGCATAAGGGGAGTAGTTTTAAGTTTGCAAATCAACACACGGCCCTTGGGCTTGGTTGCAAACCCGTTTAGGTAACAAGACTTTGGCGTAATGTTAGTAAGCTAATATTATTCTAAAGTCTTTTTCTTTGTTGAAAGATGAAACACAGGACTTTGGATAGAAGAAAGGAAAAAAGAATGCTTGAAGTATCTTCATCTCAACTCATTGCAGAAAAATTGAGCGTTGATGTATCCCAAGGTTTGTCCAGCCAAGAAGTGGAAAAACGGCTTCTTGAGTACGGCAGGAATCAATTTGAGGAAAAGAAGAAAAAAACGAAACTACAAATGTTTTTGGCCCAGTTAAGAAATCCCATGATCTATATTTTGTTCGTGGCGGTGATTATTTCTGCGGCTTTAAAAGAATTTGGAGACAGCATTATCATTATTGCGGTGATTTTATTAAATGCTATTATTGGCATGGTGCAGGAAGCGAAGGCGGAAGAGTCATTAGAAGCCTTGAAAAAAATGAGCAGTCCTATGGCGATGGTGCGCCGGGATGGCCGGATGATGGAAGTGGAAGCGGCAACTCTTGTCCCAGGGGATGTAGTGATTTTGGAGGCGGGTCGCGTGATTCCTGCGGATTTGGCCTTGACAAAGACGGTTAATTTAAAAGTGGAGGAGTCTGCCCTGACGGGAGAGTCGGTTCCCGTCGAAAAAGATAGTGAATTCCAATCCACAGAAAAAACATCTTTGGGTGATCGGTTGAATTGGGGATTTATGTCTACCAGCGTTGCCTATGGGAGAGGAGAAGGCCTGGTTGTTCGTACCGGGATGTCTACAGAAATCGGAAAAATTGCGAAAATGATCAATGAAGCGGGGGAACAAATGACTCCCTTGCAAAGAAGGCTGGGGGACTTGGGAAAGTTATTGGGAATGGTAGCTGTGGTTTTGTGTCTGGCCTTATTTTTGATTGCGGTTATTCAGGGAAGAGATTTAATGGAGATGTTGTTGACGGCCATCTCCCTGGCGGTAGCCGCAATTCCGGAGGGTTTGCCGGCGGTAGTTACCATTGTATTGGCTCTGGGTGTGCAGCGAATGGTAAAGGTGAATACCATTGTGCGAAAGCTGCCTGCGGTGGAAACTTTGGGTTCGGTATCCATTGTTTGTTCCGACAAAACAGGAACATTGACTCAAAATAAAATGACGGTAACGGAAATTTATGGGGATGAAAAAGTTTTGATTTCCGGAATGGCACTTTGTACGGATGCCCGGGTAGAAGGAGAACAGAGATTTGGAGACCCAACAGAGCTGGCTTTGGTGGATTTGGCCATTGTCCATAACTTGAAAAAAGAGGAATTAGAAGAAAAATATCCTCGCATCAACGAACAGGCCTTTGATTCAGGTCGAAAAATGATGACCACAGTTCATCGTGATGGGGAAGGCAACCTTATTTCCTATACCAAAGGGGCCATGGATCAGATTTTGGAAAGAAGCACACAGTTCTTGAAAGAAGGGCAGATTTTCCCGTTGACCAACGAAGACAAAGTGAAAATTACGGAAGTGGCCGGGGGAATGGCGAAGAAAGCCTTGCGGGTGCTTGCTCTTGCTATGAAGAAGGATGATGATAGTGCCGTGGAAGAAGAACTCATATTTGTGGGGTTGGTGGGAATGATTGACCCACCACGGCCGGAAGCCAAGGATGCAGTCCGCGTATTTAAAGATGCCAGCGTTACTACCGTCATGATTACCGGGGATCATAAAGACACTGCTCTTGCCATTGCGCGAGAGTTGGGGATTGCTCAAGAAGAAAGACAATGTATTACCGGTGACGAACTCAGCCTTTTATCTCAAGAAGAGCTTAATTCGAAGGTGATGGACCTTAGATTGTTTGCCCGGGTTTCGCCGGAGCACAAGGTGATGATTGTCAATGCGTTCAAGTCCCACGGGCATATTGTATCTATGACCGGAGATGGAGTCAATGATGCGCCCTCTTTGCAAGCGGCGGACATTGGAGTGGCCATGGGAATCACCGGAACAGATGTGGCGAAGGGTGCATCGGATATGGTATTGACAGACGACAATTTTGCTACTATTGAGAAAGCCATAGAAGAAGGACGAAACATCTATGGGAATATTCGAAAATCCGTCCTGTTTCTGCTTTCTTCCAATTTTGGGGAAATTATCACTATGTTTGTAGCCATTCTTGTGGGGTGGGCCTCGCCTTTAAAAGCCATTCACATATTGTGGGTGAATCTAATTACAGACTCGTTGCCGGGATTGGCATTGGGTGTGGATCCCGGCAACCGGGATATTATGAAAGATGTGCCTCGAGATCCTAAAGAAAGCATGTTTGCCAATGGCGGGTATTTTATTACATTTTTCTTTGGAACGGTGATTGCAGCCATAACACTCACTGCTTTCTTGATTGCGCCGGGTCATGACTTAGCAACGGCGCAAACCTACGCGTTTACTGTTCTTGCAGTATCTCAACTTTTCAATGCCATTGGCATGAGGGATTTGAATAAATCCGTTTTTCGAATGAATCATTGGAACAACCGGATGATGATTGTAGCCTTTTGGGTGGGTATCCTTTTGCAAGTGGCCGTTACCGAGATTGATATATTCAATCAACTTTTTGAAACCATCCATCTTTCCTTTCGAGAGTGGATGATGCTGGTGGCAATTTCCACGGGACCGCTTTGGGCCCATGAAGCATTGGTTTTTGTCAAGTGGTTACAAAATAGGCGTAGTGTATAAATGGGAAAGATTTCCCTATAGGAAAGGAGTGAATTATGGATCGAAGAGATGACAAACGAGGAAAAAAGATTGTTTTTGTGGCCAGTTGCCTGTTGAATACCAATAATAAGGTAAAAGGATTGGCTCGGTATCCTGGAATGTGCAAGGAGGTCTTTGACACCTTGAATCAATATGGGTTGGGGATTAATCAAATGCAGTGTCCTGAGACCTTGTATCTTGGAATTCAACGGTGGTGGCAAACGAAAAATTTGTACGACAGCACCGGCTTTCGAAAATTTTGCCGGGAATTGGCGGAGCAGGTTGTGACCTACATGGTGGAGTATGAAAGAGAAGGGTATGAGACGGTGGCTGTTCTTTGTTGTGACGGCTCGCCTACTTGCGGAGTGGATTTCACTAGTTGGGATGAACAGTGGGGCGGGAGTCCGGTGGAACTAGACTATAACCAGGCCATTATTGAAGGAAGTGGTGTTTACATCGAGGAATTAAAAAAAGAAATTGAGGACCGTGGTGTGAAAATTCCTCCGTTTTACGGACTGGCTCTTGACGATGAATCGGTGGATATGGAAAAAATTCTTGGTGACTTTGATCGATTCATACAAGGTGTTTTAGATTAAATCCGAATAATATATGGAATTTTGGGAAGCCAAGTTCGGCAATCCAAGGTTTCTTGCTGGATTTCGACGAACTTTTTGGAAGACTGTCCAAAAAGTTCGTCTTTTTTATTGTAAAGTCTGTTTTTCAATGATAGAGTTAAATGTATTATTTAAATAGACGAATAATTATGAGAAAAAACTGCAAGAATGTTCGCAAAGGAGTAGCAATGGTACATCGGGTTTACGTGGAAAAAAAACCGGGGTTTGATGGGGAGAAGCAACGAGCAACTAAAGAGATCAAAGAACTTCTGAATTTGCCTCAACTGGAAAATCTGGTATTGCTTTATCGCTATGATGTAGAAGGAATTAAGCCGGAACAGATAATGGTGGTGGCAGAAAAAATATTTTCGGATCCGGTGACGGATTTGCTTTGGCTTGAAGAGCATCCTTGGTCTCAAAAAAAGCATTCCTTGGTGGTGGAATATGTTCCGGGACAATTTGATCAAAGAGCAGATTCCGCCGAACAACTGATCCGCATTGAAGCTCCCGGTTCGTCGCCTAGAGTCCGGTTTGCCCGTGTCTTTCTTTGGGACGGAGATTTTGCGAAGGAGGAACTGGAGCGAATTCATGGTCACTTTATAAATCCTGTTGATTCTTGGGAAGGGAAGGTTGAAAAACCGGATTCGTTACAGAATCAAGTTGTGATTCCGGAAAAGATTGTTCAAATAGCTGGTTTTCTTCACCATTTTCCAGAGGACCTGGTGCGCCTTAAAGAAGAAATGGGGCTGGCGATGTCTTTAGAAGACCTGGAATGCGTGCAAAAATATTTTCTGCAAGAGGATCGGGATCCTACAGAAACAGAAATTAGAGTACTGGACACATATTGGTCAGATCATTGTCGCCATACTACCTTTCGAACGAAATTGGATTACATTCGTTTCAATGAAGATCCCTACAGCCAAATGATTAAAGAAACCTTTGAAGAATATTTATCCATGAGGAGAAGGGTCTATGGTGATGAGACCAAAGATATTTCGTTGATGGATTTGGCCACAATTGGGGCGCAGTTCTTTCGTGGGGAAGGGAAATTGGAGAGTTTGGATCTTTCGGAAGAGGTTAATGCCTGCACCATTCGGGTACCCATTGCGGTGGAGGGTGTCCTTGAGGACTGGTTGATTTTGTTCAAGAACGAAACCCACAACCATCCTACGGAAATTGAACCCTTTGGCGGGGCTGCTACTTGTTTAGGCGGCGCAATTAGGGATCCCTTATCTGGCAGAGCGTATGTTTATCAAGCCATGAGAGTGACAGGCAGCGGAGATCCAAGAACACCTTTTGAAAAGACATTGCCTGGGAAATTGCCCCAACGAGTCATCTCCAGGGAAGCGGCTAGAGGGTATAGTTCCTATGGCAACCAGATTGGGCTGGCCACGGGGCAGGTTACAGAGATATACCATGAGGGCTATGTGGCAAAGCGAATGGAAGTAGGGGCGGTAGTAGGGGCTTGCCCGGCTTCTCATGTGATTCGGGAAATACCGGCTGTGGGAGATTCCATCCTTCTGGTTGGTGGTCGAACTGGCCGAGATGGCATTGGAGGTGCTACGGGGTCTTCAAAAATCCAAGGCGTGGAATCTCTAAGAGAAAGTGGGGCCGAGGTACAAAAGGGGAATCCGTTGATTGAGAGAAACCTTCTGCGATTATTCCGTAGAAAGGAGGCTTCTACGCTAATAAAACGATGCAATGATTTTGGGGCAGGGGGAGTTTCCGTGGCTGTGGGAGAATTGGCCGATAGTCTCTGGGTGGACTTGGACCTGCTCGAAAAAAAATATGACGGTTTAAATGGAACTGAGCTGGCTTTGTCCGAATCCCAGGAGCGGATGGCAGTTGTAGTGGCTCCGGAAAACGAGGAAACTTTTATTCGCCTGGCGAGAGAAGAAAACCTGGAAGCCTATTTCATTGGTAGAGTTACGGATACTGGAGCTTTTCAAATGGATTGGAAAGGAAGTCGCATTCTCTCCCTGAAAAGAACTTTTTTAAATACCAACGGAGCTCCGCAGCAAGCGGCTGTTACGGTAAAGCCTGAAGCAAACTTACGTTTTCTCGGGCAGTCCCTCTTGTCAAGTCGAGATCAGGAGGGACTGTCACTTGCCCAAAAGGTGGAAACGTATCTTATAGACATTAACCATTGCTGCCAGAAAGGATTAAGTCAACATTTCGACAGCACCATTGGTGCCAGTACGGTGTTGATGCCTTATGGAGGCACCTATCAAATGACACCCTCTGTGGGAATGGCAGCAAAATTGCCTACGGCGCCTAGAGATACGGAAGATGTATCTTTAATGTCTTTTGGATTTGACCCTTTTATTTCTACGGTCAGCCCCTACCACGGAGGAATGTTGGCAGTATTGGACTCTTTGACGAAGTTGGTATGTATGGGAGGCAATCTCAAACAGGCATGGATGTCTTTTCAGGAGTATTATCCCCGGCTAACGGACTCAGATAGCTGGGCCAAGCCATTCGCCGCTTTGTTGGGGGCCTTAAAAGCCCAGAAAGAGCTGGAAGTGGCTTCCATTGGAGGGAAGGACAGCATGTCGGGCACCTATGAAAATATATCGGTTCCCCCCACCCTTATTTCCTTTGCTCTGGGACTAACCACCATTCATAAAGTAATAACCCCGGAATGGAAAAGAGCGGGAAGTATTTTGGTGTGGCTTTCACCGGGGTATGATAATGATTTTCTTCCGGATTTCACAAAATTTAAGTTAAACATGTCCAAGCTGGGAGAATGGAACGACAAAGGGATGGTTCTGTCGGCATATCCGGTGGGCCGCGGGGGTTTGTTTGTGGCGGCAATGAAAATGGCCTTGGGGAATAGAGTTGGCGCTGAGATTTCCAACCTTCATGTTAAAGATTTGTTTTCTTCTTGGTATGGGAGCGTGTTGGTGGAGTTAAAACAAGAATGGCTTGCTAGTGAATATCGTCTTTTTCCCGGATGCTCTATTGTGGGTTCTACAAATGAAGAGGAAGCTTTATTTTTAAATATAGAAGAGGAAAAGTTAAAAATCTCATTGAAAGAGATGGAAGAAAAGTGGGTGCAACCTTTGGAGGGGGTGTTTCCTACTCAACTGAAAAAAAAGGAGGACAACGAGAATATTCCGGCCATAGATTACCCGGAAAGAAGTAACCTGAAATCCCGGAAGTCTTATGCCAAACCTCGTGTGTTAGTCCCCGTTTTTCCGGGAACCAATTGTGAGATGGACTCCTTTGTTGCTTTTGAAAAAGCAGGAGGTCTTCCCAAAATTCAAGTTTTGCAGAATTTAACAAAAGAGGAATTGCGCCGGTCATTGGAAATTTTGACAAAGAATATTGCAAACTCCCAAATCATTATGCTTCCAGGCGGGTTTTCCGGAGGAGATGAACCGGATGGAACGGGAAAGTTCATCGCTTCCATTTTTGGGGATGAACAAGTTAAGGAAGCGTTGCATTATTTTTTAAATGAGAGGAAAGGCTTGATTTTGGGAATTTGTAACGGGTTTCAAGGTTTGATAAAAATGGGGCTTCTTCCCCAGGGGACGTTGGTAAAAAGATGTGAAAATCATCCGATTCTGGCCGGGAATAGCATAGGGCGGCATCAATCGGAATTAGTAAGAACAAGAGTATCTTCTGTTCGCTCGCCTTGGATGGAGGGCATAGAGTTGGGAGAAATTTATACATTGCCCATATCTCATGGGGAAGGACGGTTTGTGGCTCCAATGGAGCAACTGCAGGAGATGGCTCGGAATGGGCAAATTGCCACACAGTATGTGGGCATAGACGGAAAACCTACCATGGAGATTTCCGGGAATCCCAATGGCTCTTGTTGGGGAATTGAAGGGGTGTTTTCTCCCGATGGACTCATTTTCGGGAAAATGGCACATTCGGAACGAGTTTCTAGGGGCGTCTATCAAAACATCACCGGGAATTTTTATCAGCCGATTTTCGAAGCAGGTATTAAGTATTATAGATAGGAGGAATCAATGAAAGTAGCGATTGTAATGGGCAGTTATTCCGATTATGAAATGGGGAAAAAAACAGAAGGGGTGCTACAAGAATTCGGGGTGGAGGTGGAAACCCGTATTTTATCCGCCCATCGAACACCAGAGGAAGTGAGATTTTTGGTGTCGGAAGAAGAAGAAAAGGGCATTGAGGTGTACATAGCCATCGCCGGAATGGCGGCACATTTGGCAGGCTCCCTGGCAGCCATGACCAACCGCCCTGTTATTGGGATTCCTATGAAATCGGATACTTTGGCTGGTTGGGATGCTCTTTTATCAACGGTGCAAATGCCTTCGGGGGTGCCGGTAGCCACTGTAGCTGTGAATGGAATGGTGAATGGCGCTTTGTTGGCGGTTCAAATATTGGGGCTGAAGTATTCGGAGCTCAATGGAAAAATGAAAGCTTATAAAGAAGAAATGCGAAAGGGAGTATTGGATAAAGATCAACAAATCAGGGAGGGATAATCATGAAAAAAGGTGAAATGCTTTACGAGGGAAAAGCGAAAAAATTGTTCCGTACGGATTGCTCCGACTATTATATGATGGAGTACAAAGACGATGCTACCGCCTTCAATGGTGAAAAAAAAGGACAGATTTACGAAAAGGGGGTAGTCAATAACCGCATGGCCAATCTTCTGTTCCGGCATTTGGAGCAGGCGGGGATTCCCACTCACTTTGTGGAAGAGTTGTCCCCGCGAGAAACGATAGTAAAAGCCGTAGAAATTTTGCCCTTGGAAGTGATTATTCGTAATGTGGCGGCTGGTTCCTTTTCCAAGAGGTATGGAGTACCGGAGGGTCAATCATTGGCTCAAACTGTCTTGGAATTTTCTCTTAAAGACGATGATTTGGGAGACCCCCTGATTAATGATGATCATATCCTGGCTTTGGAGCTAGCCTCGGAGTCCCAGTTGCAAAAGATCAGAGAGTTTGCATTTCGAATCAATGAAATTCTGAGCGGATTCTTTGATGAAATTGGATTGAAGTTGGTGGATTTCAAACTGGAATTCGGATTGTTCAAGGGAGAAATTCTTTTGGCTGACGAAATTTCACCGGACACCTGTCGCTTGTGGGACAAAATTACAGGAGAGAAAATGGATAAAGACCGGTTTCGTCGAGACTTGGGAAATGTGGAAGAGGCATATCAGGAAGTGCTAAAGCGTGTGGTGGAAAAAGGATAAGAATTAAAAGGAGAAAAAATGGAAATGAGAACCGGGGCGACTTATCGAGAGTCGGGTGTGGACACGGTAAAAGCCGCCGAAGCGGTGGAGGAGATAAAAAAATTAGCGGCTTCCACTTTTGATAAAAATGTGTTGGGAGGGATCGGAGGCTTTGGTAGCCTCTATCAATTACCAATGGAAGGAATCAAACAGCCGGTGCTGGTTTCCGGAACAGACGGGGTAGGGACCAAACTGAAAATTGCGTTTCTGATGAATCGGCACAACACGGTGGGAATCGATTGTGTAGCTATGTGTGTTAATGATGTGCTGTGCCAGGGAGCTAGGCCCTTGTTTTTCTTGGATTATATTGCTTGTGGCAAATTAGATCCCCGTAGAATACGGGATATTGTTGGGGGAATCTCGGAGGGATGTCTTCAAGGAGAAGCGGCGTTAATCGGCGGAGAAACTGCAGAAATGCCCGGTTTTTACCCGGAAGAGGAATATGATCTGGCCGGTTTTTGTGTTGGCATGGTTGACAAAGAAGCCGTTATAAATGGTGCTGCCATAAAAGAGGGGGATGTGTTAATTGGCCTTTCCTCCAGTGGGGTTCACAGCAACGGTTTTTCTTTGATTCGTAAAATTTTGGTAGAAAATATTCCCGGGGGCTTGGAGCAGAGAGTGGAGGAATTGGGGTGTACTTTGGGGGAAGAACTTCTCAAACCCACGCGTATTTATACCAAGCCCGTAAAGAGAGCGTTGGGAGTTGGTGGGATTAAAGGGATGGTTCACATCACGGGAGGTGGTTTTTACGAAAACATACCAAGAATTTTACCACTTGGGACAGGAGTGGAAATTGTTGAAGACTCCTGGAAAATTCCCCCTATATTTTCTTACATTCAAGCTTGTGGGAAGGTAGAACGGAGGGAAATGTTCTCCACCTTTAATATGGGGGTGGGCTATATTTTTGTGGTATCGCCGGAAAGCAAAGATCCAATTATAGCGGCGCTGAAGGAGGCGGGAGAAGTTCCTTTTGTGATGGGTCTTGTTGTAAAGGGGGAAGGTGTGATGTTTGTCTAGAAGAAATCGGATTGTGGTGCTGATTTCCGGGAATGGCACCAATTTGCAAGCTTTAATCGACGCTGTATGTAGCGGTGAGATTCCTGATACAGAAATTGTTTCTGTGATTTCAAATAACCCTGAGGCTCTTGGGCTGGAGAGAGCGGACAAAGCAGGAATCCCAGGTAGAGTGCCGAAAGGACAGGGGGATTCAGAGGAATACAAAGAAGAGTTGCTGCGGCTTTTGAAAGATGCAAACCCGGATTTAATTGTATTGGCAGGGTATATCAAAATCCTGGGCAAAGAGATTATCGATGCATTTTCCGGTCGAATTGTTAACATTCATCCGTCCTTATTACCAAAACACGGGGGAAAAGGCTGTTATGGGGTGCGCGTTCATCAGAAAGTGTTGGAGTGCGGAGATAAAGTGACGGGTGCTACCTTTCATTATGTTGTGGAAGGAATCGATGAGGGAGAAATCATTCTTCAGTATTCCCTTGAGGTAAAAGAAGATGACACTGCGGAGAGCCTGGCAAGGCGTGTTCTGGCTTTGGAGCATCGTTTAATGGTAGAAGGGGTTCAGAAGGTATTGGCGGAAAAAAGAGGAGGATGTAAAAAATGGGAGGACTGTTAGGGATTGCTAGTCGAGGGGATTGCGTAGAGGACCTTTATTTCGGAACGGACTACCATTCTCATTTGGGAACCAAACGGGGGGGATTGTGTGTATACGAAAAGGGAAGTTTTAAAAGGAGCATCCACAATATTGAAAATGCGCCCTTTCGAACCAAGTTTGCCGGGGAGTTGGAAGAACTACAAGGAACCATGGGGATTGGATGCATCAGTGATGGGGACCCCCAGCCTTTAACAGTATTTTCCAAACTTGGTGAATATGCCATCGGAACGGTGGGGAGAATTAACAACAAAGAGGCATTAATCAAGGAACTGTTCTCCAAGGGGTCCATGCAATTCATGGCCATGAATGATGGGGAGATCAACAACACAGAATTGGTAGCCATGTTGGTTTCTTGTGGAGACAGCATATTGGAAGGCATTCGACAAGTCCAAGAGAAAGTTGAAGGCTCTCTTACCATGCTTTTATTAACCCAGGAGGGGTTATATGCCGCTCGGGATAAATTGGGAAGAACGCCGATGATTATTGGAAAGAAGGAAGATGCCATGTGTGCCGCGTCTGAATCTTTTGCGTTTATTAATATCGGATATAGCAAGGTGAAGGAATTGGGCCCGGGAGAAATTGTGCTATTGAACAAAGATTCGGTTCAGACATTATGTCCACCCCGGGAGCCCATGAGGATATGTACTTTTCTTTGGTCCTATTTCGGATATACCACATCCACCTATGAAGGAGTCAATGTAGAGGCCATGCGTTGTCGAAACGGGGGAATCCTGGCAAAGCGGGATGAAGAAAACCCGGCGTTGGCCGATGTGGATTATGTTGCGGGAGTTCCCGACAGTGGAGTAGCCCATGCCTTGGGGTATGCCAACCATTCTCGCATTCCCTATTCTCGTCCTCTCATCAAATATACCCCTACCTGGCCCAGAAGCTTCATGCTGCAAAAGCAAAAAAGCCGGGAATTAATTGCCCGCATGAAGCTGATTCCTGTTTTTGAAATGATTGCCGACAAGCAGTTTGTTTTAGTAGACGATTCCATTGTGCGTGGCACACAGCTTTCAGAGACGGTAAGTTACCTTTATAATAATGGAGCCAAGGCTATCCATGTAAGATCAGCCTGTCCCCCTATTTTGTATGGTTGCAAGTATTTGAATTTTTCGCGTAGCGTGAATGACATGGAATTAATTACACGAAGAACTATTTGCGAATTGGAAAAGATTCGACCGGAACAAGTTACTCCGGCGATTTTGGAAGAATACATTAATCCACATACGGAGAAGTATAAAAAAATGGTGGAGGCTATAGGTGAAAAACTAGGGTTTACCAGTTTAAAATTCCAACATTTAGAAGATGTGATTCAGGCTGTTGGAATTGATTCCTGCAAGCTTTGCACATATTGTTGGGATGGAAGAGAGTAATAATAGAATAGAATCGTTATCAAATAGAGGAAAAGGAGATTTCCATGAAAGCACTCATCAGCGTTTCGAACAAGGAGAATTTATTGCCCTTTGCCAAGGGCCTGATGGAGTTGGGGTGGGAGATTGTTTCCACAGGCGGGACCTACCAGCGCCTTCAGGAGAATGGAATAGAGGTTACGGGGATTTCGGAGCTTACCGGATTTCCAGAGTGCCTTGAGGGGCGGGTAAAAACTTTGCATCCCAAAGTTCATGGAGGGATTTTAGCAAAAAGAGAGAATGAGAGTCACCAACAACAGGCAAGGAACCTGGGTATTGAAATGATTGATATGGTGGTGGTTAATCTGTATCCTTTTCGAGAAACGGTTTTAAAGCCTGGAGTTACCTTGGAAGAAGTCATAGAAAACATCGACATCGGAGGACCAACCATGCTTCGTTCCGCCGGAAAAAATTATCAAGATGTGTTGGTTTTGTGTGATCCGGAGGATTACAAGTGGGTTCTGGAAAAACTTCAAAAGGGAGAAAAGCTGGAGATGGAGGAGCGGTACCGTTTGGCATGGAAAGTATTCCAGCATACAGCTGCCTATGACGCTCTAATCTCCGAATATTTACGCAGAAAAGCAGGATTGCCGCTGTCATCCCATCCAACCTTTACCTATGATTTGAAGCAGCAGCTACGATATGGAGAGAATCCTCATCAAAAGGCCTGGTACTATCGAGAACCGCTGGCCTCTTCTGGGGATTTAACGGAAGCGGTTCAATTGCATGGGAAAGAGCTGTCTTTTAACAACATAAATGATACCGAAGGAGCCCTGAAAACTTTGCGGGAATTTGTAGAACCAGCTGCGGTGGCAGTAAAACATGCCAACCCCTGTGGGGTGGCCACCGGCAGCACTATTATGGAAGCGTATATGTCGGCATATAATGGAGACCCGATTTCCATTTTTGGTGGAATTTTGGCTTTAAATAGAGAAGTGGATGCGGAAACGGCAGCAAAGATAAATGAAATTTTTATTGAAATTGTGTTGGCCCCCGGATTTACGGAGGCTGCTCTTGGTATCTTGACTCAAAAGAAGAATATCCGCTTATTGAAGTTGGATGATTTCCAACTGGAAGAGAGTCAGGCCTTTGATATGAAAAAAGTGTCGGGAGGCCTTTTGGTGCAAGAAGAAGACGGGATTCTTTATAACAGAAATGAATGGCGAGTGGTGACGGAACGCGAACCGTCCGCTGAGGAAATACGAGGTTTAGAATTTGCAATGAAGGTAGCAAAGCATGTGAAGTCCAACGGGATTGTGGTGGCCAAAGAAAACCGGACCTTGGGAATCGGCCCGGGGCAGGTTAACCGCATTTGGGCAGTGGAACATGCGTTGAATCGGGCGGTGGAAAGCACCCGTGGAGCGGTGTTGGCTTCCGATGCTTTCTTTCCCTTTGAAGATTGCGTGGAGAAAGCGGGAGAAGCCGGAATTACCGCTATTATTCAACCGGGAGGTTCTATGAACGACCAGGATTCCATTGAGAAGGCCAATAAACTGGGAATTGCTATGATTTTTACAGGGACCCGTCATTTTAAACACTAGAGTTTGGATTGGAGAGAAAAGAATGAATGTACTGGTAGTGGGAAACGGTGCTCGAGAGCATGCCATCTGTTGGAAATTATGTCAATCCAAAAAATTGAAGGAGTTGTTTTGTACACCTGGAAATGGTGGAATTGGTCAGATTGCTACCATAGGGAATGTGCAATCGGATGATATTGCAGGTTTGGTGGAGTACAGCAAGGTACACCAGATTGATTTTGTGGTAGTGGGGCCGGAAGTGCCGTTGGCAATGGGGTTGGTTGACCACTTAGAAAAGGCGGGAATTCCTGCTTTTGGGCCCAACAAAGAATGTGCACAGCTGGAAGCCAGTAAAATTTTCACCAAAAGGTTTTTGCAACGTCATCAAATACCTACGGCCGAGTTCGTTGAATGCTACAGCAAGGAAGAATGTTTGGGGCATTTGGGATTATTTTCTTATCCAATGGTCTTGAAAGCAGATGGTTTGGCAGGTGGAAAGGGCGTTCTTATTGTTGAAAATGAAAAGGCGGCTCGAAGTGGTATTGACTCTCTAATGGATGAAAAAATCTTTGGCGCCGCTGGAGATCGAGTGATAATCGAGGAATATCTTTCGGGAACAGAGGCTTCTATTCTTTGCTTTGTAGATGAAACAAGAATTTTGCCTATGGATTCCTGCCAGGATTATAAACGAATAGGGGATCAGGACCGGGGACCTAATACGGGAGGCATGGGCAGTTATTCCCCGAGCGCGCTATTTTGCCCGACTCATTGGGAGCGGCTTAGCAGGGAAATATTGGAACCTACACTGCAGGGCTTTCAAGAGGAGGGCCTTGGGTTTAAAGGACTGTTGTTTATTGGCCTGATGTGGACAAATCAGGGTTGGAAGGTGATTGAATTCAACAACCGATTTGGAGATCCGGAAACCCAATCTTTGTTGCCAAGGTTGAAGAATGATTTGTTGGAGATTCTTTTGGCTACCCGGGAAAATCGTTTGAGTCAGATTGAATTGGAATGGGATCCCCGGGTGGCTGTAACCGTTAATGTGGTGTCAAAGGGGTATCCCGGAAAGTATGAAACAGGAAAAGAAATCAGAGGCTTGGATCAGGTTGATCCGGAAATATTAATTTTTCATGGAGGAACGGTTTGGACAGACCCGGCAAAAGGAGAGACGGGTTTTCGAACGGGAGGAGGCCGCGTGGTATCGGTAACCAGTTTGGGAGAAACCATGGAGAAGGTTCGACAGAAGGTTTATGATAATGTAGGAAGAATTCAATTTGACGGAGCCTTTTACCGAAAGGATATTGGGGTTTTTCCCTTGTGATAAATAGAAATTTCATGTAGAATGTCTTTGTTATGATAGTCTATTTGGATAACAGCTCAACAACAAGACCGTATGATGAAGTCACAAAGCAGGTAGTTCATTACATGAGCTTGGATTATGGAAATCCAAGCTCCCTTCATGAAATGGGCCTAGTGGCGGAATCGGCGGTGGAAGTAGCCAGGGAACAGGTGGCCGTTGCTCTCCATAAAACCTCAAGAGGTGTGGTTTTTACCTCGGGAGGCACGGAGGCGGATAATATGGCTATTTTTGGGGTGGCGGAAAAAAATAGAAGAAAGCCGGGCAAAATCATTACAACTCAGGTGGAGCATCCCGCGGTAATGCAGTGTATAAATTATTTAGAAAAAGTGGGGTGGAAAATTCAACGGCTGGGAGTGGATAAAGAGGGTTTTTTGGATATCGAAGAGTTTGAACAGGGCCTGGATGAAGAAACGGTTCTGGTTTCTGTGATGCTGGTAAACAATGAGGTAGGAAATGTTTTCCCTGTGGATATTTTGGCGGACAGGGTGAAACAGCACAACCGGCACCATGAAAAAAGAGTGTGGGTTCATACTGATGGAATTCAGGGTTTGGGTAAAGTTCCCATGCCGGAGAAAGTAGATATGATTTCTGTTTCCGGTCACAAGATTCATGGACCAAAGGGAGTTGGTGCACTTTGGTGCTGTGAAGAGCTGGCTTTGCCACCCTTTCTTTATGGGGGAGGGCAGGAAAAAGGAAGAAGGTCAGGCACTGAAAATGTGGCAGCTGTCGCAGGTTTTGGCTGGGCCAGCGAAAAAAATAATCGGGAACTGGAAGACCGACGAAACAAAATGCTGCAATTGAAGAACCATCTTTATGAAGGATTTCAAAATCAAATACAGGATATAAAATTGAATGGTGGAATGGATCCGCAAAAATATTCTCCAGGCATATTAAATGTCAGCTTTTTAGGTACTAGGGGTGAAGTGTTGCTCCATATGTTGGAGGAAAAAGAAATTTTCGTATCCACAGGTTCTGCCTGCTCTTCTCACCATAAGGGGGATAGCCCGGTATTGAAAGCCATGGGGCTCACCCAAGCCGAATTGGATGGTGCCATCCGGTTTAGTTTTTCTGAAAGTAATACCTTGGAACAAATGGATTATGTGGTGGAACAAGTGAAAGTGGCCGTAGAAGGAATGCGGCGAATCATGAAGAAAAGAGATAATTTATAATGGAAATGAACACATTGATTATTCGCTCTGGGGAGATTGCTTTAAAGGGAATGAATAAGCCTTATTTTGAGCGAATTTTAGTGGAAAAAATCAGACAACATACGAAAATGTTTCTCACTCTTGGGCCCATAGAAATTACCCGTAATCAGGGCTTGATTTTCATGAAAGCAGACAAAACCATCCCTTTGGATGAGCTGATTTCTGAAATTTCCAAGGTTTTTGGCATCGCTTCTATAAGCCATGCTTTGGAAGTGGACCGGGATATGGATACCATTGGTCAGGTGGCGGTCTCCTATATGATGAATCTGGTTCAGGAGAAAGGAATCCAGACTTTTAAAGTGGAGGCAAAACGCTCAGACAAAACCTATCCCATTCCTTCACCGGAAATTGCACGTATTATCGGTGCAAAAATTTTAGTAGGGTGCAAGGTGTTAAAAGTAGATGTGCATCGCCCGGATTGTCTTTTGTTTGTGGATGTGAGAGGGGACTATGCCTATATCTATGAAGAAAAAATCCCTGCACAAGGGGGGCTTCCTTTGGGGACCAATGGAAGGGGCATGTTGCTTTTATCCGGAGGGATTGATTCTCCGGTGGCCGGCTTTATGATGGCCAAGAGGGGGATGGCTTTAGAAGCAGTGCATTACCATAGTTACCCATACACTTCGAAGAGAGCTCAACAGAAAGTAGAACGTTTGGCTAAGATCATGACCCAATATGTGGGAAAATTCAAGCTGCATGTTGTAAATCTATTGCCAGCCCAAGAGGAAATTGCCAGAGTATGTCCGGGAGAAGAGATGACCCTGTTGGTGCGGCGTTTCATGATGCGAATTGCCGAGGACCTGGCGATGCAAAGAGGTTGCGGGTTTTTGATTACTGGGGAGAATTTGGGACAAGTTGCCAGTCAAACGGCAGAAGGATTGGTGGTCACCGATGCCGCTGTTCAAATGCCTGTCATGAGGCCCCTCATCGCTTTTGACAAAGTGGACATTATTAAGAAGGCCCAGGAAATTGGTACTTTTGAAACTTCAATAGAACCTTTTGAGGACTGTTGTACGGTGTTCTTGCCAAAACACCCGGCGACTCGTCCAAAATTGGAGGATATTTTGATGTCTGAAAGCAAACTGGATGTACCAAAACTAACAGCAGGGATTATGGAAGGGAAGACGGTAATAGAAATCAAATCATAAGGAAGGGGAGGAACCGTGGTAGAAATTATAAAAGATTTGTGCGTGAAATGCATGTCTTGTGTTGGTGTTTGCCCGTTCAATGTGATTAAAGAATATCAAGACGGAGTGGGGTTTGATTCCAGCAAACACTGTATAGAGTGTTTGCATTGCGGAGCCATATGCCCCGAAAAGGCCATTGAATGGTTGGGGGAGCCAGCTGTTTTAGAGGAACCGATTTTTCGTTCATCGGAGGAGTTCTCCCGGGATTTTAGAAAATTTTTGCTTTCAAGAAGGTCAATTCGACTTTTTGAAAACACTCCGATACCCAGAGAGTTGTTAGAAGAGGCGCTTCAAGTCGCAGCTTACGCTCCCAGTGCTAAGAATCAACATCCATCCCGGTGGATTGTTATGGATAAAGCAACCATAATCAATGCTTGTATGAAGGATATTCTGGAATATGTTGGAGAAAAACATGTTTCCGAAGAAATCGAAAAGGTGTTTTTGGAAGGCCGGAATGTTGTATTTGGAAATGCACCGACGGTGCTTATAGGGTGTTCCAGGGAAGACGCATTAAATCCCTCTGTGGACTTAGCTCTGGAAGCGCATACGGCAGCCCTCTATCTTGAATCCAAAGGTATCGGAAGTTGCTGGGCAGGTTATTTTGCCCGGTTTGCAAATCAGATTGATTCCATTAAAAATCGCATTAAGCTAGAACCTGGAGAAAGGGTTTACCTTTCTCTGATGATGGGGTATTCTAAAGATGAAACATATCTTCACATTCCGATACGAAAGCAAAAGCAACCGATTAAGTGGTTGGAATAAATCCATTGGGTCCTTGAGAAAAAGGTGAGCATTATGGCCGATAAAAAATCAATAAAAAATGAAGATCGAACAGTTCCTACCAAGGTGATTCAAAGCGAGCTGCAAGAAGCCAAAGAATATATGGCAGAAATGCAAGAAATCATCGAGGGTTCTTTTGATGGAATTTTGGTTACCGACGGAGAGGGAACGGTATTATTGGTGAATCAAGCGTATGTGCGGCATACGGATATCCAGAAACAAGAATTGTTGGGTCGTAATCTTAGAGAGTTAATTAACCCTGTGTGGATGAAAAACTCTGTGGCCCTTTTGGCCATTGAGCAAAGGCAGCCTGTGTCCATGCATCACACAACAAGAAACAATAAAAATATTATGGTTACAGGAACTCCTATTTTTGATGTCAAGGGAGAAATCAAGCGAGTGGTGGTCAATACCCGGGATATATCCGAAATTTATGCTTTGCGGGAAGAACTGTTAAAAGCAAAAGAAATGGAGAAAATTTATTTTGAGCAAATGAATGACCGAGGTGCTCGAGAAGCGGGAGATTTATCTGCCTGGAGTAGCGATATCGTCATTTCCAATCCCAAGATGCGAGAAATCTATTCTTTGGCCAAGAAAGTATGTAATTTTAATGCACCTATCCTGATTTCTGGAGAATCAGGGGTGGGAAAAGAAATGTTGGCCAAGTTTATGCATCGGGAAAGTGCCATTCGGAAGGATAAGCCATTGGTTGCTGTGAACTGCGGAGCCATACCTGAAAACTTGTTGGAATCCGAACTATTTGGCTATACGGAGGGCTCTTTTACAGGGGCGTCAAAGGGAGGAAAGCAGGGATTGTTTCAGGCTGCTGACGGTGGGATTTTGCTTTTGGATGAAATTGGAGAGATGAGCCAAAATCTTCAAGTAAAACTCTTGCGCGTGCTGGAAACCAGAACAGTAACAAAAGTAGGGTCTACAGAAACTGTCCCCATAGATATCTTCCTGATTGCTATGACCAACAAAAATTTAATGGATTTGGTTCATGAAGGGAGCTTTCGTGAAGACTTGTATTACCGGCTGAATGTAATAAACTTTGTGTTGCCACCTCTTCGAGATCGACCGGAAGAAATACTTCCTTTATCACTGCGTTTTCTGAATCAATTTAATAAGCAGTATGGGCAAGCGAAATCTTTAACCTATGAAGTGATTCAAGAAATGATAGATTACCCATGGCCAGGCAATACCAGACAGCTAAAAAATGTGTTGGAAAATATGGTGGTTTTAAGCAATAATGAGTATTTGCAACTGAACGATTTGCCTTGGATGGCAGAGCAAAACCAAAAGGAAGCCTCTACCGAAAAACCACAAAAGACACTACACGAAATGTTGGATGGTTATGAAAAATCCATCTTGGAGAGGCTAAAAGCAAAAGGACTAAGCTCAAGAGAAATTGCTCAAGAGTTGAAGGTGGATCAGTCTACTATAGTACGTAAATTGCAAAAGTATCAGTTGAAATAAGGGGCGATGTGGAAGGGGCTTATTAAATGATGCATTGATGCAAAGGCTGTTGCTGTAAGTCAAGGGGAGTGATGCGTATACGCATCTTCCGGACAAGAGAAAAGGAAATTCCCGAAAAAAATAAAATTATTTTCAATGAAGAACCGGTCAAAAAGAGGCAAATTTGTTCTCTGGGCCGGTTTTTTTTGCTGTTTTTTATGAAAACAATCTAGAAGGGTAAAACATTTGGTGAAAACATGCTACTTTTTTACTTCTTGGCATGTGATTTGCAAATTTACTGGAGTAGAGACGGAGATGACGCGCAATGGAGGGTAGGATGGAATCGATAAAAACATCAAAACAATTACTGAATGAGTTGTTGGAGAAGCATTATGCAGAAGCTTTTTTGGCCAAGGAAAGAGGAGATTTGGTGGCTTGGTGCACATCTATTTCGCCCCAGGAACTCTTGACGGCCTCGGGAATATATGCTCTTTATCCGGAAAACCATGCTGCTGCAATAGGCGCTCGCAAGAAATCCGAAGAATTGATTCAGTATGCCGAGGGCAAGGGGTATTCTTCTGATATTTGTTCATATGCCAGAGTGAATCTGGCATATATGGAAGTTTTGGACAGTGAAGCGGGTAACATTCCAAAACCAGATTTGATTTTTTGTTGCAACAACATTTGCAATACGGTGATCAAATGGTATGAGAACATTGCAAAAGAACTGGGTATTCCCATGATTTTATTTGATATGCCCTTTAATCATGAATACGAAGTCAATGGCCAAAATGTCAAATACATAAAAAGGCAGTTGTTGGAGGCTATTGAAAATTTAGAAACCATAACCGGGAAAAAATTTGACTACGACCGCTTTGGCGAGGTGATGAAAATATCAAGGGAAACCTCGGTTTGGTGGAAAGAGGCGTCCTTGCAAGCCAGAAGAAAACCTTCGCCTTTGAATGGATTTGATCTATTCAACTATATGGCAACCATTGTGTGTGCTCGAGGGACTATTGAAGGACGGGACTTGTTTAAACTTTGGCATGATGAGCTAAAAGAAAAAGGAGAAAAGGGACTGGGCCCCTGGAAAGATCAGGAAGAGAAATACCGCGTCATGTGGGATGGAATTGCCTGTTGGCCTTATCTGGGTGATACATACAAGGTATTGAAAAAATACGGCGTCAATATGGTGACATCCACTTACCCCGACTCTTGGTATATTGTTTATGACGAAAATGACTTGGAAGGAATGGCTAGGGCATATAGTTCGAATTATGTTAATCGAAATTTGGATTTTGGGGTGGATAACATTACAAAAATTGTATTAGACTTCGAGTTGGACGGAATTATATATCATTCAAACAGAAGTTGTAAATTTATGGATTTTCGACAATTTGAAGTGCAAAGAAAGGTGGCAGAACGGACGGGAATTCCTTCTGTCATCTTCGACGGAGATCAAACAGACCCGAGAGCCTTCTCTCTGGCACAGTATGAAACAAGGGTTCAGGCCTTGGTGGAGATGATGGAAAAAAGAAAACAGGAGGACCGTGGCTAATGGATCGAGTATCAGAATTACTACAGGAATTAAAAACAATTGCCCGAAATCCGAGAAAGTCTATAGAAACGACATTGAAAAACTCAGGGAAAAAAGGGGTGGGATGCTTTCCCGTTTATGCACCGGAGGAGTTGATTTATGCGGCCGATGCCATCCCCATTGGTATGTGGGGTGGTCCAACCAAGGGCAACTTGTCTGATCGATATTTGCAGACATTTTGCTGCTCTGTGATGAAAGCCAACACAGAACAGGCCCTGCTTAAGCAGTACGATCTGTTGTCAGCGGTGATCATGACTACCTTTTGTGACACGTTAAAATGCGTGATGGAAAACTGGAAAGCGGCATCTCCTCAATTAAAGATTATTCCTATTGTGTATCCTCAGAACAGAAAGGCTTCTTCCGGGATTGAATTTTTCAAGGAAGAATTGATGAGAGTGAAAGGAGAATTGGAAGAAATACTGAAATGTAGTGTGGAAGACCATCGCATTCAGGAGAGCATCGATTTGTATGACAGATACCGAAGGGCCATGGGGCGATTTGTGAAAGAGATGAACAATTTTCCCATAACCTTTGATGCGGTCACAAGACATCTGGTGATCAAAGCTTCCTATTTCATGGATAAAAAAGACTATCTTCAAAAGGTGGAAGAACTGTTGGGGATTTTGCAAAATCGTTCTCCGGAATCATCTTCCGGAAAAAAGAAAGTTATATTGTCCGGATTGATGTCAGAGCCGGAAGAGTTGCTTCATCTTTTTGATGAAAATGGATTTCAGGTAGTGGCTGATGATTTGGCTCATGAATCGAGGCAGTTTAGAGAATCCGGACCGGAAGAAGGAGATTGGCAAACCAGGATGGCTCAACGGGTTGCCCAACAAGACGGTTGTGCGTTTTTGTATGACCAGGAAAAGACACGAGGTGCCGGCTTATTACGGATGAAAGAATATTATAAAGCGGATGCGGTTGTATTGATCCAGATGAAGTTTTGCGATCCGGAGGAGTTTGATTACCCCATTTTGAAGGAAGAATTGGCATCGGAAAGAGTCCCTCTTTTGTATTTGGAAATAGAACAACAAATGGATTCTTTGGAACAGCTTCGAACTCGAATTCAAAGTTTTTCAGAAATGTTGGCATAGGAGGCATGCAATGTATTTAGGGATTGACATAGGCTCTTCTTCCTCAAAGGCGGTTGTGATTGATTGCGATGGCCGAATCAAGGGCTCCTCTGTGGTAAATGTTGGAACCGGAAGTAAAGGACCTAAAAAAGTTTTGGAAAATGTATTAAACTTATCCAATGTCAGGCTGGAAGAAATTGAAAAAACCGTGGTGACCGGATATGGCCGCATGACTTATCAAGGAGCTGACAAGCAAATTACGGAAATCAGTTGTCATGCGAAGGGTGTCATTTACTTGGTAGCCAATGCGTGTACCATCATTGATGTGGGGGGGCAGGACGCAAAAGTAATCCGCCTGAATCAATGGGGAGGTGTTGAAAACTTTGTGATGAATGATAAGTGTGCGGCAGGAACAGGCCGATTCTTAGAGGTAATGGCCCGGGTGCTGGACTGCTCAGTAGATGATCTCAGTCTTTTGGCTAAAAAAGGAAGTTATGGTGTTCAAATAAGCAGTACGTGCACTGTATTTGCTGAATCAGAAATGATTTCTCAGCTAGCATCTGGAAAGTCTATCGAAGACATTGCACTGGGAGCTCATCGGTCCATTGCTCAAAGAATCGTTGGGCTGGCCAATCGAATCGGGATATCGAAGGAAGTGGTGATGACAGGGGGAGTGGCATTAAACCAGAGTGTAGTTGATGCCATTGAAATAGAAATCGGACTGCCAGTGGTTCGATTAGAAAACCCCCAAGTGGTAGGTGCTCTAGGTGCCGCCCTGTTTGCTCGTGAACTGGCCTAATCGTTTGTAGTTAAAAGAATGAAATTAAAGGAGAAGAGATTTATGAAAATCAATAAGGTTGTAGTGTTGGGCGCAGGCCTAATGGGAAATCAAATAGCAATACAGATTGCAAAAAGCGGATTTCAAACAGTATGTTATTCAAGAAGGGAAGAAACTGTAGAGAAAGCCAGTGCTTTTGCTTCAGGTTGGTTTGAAAAAGCCGTAGCCAAGGAAAAAATTACGGCGGAAGAAGCGAAAGTAGCCATGGAGAATCTCACTTTCACTACAGACTTGACGCAAGCCTGTACAAATGCTGATTTTGTTTTGGAAACGGTGGCGGATGTGCTGGAAACCAAGAGAAAAATTTTGGCTGAAGTGGCAAAAATTGCACCGGACCATGCCATATATGCTAGCAATAGTTCCTATATTGTGAGTTCCAGGTTTTGTGATGTGTTGAAAGATCCAGCTAAAATATGCAATATGCACTTTTTTAACCCCGCTTTGGTAATGAAAATTGTGGAAGTGGTAAAGGGCGAACACACATCCGAAGACACCTTGAACGCTGTCTATGAATTCACAAAAGCCATTGGGAAGGATCCAGTACTAGTCCATCAAGAAATATACGGCTTTGTGGTTAACCGAATTTTCAGTGCCCTTACGCGGGAAGCTTGCTATCTGTTGGATATGGGGATCGCTTCCATTGAAGACATTGATAAGGCGGTAAAGGGAGGTCTTGGTCATCCCATGGGTCCTTTGGAGCTATTGGATATGACGGGGATTGATTTGGAATACAATGTATATATGGAAAAATTCAAGATGACAAAAATGCCGGAGGATCGCCCTTCCGCCTGCTTGACAGAACGTTATGCGAGAGGGGAATATGGTCGTAAAAACGGCAAGGGGTTTTACGATTACAAAAGGTAGAGTGGAATCTTATTCGGAATAAGGGGTTTACATAAATGCATATAATAGTGGAAAAAGAGAAGGGCATTGCTACTTTGAAATTGCATCGGCCGGATGCTCTGAATGCTTTGAATCGCTCGCTAGTAGACGAATTGGACCATCACCTGGATGCTTTGAGAAACGACAAGGAAATGGGTGCGGTCATATTGACAGGAGAGAAAAATTTTGCGGCTGGAGCGGACATCAAAGCCATGGTAGATTTGGATGCGGCAAGAGCGGAAGCTTTTGCTTTTTCCAAGACTTTTCAGAAAATATACGACTTGGAAATACCCACCATTGCGGCAATTGAAGGGTATGCACTGGGCGGAGGATTAGAACTTGCCATTACCTGCGACTTTAGAATTGCTTCTTCAGAGGCCAAACTGGGATTTCCCGAAACCGGCCTTGGGATTATGCCCGGGGCCGGGGGAACCATTATTGCTCCCAGACTCATTGGTGTTTCCAAGGCTTTGGAGATGATCCTTTTCGGATCTATCATTGACGCAGAGGAAGCTTTACACATAGGGTTGGTTAACCGAATCACCGAACCGGGACAAGCATACAAAGAAGCCTTGTTGTGGGCCGATAAATTAGTGAATGGTGCGCCTTTGGCATTGAAAATGGTCAAGAAAACCATACGGGAAGGGCTTAAAGCAGGCGACTATGAAACCGGTATGGAGATTGAAAAGAAAAACTGGGCGATGCTATTTGAGACCTTGGATCAGAAGGAAGGAATGACCGCCTTTCTTGAAAAAAGGAAGCCCGTTTATAAAGGGAAATAATTTAATTAATTCGAAAGATGAAAATCAAAGGAGGAAAAAAATGAGAAATGTAGTTATTGTGTCAGCTTGTAGAACACCTATTGGGACTATTGGAGGGCAATTCAAGGATATTACATCCCTGGATTTATCCATTCCTGTTATGAAGGAACTGATTGAAAGAGCAAAAATTGATGCAGGCTTGGTGGATGATGTAATTTGGGGATGCAACTACCAGCGAACTTACAAAGAAAATAATTTGGCTAGAGTGGCTTTGGTGAAGGCGGGGCTTCCCACTTCGGTTCCAGGAATTACTATTCATCGGAATTGTACATCCTCTATGTCAAGCATTCAGATGGGGTTTTATCAAATAAGGGCAGGGGAAGCCGACTGCATCATGGCGGGGGGGGCCGATAGCATGAGTACTGCTCCTCATATGGTTTTCAATGCCCGCTATGGGCAAAAGTTCGGACACATGGAATTAAGAGATTCTATGTGGGATTCTCTTACCAACCTGGGAATAGGTCCCGGTATGGGAGTTACGGCAGAAAATGTGGCGGCTAAATACCAAGTGTCCAGAGAGGAGCAAGATGCTTATGCACTCTTAAGTCAACAAAGAGCTGCAGAGGCCCAGGATCAGGGCAAATTTAATGAAGAAATTATCCCGATTACCATAAAAACCAGAAAATCGGAAGTCACTTTTGATAAAGATGAGTATCCCAAAAGGGATGTTACATTGGAGGGTCTTTCAAAGTTGAAAGCCACATTTATTGAAGAGGGTACGGTAACTCCTGGAAATGCTTCCGGTATGAATGACGCTGCATCCGGAGTGTTGCTTATGGAAGAAGAGAAGGCCAAAGAACTGGGCGTTCCTATCTTATGCAGGGTCGTTTCCGTAGCCACTACCGGGGTAGATCCGGAGATTATGGGAATAGGGCCGGTAAGTGCAACACATAAAGCTTTGGAAAAGGCCAACCTTTCTCTGGATGAAATTCAGCTTTTTGAAATCAATGAAGCTTTTGCGGCACAATGTGTTGCGTGTCAAAAAGAATTGGGAATTGATATCGATAAATTAAATGTTAATGGTGGAGGAATCTCTCTGGGCCACCCGGTAGGTGCTACTGGAGCCCGTATCGTTATCTCGTTGATTTATGAAATGAAAAAGCGAAATAACCGTTATGGTTTGGCTACCTTATGCGCAGGTGGGGGAATGGGAACCGCGGTAGTTATCGAAATGGTATAAATGGAATCGGAGGCAAAGGCGGATGGACAGAATAAGAGTAATTAGCAAAAACCGAGACATTCAAGGAGAATATAAACGAAAACTGGTGACGGCGGATGAGGCGGTAAAGGTTGTCAAATCAGGGGATCGGGTCCATTATGGACTGTTTAACGGGCTGGTTGTGGACTTGGATCAAGCGTTGGCAAGACGTGCGGAAGAGCTTCATGATGTTAAAGTGTGTACCACCATATGGGCGTATTCCCATATACCGGCAGTGCTGGAGGCAGACCCGGAATCCAAGCATTTCAAATACCTTAGTACTCATATGAGTGGCCAGGATCGAAAAATGAACAAAGCAGGCTGTTGCTGGTATATTCCGGTGCAATTTCGTGAGAATACCAAATACTGGGCGGAAACGGTAGGGGATATTGATGTGGCCATGCTACAAGTAGGGCCCATGGACGCTTGGGGAAATTTCAACTTGGGGCCACAAGTAGCGGAATATTGGGGCATATTGGGCAAGGCTAAGAAAGTAATCGTAGAAGTAAATGAAAAACAACCGAAAGCCTTGGGGTATAAGACCAGCATTAATATTGGTCAAGTGGATCTGGTAGTGGAGGGAAGCAATGTAGACATGCCCATCATTCGTGCGAAGGAAGCCAATGATGTTGACAAGGCCATTGCAAAACAAATTGTGGAAAGAATAGACAGTGGCAGTACATTGCAATTGGGAATCGGCGGAATTCCTAATTATGTTGGTACTATGATTACAGATTCTGATATCGGGGATTTGAGCGTGCATTCAGAAATGCTGGTAGACGCTTATTATCACCTTTATTTAGAGGGGAAAATAACAGGAAATAAAAAAATGGATCGGGGGCAAATTGTCTATACATTTGCCCAAGGCTCCAAAGAGCTTTATGAGTTTCTGGACGGGAACCCCGTCTGTACTTGTGCTCCAGTGGAATATGTGAACGACATTGGAACCATAGGGAGCAATGAGAAGGTGGTATCAATAAACAGTTGCCTGCAGGTTGACCTGTTTACGCAAGTCAATTCCGAATCGGATGTGTGGCAACATATAGGAGGGAATGGGGGCCAGTTGGACTTTGTTATGGGTGCCTTCAAATCAGAGGGGGGACAAAGCTTTTTGTGTCTTCCTTCAACTCGGCGGAAAAAAGATGGAAGCCTGGAGTCCCTCATTGTACCTCGTTTGCCTGAAGGATCCATTGTCACCGTTCCTAGAGCGGGAGTACATTTTTTGGTTACGGAGTATGGAATGGCAAACTTCAAGGGCAAATCCACCTGGGAAAGGGCGGAGATGCTCATAAATATTGCTCACCCTGACTTTAGAGATGAATTGGTGAAAGAGGCCGAGCGTATGGGCATTTGGTGTAACACCAGTAAAATTTCCTATTAAAAGGGCGTTAGGCGTGATGTACAACATAACAGAACACACAGCTTTTTTTCAAAGCAAGGAGGATTGAAATGAAATTTGAAGAGTATAAAGAGTATCTTAGTCCGGCATTGGCTAAAGTTACAGATCTTGTAATGGTTTCAGGAAAAGGCGCTTATTTAACAGATATCAATGGGGACCAGTATTTAGATTTTGTACAAGGAATCGCGGTGAATGCTTTTGGTCATTGTCCCCCTAAAATTGTGGAGGCTATTAGAAAACAGGCGGAAACTCTTATTGATGCTTCTTTTAACATGGTAAATTATCCGGCCACTCTTAAATTAGCCAAAAAACTAACTTCCGTGACTCCGGAAGGGTTGGATGTGGTGTTTTTTAGCAATGGAGGGTCCGAGGCCAACGATGGTGCCATTAAGCTGGCTCGCAATTACACAAAAAGACCGGGGATAATTGCGATGAGAGGGTCCTTCCATGGAAGATCCTTGGGAGCCACATCAATAACCGGTTCCAATTCAAAGTATCGAAAAAATCAGGAGCCGTTGCTTCCTTCTGTTTATTTTACTCCATATCCGAATTGTTTTCGATGCCCTTACAATACCACATGCGAAACATGTAGTCTTGAATGCCTTCGTGAACTGCAGTGGACCTTTGATTATTTAATTCATCCTGAAAATGTAGCGGCAGTAATCATTGAACCGGTTATGGGAGAAGGTGGATATGTTGTCCCGCCGCAAAAGTACCTGGATGGGTTAAACAAAATCTTGAAACAGCATGGGATTTTGTTAATCTTTGATGAAATTCAATCCGGGTTTGGACGTACCGGAAAGATGTTCGCATGCCAACACTTTGGTATTGTTCCGGATATCATGACATTAGGAAAAGCCATCGCAGGAGGTCTTCCCATGTCTGCCATTGTCAGTACCAAGGAAATTATGGATTCCTGGCAGCCTGGTATGCACGGAACGACTTTTGGAGGCCACCCGGTTTGCGCCGCCGCGGCCTTGGCGGTACTTGAGTTGATGGAAGAAGAAAACATATTAGAAAATGTTGTGACCCAAGGAGAGTATCTAAAAGCCAGATTGATGGCAATCAAAGAGAAGAATCCGATTATTGGAGATGTTCGAGGATTGGGATTAATGGTAGCGGTTGAATTCGTAAATCCCCAGGACAATAGCCCAAGTGCCGAATATTTGAACAAAGTGAAAGAATACTGTCTAGAGAAAAAAATGCTGACTCTTAGCTGTGGCGTTTATGGAAACGGATTTCGATTTGCCACGCCATTAAACATTTCAAGAGAAGATTTGGATAAGGGATTGGCCATCTTCGAAGAGGCGGTAACAATGGCGTCTAGATAAAGTTTAACGAAGAAAAACAAGAAAGAAAGGGCCCAAAAACTATGAAAAAAAGCCTCGAGGCATCTAATCTCGAGGTTTTTTTGGGGCCGTGGATTCTGTATACAAGATACTCGTATAATTGCTAAAAAAATATCAAAAATAGCTTGCAATTCCACAAGATATGGTGTTTACTATATATGGATTGTTATATTGTTAACAAATTAAAAATTTAGAATAGATTGAATACAAGGAGGCCATCATGAATTTTCAGCTCACGAAGGAGCAGGAGTTTGTTCGAAAAATGGTGCGGGAATTCGCAATCAACGAAGTAGAGCCAATTGCTGCTGAAATTGACAAAGAACACAGATTTCCCGTTGAGACAGTGGAAAAAATGGGGAGATACGGTATGCTAGGGATTCCTTTTCCAACGGAATACGGTGGAGCCGGGGGTGACAATGTAGCTTATGCGATTACTGTGGAAGAATTATCCCGTGTTTGCGGTTCCACTGGAGTAATTTGTTCTGCCCATACTTCGCTATGTTGTTGGCCAATATTTGCGTGGGGTACGGATGAACAGAAAGAAAAATATCTTCCAGATTTGGTGTCTGGCAAAAAACTGGGAGCTTTTGGCTTAACGGAGCCCAATGCGGGTACCGATGCGGCTGGGCAACAGACGAGGGCAGAGGATTTGGGGGATTCTTGGTGCTTGAATGGAGCAAAGGTTTTCATTACCAATGGTGGTTATGCGGATGTTTTTGTGGTAATGGCCATGACGGACAAATCGAAAGGAACCAGAGGAGGAATTTCTGCTTTCATCCTAGAAAAAGGGGATGATGGTTTTTGCATAGGGAAAACAGAAGATAAAATGGGGATATGTGCTTCGTCCACAACGGAATTGATTTTTCAAAACTGTAGAATACCAAAGGATCGACTTCTTGGGAAAGTGGGGGAAGGTTTTAAAGTGGCCATGTCCACACTGGATGGGGGAAGAATTGGAATCGCTTCTCAAGCATTGGGGATTGCCCAAGGAGCGCTTGATGTAACGGTAGACTATATGAAAGCCAGAAAACAGTTTGGAAAAAAATTATCCCAAATGCAGGCTTTGCAATTTGATATCGCTGATATGGAGACAAGAATTGAAGCAGCCAGATTGTTAATTTATCAAGCAGCTAATATGAAGGATAATCATTTGAAATATGGTCCGAAGTCGGCGATGGCCAAGCTCTTCGCCGCAGAGACAGCGATGTATGTTACTACAAAGTGTGTTCAGTTACATGGCGGGTACGGGTATACCAAGGATTATCCTGTCGAACGTATGATGAGAGATGCCAAGATCACGGAAATATATGAAGGCACCTCTGAAGTGCAAAAAATCGTTATCGCTGCCGATGTTTTTGCCAAATAGAAAGGAGGCCTAACATGGGATTACATATTATTGTGTGTGCTAAGCAAGTTCCGGACACCAATGAAATCAAAATCAACCCCACTACCGGTACGTTAATCCGGGAAGGGGTTCCAAGTATACTAAATCATGACGATGCCAATGCGTTGGAAGAAGCTTTGCAAATTAAGGATCGGTATCCAGACACCCATATAACCGTAGTGACGATGGGGCCGGCTCAAGCAAAAGACATGCTGATTGAATGTTTGGCAAAGGGAGCTGATGAAGCGGTGTTGGCTTCCGATCGTGCCTTAGGCGGATCTGATACATGGGCTACTTCCAATGCCATTGCTGCTGCTATTCAGAAATTGGGAAAATTTGATTTGATTTTTGCCGGTCGGCAGGCCATTGACGGAGACACCGCACAAGTTGGTCCTCAAGTGGCTGAAAAATTGGGGATTCCTCAAGTGACTTATGTTCAAGAGTTTCAGATGGATGAGGATTTAAAAACCATTACGGTGAAGAGAGCTCTGGAAGATGGGTATGAGGTCATTCGTATTAAGACACCTTGTATGTTGACTACTATTAAGGAATTAAACAAACCTCGATATATGCATATCGCCGGGATTTATCAGGCTTGCGCCCAAGAGATTCCTACATGGGGAGCGGCTGATTTGAATGTAGACCCGGATAAAGAGGTAGGATTAGATGCCTCTCCCACCAATGTGTTCCGTTCTTTTACTCCGGTTCCAAAAGGAAAAGGCCAGATGATTGAAGGGGATAGCGATGGAGAGATTGCGCAGAAACTAATCATTAGTTTAAAGTCCAAGCATATCATTTAAGGGGGGAGATAGTATGGCAATTCAAGTAATAAAAGAAAAGTGTAGAGGTTGTAAGCTCTGCATAAAAGCTTGCCCCTTTGATGCGATTATTATGGAGGACAAGCTGGCTTTCATCACGGAAAAATGCACGGCTTGTGGGCAATGTCTTGCAGCGTGCCCTTTTGAAGCGATCATTAATACAACGGAAGAAAGAGAAGTGGATTTGTCTGATTACAAAAACATTTGGGTTTTTGCGGAACAAAGAAATGGCAAATTGATGAATGTGGCTTTGGAATTGATAGGAGAAGGTTATCGGCTAGCCCGTGAAATAGGTGAGGATACAAAGGTATGTGCACTGTTGGTGGGCCAAGATATTGAACACTTGGTTAAAGAGTGTTATGCCTACGGCGCAGACCAAGTTTATTTGATTCAGGATGAGCTGTTGAGGAATTATACAACAGACGGATACACCAAAGTCATTACGGATGCCCTCAAAACATATAAGCCGGAAATCGTCATCTATGGGGCCACCCATGTAGGGAGAGATTTGGCTCCTCGTGTGGCGGCTCGATTGAATACCGGACTTACAGCGGATTGTACCAGACTGGATGTGGATATTAACAGCTATATCAAATATGCCCGTGAAAACACCACATTGGATGTATCGACGTTGGATCCCAATGACTCCAATAAGGGGTTGAAACAAACCCGTCCTGCATTTGGTGGAAATTTGATGGCTACGATTATCTGTCCCAGAACAAGACCTCAAATGTCCACGGTAAGGCCGGGAGTAATGCAAAAGAGAGAGCGGGATTCCAATGCCAAAGGAGAATTAATTGAAGTAGCGGCGAACATCAAAGAAGAGGATATTCGCACTGAAATTGTGGAAATTGTGAAGTCTGCTAAAGAGTTGGTAAGTCTGACAGATGCCAACATCATCTGTTCCGGTGGGCGTGGTTTGGGAGAAGCTTGTGGATTTGATTTAATCAAACAGTTTGCTGATAAAGTGGGAGGTGTAGTGGGCGCTTCCAGGGCCGCAGTGGATTCCGGATGGATTGACCATGCCAACCAGGTAGGACAAACAGGAACTACGGTTAAACCCACCATCTATTTTGCCTGTGGCATCTCCGGGGCCATTCAACATTTAGCTGGTATGCAGTCTTCGGATATCATTGTTGCTATCAACAAGGATCCAGATGCTCCAATATTCGAAGTGGCGGACTACGGAATTGTAGGAGATTTGTATCAGATTGTTCCAAAAATTATAGAGGCCTGGGAACAGGCGGAAGAGCTTTTTGATAAGTCCGTAAAGGAGACCAGGGCAGATTAACAACCATATAACCATTACATAGACAATTTAATAAAAACTTCATAGAAAATTGAATAACAACTGAATAAAAATTGAATAACAACTTCATAAGACAACTGAATAGACAATCGAGAAGGACTAATCATGAATAAAGACCCGCAAAAAACGGGTCTTTATTCTTTGTTTGTTTGTTTTTTCACATAAAGTGAGGTATAATTTTATTTAGTGTAATGTAGTATCTTTATAATTGTAACATGTAGAAGGAGGTGTCTTACTTGAAAAAAGGATTGTCAATCGTTTTCGCGTTGTTACTGTGTGTATCTTTATTTGCTTGTGGGCCAAAGGAGCAGGAAGGGTATGTGGTTCCGGCGGAATTGGAGGCCATGTATACTAACCTGATGGATGCATTGGACCCCGGTTTTGCCTATGATGTGGCATTTGAGCTTTCCGAAAATCCTGAGTACTGGTCTTCTGATTTAGGTGGACGAAATGCAGGATCTCCTGCAGAGCATAAAGCCGCAGATTATTTGGTGGGATTAATGGGTGATATTGGACTGGTGGAGGTGGAAAAGGTAGGAGCAGAATGTGATCTTTGGTCCAACAACGGCTCTACCCTAAAAGTAGATGGTGCATTTTATGATGTTTATGCCTATGCATGTGCTCCCACTTCACCGGAAGGCATTACTTCAGAAATTTTATTTGTGGGTGATGGAACCATGTGGGATTATGAAGAAGTGGATGTGACCGGAAAAATTGTCTTGGTTGACATTGATCAAAGAGCCAACTGGTGGATTACTTATCCTATGTTGGAAGCGGAATTTCAAGGAGCAGCAGCTATTATGAGTGCCCAGGTTTCAGGGTTTGCTGAGATAGCTGATGACGCACTGAACTGTCAGGATATTTGTGCCCCAATCAGCATTCCGTGTGTTTCCATTGGCTTGGCAGACTCCCAAACATTGCAAGCAAAAATGGAGGAAGGTCCTGTAGTGGGTACTTTGGTGGTGGATAATGATATCAACATCAATGAAGGAACCACATACAATGTGGTTGGAAAAATACCCGGGAAAAGTTCAGAACACCAAATTGTCATAGGAGCTCACTATGACGTACATTTCCACGGATTTCAGGACAATAGTTGTGCGGTTGGTCTGGCCATGGCTATGGCCAAGGGAATGGTGGATTCAGGATATGTACCGGAAAACGACATCATCTTCTGTATGCACGGATCGGAAGAGTGGGGGTCCTTTGGCACACAGTATGATTGGACCATCGGTGCATGGGAAATGATTAATCGTGAGCATCCGGAGTGGGTTGGAAAAACATTGGCTTTCGTTAACTTTGAACTTCCGGCTTATGAATTTGACACTTATACCTCGTCTTATTCTCCACCGGAGTTGTACAATATGCTGGACTTTTTTGCAAATACTTACCCCTTGTCACCGGCTCCGGAGGGGTGTTTCCCGGATGGAGTTTTAACGGAGGGTTATCAAACTTATACTTACAGTGATGACTTTTCTTATTATGCGGCGGGAGTTCCCACTGTGATTAATGGGTTTTTATTGCAGCAAGATATGGAGAATGTGTTTGATTTTTACTTAAAATATTATCATTCCAATTATGATTTGCCGGATACATATAATGAAGCGGTTATGACTTTTAATTTGAAGTATTATACGGCCATGACCATGTATTTTGATCAAATGCCGGCTCTGTATTTGGATTTTACCCCACAATATGATCGTATTATGGCCTCCATCGATGAAGACCTGATGGTAGAGGCAGGAATTGATATGGATTCTTACTACGAAAATTTGGAAGCATTGAAAGCTGCTTCGGAAGCAATGGCCGAAAAGGTTAGAAACACCAATGATGGCTATTTGGCAGCCTGGGTTGATGGTGATGAAGAGACTATGGTCCAGCTATGGGCAGAGGGAAAAGCTTTAACAAACCAAAACTTGGAAGCCTTCCAATTTGCTCAGGAGGCTTTCCTAGGGCTTATGTATGAAAGACCCATTGTGAGGCACGAGTCGCCCCAAGAAAATATTCAGCTTTGCAGACTGACGATAGAGGCTTTGGAGGAAGGAGATGTGGTTACTGCTGCGGATGAGTATGCATGGGCTATCAATAATGTGTTAGAGTGGTATGCTATGTATTTTTCGCCGGAAGTAATAAAAATCCAAGATCATATGTTCTGGAGCCCTGATAATATGGATAATCTCTACTGGGGTACGGGAAGACAGTTTGAACGTGCCGATGTAGAGCAAGCCACCCGCAGTGTATTCCTTCGTTATGAAGAAATGGGGGGAGATTTCACCGAAGAAATTGAAATTTATCAACAGGCGGTGGAGCAGCAAATGAGTTTGTTAAAGCAGTTGGGAGATCAAGAAATGATTGATCTAACAAGGTTGGTTGACTTATTGGCTTTGTAATAAGACCAAAGAAAAAGCAGGCAATCCATTGGGTGCCTGCTTTTTCTTGTCCTTTATACAACGGGTTATATTTTTGGGAGTTGGGAGGCAAGTTGGTTCCATTCTGTCTTTGCTCGTTTCCATGGGAAGCCCATCACATTATCTCGATCTCCCACTACTTCAAGAATATACTTTTGAAAAATTCCCTGGATAGCATAGCCTCCGGCTTTATCATAAGGCTCAGAAGTGTTTAGATAAGCGTCCAACTCCTGGTCACTGTACCAGTCGAAAACCACTTCTGTCTTCTCAAAAAACACGGTGCGATAAGGTTGATGGGCCATCAGGATGGCCACGCCTGTGATCACTTGATGTGAAGTTCCTCTTAAAAGAGAGAGCATACGAAATCCTTCTTGTTTGTTTTCCGGTTTCCCAAAGATTTCATCTTTTACTACCAAAGTATCCGCAGCGATAATCATTTCGCCGGATGAACACTCCTTTTCAATCGAAAGGGCTTTTTTTAAAGCTAAGTACATCCCACTTTCGTGGGGGAGAGCATCTAATGGCAAGTCTTCTGACACGAGAGGAATTTTTACAATAGGCTGAATTCCTGCTCTTTGGAACATTTCAATCCGCCTCGGAGAGCCGGAAGCCAGTACGGGTGTCCATGAAGAATTCGATTCTAAAGGAGCCAACCGGGCACCTCCTCATCTTCGCCGGGTTTGGTTTGGCCAGGAGGCGTTGTTCCCGGGCTCGTGGGTGGAGTGGTCCCGGGTTCTCCTTCGGCAGGAGGTGTTTCATCGTTTATAGCAGGAGGGGTAATGGTTTCCGGAGGAGTTTCCGGAACTTCCGGATCTTCTGTTACAATGGCCTCAAAGTCATAGCGTGTATTTCCGGAAGGATCTACTGGGTAGGCGGTGATGTCGTGATTGTGATAAGGGCAGTAGTAACGGGGCACTTCAGTAGAAGCTGCATTGGCATCCTCCACCGAATACCCTCGATCGGTTCCGGATTTGTAGGTAACACTGGGACACCAAGGAGTAGCCAGGTATCCGGTTTCTGTACAGACGGCCACTCTGCTGTAAACGCTGATGGTCTGAGTAGGAACCGTACCTTTCACAAAGTATTCACTTCGTGTGGGGCCGGAGGTTGGAAGGCCTCCCGAATAGGCATCGACGGTTGCAGAGACCACATTTCCAGGAGCCGGCCCGAAGGTTTCTCTTGGTGTATCCTGTAAACATTGTTTCATGATTTTACTCCAAAGACGGGCAGCGGCAACGGAACCCTGAGATAATTCAATGCTGGCATCATTTCCAATCCATAGGGAAGAAGCGTATGTAGGGGTGTATCCTACAAACCAGGCATCAAAATTGTCGGTGGTGGTTCCGGTTTTACCTGCTACGGGCTGACTGGGTATGGAAGCAGAGGAGCCCAACCCATTGGTTACTACAGAGCGGAGAATATCACTCATAATCCAGGCAACGCCTTCGTCGAGAACTTGTACTGTTTTCGGGAGACGATCTAAGATGGTTTCTCCTCTTTTATTGGTTACATGAGTATAACAAACCGGTTCCACATATTTTCCGTAATTGGCAATGGTTCCATAGCCCCCGGCCATTTCTAAAGGAGATATTCCATGAGTCATACCACCGAGCCCCAGTGCGGCGGGGTTTAAGTCGTTAACTTGGAGATTCTCTCTTTCCACAGTAGATACTCCCATTTTTTCCAGTATGTCCGCAGAATAGTCAAAGCCAACTTGAGAAACTACTTTTACGGCGGCCACATTAACGGATTGTTCTACGGCAGTCCGCGCACTCATCAGACCTCGATACGAGTTATACCAGTTTTTGGGCCATATTTTATCTCCTGTTTTTAGAGGAGCGTCATCAATGACGGAAGCGGCAGTCCAGTAGTCCCCGTAATAGTTGGGGATTTCGTTTCCATAGTTGTCATAAGTAACGAACACCTGCGTCGTTCCGGCAGCTTGTGCTTCGTATCCCTGTTGTAAAGCAGCAGAGTAGACGGACATGGGCTTTATGGCAGAACCAGGCTGATGAGGAGAAGTGGCCCGGTTGAATAACATCCTTCCCTTTGTGATGCGGCCTCCCACCATGGCTTTGATTTGGCCCGTTTTATACTCCGTAATCACCATCGCTGACTGGGGTTGGATGACTCTTTGATTCAAGGAATAGGAAGCAGGGCCGAAGGACATACCTCGGTTGTCAAAGGAGAAAAATTCCGGGAAGTCGGTGAAAAACTCTTGTGAAATTACCAAGTTGCCTTCGCCATCTCTTGTTTTATAAGAAGGAGGAATATTTACATAACCTCCATTTATGCTGTAGAACACGGAGTCTTCCGTCAGGTATAAAGGTTTAAATTCTAAACTATAATCCGTTTCGCCCTTTACTGTTGTATTGTAAATATTTAGTCGTTTGCCTTTTAAAATGGTGACAGAACCGTCTCCGTTGCGTTGGTATTCCTCTGGAGATAGAACGAAAAACTGGTTTTCGTCAAAATAGGTGGAATAGTCGTGAAGCAAAATTTGACCGTTGTTTCCAATGACATTTCCTTTTCCATCCTTCCTTAAATTGGCAACCTTAGGGAAGTTGGCGGAATTGGAAAACTCGGTTTCAATAATGAGTTGCATATCTGAATTCATAGTGGTGTAAACGGATAAACCATTGGTATACAACATTTGGCGGGCGTCACTGTATTCTACCTTGAACTCATCTCTAAGATCCAAAATCACCTGGTTTATAACGTAATCGGTGAAATAGGAAGACAGCTCATCTTTTTCGTCCAAGCCGGGATTTAAATGAGCGGCGATGGTTTCAGAAACAGCCAAATCATATTCTTCCCGGGAAATTTTTTCTTGCTCCAACATTAAGCGCAAACAGAGTTCTCTACGATCCTTGCTCACATCACTTACCACATAGGTGTACTGGCTTCCTTTGTACAGAATTCCTTCCGTTTCTTCCGTAATGGAATCACTGTTTAATGTTTTAATCAAAGCATGACGATCCGGCATTTGAGGAATGGCCGCCAATGCAGCACATTCAAACAATTCCAGTTCTCCTACATCTTTTCCAAAGTAGGCCCTGCTAGCGGCCTGGACTCCATAGGAATTGTACCCCAAAAAAATGGTGTTGAGATAGGCTTCGATAATCTGCTCTTTGCTTAAATTTCGCTCCAGTTGAACAGTATAGTATGCTTCTCGAATTTTTCGGTTCATTGATCGTTCAGATTTGGTTTCAGCCAAATAAACATTTCTGGCCAACTGTTGAGTAATGGTAGAGGTCCCGCTGATTTGCCCGGAAGTAAAGGAGTCACGAATGGCCCCAAAAATACGAATTACATTGAATCCATTGTGATTCCAGAAAGTTTTGTCTTCAAGAGCTACAAAGGCATTGATGAGATTCGTGGGCATATCTACATATTCCATGTTGGTTCGCTTTCCCTCTGCTTCAAAAACAGATTCAATGGGTTGTCCCTTGTCGTCATAGAGGACCGAACTTTCAGACAATAAGCCATAGATATTGTCTGGTTCAATCGAAGGAGAAGAGAACACGATGGATGAGATAAAGATCAGTGCGATAGCGCCTATTAATGCTATAAATAACGCTAAGGTTTTTAACAATCTTTTTGTATTCAACCGATAACGCTTCGTCCTGCTTTTTCCATTTTTTTTCATTTTCATTTGAGGATTTTCTCCTGCTCGATCGATAAAAAAGCGACTTTTAAATTTTGACTTGAAAGAAGAAATTGAACCACCGATGCCCCTGGGAAACAAGGTTGTTTCTTGGCTTTCCAAGGGTTCTTCTCTTGTTTGTGTGTCATTCTCCTGGAACCGTCGGGATCGAAATACCCGGGTTTCTCTGGAAAGAGGAGTGGAACCTTCTTCGGATGATGTGGGTGCGTTTTCAGCGGGCCCTCCTCGTTCGGAATTGCTTAGATTCTCGCTTATTTTATCAAACTCATCATGCACATTAACAAACTGGGCAAAGAAATCATCCATTTCTTTTTCCCGCTCATTTTTGTCCATAAGGTCCGGTCCTTTTCCTTTTCCTTTTCCTTTATCTGTCAATCTTTTTCCCTCCTCCTTTTTTGTTTTGCTGCGGGGCAGCTAGACAAAATATTATACCATAAATGGGTTTAAAGAAAAACTTTCGTTGGCAAAATCCTATCACAATAATGACGAAAAAGGGTTTCAAATGTTCCACAAAAATGGTAAAATATGGATATTTTACGAAAGGAAAGAAACGATGCCAAGAAGGCCCTTCGTTTGGATAGCCAGCGGATTTATTGTTGGGATAGCAGCGGAAGCGGTATCCCGGGGCTGGAGTGATTTGTCTTTCATGATTCTAGGGGGATTTTCCATTTTCTTCATCGTGGTCTTTCGTGAAAAAAAGTCGAAAAAGAAGTTTTCAATAAAGTGGGCGCTGGTAATACTGGTATGTATTTTGGCGGGAGCCCTTTTTTATAGTCTGGAGAACCAGCGTTCTTTCCAATTGCATGAAGTAGAGGGAGAAATTCGCACAGTGTGGGGGAGAATTCTCTTTGTAGAAGAGCGTCAAGGTGGGAGGCAGTATTTGACCCTGATATGTTATGGGGAAGAGGAGAGAGGTGCCTTCTCGCGTCCTGAAAAGGTTATATATCGAATCTATGATGGAAAGGATTCCTTGGTGGGGGCTTCAGGCAAAGTGGTGCAATGCAAGGGGGAAGTAAAAATACCGGAGTCCGCCAGAAATCCGGCATGTTTTGATTACAGAGAATATTTAAGAACCAGAGATGTGGGTACGATAATGGATGGGAAGAGAAGCTGGATTTATTTTCCGGAAAATAATGGGGGAGGGGTTTTCTCTCAAATAGTGTATGGAGGAATAAATAAAGTAGCTTGTTTAAAACAAGAATTTTTACACCGTTTGAAGGATTTGTTGACCCCTCGGCAATTTTCATTGGCCTTGGGAATGCTTTTTGGAGACAAGACGCAAATGGAAGAGCCCTTAATTGAGCTTTTTCAAAAAAACGCTACCGCCCACATTTTGGCAGTCAGTGGTCTCCATGTAGGAATCTTCTATTTATTTTTCCTGTCCATTGGAAGTTGGACAGGATGGGAATATAGCCTGGTTTGGAATGGCCTTATCCTATTCCTTTTGCTTAACTATGCCTTTTTAAGTGCTTTTTCTCCATCCGTAGTACGGGCCGTATTAATGATTGGTTTTCACATATTGTGCCGGTTTCTCCATGTACGGTTTGATTTGTTAAGTGCAACCTTGCTTACGGCCAGTCTTGTTTTATTATTTCAACCTTTTATGATCCATAATGTAGGGTTTCAGCTTTCCTATATGGCGCTTTTAAGCATGGCATTCTTTGTTCCTCTCTTTGAAAGGTGTTTTAAGTTCTTTGCAATAAAAATTTTAGGCCCTCTTTTGGCCATACAAATTGGATTGACCCCGCTTATTGTCCACCATTTCAACCATGTTTCTTTAGTGAGTATTTTGGCGAACATCCCATCGGTTCTTTTGGCAGGATTGGTATTGCCCGTACTTCTCTTTCTATTTCCATTGTCATTTTTGGGGCAAGGAGTCTTTTTTGTCACACTAGGAAAGGCGACAGGATGGGGCTTGGATGGGCTGGTATTTGTGAATCGACTTCTTTTTTGGGAAGGAAAGACCAGCTTCTGGGTTATTGGTCCACCTGTGTTTCTGGTAGCCGGAATGCTGGTGGTGATATTCTTTATTTCTTCCGAAGAAGCGAGAATTCTGAGGATTCGAGGCGGGTGTTTCAAGGGGACTGCAGCCTGTCTATGCATTTTGATATTCGCACTGACGGCACAAGGAATTTACAAAAAACCTTTGGAAAATTGTGATATGGTATTCCTAGATGTAGGTCAGGGGGATTGTCTTTTTATTGAAACCCCAAAAGGGCGGACCATAATGATCGATTCCGGGGGAAGCGATTTTTATGATGTAGGAAGAAAGGTGCTTTTGCCTTATCTTCTTAAAAATGGACATGGGTCTATAGATTTAGCTGTAGTTACCCATTTGCATCAAGATCATTATGGAGGATTCCAAACCTTGAGCCAGGAGCTCCCTGTTCATAAGCTAGTGTTGTATGAAGGTTACCGAATGGTAGAGGAAGAGATTATATCTTCCAGTGGGTTTCAACGGAATCAGTTGGTTTATGTGTCCAAGGGTACGGAAATTATTGTGGAAGAAGGTGTGCGTATTGTTGTGTTATCTCCGGAGTCCTTTCCGGTTGAAAATACAAGATTACCGGAAGACGAAAATCAAATTTCTTTGGTGCTTCGAGTGGAATGCAAGGGAGTTTCCCTTCTGATGACCGGGGACATCGATCAAAAGGGAGAAGAGGTATTGCTGATTGAATACCAGGGAGATTCTTTGCTGCATCATGATATTTTGAAGATTGCTCATCATGGTTCTCGTTTCAGCACCGGGCAACGGTTTCTTAAAGAAATTGATCCTGTTTTGGCGGTGATCCAGGTAGGGAAAAACAATTTTGGACATCCTCATCCTACAGTTATTGAAAAATGTTTGGAACAGGATATAATGGTTTTAAGAAACGATTTGAGTGGGGCTATTGGAATCGGAATCCCCAGGGATGGAAATAAGCAGCTATGGATAGAAACCATGCTTTCAAGCGAATGATGGAAGATTTGAAGAAGGGAGACTTCCCTTCGGTTTTGCTTTTTTATGGGGAAGAGCGGTTACAGGTGGACTGGGCTGTCCGCGAAATAATCCGTAAATATGTGAATTCGGACACCCAGTTGTTGGATGTCACTGTCTTTGAAGGAATGCCCGCACTGGAGGAACTGATTTCTGTTTGTGAGACCTTGACTATGTTTTCTGAAAGAAGAGTGGTGGTAGTAGAAGACAGTGGGCTTTTCAAACCGCAAAAGAGGGGGGCGGCGGAAGACGGAGATACGGAGCAAGACAGCGGGCTGAGAAAGGCATTGGGAGAGTATTTGCCTCAGCTTCCCACTACAACCATACTATTATTTAAAGAGGCGGGTGTGGATAAAAGGCTGCAATTGACAAAAAGTTTACATAGGGTGGGAAGTTCCTATGAGTTTGGAAGGTTGGAGAGATTGGACCTTCTGGTTTTCATCAATAACCGATTTAAGAAGGCGGGGAAGTTATTAAGGGAAGATGTGGCAGATACCATCATTGAATTATCCGGGTATTATCATCCTCAATCCACTTATACTTTATATCATTTGGATAATGATTTGGCCAAGATTATATCCCACTCCCAAGGAAATCAGGTCACGGCTTTGGATGTCAATGAAACATTGGCAGGAGATTTGGATACTTTTGTGTTTTCTTTGGTTGATTCTTTGGCCTCCGGGAACAAGGGGGAAGCCTATGAAATATTGTCCAACATGCTTCACTCTGGAGAAAATTTTTACATGATTTTGGGCCTGTTAATTTCTCAATACGAATTATTACTGGATATCCGTCAGCTTCTGGACCGAGGATTGTCTATGGCGGAAATGGAGAAAACATTGAAAGTACATCCGTTCCGGCTGAGAAAAGGATGGGCCGCTGCCAGTAAATATTCCACAAAACAGTTGCAATATTTGGCGAAGAGGCTTTTTGAAATTGATGGGCAGAACAAGAGCGGACTCATGGGACCTCAACTTGCCTTGGAACTTTTTATTGGAGAATCCTAATATGACAAAACAAATTAAGGCGGATCTAATGCTGCTGCTAGTCACCTTTGCATGGGGGATTTCGTATTATTTAATGGATGTAAGTTTAGTAGAGTTAGATCCTTTTACATTGAATGCCCATCGGTTTTTAATTGCTTTTTTTGTGGCAGTGGTGCTTGCTTTTCCCAAGTTGAGAGGGGTCAATAGAGAAACCTTGAAATATAGTTTCTACATAGGAACTATTTTAGTTGTGGTTTATATAGGGGCTACTTTTGGCGTGATGTATACCAGCTTGTCCAATGCTGGTTTTTTGTGTGCTCTTTCTGTGGTGTTTACACCGGTTCTGGGGTATTTCATTTTTCGGATTGTTCCCAGCAAGAAATTAAAAATTGTGGTGGTGATGTGTGTGATCGGCATTGGGCTTTTAACCTTAGACCGGGATTTGAAACCGGCGGTTGGAGATTTGCTGTGCATACTCTGTGCTGTGGCCTATGCTTTTGACCTTTTGGTCACTGAGAGAGCGGTTAAGAAACCGGAAGTGAATGCGTTTCAGCTGGGAGTATTTCAACTAGGATTTAATGGGTTATGGCAATTGGGTCTTGCGTTCCTTTTGGAAGAACCGGTGATGCCCTCTAGTGGCAGAGTTTGGGGCTCGGTCTTATTCCTGGCCGTATTTTGTACGGGACTTGCATTTATCGTTCAAGCGGTGGCGCAGCAATACACTTCTGCAAATCATGTAGGAGTCATATTCACATTGGAACCGGTTTTTGCAGGATTTGTGGCCTTCTATTTTGCCCGGGAAATTCTTTTACCCAGAGCATATTTTGGGGCGATATTATTGATTGCCGGGTGCTTCATAATGGAGCTTCCCTGGAACCCCTTTAAGCGAAAACCCCGAGATATTGCAGAGAAATTACCCAAATGATATGATAACTTTATGAGGTTATGCTTTTTAAGTCTCAACATCGGTTTACTAAAAAATATATAGAAAAAGGAGAACTGGTTATGTATGAAACAATTTACTATCAAAAAAAGGATGGAATAGGCATCGTAACGATAAACCGGCCGGAAGCTATGAATGCATTGAACCTACAGGTGCTGGAGGAAATGCTGGCGCTCTTTCAGGAAATAGCCAACGATTCGGAAGTGGGTGTGGTGATTCTAACGGGAGAGGGAAAAGCCTTTGTGGCGGGGGCGGATATTGCGGCCATGCACGGGATGAATGCTAAGGAAGGCCGGGAAATGATGCAAGCAGGTCATCGATTGATGAATTATATGGAAGAAATGGAAAAACCGATTATTGCTGCCGTAAATGGCTTTGCGTTGGGAGGCGGTTGTGAACTTGCCTTGGCCAGCGATTTTCGTATTGCATCAGAAAAAGCGAAATTTGGGCAGCCGGAGGTAAATTTGGGAATCATTCCAGGGTTTGGCGGAACACAGCGCCTTCCCAGGTTGGTAGGGAAAGCCATAGGTAAAAAGTTGATTATGACAGGCGAAACCATTGGAGCAGAAAGAGCTTTGTCCATTGGGCTTTGCGAAGAGGTGGTTGCTCATGAGGAATTGATGAGAAAAGCAGAGTTGCTTGCTCAAAAGATTTTAGAAAAAGCACCCCTGGCCATCGGTGCGGCTAAAACAGCCATCAATCGGGGCTTTGATTTGGATATGATTTCTGCTTCGGCTTTGGAAATCGAAGCGTTTACCGGTCCTTTTAGCAGTGAAGACAAGAAAGAGGGCATGGGCGCATTTTTAGAAAAACGAAAAGCCGCGTTCAAAGGGATATAAGTCGTATTCGAAAGGGGAATATGTATACAAACTTGCTGCCAAATGTAGAAAAATGTACTATTTTGCCGTAGCAAGTGTTCGGTAAGGGCCGAAATCCTCTTATCTTGTATACACGATAGGAAAAACAAAAAAAAAAAACACATTTGTTTGCTAAAAAAGTCGATTGTATAGTATAATCCTTCCGAGTGAATGACAAAGGGCTTTTCAAACTGATAAGACCTTTTGTCGATGAATAAAGGAGGAGATCGCATATGAAAAAAACATTAGCAATCATGTTGGTTTTGGTACTGGTACTGTCTTCATTTGCCGCTTGCGGCGGTGGTGGCGGCGGCGGTGGAGAAGCAGCCGCATACGATGCTGAAAATCCCATGGTTTTCCGTCTGGCCTCTGATGCCCCTGTGGATCACATGTCCACAAGACTGAACGAGCAATTGGTAGAGCTGGTTGCTGAAAGAACCGAAGGAAGAGTACAAATCGCTTACTATCCTGCCAGTCAGTTGGGAAGCTATGAAACCGTTTATGAAGAAGTTATCTTAGGGGCTATCGATTCAGCCCAGATTACTGTTCCTGACGCTTCCGACGCCAGATTGGGCGCTGCCTATCTGCCTTATTATGCAACTGGCTTCGAAGACGGCAAAGTATTGTATGGTCCGGATTCTTATATGGTCTCGGTTATGCAAGAGATTTGTGCAGGCCAAAATGTTAATTTTGTAGGATTTGTTTGTGAAGGTTTCATCGGAATGGGCGTAAAGAAAGACCCCACTGATGTTATGGTTCCGGGAGCCAATAAGAATTTGGCTCTAAGAAGCCCTGCCATGGCCACATTCCGAATCGTGCAGGAAGATTTGGGATATAATCCCACCACCATTACTTATGCAGAAGTTCCTACGGCTCTTCAGACAGGAGTAGTAGATGGTTGGATTGGTGGTACCGCCAACATGAATTATGCTTGGGTAGGAGAAATTATCAATAAGATGTACTACAATTGGCTCCATTTTGAGGCCACAGCTTATGTTGTCAGCGAAGCGAGTCTTGCTAAATTAACAGATGAAGATCGAGAAATCGTATTGGATTGTTATCGGGAAATGAGTGCTGAAAGCTTCGTTATGGCGGAAGAGAATGAAGCCGACTACAGACAGAGATTGCAAGACGACTACAATGTAGAAGTAATCATGTTCACTGATGAGCAAGTTGCAGAGCATGCGGCATTTATTCGAGAAACTTCCTGGCCGAAATTGGAAGAATTGTTGACCAAAGAATTGATGGATGGATTCCGAGCAGAAGTAGGGATGTAAAGTTTGTTGTAATAATCAATTCCGAATCGTTATTGTTTGTAATAGGAAATCTGGGGGGAGAGGAATCACCTTTCCTCCCAATTTTAGAGAGAAGGAGGAGGTACGTTGACAAGAATTGAACGCACGAGGTTTTGGTTTTTTGTACCAAAAGTATTGCAGTGGGTTATTGTTGTCACTGCTTCAGCAGTAACTTTGATTGTGTTCGTGCAAACAGCCTTAAGGTTGTTTAAGTGGGTTAGCTTCAATGGATATGAAGAGCTGCTGATTATGGTGGCTTTTTGGCTGTATATGGTAGGCTGTGCCCATGGAAGCTATGAGAAAAGTCAAATACGAGCAGACATCATAGAAGTTATGCTGAAGGAAAACTTATTCAAGGACTTCATCAGAATCCTTCGTGAGGTGGTCACGGTGGTTCTTTCCCTTTGGTTTACTTGGTGGGCTTTCAATTTGATTTTGTATGCAGTGAATATTGGGACGGTGACCTCGGTGTATCGTATTCCCATGGTTATCGGATATAGCTCTATTTTCTTTGGGGTCGGATTTATGACTTTTTATAATATTGTATATATGATTGGTGAATTCAAAAAAATGTATTTTCGACGTGTGAAAAAAATCGATCTGGAACAGTGGATGTTGGAGCACGGCGTGGAAGGAGGGGGCGTTAAATGAGCACAGTATTAATTGCTGCGGCAGTGCTGATTCTTGTATTGATTATCGGTGCGCCCATTCCCTTGGCTTTCTTCGCATCTTCATTGACCATCGTTTTGCTAGGAGGATATGATTTTCATTTTTTATTCCCCTACGGATATAATAAAGCAAGTTCTATCATTCTCTGTGCCATCCCTCTGTTTGTTCTGGCAGGATCCTTTATGGAAAAGGGTGGTATTGGAGAAAGTTTGGTAGACTTTGTAGGCTCCTTTGTGGGCCGCATTAAGGGTGGATTAGGGATTGTAATGGTGGTGTCCTGTGCCTTGTTTGGCGCCATCTCCGGTTCCGGTTTTGCCACTTTATCCTGTATTGGATCCATCATGCTTCCCAGGATGTATGCGGCCGGGTATCCCAGAGGCCATTGCTCGGCTTTGATATCCAGTGCTTCGGTTCTGGCTTTATTAATACCACCCAGTTTGAACATGATTTTGTACGCTTGGGTAGGGGGAACATCAATACTGGCCAGTTTTGCGGCCACAGTAGTCCCCGGGGTTATACTGGTTACGCTTTTCAGTGTAATTAATGTTTACCTTTTGCGAGATTGTGAAACCATCGCTGTTATGCCTAAAATTCCAAGGCGTGAACGACCTCCGGAGCAACGAATTCTTCGTAGCACTTTCCGGGCGATTCCTGCAATCCTGGCACCGCTGATTATTTTGGGCGGAATCTATGGCGGAATCATGACTCCCACGGAAGCAGCGGCGGTCTCGGTTATCTATTCCATTCCGGTAGGACTTTTCATCTATAAAGGGCTGAATCGAAAGACCATGAAATCCAGTTTGGTGGATGCAGGTACTACAACGGGAGTTATTCTTATCATGTTGTTTTCGGTAATGGTTATGTCAAGGCTCTATACCATGGAGAATGTGCCATCTAAAATTTTAAATGCGCTGACATCCGTTTCGGAGAATCAGTTTGTTTTGCTAATGATGATCAATGTGTTCTTAGTTATCATTGGCATGTTGATGGATGATACTAGTGCGATTTTACTTTGCACGCCTATCTTGCTTCCGGTTGTGACTCAACTGGGCATTAGCCCAACCCATTTTGCAGCAATTATTGGTGTGAACTTGGGCTTGGGATGTGTAACTCCTCCCACGGCCCCGTTCTTGTACCTGGGTTCTCGTATTGGAGGAGCTCCGGTAAATGAAATGTTGAGAACCACCACTTATCTAATCTTTTTCGGTTGGATTCCAACTCTTTTAGTAACTACATATGTACCGGGATTGTCTTTGTGGTTGCCAAGGCTGTTGGGTTTGGCTGTTTAATGAGCCAAATAAAATAGGGAAAAAACAGGAGAAAAGGCGGGGATGGTCACCGCCTTTTCTTTTTGGTATAATAAATTTGTAACTATGGCGGCTAAATAGAGAAAGGATTGCATATGGAGTGGTTAATAATATTTGTAATGCTTGTGGGAATTATGGCGTATACCAAGAGAGGCAAAGAAAAGAAGCCCAAGAGCAACTCCCCAAGTGGATATAAGATGAGGGTGAAAAAGCTTCTGCGTGAGTCATCGGAAGAAAAGGGGGACCCTCAACATGGTGAAGCGGTTTTTCAGACTCTATATAAAATGGCTGATGAACCGGGTATACAGGAGTTCTTCCGAAAAACTTATGGGGGAATGTGTCCCTTTTCCCCGGATGAGAAGGTACTGGAGTCTTTTTTTCTCCTGGTTTTTGGAGATATGAGAACCCATCACATTTATCGTATGGATAGCGAAACCGGAAAATTTATTCCGGATTATGAAGATTTTTATAAAGGGGATAAAAATTACAATATGATTATTACTGATCGATGTTTATATTTTGGCGATGATTTGGAACAGAAAAAGGGAAGAAAGGCCATACAAATTCCTCTGCACAAGGTGGAACAAGTGGAGCGAACTCAAGACTATGTGGAAATTACTGTAAAAACCCGCTTGTCTGGCACCAGGGTTCATAATGTATGGTGCTCCTCCGGAAATGAGGTGCTCTATCGCCTGCTATCTTACTTGCTGGATTATTGGGAAAACATTGATGGACAGGAACCGGTTTGGGCTAGTAAAAATGGTCGGAATATTTTGAAATAACAGAGAATGAGAGGGGCTGTTTTCTTTGGAGAATGGCTCTTTTCTTTTGCATTATAGTATCAATAAATCGCAGCTTTGTCCTTGTATTTCCATCAGGGAAAAGGTATAATTTCTTTGGTAACTGGAATAGAAAGAGGGGTTGATATGACATTAGATGAAATATCTCGTGTGGTAGAAGAAAAGGTGAGCCCTAAATTGGCAGAGCATTTTGGTGGTGCTTTGGTTACGGGTTGGGAAGATGGAGTTGTGTATGTGAAGATGACGGGAGCTTGCGGAAAGTGCCCTTCTGCACAGGATACCATTGAGAATGTGGTGAAAGAAATCTTAATTTTTGAGATTCCCGAGGTGAAAGATGTGGTATTAGACACCTCTATTTCTCAGGATTTGATTGATATGGCTAAAAAGATGTTAAATAAAGAAATTTAGAGAAAGAAAACATTCATGCTCTATTGAAAGAGGAACCATTAGGTTTACAACCGTTAACTATATATCATAATTCAAAAAGGAGTGAAGCTGAAATGTTAATGACAGGAGAGCAGTACATTGAAAGCTTGAGAAAGCTTAACACCAGAGTGTATTTGTTTGGTGAAAAAATTGAAAATTGGGTGGATCATCCTATGATTCGCCCTTCGATTAACAGCGTGGCAGTGACATATGAGTTGGCTCATGATCCGCAATATGTGGACCTCATGACTGCTGAATCTCATTTGACGGGAGAAACTGTAAATCGATTTGATCATTTGCATCAAAGCACAGATGATTTGCGTAAGAAAATAAAAATGCAAAGACTGTGTGGCCAAAAAACGGCCAGTTGTTTCCAACGCTGTGTGGGGATGGACGCTTTTAATGCGGAGTATTCAACTACATACGAAACAGATGAGAAATACGGGACAGACTACCACAAGAGATTCGTTGAATTTATGAAAAAGGTTCAAAAAGAAGATTGGACGGTAGACGGAGCCATGACAGATCCTAAAGGAGATCGAGGACTAGCACCTCATCAACAAAGGGATCCGGATTTATTTTTAAGAGTAGTAGAACAGCGGCCGGATGGGATTGTGGTGAGAGGGGCCAAAGCTCATCAAACGGGGTCTATCAATTCTCATTGGCATCTAATTATGCCTACGCAATCCATGAGACCGGAAGATAAAGATTATGCTATATCTTTTGCTTGCCCTTCTGATGTAGAAGGATTGTTTATGATATATGGACGTCAGTCCTGTGACACCAGAAAATTGGAAGAGAATGCAGATGTGGATTTGGGCAATAAAAGATTTGGCGGTCAGGAAGCACTCGTGGTATTTGATAATGTGTTTATTCCCAATGAATATGTTTTCCTAAATGGAGAAACGGATTTTGCAGGCATGTTGGTGGAAAGATTTGCCGGATACCATAGAGCCTCATATGGAGGGTGCAAAGTTGGGGTAGGAGATGTAGTTATTGGAGCCGCGGCATTGGCAGCAGAATATAATGGAGCTCAAAAAGCATCCCATATCAAAGACAAATTAATTGAAATGACCCATTTGAACGAAACCCTATACTGCTGCGGGATTGCTTGCTCAGCAGAAGGATACCCGACAGCGGCGGGCAATTACCAAATTGACTTGTTGTTAGCCAATGTTTGCAAGCAAAATGTAACCAGATTCCCCTATGAAATTGTTCGGTTGGCAGAAGACATTGCCGGTGGGCTTATGGTTACCATGCCTTCAGAAAAAGATTTTAAATCGGGTGTAGTTGTTGGGAAGAATGGGGAAACATTGAGCGATATTTGTAATAAATATTATGCGGCATCTCCTGCATGCACTACGGAAGAAAGAATGAGGATCTTGCGTTTTCTTGAGAATGTATGTTTGGGCGCAACTGCTGTTGGTTATCGAACGGAATCTATGCATGGTGCTGGATCCCCGCAAGCCCAGCGTATCATGATTGCAAGGCAAGGCAATATTGAAGCCAAGAAGGAATTAGCAAAGGTTCTGGCAGGAATCAAGTAGTCATGATGAAGGTAGGAGTTCGATATTGTGGAGGATGCAATCCCAGATATGATAGAGGTGGTGTCTTTCAAAAGATTCGAGACAGATTGCAGGATGTAGATTTTGAAATTGCGAAGGAGGGTGTCGAATACGACGCCCTCTTGGTCATAGGCGGGTGCACCAGTTGTTGTGCAAGCTATCACCAATTTACTTACAATGAAGGAGTGGTGAAAATTTGGAACCCAAATGCACTGGAAGAGACCGTAAGAAAATTGCAAGAATGGATGGAGGTTGAGTGAGTTGAACTGGAAAGAAATTTATGAAAGCAAGAAATGCACCGCACAGGAAGCAGTCCAAGCTATAAAATCTAAAGATCGAGTGGTGTTCGCCCACTGTGTGGGAGAGCCAAAAGAGTTGGTTACGGCTATGGTAGAAAATGCGGCCAATTATCAAGATGTGACGATCTCTCATATGGTTTCTTTAGGTGAAGGAAAATACACCTGGCCGGAGTATAAAGACAGTTTCCGATGGGATGGGTGGTTTACAGGAGGAAATACCAGGGGCTGTATCGAACAAGGCCATGGAGACTTCGTTCCGGTATTTTTTCATGAAGTACCTAAGCTAATTCGACAAGGCCACTTCCCTATTGATGTGATGATGGTGATGGTTTCTCCACCGGATGAACATGGATATTGCTCTGTAGGAGTTTCCGCAGATTACACCATGCAAGGAATTCAGTCTGCCAAGACGGTGCTTGCCGAGGTAAATTGTCAAATGCCGGTAATTTATGGGGACACCTTCGTTCATGTAAGCAAGTTTGATAAAATTGTAGAAACTGAATATCCACTGGCGGAAATTCCTCTTCCCAAAATCGGACCGATAGAAGAAGCCATAGGGAAACATTGTGCATCCTTAGTGGAAGATGGCAGCACATTGCAGTTGGGCATTGGGGCCATTCCGGATGCCGTGTTGTATCAATTGCAAGATAAAAAGAATTTAGGTATTCATTCGGAAATGATTTCGGATGGCGTGGTGGATTTATATGAAAAAGGAGCCATCAATGGCTCTGCAAAAAGTATTCATAGGGAGAAAATGGTGGTTACCTTTTTGATGGGAACCAAGAGGCTATATGATTTTTGTTCCAAAAATCCTATGATTGAAATGAGAACCGTAGACTATGTTAATAACCCGGCTGTTATTGCCCAAAATAGCAAAATGGTGAGCATTAATTCTTCTTTGCAAGTAGATTTCATGGGGCAAGTGGTTTCGGACAGTATCGGGACCAAACAATTTTCCGGAGTAGGAGGGCAGGTGGATTTCGTTCGAGGCGCTGCCATGTCCTTGGATGGCAAAGGAAAGGCTATCATTGCCATGCCTTCTTCCACTATGAAAAAAGATGGGACCCGGATTTCTAAAATTGTGCCCTATATTGACCATGGGGCAGCTGTAACCACATCAAGGAATGATGTGGATTATGTGGTCACCGAATACGGGATTGCACAGTTACGAGGGAGAAACTTGAAAGATCGAGCCAGGCAGCTGATTCAGATTGCCCATCCGGATTTTCAAGAAGAATTAGAAATAGCATTTCAAGAGCGTTTTCATGCGTCCTGCAAATAAGCAAATTCATATTTGAGTGGAAAGGAAGGGTCGTTATGTTAGCATTGAGAGTGGTTCCTAAGATTTATTACTTTAATACAATGAGTGAATTTCACGAAGAATTTTCCCTGGGGGAAAAAGACCTTTTGGTTACCAACGAGTGGATGTATACTCCCTATGTGGAACCTTTGAAAATTAAGACAAATATACTTTTTCAAGAAAAATATGGTAAAGGAGAGCCTTCTGACGAGATGATTGATGCCATGGCAAAGGATATGAAAGCCATGAAGTTTGAACGTATTGTTGCGTTTGGCGGAGGGACCATTGTTGATATTTGTAAAATTTTAGCCTTGGATATTCCCGAAAGAAGTGAAGATTTGTTTATGGGGAAAGTGGCGCCGAAGAAGGTGAAAGAGTTGGTAGTGGTTCCCACCACTTGCGGTACCGGGAGTGAAGTAACCAATGTGGCCATCGCAGAATTAAAAAACTTGAAAATTAAAAAAGGAATTGCCGTAGATGAGACGTATGCAGATGTTGCCGTCTTGATCCCGGAATCCTTGGGAGGGCTTCCGGATTATGTTTTTGCTACCAGTTCCATTGATGCATTGATTCATGCCATTGAATCCTATGTATCTCCAAAAGCCAACCCCTTTACAGAGATGTATTCTTTGAAAGCCATTGAAATCATTATGGATGGGTATAAGAAAATCCTGGCAACGGGAAGGTCCGATGCGGCGGCAAGAGCACCTTATTTGAAGGATTTCATGATCGCATCAAATTATGCAGGGATTGCTTTTGGAAATGCAGGGGTGGGTGCGGTACATGCCTTGTCCTATTCGATTGGAGGCGCTTTTCATGTTCCCCATGGAGAGGCCAATTATCAGTTTTTTACAGAAGTATTTAAGATGTACATGAGAAAAGATCCTCAGGGTAAGATTCAGAAAGCCAATTCCATATTCGCAAAAATTTTGGGGTGTGAAACTGCGGAAGTATATGATAAGTTGGAAGAATTTTTAGGGCAAATTATGGTGAAAAAACCATTGAGAGAGTATGGGATGACAGAAACCCAAATTGATGATTTTACCAAATCCACCATTGAAAACCAGCAACGTCTTCTTGGAAACAACTATGTGGTTTTAGAAGATGGGGAAATTCGGGAAATATTTGCCAATCTATATTAGAATCTAATGGAGAGAAAGTAGGAGAGAGTATGAATACGATTATTGTGACCGAGTCTGCGAAAAATTTGAGAGCACTGGGCAGAGCGGCTATGGCAACTTATCGAAACCTGTCGATGACGGGAGCGTTGGTGTATGGGGTTGCCGTGTTGCTTCCTCCTACTTTAATCGCCATTTTATTCCAAGGAACGTTAGGACAGAATGTATCCGGACTTTATACCTTGTTGGTGAACGGCCCTTTCACATTAGGGGTGGCCATCTTTTTTCTAACCATATTCCGCCGTCAAAACCCGGAATTGGCTCAGGTTTTTTATGGGTTTGAATATTTTCTGAAGTCCTTGGGGTTGTTCTTATATATGGCCTTATGGGTACTTTTATGGACTTTGCTTTTTATTATTCCGGGGATTATTGCTTTGTTTCGTTACAGCCAAGCATTTTATGTGTTGGCGGATCATCCGGAGTATGGAATAAGACAGTGCGTTCAGCAAAGCAAACGGTTGATGATGGGGAATAAGGCTAAGTATTTTTATATGTCCTTGAGTTTCATCGGATGGGGGGTTTTGTGTTCCTTACCTCTGGGATACGTGGAAAAACTTTTGTTTGATCAACCTAATTCTGTAATAATTCAACTTTTGGTATTGGTAGCATACTTACCTTATGCTTGGCTACTGCCTTATGTGTCACTGACACAAGTGGCATTTTATGAAATTATTTCCGGAAATCTGCGGGCGGATTCGGGATTTTCTTCCATTTCTGCCCCTGTTTCAACAGAGGAAAAATAAGAGTGAAAAGAGAAATGGAGAGCATGCTCTCCATTTCGGGGAATTGAGGCTAGTCGATGGGTTTGAACTTTCATGTTCTTCTTTTTGCAGGAGACATCAATGTATATAGTGTAGCACGTGCATTTCACGAGCAGTATGGGATTGTTCCGAAAGTATATGGAAAGTATCTTAGTTTTCCTTGTGCTTTTAGCAAAATTATGAATTATACTGCGGTGTATGACGTGGATCAAGAGGATATCTTTTTTGAAATTGTAAGAGAGTATAGTAAAAGTTGTGGAAATGAGCCGATAATACTGATGGGCTGTGGAGATCGTTATGTTGAGCTGATTGGGGACCATAAAGGAAAATTTCCGCCCAATGTGATAACCCCAACAGTAGATGGAAATCTGATTCGAAATTTGACCCACAAAGAGAAATTTTATCAGCGTTGTGAGGAGATGGGGATTCCTTATCCTCAGACTTTTGTTCATCGCAAGGAAGTGAGCGGGAACTTCGAATTGCCATTTTCCCCACCCTATATTATTAAACCGTCAAATGGCATTATGTATTGGGATAATCCATTTCCAAAACAAAAAAAAGTATACAAAGCGGAGTCCCGGGAAGAAGTGAATGGCATTTTAGCCATGATTTATGAAGCGGGATATGATGATAGTATTATTATTCAAGACTTTATTCCGGGTGATGATAGTTTTATGCATGTACTTACCAATTATTCGGACAAAAATGGTGTGGTGAAAATGATGTGCATGGGGCATGTTCTTTTGGAGGAGCATACACCTCACGGCCTTGGAAATCATGCAGTTATTATTACGGAAAGAGTTCCTGCTGTCGAGAAAAAACTGAAGAAATTATTGGAAAACATCGGGTATATCGGATTTTCCAACTTCGATATAAAATATGACCAGCGGGACGGTCAGTACAAGGTTTTTGAAATTAATACCAGACAGGGAAGAAGCAATTATTATGTAACGGGAAGCGGAGAAAATATTGCGGCTTTGGTGGTTGAAGATTATATTTTGAAAAAGAATCTGGCGTTTCGATCCGTTGGGAGAGAGCATCTATGGATGGTTGTTCCAAAAGGGGTTGCTATTAAGTATATTCCCCATAGGGAATACAAACAGACCATAAAACGGCTGATTCGGGAGAAGAAATGTTCCAACCCCTTAATAAACAAGAAGGATCGGGAAGGAAAACAGTTATTTTACTTTCTAAAGAACTATTATGGACACTATCTGAAATACAAAAAGTATTTAGGGAAGGTAAAAGGGCATGCATAGTCGAGAGAAGACATTAGGGGATTATGTACGATTGCTAAAGGATGCGGAGATTTTATTGGAGACCGGAGGCGTGAAGGAAACCGATGAGCGTCCCATTACTTTTATTACTTATGATTCCCGAAAGGCGGGGCCTAATACACTATTTATTTGCAAAGGGGCTCATTTTCAGCCTGCTTATTTGCAAGACGCCGTACAGAGAGGGGCTGTAGCTTACATAAGCCTTTGTGAATATTCGGAAGGAAGGTCCATTCCCTGCTTGAAGGTGGTGGATTTACGAAAAGCATTGGCCCTTTTGGCCAATTATTATTTTGAGGAACCTTGGAAGAAGTTGACCCTTATTGGAGTGACGGGCACCAAGGGAAAATCCACAACCGCCTATTATATAAAAAGCATTCTGGATGAATACTTGGCTGATTCCGAATGTCGGGAAAGCGGGATTCTGTCCGGGATTGAGAATTACGACGGTGTAATCCGAGAAGAGTCCCACCTTACGACTCCGGAGACCTTTGAATTGTATGAACATTTTTCCAATTCGCTATCAATGGGGATTCATCATCTTACCATGGAGGTAAGTTCTCAAGCTCTAAAATATCATCGGACCCTAGGGGTCCAATTTAAAGTGGGAATATTTCTCAACATTGGACAAGATCATATATCCGAATTGGAGCATCCCGATTTCGAAGACTATTTGGATTCGAAATTGAGGTTGTTTTCTCAATGTGAGATGGCCCTGGTTCATAACGATGGCCCTTATTTCTCCAAAGTTTTAGAAGCTGCCAAGGAGGGCGCGCAGAAGGTGGTTACCTTTGGGAGAAATCCGGGAAGTGAAATATGGGGGCATGATTTGGTGACAAGGGAGGAGGGAACGGAATTCTCTGTAAGCTTCGATGGGGTCACGGAGTTATTTCAAATCAATATGAAGGGGACGTTCAATGTGGACAATGCTTTGGCGGCCATTTCTGCCTGCTTGATTCTTGAAATTCCCATCTCTATTATTAAAAAAGGTCTGGCAAAAGCAAAGGTAGCAGGTCGGATGGAATTGTTCTACCATAAGAACAAAGATCGGATTATTTTTGTGGATTATGCCCACAATCAACTGTCGTTTGAAACGCTGTTTCAGTCCATAAAGCAGGAGTACCCGGACCGGGAGATTTCCATCGTATTCGGATGCCCGGGCAAAAAGGCTCTGGGAAGGCGAAAAGAATTAGGCGAAATTGCCGGCAGGAATGCAGATAAAGTTTATATTACAGAAGAGGATGCGGGAGAAGAACCTTTGGAGGACATCTCCAAGGAAATTGCGTCATATGTAGCCAAAGAAGGGACTCCCCATGAAATGATTCCCGACCGGGAAAAGGCTATTCGGAAGGCCATACAAACTGCATCTGCCCATAGCGTAATTTTGATTACCGGGAAAGGCAGGGAAACCAGGCAAAAGAGAGGAACAGAGTACATAGACACGCCTTCAGATGTTGAAATCGTAGAAAGGGTGGTGCGGGATGAAAAATAGAGTTGTTGCTTTGTTTTCCAACCAAACAGAACGTTCTTTGGAAACCCAGGAGTTGCTTGAAAAAAAATTACAAAAAGCCGGGTTCCAGGTTATTCAGACTTTTGACAAGCAAGCGGAGTTGGTGGTTTGTATCGGGGGAGACGGAGCTTTTCTTCAAGCCTTGCATCAGTGTGGATTTCCGCAGGTTCCTTTTTTGGGCATTAATACCGGGCATCTGGGTTTCTTCCAAGAGTATATGCCGGATTGTTTGGATCAGTGCATCGAAAATTATCGTGCCGGTAGTTTTGGGATTCAATCCTTGGCAACAGCACAAGCGGAAATATCTCACAATAAAGGTGAGGAAACACTTTACGCATTGAACGAAGTGGTGATTCGTACGGGGAATTCTTATACGGTGCACCTTAGTATTTCTATTGGGGGAAGTTTTATTGAACGGTTTAGTGGAGACGGGGTTTGTGTAGCCACTCCAGCTGGTTCAACGGGGTACAATTATTCGTTGGGAGGTTCTATTGTAGACCCGCGTTTGAAGGTATTGCAGGTGACCCCCATTGCGCCAATGAATACAACGGCTTATCGAAGTTTTACCTCCAGCCTCTTGTTGCCCGCAGAGCTGTTCCTGGGGGTGGTGCCGGAGGAAAGTTATGAACAAATCCATGTAGCGGTGGATAGCATCGAAAAAAAGTATGAGGAGGTACAAGAAATTCGAGTTAAGATTTCTGACAAAACGGTGAACTTGATTCGTTTTGAAAGTTATGATTTCTGGAACAAGGTGAAGACAAAATTTCTTTAAAAAGTATTTTTTATAATTTTGAAACCCCTTTAACACTTGCAATTCTTATGGTCGGGGCCGCAGGTGTGTTTTTTTTTGAACATGCTTTTTAAAAAAGAAGAAGCTGATTTTATGTCAGACGATTGTTTTGTCTGCAGGTGTTTTTAGCCGCCATGATTTCCGGGGTAGTGTTTTAAATCAGTTTTTTCAATAATCTTGCCATATCCTCCGGTAAGGGAGCTGAAATTTCCATGGGTTGTTCTTTCACCGGATGGATGAAAGATAGCGAAGAAGCATGGAGGGCTTGCCTCTCGATGAGGGAGGGTGCAGCTTGTCCGTAAAGGTGATCGCCTACAATCGGATGGCCCAGATGAGCCAAATGCACGCGAATTTGGTGGGTGCGGCCGGTTTCCAATGTGAGTTCCAAAAGGGTATATCCTTTTGGAAAACATTCCAGTACGCGATAATGGGTGATGGAGTCTGCGCCATGAGCCACCACTCCTCTTTGAACTTTTTCCGGGTTTGGTTGACCGATTGGAAGCCGGATTGTTCCGGAGAGAGTTTCTAGCTGGCCTTCTACTACGGCCATATATCTCTTTGTGATTTTCTTTTCTCCCATTTGACGAATCAGATTGTCTTGACAATGGGAATTTTTTGCTACGGCCAATATTCCTGAGGTATCCATATCCAAACGGCTAACAAATCGAACCTTGAAAGATTGCCCCGTCTGCTCCATGTAAAACTGAATGCCATTGCTTAAGGTATGAGAGGGGTGACCTTTTGTAGGATGACAGACAATGCCCGGTTGTTTATTCAGAAGCAGAAAATCTTCATCCTCAAATAAAATATCCAACGGGATGTTTTCTGGCTCAAATCGGCTTTGCTCTTGGGGGAATTCAATGGTAATTTGATCTCCCGGGTGAACAGGGAACCAACCTTCTGCAGGGGCACCGTTTAATCGAACCAACTCGGGTTGTTGCTTTAATTTGATTCGTAATCTTCTTGAAAAAACAAACTCATTTCGGAGAATGTCTTTGATGGAGCGGCCTTCATCTTTTTCTGTGACTTGGAAACGAAATTTACTCATAGGGAGGATTCCAATTCTTTTACCAATCGATGAAAGGCTTCCATGGCTTTTTGTACCGGATCCGGTGTATCCATGTGAACATCGGCAATTCTCAGAAGCTCAATGGGGTAATCTTTTTCACCGGAGGCAAGGAAAGACAAATAGGCTTCTTGCTGTTGTTTGTCTCCCTGTAGCAATCCTTGAGCGATGGCAATGGCCGCCGAATAACCGGTAGCATACTTGTACACATAAAAACTTCGGTAGAAATGGGGAATCCGTGCCCATTCATAAGAGATGAGGGGAGTTTCTCCAAGGGCTTCTCCATGGTATTTCCGGTTTAATTCCCTATAAGTTTCCGAGAGCCAAGGGGCAGTTAAGATGGTTCCTTCCTGGGAGGCTTGATGGCAAACGGTTTCAAATTCTGCAAACATGGTTTGCCGGAAGAGGGTGGTTCGAAACTCTTCCAGATATAAGTTGAGCAAGGCTTTCCGCTCTGTGGGATTATTCACTGTATCCAATAAATAATGCATTAACAGAACTTCGTTGACAGTGGAAGCCACCTCTGCAGTAAAGATGCTGTGTCCTCCGTAAATGAAAGGCTGGGTTTTTCTGGTATAGTAGCTATGCATACTGTGGCCCATTTCGTGAACCAAGGTGAAGATGTCTTTTCGTTTTCCATTGTAGTTCATTAAAATATAAGGCATTGAATCATAAGACCCAAAGCTGTAAGCTCCCGATGTTTTCCCCTCGCCTTCATACACATCAATCCAACGGTTTTGAATTCCTTCCGCTACCGTATCAAGGTACTCTTTTCCAAGAGGAGCCAGCCCTTTGAGCATGGTGGAAACCGCATCCTCAAATGAAATGTTTTCCTCCGGTATTGAGAACAATGGAACATAAATGTCATACATTTTCAATTCGTCCAGGTTTAAAACCTCCTTTCTCAGCTCCATGTATCGATGTAAGCTGGGGAGATAACAGTGAACTTGTTCCACCAGATTGTCATAGACGGATTCGTGAATGTTGTCATGAGACAGTGAGCTGGCGCGGGCTCCGGAATAATTTCTTAGTTTCGCGAACACTCCGTTGGTTCGGACAGTGAAATCGTAAGAGGTGGCCAATGTGTTTTGGTAGGTTTCATAGGGGGAATACATCTTTTCAAAAGCTTCTTTTCTTAAGTTTCGATCCGGAGATTCCATGAATCGAATGTAGTTCCCATGGGTTAATTCTTCTTCTTGACCATCGGGTTTTTTAATGGTGCCAAATTTCATATCTGCATTATTGAAGGCGGTAAAAATCTCGGAAGGCGCATGTAATACCTGGCCGGACAGGGCAATAATCCGCTCTTCCTGAGGCGATAATACATGCTCTTTTTGGCGAAAAAGGTCATGTAAATAATGGGCATATACTTCCAGGTCAGGAGATTCTTTCATATAGTTGAATATAATCTCTGAGTCTTTTTGAATCAACTCCGGAACGATAAAGGATAGATGGGTGGATATTTCAGATAGCAACACATTGGATTGTCCGGCCATCTCCACATAAACCGGATTTCGATTGTTTTCATCCTTTCGCATCCTGGCATACACATAAACCTTCTCGGCTTTTTGCCATATTTGGTCTTTTTTTTGTAGCAATTCCAACAAGCTTTGAGCTGAAGATCCCACCTGGCCTTTATAAGAATCCATTTCTTGGGCCATGGAGAGGGCCAAGTGGTAGTCTTTTTTCCACAAGGCTTCATCGGGATACATATCTTCTAAATTCCACCGGTATTTTTCTTCTCTTTTTTCTCTTGGAATACGATTGTCTTTTGTCATTCTTCCACTCCTGTTTGTTTACTTTAAAAGTGCCTTCATGTATAATAATGTTTATATTATAGCACAGTAGGAAGGAATTGACATATGGACAATCGTCCCATCGGATTTTTCGATTCCGGATTAGGAGGGCTGACCTGTATCCCTTATATGATGGACCTTTTGCCAAAGGAGAGAATGATATATTTCGGAGATACTGCAAGGACGCCCTATGGCTCAAAATCCGTCCAAACCATCAAGATGTTTGCTCAACAGATTGCAGATTTTCTGGTGGAGAATCAAGCAAAAATGATCGTAATTGCTTGTAATACGGTAAGCGCAACCTGTCTGCCGGAGTTGAAAAAACGATTTCCTTTCGTCCCGATTTTGGGAATCATTGAGCCTGCGGCTCTCCATACCGCTAAAATGTCTACTATTGAAAACAAGGTGGGAGTGATTGGCACCAAGGTAACCATTGAAAGCCAGGTTTACCCCCGATTAATCAATCATCATAATGGGAAAGTATCGGTGCACCAAAAACCCTGCCCCGCACTGGTGCCTTTGATTGAAGAGGGCATTGTGCATCACGACATAATGAATATGACCATTCACTACTATTTGGATGATTTCATTTTGGAAAATCGAATTGATACCCTGGTATTGGGATGCACTCATTATCCCTTGATCCGAGGAGAGATTGAGCGAATCTATCCTAATTTGCGAATCATCGACCCCAGTGAAATCATGGCATACAAAGTAGAGAAAACATTGGTAGAATATGATTTGTTATCAGAGGATTTGGAAAAAGAAAGTGTTTTTTATGCTTCTGACTTGTCTGAAAATTTTATAAATATGATTGATCGAATCTTTGCAGGAACAGGAGCTGCCGTTGAGTTTAAAAACTTGGAATTGGACCAATATACTTAAAAAGTATGTAAATAGGGGGAATGGATGAATGGATTACGAAGAATTACTGGATTATCTGGGGTTGGAGGACCCTTCTGAGTTTGAGTATTTTGAGAATTTTGCAGAATTAATCGAAGGGCATGAAACCATTTCAACCGGGGCGTTATATCGTCTCTTAAAAGGGATTCCTGAAGGTGTGATGGCTGAAGTGATGGAGGGGTATTTTAATGAAGCACAGGAGGCTTGCCCCGATACAGAAGCAGACCTATATACCTTGTTGGAAATGATAAAGAAAGTACTGATCGGGCTTTCCGAAAGCATAGAAGATGACCGGGATTGGGCTTATTTGGCGGACGAGATTCTTCGCTTCAAGGAATGGTATATCAATGAATCTCAGGTTGTAATTAAGAGTCCAAAAAAGGGAGAAGAAAGACAGGTTACCGTAATGGAAGCATTGGCCATTTCCAGGTTGGAAAAACTGGAAGGTGAGGAATACGATTACGACTTTTCTTTGGCAAAAGAGTATCCTTTGGATGAACATATCATGGTCTATTCTGTAAAAGAAATGGAGGAAGAAGATTCGGAGGAAGATGAGGGGTATCAAGAAGATATAGAGGAGTAATTATGGGGGAAAATAAGACACAAATCACAGCAAAAAATGAATATGCAATGGGGATGACAGCCGCCATGACGTGCTCTGTAGTATGGGGGCTGTTACCTATTTATTGGCAGGCATTGAGACCCATCGATTCCTTTGTCATTATTTTTTACCGGATTTTTCTGGTGGCCTTGGTATGCCTGATCGCCAGCTTGAAAACATATGGGTGGAAAGGCATTGTGGCTCCGTTGCGAATTAAAGGGTTGGCTCGGAGATATTTTATTGCGGGATTAGTAATCACTGGAAATTGGTCTTTGTATATCTGGGCCGTGAATGCTGATTATGTGATTCAAACATCCATCGGTTATTACCTAGAACCTTTGATTGTGTGTGTGTTTGGGATTTTATTATTTAAAGAAAAAGTAACCGGCCATAAAAAAGTGGCTTTTGTCTTGGCTTCCTTGGGGATTGTAGTTTTACTGATTCATTTTGGCGAGCTGCCTTTTGTGGCTTTGGGGCTGGCTTTTAGTTTTGCGTTATACGCCGCCATTAAAAAGAGCTATCGTTTGGAGGCATTGCTGTCCTTATTGTATGAAACCATGTTTCTGGCCATTCCCGCACTAGGGGTGATTATTTACCTTGAAATACAAGGGAAAGGAGCCTTGGGAGTTGGAGAACCCCACCAATATGTTCTTCTTTTGTTAACCGGGGTTATAACCGTGATTCCATTGGGTTTGTTTGCAGTAGGAATCAATCGCCTTCCCTTAGTGACCATGGGAATTGTGGAATATATAGCCCCTTCAATCACGCTATTAATTGGAATATATTTGTTTAAAGAACCCTTTGATCAAATTCAATTTTTAGCATTTGTTATTATTTGGATCGGGCTTGTGTTTTTTACCATAGGAGAGCGAAAAGAGTATTTGGCAGGGGTTTCGGATGAAAAATAAAGGATTGAATGCATTTGGGGTCGCGTTCTTATATATCGGAACGATTATGGGTGCCGGCTTTGCTTCTGGAAGAGAGGTTTGGCAATTTTTTGGGTGCTTTGGTCCGAATGCCGTTGTCGGTGTAATTTTCGCAGGTGTTCTTTTTATTGTTGTGGGAATCATGACAGCTATGCTTGCAAGAAACTTAATGACCAACGATATGGGAAGAATTCTTGTATCGGAGCATAATCAAAAACTAGCACAAATAATAGGCTATTTTATGGCAACCATTCTGTTTACAGTGTTGATTACCATGAGCGCTGCCGGAGGAGCGTTTGTGTACCAACAATATATGATTCCCAGGCCCGTTGGGGGAATTTTAATCATTCTTCTGGTAGTATTGACAGTGCTCGGAGGATTTCAACGGATTCGAGGAATTTTTCGATGGCTGATTCCTTTGTTGTTGGTGGTAGTTTTGACTACGGTTTTGGCGATTTTAGGAAAGGCATTGCCCCTGACAAATATAGGGATGGAGATTTGTCCTTCCCCCCTAGCCCCTAACTGGCCCCTGGCTGCCATTCTTTATGTGTCCTATAATATATTGGCCGTAATTCCGGTAGTGGCCACCGCTTCCATACACGCGAAAACAACAAGACATGCTGTGTTGGGAGCCGGTATGGGAGGCACCATATTGGGCATGTTGGCGCTACTGTTGGTTTTAGCTATGCAGAAGGATATGGAGTTTAGTCAAGCTATGGACATGCCCATACTTGCGTTTACCCAAAGATTGGATTCAGGGCTTAATGGAGTATATGGGTTCATGCTCTTTTTTGCAATCTATGCTTCCGCCACCACCAACTATTATGCGGTGACAACCAAAATCAAAGAAGGTCCCAGAAAAAAATGGTGGGTTCTCTTCATCGCATTGGCCGGATTCTTAATCGGTTTGGTGGGATTTAGCAATGTAGTAGCTTATATGTTTCCGGTTATCGGTTTCTTAGGGATGGGCATACTTCTTTTGTTGACGAGACGTTTTTTTGGATATTTTCTTGCCGGAAAAGGAGCAGTTGCAAGAAAGGAGACAGTTGAAAATTGAGAAAGGTGTCCTTATTTAAAAACTTTGAAAATCATAATCGATTGGATTTCCCCAAGCCCATTCGAAGAGTCACCAGCGGTCAAGGAGGCGAAGTGTTACTGGTTCTTGGAAGACAAGGTGCTGCTTTGGTGGATTGTGGTATGGCATATTGTTGGGAATCCTTGCTGAACAATTTAGAAAAAGCTTTGTCGGGTAGTTCCCTGGATTATATTCTTTTAACACATACTCACTATGATCATGTGGGGGCTTTGCCATACATTCGGGAGAGATATCCGAGAGCGAAAGTCTTGGCTTCTTCTTATGGAGAAAAAGTTTTAAAAAGAGAAGGGGCCAGGAGGGTCATAGGAGAATTGGGGAAAGAAGCCGCTCGAATTTATGCCGGCATAGAGATGGAAGTTCGAACGGACGGGATGTGTGTGGACCAAGTACTGAAAGAAAAAGACCGCGTTGATTTAGGAGATGTCCAGATTGAAGGGTATGAAACCCCGGGGCACACCTCGTGTAGCATGAGTTTTTTTCTTCGTCCAAATGATATTTTATTGGCTTCCGAATCCACGGGCATTCTTTTAGAACCGGGTATAGTGCATACCGCCATTCTCAAGTCCCACAAGGCTAGCTTGGCTTCCGGAGAAAAAATGCGAGATTTGAATCCGAAGGTAATCGTACTGCCCCACTACGGAGTGTTGCCTAGCCATGTGAATCAGTTGTATTGGGATTGGTTTTTTAATAGCTCAAGAGAAAAAATGGATTTTATCAAAAAAATGGACCAAGACGGATTGTCTCGAGAAGAAATGTTGGAAAGGTACATAGAAAAATATTGGGACGATAACAGAGAGCAAGAACAGCCAAAAGAAGCGTTCTTAGTGAATGCACGAAGCATCATTACGGTTTTGCTCGAAGAATGAAAGGGCATGATGTATTCACAAAGTGCTTTCTTCAGGGAATGGGATTCTCCGGTTGCTTGAAGGACCGAAGAAAACATGATAGAATAATTCATGTTATACAGGAGAGAATGAGGTGAAAGTATTTGATGCGAGAGGCTTTCGACTCCAGGTAAAAACGGAAGACTATGCCTACCACGTTGAAATTGAAGAAAGTGAAGCTTCGGGATTTTACAAAGTACGATATGGCCGAGGGCTTGCCAACAATACATATCTTATTCCGAGGTTTGTTTGGTTGGACTTCCTCACCGCGTGCAAAGAAATGGGTGTGTTTTCTTGGGAAGAAATATATGACTTTCCTTCATTTGACGGAGAAGGATGGATGGTGGCTTTTCAATTTTCGCCATCTCAGGAAATTTCTTTCGTGGGGCGGCATGAAACTCCTTTCGGCTGGGCTGAATTTATGAATTATGTTCAATACTTTACGTCCAATCGACCGGAGGTTCCACCGGAGCGAGAAGATTCCATTTCTGAAAATTTTCCGGTGACGCCGGAGACGGAAGAATCCGGAATGGAAATGTCTAGAGATGTGGAAATCCAATCGGACTTTGTACCGGATTTTTTGGAACAAAGACCGGGAGATTATAAGGTAAAATTGGAAGATTTGTTTACAGAGGAAGAATTATCCGCTAGGGGTAAGAATGCCTTTGATCGGCAAGTGGCTAAATTCAGTTCTTTTGTAAAGACGGGCTCCCATACTTTTGTCAACTTGATTATGGAAAGTTTCGAGGAAGACGAAGAAGATCAGGAAGATGGGAAAGATGGGAAAGATGGGAAAGATGGGAAGTGAAGAAGGTATTCTGATGGTGGAGAAGATAGGGGGAATCATCAATGGGGAACAATAGTGGTATGGTGAGGAGAATTGACAAGCTGGGACGAGTGGTATTGCCTGCTGAAATGAAAAAAGAACTGGGACTTGCCAATGAACAAAAGGTAGAGTTTCATTTCGAAGGGGATTGCATCATCATAAAAAAGTATAAGGAACACTGTGTTTTTTGTGATTCCAAAGAAGGCTTGATGGAGTACAAGAGAACTGATGGTGAGGGTGAAGATGTAGCCAGTTATATTTGTAAAAAATGTCTTTCGGAAATAATGAATTTGAAATAGGAAAGCATAGAGCAGAAGACTCCATATCTTGGAGTCTTTTCTAGGTTGAAGTGGGAGTAGAGATATGAAAAAGGACGTTCGTACCAGCGTTGCTTGGTGTTTGACTGCTTGCATGGTTTTCATGGTATTCACTGGGTTTGTTGTTCAAAAAGGTTTTGGGGCCATTCAATACGAAGAAAGCTACCAGATATTTCATGATACATATTATCAACGGCTGATTGGCGAAAACCCCCAACGTGGCATTGTGGATGCCCATGTAGTCGTCTGTGACCTTTCCACTAGCGGGCTTCGTCCTTTTGTATTTGCCGGTGAGGTACGCGGAACCTATACCGTAGATTCCATGGTAAAAGCGGCGGAATCCAATGGATACAAAGTGGTTGCGGCCATAAATGGAGATATTTTTGACACAGGAACCGGAACTCCTCGAGGGACGGTGATTCATAATGGAAACATCATTACTTCCGGTTACCATTCGGATCGGGTGATTGCTTTTTACAAAGATGGAACCCTTGGAATGAGTCAAGTGCAACTGGAATACAAATATCTTTCATTGGGAACGCAAGGGCTAAAAGGGGAAATTACCTATTTCAATGTACCGGATGGTGGTGCCGGAGGGCTGTTTTTATATAACCGAAACTATAGTAGCAGTACCGGAACTGCCGGAGAGCGAATAGAAGTGGTGGTTGAAGTACCGGATATGCAGATGGGTGTTAACAGAGTATTAAAAGGTACTGTTAAAAAAATTGTTGAAGGAGCGAATACCATCATAGGTAATCAGGAGTTGGTGTTATCGACTTCAAAAACCAGTTCCTACTACGAAAACCTGGTCCGGCTAACCGTTGGGGAAGAAATTGAAATTTCCTGCATGGAACAGGGTACTGGATTGGCAGATGCAGTGGAGGCCGTAGGCATCTATCACAGCATTGTGGAAAATGGAAAAATGGTGACCAATGGAACTGCTGTGAATCCGAGGACGGCTTTGGGATTGAAAAGAGACGGGTCTTTGGTCTTCTATGTGATGGATGGTCGTCAGGGAGCTTTAAGCAATGGGTTGACGATTGAAGAATTGGCCTATCATATGATTGAACTGGGGTGTGTTTCTGCATGGAATCTGGACGGAGGAGGTTCCTCTCAAATGCTGATGAGAAAACCCGGGATAGATGAAAGGGCCAGCCTTAAAAATTCCCCCAGTGGAGGCTCTCCCCGGGCAGTGAGCAATGGACTTCTTCTGGTGTATGAGGATGTGGGGAATAAAGTGGTATCCCGGATTCACACTTATCCGGCCAACACTCTTTTGTTACCGGGAGAGTCTGTTGTTTTGAAAACCTATGCAACCAATGCATATTATGAGAAGGTCTCTGCGCCAACGGGTGCCTACTATGTGACGGATCGGTATGGAACAATGGAGGGAGATCGTTTTGTTGCGGGAGCGGGAGCTGGGAATGCTACCATCCAAGCCAGTGTGGAAGGGTTGAAATCCCAAGCTTTGGTTCAGATTGTCGATCAAGTTAACATTCTCCCTGGCAGTTCAAAATGGACTTTGAAACCGGGAGAAAGTAAGCAGGTGGAGGCAAACATTGCTTATGGAAAGGTGCCGATGCCCAATAGCAAGCCGTCCTTTGCTTATGCTTGTGACGCCAACATTGGAACCATCGATGGAAACGGTATGTTCCGGGCAGCCAATCTACGTTCTGAAGTAACGGGAAAAATTACCATTTCATATGGAAGCCAAAAGGCCGATATTGCAGTGACGGTGACTCCTGTTACATTGAGTCCGGTGTTGTTTTCTGATACCTATGGCCATTGGGCAAAAGAATATATTGGTATTTTGGCTGCGATGGGGAAGGTGAGCGGTGTTGGTAATGACATGTATATGCCGGACGGTGCTTTAACCAGAGCTCAATTTGTAGCTTTTTTAGCGAAAGCCACAGATGGAATTGATGTAACACAGGCTCAAGCTGCCAACTTCAAAGATGTGTCTTCCTCGGAATGGTCTTATGCTTATATAAATTGGGCTTATCAGGAAGGGATCGTCAGTGGGGTGGGAGATTTTCTCTTTAACCCGGATTCTTCCATCACCCGGGAACAAATGGCAGTAATGTTATGTAATTATGCGGTATATCAAGGATTTGCGTTGCCCCAGCAAGAAGGGGTTTTTACGGACTTTGTGGATAAAAATAGAATAAGCCCATGGGCAAGGGACTATGTACAAACGGTAGTGGGATCAAAAATGATGAGCGGTATGGGAGAAAAACGGTTTGCGCCCCAAGGTGTGGCGACTCGAGCTCAAGCTGCGAAAATCATATACGAATATATTGATGCAAGGGAAGGGATAAACGATTAAAGATGATTAAGCTAACAACATTAAAAAGTGGAATTCGAATCGTATCGGAAGAAATGGACCATGTTAAGACGGTGGCTTTTGGGGTGTTTTTCAGAACAGGTTCCATCGATGAGGCTCCGGATTTTTATGGTGCCAGTCACTTTGTGGAACATATGATGTTCAAAGGAACGCCTTCTTTTTCGGCGAAGGATATTGCAGAGGGGTTTGATAAATTAGGTGGTTCGGTAAATGCCTATACATCAAGGGATCACACTTGCTACTATTTTAAAACCACCACGGATACCTTTCTGCCGGCATCCGACATCCTTTTCGATATGTTAACAAATAGCTTATTTGAGGAGAAGGAAATTGAAAAAGAGAGGCAAGTGATTCTGGAAGAAATCAAAATGATGGAAGATCAGCCGGACGATTTGGCTATGGAGCACTGCACACGTCAAGTTTTCAAAGGAGATCCCTTAGAGCACGATGTGGCGGGAACTCCGGAAGCTCTTGCCGGGCAGACGGGAAAGCGTTTGAAACAATACATCAAAGAGCAGTATACCTGTGATAGCATTGTTGTAGCCCTTGCGGGATCTTTCGATTTGGAGCAGGTGATTGATCTTGTTGAGGAAAAACTGAAGGGTTTTGCATTGACTAAGAATCAGGAATTGCCTCCGCTGGCCCCTTATCAACCGGATGCAATTACGGTGGTAAAAGAAATCGAACAAACCAATTTATGCATCGGCACTCGATTTATTACTTTAGATTCAGAAGATTATTACGGGGCCGCTTTTTTAAATAGTATTTTAGGGGGCTCTATGAGTTCGCGGCTCTTTCAAAATATTAGAGAAGAGAAGGGATTGGCCTATACTGTAATGAGCCTGCCGCAAATAATGAGTCGATCCGGGCTGCTTTTGATTTATGCTGGAATTGCCCATGAAAAACTAAAGGAATGTCTCCAAGCTATTGTTGAGGAGTTGAATATTCTCGGGAAGCAAGGAATTTCACGGGAAGAATTGGAAAAAGCCAAGAATCAAGGGAAAAGCAGCATTGTTTTCAGTATGGAGCGGACCCATAGTCGAATGATGAGTATCGGCAGAAATCTGCTACTGATGAATCGTGTGGTGGAGCAGGAAGAAGTGATGGCGAAAATGAACCAAGTGACCTTGGATGATGTGAATCGTCTTGCAAAAGAGATTCAAGACATCAATCGATATTCTACAGCCGTTGTTGCCCCAAAGCCTTTTCAGTTGTAGGAGCGAAAAATGAAGAAAATTCGAATTGTATCAAAAACAGGTCAGGTGCCTGCTTATGAAACACCAGGTTCGGCGGGAATGGATTTGCGGTCCATGGAGAATCACAGACTAACTCCGGGGATGCGTTGTTTGGTTTCTACGGGTCTATATATTGAATTACCCGAGGGATATGAAGCCCAAGTTCGCGCCAGAAGTGGATTTGCGGTAAAACATGGCATTGGGTTGGTAAATGGCATCGGAACCATTGATAGCGACTACCGTGGGGAAATCAAGGTGTGTCTCATCAATTGGGGAGAAGAGCCCTTCGAGATACATGAAGGAGATCGGATTGCACAGCTAGTGATTGGAAAATATGAACGAGTAGAATGGGACTTGGTATCTTCATTGGAAGACACCATAAGAGGTGTCGGAGGCTTTGGAAGCTCTGGGAAATAAGGGGCATTAAGAAAGGAAGGAAGAACATGCTGGGGGGAAAGAAAAAAGAAAAAGATGATATTTTTTATGACTTGTTCGTCGAATCCATTGAAAAAATCCTGGAAGCAGGTGTGGCGTTCGAAGAGCTGGTGAGAGTATATGACGATGTAGGGGATCGTGTGGCTAATCTTAAGGTGTTGGAGACGGAATGCGACATGAAGACCCATAAGATCCTGAAGTGTTTAAACGAAAATCGCAACACTCCGATGGACCGAGAGGATCTTTATAATATTGCTCGAGAAATGGATGATATCGTAGATAGTATTGAAGAAGTGGCCAATCGCTTTGTGGTTTTCGGAATCGAAACCATGAGGCCGGAAGCTCTAGCCATGGCAAAGCTGATTTTACAAGCTATTCGAGAGTTGGGTACTCTATTTCAACATTTACATGAAATCAAAACCAGTTCCATTGTCATGGACCAAGTGATTGAGATAAATCGAATCGAGAATGAAGGAGATGTGGTATATCGAGGTACATTGGCCAGATTGTTCCAAGAAGAAAAAGATCCTATTGAAATTATTAAGTGGAAACATCTCTATGAAGAATTGGAAGAATCTTTGGATGCTTGTGAGAATGTGGCAAACCTTATCGAAGGGGTTGTGATGAAATATTCCTAGGAGGCATGGATGATTGATCGAACGGCATTGGAGGAAAGAGAATATAGTGTATTAAGCCCTTATGCATCCAAAGCGAAGGAGTCCTTAGGAAGAGACCGATGGGAAGAACCGTGCCATGTCAGGACATCTTACATGAGAGACCGTGATCGGATTATTCATTCCAAGGCATTTCGTAGATTGATGCACAAAACCCAGGTTTTTATTGCGCCGGAAAAAGATCATTTTCGTACCCGGTTGACCCACACCATTGAAGTGTCCCAAATCGCTCGTACCATTGGAAGGGCTTTGGCTTTGAATGAAGATTTGTTGGAGGCCATCGCATTGGGCCATGACTTGGGGCATACACCTTTTGGACACAATGGCGAAGCCTATTTAGATCAAGTTCATCCCGGTGGTTTTAAACACAACCAACAGAGCATTCGAGTGGTGGAAGTTCTAGAGGGTACCCATGGAATTCACCAGCGAGGGATGAATTTGACCCAAGAAGTTCGGGATGGCATATTGAACCATACCGGTAAGGGAGTTCCTTTCACCCTAGAAGGGCAGGTGGTTAAGATGTCGGACCGGATTGCCTATATAAACCACGACATTGATGATGCCATTCGTAGCGGAGTGCTTCGGGGAGAAGACTTGCCCAAGAAGTGTGTTGCCTATCTGGGAAAGAACCACCGGCAAAGAGTGAATACCATGGTGACAGATATGATTGAGAATTCATGGGAAAAAGAATCCGCCGGAATGAGCCAGGAGTGTGCACACTATACCAACTTATTGAGAGATTTTATGTTTGAACGGGTTTATCTCAACGAAAATGTTAAAAAGCAAGAGGAACTGGAGCAAGTAAAATCAATGATTTGGGGGCTTTATGAATATTACTTGAATCATCCGGAGCAGTTGCCGGCAGAACACCTGACTTTGGCAGAAGAGTTCGGAGTTGGGGAGGTTGTGAAGGATTATGTGGCTGGAATGACAGACCGATATGCCCATAGAATTTATGGAGAAATTTTAGGAAAATTTAGACCCTGAAATCCACTAAAATTTTGATTTGATTTGCAGAATTCAATAAAATAATAGAGAAAAACGAGAAGTTGTGTCGAATAAGTAATAGTGGGGTATCAATACTTATTCGATTTTTCTTTTGAGGGCAATTATGACGGCTTATAGCGACAGCATTGTAGAAGAAATCAAAAGTAGATGTAATATCGTGGATGTAATTGGTGGGGTGGTGCCGCTAAAGAGAGCAGGTGCTAATTACAAAGGCCTGTGCCCTTTTCATGGTGAGAAAACCCCCAGTTTTGTGGTGTCGGATCAAAAACAGATTTTTACCTGCTTTGGGTGTGGCGCCAAGGGGGATGTAATCGAATTTGTTAAGAGGTATTACGGGTTGGATTTTTTGGAGGCCATGGATAAATTGGCAAAGGACTATGGGATCACTTTGCCGGAAAGAAAAGGTCTGGGGGCTCAGGAGAGAGAGGAATATTTTGAAATAAATCGATTGGCAGCCCGTTTTTTTTATCGGCAATTCACGGAAGAAAAAAATCCCGGGTATGAATATATGATTAAAAGAGGGGTTCAACCTTCTGTTCTTAAAAAATTTGGAGTTGGATATGCCCGAGATGAATGGGATTCTCTTTTAAAACATATGGGGGAAAAAGGGATTTCAACGGAGAAGCTTATTGAACTGGGATTGGTTACTCGGTCCAATGGAAAAACCTATGATAAGTTCCGAAATCGTGTGATGTTTCCTATTATCAACACGGGCGGGAAAATCATTGGGTTTGGAGGCCGTATTCTGGGGCAAGGAGAGCCAAAGTATCTTAATTCACCGGAATCCACCATCTTTCATAAGAAAAACCACATTTATGGGATCAACTTGACCCGAACCGATATAAGTCGTATGGGGTATACCATTTTGGTAGAAGGTTATATGGATGTAATTTCCCTCTATCAGCATGGCATTCTCAATGTGGGAGCTTCTCTGGGCACTGCTCTTACTGAAAACCAAGCCAGGTTATTGAAACGATATGGAAGCCAGGTGATCCTAGCTTATGATGCGGATAATGCGGGCATTTTAGCGGCAATAAGAGGTGCGGAAATCCTTTATAAAGAAGGCTTAAAGGCGAAAGTTCTCCATGTAACCAGCGGCAAAGATCCGGATGACTTTGTGAGAAACAAAGGCAAAGAAGGGTTTTTAGAATTGGTTAAAAAGGCCAAGCCCTATGGCGACTACATGATTGAGGTATTACAAAAGGATCACGATCTGACCACATTGGAAGGGCGGGTGGATTTCTTGAAAGCTGCCACCGACTTTTTAACCAAATTGACGCCGGTGGAAGCCGATGCGTATATTCAAAAGCTGTCGGAAGCTACGGGGATTTCTCAAGGAGCCATACTCAGAGAATTGCGCCAGCAAGAAGAAAAACAACAAAACAAAGCATCTCCTAATTTTAGACTAACAGAGGAGGAAAGAGGGGAGCAAATGGCATTGACTCAAGGGATGTCTCCTCTGGAAAAAAACTTGTTGAAACTATTGCTGGTACGGGAAGATTTCATGCAAGAGATATTGCCTTACCGGGCAGCTTTTGAAAGCACAACTTCAAAAGAATTATTTCAAAAGATATGTGAACATCTTTCGGAAGAGAGTGTTTTGGATTTAAAGAGATTGATGGATGGGTTAGAAAAAAATCTTCTGGATGCCGTAACGGAATTAATGGAAAATGTTCGATTTGCCGGAAAAGAGTCTCAAATCTTAAAGGAATGCATTCATACGTACGAATCCGAAAAATTGGTTCGTAGAGAGAAAGAAATTTTAGACATGCTTGATCTGTCGGATACAGCCATGGAAGAGGATGAGGAGAGGGGCCGGCAGTTGAAGGCGTTGCAAATGGAATTAATGGATATACAAAAAAGAAAGAGTGACGGGGTGAAATAATATGAGCCGGGGAGAAGACAAAACAGCGAAAGAATTTGATTTTTTAGATGAATTGGTGGCTAAGGCAAAAGAAACAAAAAATGCAATTACCACCAAGCAAATTGACGCCTATCTGGATACTGTCGGGTATGATAAAGACCATGCAGATGAGGTTTACGAAGCACTCTTGGCAGTGGGAGTGGAAGTGGAAACAGAGGTGGATCCCGAGAACTTACTACTCATTAACCTTGATGATGAAGAGGAAGAATCCCCGGATGTGGAAAAAGAAGCGGAAAAAATCCTTGTGGATGATTCCGGCGAAATTGACTTGGATTCCACTTTGCCCAAGGGAATCGCAGTAGATGATCCGGTGAGGATGTATTTGAAGGAAATAGGAAAAGTGCCTCTGTTGACGGCAGAAGAAGAAATCGACCTGGCCAAACGGATGGAAAATGGGGAAGAGGAAGCGAAACAAAGATTATGTGAAGCCAACCTACGGTTGGTGGTTTCCATTGCCAAACGGTATGTAGGGCGTGGTATGTTATTCCTGGATCTGATTCAGGAAGGGAATCTAGGATTGATTAAAGCCGTTGATAAATACGACTGGAGAAAAGGGTTTAAATTCTCAACCTACGCTACCTGGTGGATTCGGCAAGCCATCACCCGTAGCATTGCTGATCAAGCCAGAACCATTCGAATTCCTGTTCATATGGTAGAAACCATCAATAAATTGATTCGGGTGTCGCGACAACTTCTTCAAGAATATGGGAGAGAACCTACTCCGGAAGAAATTGCCAGGGAGATGGATATTACAGAGGAAAAGGTGAGGGAGATTTTAAAAATTGCCCAGGAACCTGTGTCATTAGAAACGCCCATCGGCGAGGAGGAAGATAGCCATCTGGGAGATTTTATACCAGATGAAGATGTTCCGGCTCCTGCAGAAGCGGCCGCTTTTTCTATGTTGAAAGAGCAATTGGTGGAAGTTTTGGATACTCTGACCGAAAGAGAGCAAAAGGTACTGAAACTACGCTTTGGCTTGGAAGATGGGAGGGCTCGAACTTTAGAAGAAGTTGGAAAGACCTTTGATGTCACACGAGAACGGATAAGGCAAATTGAGGCAAAAGCACTAAGAAAATTGAGGCATCCTTCTCGCAGCAAAAAACTAAAAGATTATCTGGAGTAAACGGTGAAGTATTCACAGAGATTGGAAATTATGGCTCAGGAAGTTTTTCCAAAAGACCGGGTTATCGATGTAGGTTCTGATCATGGATACCTGCCGTTGCTTTTATGGGAAAAATTTCCCGGGAGTAGAGTGGTGGTATCGGATATCAGTCCCGGGAGTTTAAATAAAGCCAAGGAGAATATTGGCGCCCGTTTAACCTTTGAACAGGAGCAAGAATGGGTTTCATACCGCTTGGGCAGTGGGCTTTCGGTGGTATCCCCCGGAGAAGTGAATGTGGCGGTAATCGGGGGAATGGGCGGTGTATTGATTACGGAGATATTGGAAAAATCTCTGGAGATGGCCAAAGAGATGGACCGTTTCATTTTGCAACCGAGAAACGGCCAAGGAAAGCTTCGATACTGGCTTTCTCAAAATGGATTCCAAATCCAAAGAGAGCATTTGGCCAAGGAAGGAAAGTTTATCTGTGAAATCTTAATCGTTGTTCCCACATGGGAGTGTAGTAATCCCGTGGAATGGTCATCGGGGAATGAAATTCAGTTTGAAGTTCCCGAACACTTATTGGAAGTGCAGGAAAAGGAATGGGTTGAGCCCTTTTTACGTGGAAAATTAGAAATAGAAAATGGCATTCGCATGGCTTTGGGAACCGGAGAATCTCCGGATTTGGCAAAGGCTGTTGAAACCGACAACCGCATTTTGTATTTGGAAGGACTCATACAACGCTGGGAGGAACAACATGGGCGTATGGAAACTGGAGTTGCTGGAAACATTAAATGATATTGCCCAAGAGGCCAATCAGGAATCCTGGGACAATGGGGGTGTCCAGATTGACTTGGGGGACTATGAAATAAAGCGAATTTTAGTGGCTTTGGAAGTGACCACGGAGGTTATGAAAGAAGCCAATGAATTGGCAGCAGATTATTTGGTGGTCCATCATCCCCTGTTTTTTCAATCCATCCATTCGTTGGAAGCCAATGATGTGACTGGAAGCTTTGCGGTGGACTTGATTCAAGCTGGAATCGGAGTTTATGCAAGCCATACTGCTTTTGACAAGGCGGAGAGAGGCACTAATGGGTATTTGGCAAAAAAACTTGGGCTGACAGATATTAAACCTTTGGTGCCTTGCCATCCGGAGGAAGGTGTTTTGGGAGTAAAGGGGGTGTTACACAGGCCGGTATCGCTATGGGAACTGGGGGAACGTTTTGCCGTTCTATTCGAAGAAGATCCGGCTATTCTGCGTTTCGTAGGAGATTCGGGGAAAATGGTGAGCCGGGTAGCCATTATTACCGGTTCCGGTGGCAACCATGTAAAAGATGCTATTTTGAATGGATGTGATATACTGATTACGGGAGATGTTAAGTATCACGATGCTTGTTTGGCTAGGGAGACAGGCCTGGCCATGATGGATGGAGGCCATTTTGGTACGGAAAAGTTTTTCGTTCAAAATATGGTGCAACAATTATCGGATCGAATTGGGAACAAAGTGGAGATTGTGGCGTCAAAAGCTTTGGAAAATCCCTTTTGGGTGATGAAAAAATAGATAAATATTGGGTAGACCAGGCAGTCGCGTGGATTCATAGGAATTCATGAGGAAAGTCCGGGCTCCGAAGGGCAAGGGTGCCGGATAACGTCCGGCGTAGGTAACTATAGGGAAAGTGCAACAGAAACACACCGCCGAAACAGGTAATGCTGTGGCAAGGGTGAAATGGTGCGGTAAGAGCGCACCGGGTGCTTGGAGACAAGCATGCCGTGTAAACCCCACTCGGAGCAAGACCAAAAAGGGCCATTTATGGTGGCGGCCCGCTGCCGGCCCGAAAGGTAGGTCGCATGAGCATTTCAGCAATGAAATGCCTTAGATAGATGATTGCCAAATACAGAACCCGGCTTATAGGTCTGCCCAATATCTTTTGAAACGCATGTTGTCTATGTTAGGCAACATGTTTTACATTTTTTGAATATCCAATCGGTATACACGATGTAAAAAGTAAAGAGTAAAAAGAACGGAAAGAATTTCGGCAAGAGGCCAGGACCACCAAATGCCGGGAACACCGTACCGATAAACGAGAAAGTACGCCAGAGGAACAATACCGATTAGTTGGCGAATCAGGGATTGCCATAAGCTAAGCATCCCATGGGCAGTGGCTTGAAAAAGAGTGGAAGTGATAATGCCAAAAGAAGCGGGGATAAAGGTGATGGAGATGATGCGTAAAGCTGGAATTCCAATTTCAAGCATGGCGGGAGTGGCGCTAAAAAGCAGAAGCAATTCTTTGGGGAAAACCATAAATAAAGTCGTGCCTAGCATGGTGATAATCAAGGCCATTCGGAAGCCAAAGAAATAGGATTGCATCAACCGTTCTTTATTTTTGGCGCCGTAATTATACCCCATGATGGGCATAGAACCTTGAGTGAGTCCAAAGACCGGCATAAACACAAAGGATTGCAAGCGAAAATAGGCTCCCACTACAGCCATTGCTGTTTCAGAATAGCCGGCTAAAATTCCGTTAATCAGAAATAGCATTACGGAACTGATGGCCTGCATGATAATCGAAGGGAATCCCACAACATAGATGTCCTTTACGACGGACCATTGCCATTGAAAATGACGAATTTTGACCTGGACATCGTGTTTAAAGGCAAATAAAAGGAAAAAACCAAGAATCATGGAGACGAATTGCCCGATAATTGTTGCGACAGCGGCTCCTAACACTCCCAATGCGGGAAAACCTGCCAAGCCAAAGATTAAGAGTGCATCGAAAATGATGTTGAGTATGGCTCCGGTCATCATGCACAACATGGGGAAAATCATATTTCCAGTTGCTTGGAGAACTTTTTCCGTATTGACTTGAAGGAACACAAACAGTGAAAAAAAAGTGATGATTTGGAGATATTGAGTCCCTTGTTCTACGATAAAGGACGTATCGCTGTAAGCTTGAATGTAGAGGGCAGCAAAAACGAGAGAAAATAGGCCAAAGACAGTCCAGTTTAATAAAGCCAAACGTAATCCGTGGCTTGCTGCAGCGTCGGCTTCCTGGTATCGCTGGGCGCCCAGCCGCCTGGAAATCAAAGAATTTACTCCGACGCCTGTACCGACAGCAAGGGCTATAATTAATATTTGGATTGGAAAAGCCAAGGTGACTGCAATGAGTGCATTTTCGGATATGGTGGCCACAAAGATACTATCTACAATGCTGTATAAGGAGTGAATGAACATAGATAACATGGCCGGCCAGGCCATGGTCACCGTCAATCGTCCTACAGGCATAATGCCCAGTTTATTTTTTTTGCGTTGTTCCATTAAATTTCACTCTTTCCGGAAAGTTTTCCAAAAAAATATTATATTGCGAAGCCTTATTATATGCCAGTTTCTCTGTGACTTCAAGGGGACAAAGAGGATCTCTGTGATAAAATTTCCGGTTTTTCAAAAACGAAAAATTATGGCGAAAAAAAGTTGAAACTGTGTCAAGAAAGAATTTGTGGTATAATTACCTGGTGTTTTGTTTCTTGTTTTTTTCTTATCGAGAAATAAAATTCTATAATAATTCATGGGTGAGGACGATATAAAATGAGATTAGGTATCGATGTGGGATCTACCACGGTAAAATTGGTGATGTTGGACAAAGAGGGTGGTATTGTGTACTCAGTTTATGAGAGGCACATGTCCAATGTGTTTGCAAAAGTGGCGGATTTGCTGGAGGGTTTGTATCTGTTTTGTGGTGATGAAGATATTCATGTGGTGATTACAGGTAGTGGTGGATTATCTTTATCCCAAATTATGGAAATTCCTTTTGAACAGGAAGTAATCGCTGCCACGGAGGCGGTAGAAGCATTGATTCCCCAAACGGATGTGGCTATTGAATTAGGTGGAGAAGATGCAAAAATAACCTTCTATGGAAGCTCTTTGGAGCAGCGCATGAATGGTACTTGTGCAGGGGGAACCGGAGCTTTTATTGACCAGATGGCGGTTTTACTGAATACGGATGCGGAAGGGTTGAATAAAGCGGCAAAAAAAGCGGAAATAATTTATCCCATTGCAGCTCGCTGTGGTGTTTTTGCGAAAACGGATATTCAACCTCTGATTAATGAGGGGGCCTCTATGGAAGATTTGGGGGCTTCCATTTTTCAAGCTGTGGTGAATCAAACCATTTCGGGGCTGGCCTGCGGGAGAGTAATTCGAGGGAATGTCGCTTTTTTGGGAGGGCCCCTTGCTTTTTTAGATCAGCTTCGACATCGGTTTATTGAAACATTGGAATTAAGCGAAGAACAAGTCATCTTTCCTGAAAATTCTCAATATTTCGTGGCCATAGGAGCGGCTTTTTTATCCAATAAATACGAGAAAATTTCCATCGGAAAGTTGATGAGTCGTCTCAAGGAGAAAGACCCCACTGAACTTAATGAAGCCAAGTATTTAAAGCCTCTGTTTTCTTCTCGCGAAGAATATGAAGTATTCCGAAGAAGACACAATCGAAATGCGGCGGAGTTTGTTGACATTGGAAGTATCCGGGGTCCTTGTTTTTTGGGAATTGATGCCGGGTCCACCACGACGAAGGCTGCGCTTATTGATTCACATAAAAACCTGGTTTATCAATTTTACCGTTCCAACGAAGGCAAGCCTTTGGAAGCGTGCATTGAAATGCTTTCCGAGCTTTACGGAATGTTACCTGAAGAAGCGTATATTGCCCATTCTTGCGTAACGGGTTATGGAGAAGGTTTGGTTAAAACCGCTTTTCATGTAGACTTGGGAGAAATTGAGACCATGGCTCATTACAAAGCGGCGGAAGCTTTCCTTCCCGGTGTGGAATTTATTCTGGATATTGGCGGCCAAGACATGAAATGTATGCGAATCAAAGACGGCGCCATTTATAATATTATGCTAAATGAAGCTTGCAGCTCAGGTTGTGGTTCTTTTATTGAAACCTATGCAAAAAGTGTTAACATGGATGCCCCTGCCTTTGCCAACGAAGCGCTCTTTGCTTTGGCTCCGGTGGACTTGGGAACTCGTTGTACTGTGTTTATGAATTCCAAGGTGAAGCAGTCGCAAAAGGAAGGCGCCAGCATCGGAGATATTTCTGCCGGGTTGTCTTATAGCGTCATAAAAAATGCTTTATATAAAGTGATAAAGTTGAGAAACCCGGAAGAAGCAGGTGAAAAAATTGTGGTCCAGGGAGGTACCTTCTTGAATGATGCGGTTCTTCGAGCACTGGAAAACATTGTGGGAAAAGAAGTGGTGCGCCCAAATATTGCAGGAATTATGGGGGCCTATGGAGCCGCTCTTATTGCCAAAGAAACTTATAGCGGCAAGGGAGAATCTTCCTTGCTTCAGCTGGAAGGTTTGAAAGAATTTACCGTGAAAACCACCCATACCCGATGCAATCGATGCGAGAACAATTGCTTGCTCACGGTAAATATATTTACGCAAGGAGAACGTTTTATCACCGGAAATCGATGCGAAAGAGGAGAAGGTAAAGAAACCGCTTCATTGGATATTCCTAATATGTTTGAATACAAATACCATCGGCTTTTTTCGTATTTGCCTCGGAAGGAGGAAGATTCCATTGGTGTCATTGGTATTCCCCGGGTGCTGAATATGTATGAAAACTACCCATTTTGGTTTACTTTTTTTCATGAATTGGGATACCGGGTTATCTTATCGCCTCAATCCACCAAAGAACTTTATGAAGAAGGAATGGAGACCATTTCTTCAGATACAGTATGTTATCCTGCAAAGTTAGTACATGGACATATAAAGTGGCTGATTAAATCCGGGGTTCCAACTATTTTTTATCCGAGCATCAATTTCGAACGGGAAGAGGATAAATCATCGGATAATCACTATAATTGTCCGGTAGTAGCCACTTATTCCGAAGTGATTGCAAAGAATATGGATGACCTGTTTTGTGAATTCGATGTGGAGTCTTTTCATCCTTTTCTTCCCTATGATCAAGATGAATTTTTGGGAAGAGAGCTTTACCATCTGCTAAAGAACCGAGGATTTACAAAGGATGCCATTGAATCGGCCATTGAAAAAGGAAGAAAAGAAGATGCTCGAGTTAAAAGGGATATAGAAATTCAAACAGAAAAAACCTTAAAGTGGATTGAAGAGAATCATCGGAAGGCCATTATCTTGGCCGGCCGGCCTTATCATTTGGACCCGGAGATTAATCATGGGATTGATCGATTGATTGTGGGATTTGGCATGGCGGTTTTAACCGAGGAGGGAGTGGCTTCTTTGGCGGAACTGCCACGACCAGTACGGGTATTGGATCAGTGGATGTATCACTCACGATTATATCGAGCGGCTCAGTATGCCGGTACCCGGGAAAATGTAGAGTTAATCCAGCTGAACAGCTTTGGTTGTGGTTTGGATGCGGTTACTACAGACCAAGTAGAAGAAATTCTTCACAACAATAATAAGCTTTATACGGTTTTAAAGATTGATGAAGGGGCCAACTTGGGTGCGGCCAAGATACGAATTCGTTCTCTGAAAGCCGCTATGAAAGAGAGAGAGAAGAATCATATTTTGCCTTCTTTGGGGTATGGAGGATATCGTCGAAAAGAATTTACTTCGAAGATGAGGAAGAAAGATAATTTTACTTTGCTTATGCCCCAAATGTCACCGATTCATTTTGATTTTGTGGAAGCTGCTTTAAGAACAAGTGGCTACAATGCGGTGCTTTTACCTCCCGTCAATAAAAATGCGGTAGAAGAGGGGTTGCGTTATGTAAACAACGATGCATGTTTTCCTACGATTGTCACCTTGGGGCAAATTATCTCCGCCTTAAAGTCGGGAGAATACGATTTAGAACGAACGGCAATCTTTATGTCCCAAACAGGCGGCGGATGCAGGGCATCCAACTATGTTTCTTTATTGAGGAAAGCTTTGATTGATCTGGGTATGGAGCAAATTCCGGTGGTCAGCGTAAATATCGTAGGGTTGGAAGCCAACTCCGGATTCCGATTATCTTATGGTTTGCTTAAGAAGATTTTGATGGCCGGAATCTACGGGGATACCTTTATGAGAGTGCTATATGCTACCAGGCCCTATGAAAAGGTGCCGGGATCAGCAGAAGCTTTATATGAAACCTGGGCGAAGGCGGCTAAAGAAAGTGTGGAAAAAGGAAGTTTGATTTCCTATAAAAAAATATTAAAAGGCATTGTCAAAGAGTTTGATGCCCTTCCGTTACGGAATATAAAAAAACCGCGAGTGGGGGTAGTTGGAGAAATTTTGGTAAAGTATCATCCCACCGCAAACAATGACATTGTAGGAATCATTGAAGCAGAAGGTGGCGAAGCGGTGGTTTTGGACTTGGTGGATTTCTTTCTTTATGGCATGTACTCAAAAGGATTCAATTATCAACATCTAAGCGGGACATACAAAGTAATGCGAGGGAATAGAATGGGAATCGGGATAATCGAATGGTTTCGAAAACCAGCTCGTAGAGCTTTGCGGGACAGCATTCGATTCGAGGAGCCCATGTACATCCATGAAATTGCAGAAAAGGCTTCGGAAATTATAGGGTTGGGAAATCAGTTCGGAGAAGGATGGTTGTTAACAGGGGAAATGGTGGATCTCATTGACTCCGGAGTCGAAAATGTAGTATGTTTACAACCATTTGCATGTTTGCCAAACCATATAAGCGGGAAGGGAATGATGAAAGCGCTTCGGAAGAGAAATCCCTATGCGAATGTGGCGGCCATCGATTACGATCCTGGAGCCTCTGATGTAAATCAGTTGAATCGAATTAAGCTGATGATGGCTACCGCCTATAAAAACCTTGAAAAGAAGGGACCGAAATAGTATAATTTTTGTATGGATTTTACAAAAGAAGAGTAGGGAGGTGTCGCCAATGGGCAGACACGGAACGATTGCCGGTCGAAAATCGGCGCAAGACTCGAAAAGAGCCGCACTATTTACGAAATACGCCAGAGCTGTTACGGTGGCTGCCAAGGGTGGAGGAGATCCGGAATACAACATCGCTTTGAAACATGCCATCGACAAGGCCAAGTCCATCAATATGCCCAATGACAACATCTCAAGGGCCATTAAAAAGGGAACCGGAGAGTTGGCAGGAGAGAGCTACGAATCCGGTTCTTTTGAAGGATACGGACCTGGAGGGGTGGCTATCATGGTAGAAGTCCTCACAGACAATAAGAATCGAACAACTTCTGCGGTGAAGCACATATTGGATCGTTTTGGAGGGAACTTGGGGACACCGGGATGCGTGAGTTATATGTTTTCTCAAAAGGGTGTGATTGTCATTGAGAGAACCGATGAGGTGGAGGAGGAAGGGTTGATGGAAGAAGCCCTGGATGCCGGAGCCGAAGACTTCATCGTTTATGAAGACAGTTATGAGGTGTTGACTTCGCCGGAAGACTTTAGCCAGGTAGCCGATTTGTTGCAACAAAAAGGATATGTTTTTGTGGAGGCGGATATAGATTATTTACCGGGAATGGAGGCTTGCCCAGAAACTCCCGGTGATCGAAAAAATCTGAAACGGCTTATTGATGAGCTGGAAGAAAATGATGATGTGCAAAAGGTGTATCATAATTGCAACATTTCCCTGGAAGAAGAATAAAGCGTATTTGTAAATAAAACATAATCCTGACTTGGTCAGGATTATGTTTTATCATCCTATTAACAAAAAGAGGAGAATAAAAAGATGAGCGAAAAACAAAAAATGACCGTATTGGATTTTAAAAAATTCAAAGAGGAAGGGAGAAAATTTAGTTATGTAACGGCTTATGATTATACGACTGCATCCATTGTCAATGAATCAGAGGTAGAAATTATTTTGGTGGGGGATTCTTTGGGGATGATTATGCTTGGCTATTCCGGAACCACTGCCGTTACTATGGATGACATGGTTCATCACATTCGTCCCGTTGTAAAAGGAGCTCCCAATACATGGATTGTAGGAGATATGCCTTTTGGCTCTTATCATGAAAGTGATGAGCAAGCGGTTCATAACGCGGTTCGTTTGGTTAAAGAAACGGGGTGTGATTGTATTAAATTGGAAGGCGGCGTGGAAATGGCCAGCCGCATTCGAGCCATCGTAAATGCGGGTATATTGGTGATGGGTCATATAGGACTTACCCCGCAAACAGCTACTGCTGTGGGAGGCTTCAAAGTACAGGGGGGTACACCGGAAAGTGCCCAAAAGTTGATTGAGGACGCAAAAACACTGGAAGAGTGTGGGGTTTTCTCTATGGTATTGGAGTGTGTACCCAGTGTGGTCGGCAAGGCGGTTACCGAAAAAGTCAGCGTTCCCGTGTTGGGAATTGGAGCCGGCCCCTATGTGGATTGTCAGGTTCTGGTAACCCAGGATCTCTTAGGAATGTATGGGGAATTTAAGCCGAAATTTGTAAAACAGTATGCTCAGGTGAGAAAAATTATGGTGGATGCCCTGAATGAGTTTCACAAAGAAACGGTATCGGGCGAATTCCCTTCACCGGAGTATTCGTTCAATAAAGATGTAAAACTGGACAAATTGTATTAACCAAAGAGTAGAGGAGAGTGAATTCCATGAAAATTGCGGTAATCGGTGCCGGTGCGATGGGATGTCTTTATGGTGGGAAATTATCAAAATCCGAATCCAACCAGGTGTTTTTATTGGATGTGTGGAAAGAGCATGTGGACACCATCAATGAAAAAGGACTTTTTATGGAAGAAAAAGGGGATATGCATCACTATCCTCGAGTGAAAGCCAGCCTTAGCGCGGAAGAAGTAGGGGTGGTGGATTTGGCCATCGTTTTTGTGAAATCCACATTGACTGAAAAAGCCGTTTTAGAAAATCGGGGAGTTCTTGGCACTAACACCTTCATCTTAACACTACAAAATGGGTTGGGAAACATTGAAAAGATTGGCGACCAGTTCGGATTGCAAAATGTGCTGGGGGGAACGACAGCGCATGGAGCCTATATGAAAGGCCCCGGAGAGATTTGTCATGCAGGATTTGGCAGAACAGTAATCGGAGAATTGAACGGACAGGAAACTTCGCGGATCCGGGAAGTAGCCAGCCTTTTTGAAAAAAGTGGCCTTGAGACAGAAATCAGCAACAACATCTTAGGGTTGATTTGGGATAAGCTGATTGTAAATGTAGGGATTAATCCATTGACGGCGATTACTTCCCTGACAAATGGAGATTTATTGCAATATCCGGACCTTCTGGAGATTATGGAAAAAGCTGTTGAAGAAGCAGTTTCCGTGGCACAGTCCAAGGGAATCCGCTTAAGTTATGAAGAGCCGCTGTCTCATGTAAAACTGGTGTGTGAAAAAACGGCTACAAACAAGTCTTCCATGTTGCAAGATATCCAGAATCATCGAAAAACGGAAATTGATCGAATTAATGGAGCCGTGGTTCTGGAAGGTGAAAAACAAGGAGTCGCTACGCCGGTGAACCGGGTGCTCACACAGATGGTGCGATATCTGGAAAAGAGAAAAGATGTACCAATAAAGGAGGCGTAAGGATGGACTTGAAGCGTTCCTTAATTGACACGGCATTGGTCAACGGAAATGTTGTTACGGTAAATCAATTTGAAGATTTGGAAGAAGCAGTAGGAATCAAGGGAAACCGCATTGTTTTCGTGGGCCCCACCAAGGATTTATTGTCTTTGGCTGATCATCAAACAAAGGTAATCGATGTAGGAGGTCGAACCATAACTCCTGGTTTTATTGATAGCCATTATCATCCTATATTAAATGGTTTTTTTGGCTTGACGGAAAATGCCACCATCATAGACACCTCTTATGAGAATTGTCCTTCTTTGGAAGATATCTTGCATCTAATCCGAAAAGCGGTCCATAAGAGAGGGCCGGGTCAATGGATTTCCATGATGGGGTATGACCAAAATTCTGTAAGAGAAAAACGGCACATTACCATAGAAGAGCTGGATGAAGCGGCGCCTTTGAATCCGGTGCAGTGTATGAGAACTTGTGGACACATCTCGATTTACAACTCGAGGGCCTTACAACAAATCGGAATCAATAACGTGGAAGATGCGAAGAAATATCCTGATAACGAAGTGGTGGTAGAACAAGGGCGACTGACGGGGATGGTAAAGGATCATACGCATTTTTTGTTATGGAGCAAGGTGAATTATACGGAAAAACAACAAGTGGAAGCCGCCCTTAAATCCAATGATTTGCTGTTGTCTCAGGGCATTACTTCGGTACATGATGCGGGGGAATTTGGCGCGTCTTCGTATAAGATTATGCAACGATTATGTAAAGAAAGAACCTTCAAACCCAGGGTCTATATGATGTTACACAGTGTTTTTGGCAAACCTTTTTCCTTGGAAGAAAACCAACATTTTCTTTCTTTGGGGTTGGAAACCGGTTTGGGGGACGAATATTTCCGGATTGGATCCTCAAAGTTTATGATCGATGGTGGCTCCGGAGGTCCTTCCGCCGCCACACGGGAGCCCTATAGCCATGATCCAAAGATGCCCTATATTTTGGGGTGGACCCGGGAAGAGGTGGCGGAATATATTCAACTTCTCAATGATAGCGGATGCCAAGCCACGGCGCATGCGGTGGGCGATCTGGCCGTCGAATTTATGGTGGAAGGTTATGAAAAAGCTTTCGAAAGGACCCCGAAGCCTCATCTTCGACACCGAATTGAGCACACAGCCATTGTGGATGAAATGTTGGTGGAAAGAATGGCCCGTTTGGAAATATGCCCTACTTGCAACCCCGGTTTCATTTCGTGGAATGGGCGAAATTACGAGAAGTATTATGGGGAACGTATGAAGTATTTTATGGCCCTTCGCACCATGCTGGATCACGGGGTGAAGGTTGCCCTGGCCAGTGATGCTCCATCCGGTCCTGCGGGAAGTATGGAAATCTTAGATGCCTGTGTGAATCGGATTGATCGGGTTACGAATCAACCTGTGGATTCTACACAATGTATATCAATGGAAGAAGCCCTTCGTGCCTATACGATACATGGAGCTTGGGCCAGCTTTGAAGATTCCATCAAGGGCTCCATTGAAGTGGGAAAACTGGCTGATATGGCGGTATTAAGTCTTCCCATCCTGCAACAGCCAAAAGAGAAGATTTTGGAAGTAAAGGTGGACATGACCATCTTGGATGGAAGCATTGAATACGAAAGATAGTGTAGCCATTTTTTTCTCGTTGTGCTATTCTATTCATGATTTATTACAATAAATGAGTAAAGGAGGATTTGCGATGTCTGAAGAAAAAAGAAGTGTGACTTATGCCACTTCCTTTAAAGAACAGCTTACCGTGCGGGGTATGATTATCGGTGCTATTGGTGCGGTTGTTCTGACCATGAGTTCCATGTACGTTGCTTTGAAGTTGGGCGCTTTGCCCTGGCCAATTATTTTCGTTGCATTAGTATCCATGTTTTTCTTAAAGTTGTTAGGCAAATCCAACATCAATGAAATCAATGTAACCCATACGGCAATGTCGGCCGGCGCTATGACGGCCGGTGGCCTGGCCTTTACATTGCCGGGAATTTTTATGTTGAATCCCGATGCGGATGTAAATTTGGTGAAATTGTTGATGGTGGTTTTGGGCGGCGTTATTTTGGGCTTGATTTTTACTGCACTTATTCGTAAATATTTTGTTGTCACCAAGGAGTTGCCCTACCCAATGGGGCAAGCAGCAGCAGAAACTCTTATTGTAGGGGATGAAGGTGGAAAAAAATCCATTACCTTATTCACCTCTATGGGACTGGCTGCCATCTTTACCGTCGTTCGTGACTGGTTTGCTGCATTCCCAGCAGCTTGGCTTAATGCCAAAATGATGGGATATGGCTCCCTGACCGGAGTCTGGTGGTCTCCTATGTTGATCGGCGTGGGTTATGTAGTGGGCCCCATCTTTGTTGGTGTTTGGTTTTTGGGGGCCATCATCGGAGACTTTGGTGTATTGGTGGCCGGAACGGAAGCTGGATTCTGGGATGCAGGAACGGCAGCTGCCATCAAATCTTCTTTAGGAATTGGATTGATGGTTGGAACAGGCATTGGCATTATTGTCAAAGGAATTATCCCGAAAGCCAAAGAAATCTTCGGACCCATGTTCAGCAAGGAAGCCTTGGGTCAAGGCTTTATCAGTTTAAGATGGGCCCCCATCGTTATGGTGCTTCTCGCTGCTCTGTTTACTACCGTTACAGGTATGGGGGTTGTGTCCAGTATTATCACCATTCTGGGTGTATGGTTGGCGACTTCTATGTCGGCCCAAATGGTAGGGCAATCGGGAATTAATCCCATGGAAGTGTTTGGAATCATTGTTCTCTTGGCTGCTAAAGCCGTCTCCAGTATTGGGGAGACGGAAGCTTTCTTTGTTGCTGCCATCGTGGCCATTGCATGCGGGTTGGCGGGAGATGTAATGAACGATTTTAAAGCAGGGTATATTCTAAAAACCGATCCAAAAGCTCAGTGGATTGGGGAAGTAATCGGTGGCCTGGTGGGAGCATTTGTAGCCGTAGGCGTGTTCTATGTTATCTTAACAGCTTATGGACCAACTGCATTTGGTAATCCGGAAATGTTCGTTGCACCTCAGGCAGGGGCCGTTGCGGCTATGGTAGGCGGCATTCCTCATGTTACTTCCTTTGTAATTGGCCTGGTGATAGGATGTGTGCTTTATGTTCTCAATTTCCCGGTCATGACGTTGGGACTTGGAGTCTATCTCCCGTTCTATCTTTCTTTGACCGCTTTCATTGGAGGCGCCGCTCGATTTGTGGTCCAAAAATTTGTGCCTCAATTTGAAAAAAGTGGAAATGGGCTTATTATTGCTTCCGGACTTCTTGGAGGAGAGGCAGTTGTAGGTGTAATCATTGCCTTGATTCAAGCCATACCGGCTATTTTGGCCATTTAATCAAATCGATGGAAAGACAAAATAAAAGGGTGGGCTTAGCCCGCCCTTTTTCCAAGGGAGGTGCATTATGAAGGAAATTCATATTTGGGAGATCGATGGAGTTCGAATTGGCCATGGAACAAGTAAGGAAGGGGCCACCGGATGTACGGCCATCCTATGTGAGAAGGGGGCTGTAGCCGGTGTGGATGTCCGGGGAGGAGGGCCTGCATCACGAGAAACCGAGTTGCTAAAGCCTGTCAATATGGTTCAGCAGATTCATTGTGTTATGTTATCCGGAGGATCTGCTTTTGGATTGGCAGCCGGTGATGGGGCCATGAAGTATCTGGAAGAAAGAGGAATTGGCTTTGATGTAGGTGTGGGTGTTGTTCCCATTGTCTGTGGCGCCTCTTTGTTTGATCTTGTAGTAGGGAATCCGAAAATCCGCCCGGATGCAGCAATGGGCTACGATGCGTGCGTTGCGTCTGAAAAGAACCGGCCCGAAGAGGGAAATGTTGGAGCCGGTGCTGGAGCCACCATAGGTAAGTATTTAGGGATAGGTCGTATGATGAAATCCGGTTTGGGAATCTATGCGGTGGAAATGGGAGAGGTGCAGTTGGCGGCCGTGGTTGCAGTCAATGCATTGGGAGATGTTGTGGATGCCAATTCAGGAAAACCCATTGCGGGTATTCTTACGGAAGATGGGACAGGGCTGGATTGTACGGAGGCTCTTATGGAAAGTGAAATTTCCGGCAATCGAAATGTATTTTCTGGCAATACCACATTGGGCTGTATCATTACAAACGGAAAACTTTCCAAGGATCAGGCCAACAAAGTGGCTTCTATGGCCCACAATGGATACGCCAGAACCATTCGACCGGTGCACACATCCGTAGATGGAGATACTATTTTTGTGCTTTCTACCGGGGAAAAAGAAGTGAATGCGGATGGGCTGGGTGCCATGGCAGCTCAGGTAATGGCTATGGCCATTAATCGAGGAGTTCGATTGGCAAAGCCGGCATTTGGACTTAAAGCAGCAGATGATTTTATAGGAGATTAATCGAGGGGGTCCATAAAGGGAGTTCTATTTTTATAGTAGGCTAAGTATCGAAAACCGCAAGACTTGGCGAATTCTCTTGCCCAATCCAGTTTATAGCCTACATGGAGGGGGGAATGGGCATCTGATCCCACGGTGAGAATCTCGCCACCCACCTCTTTATACATTTCCAGAATTCTTCGTGTGGGGGTGGTGGTATTGCCTAAATTGTATCGAAAACTGCTGGTGTTGATTTCCAAGCCGTGACCTCGATCCACCAGTAGGCGAAGAATGTCCTTGATTTCTTCCAAAAATAGCTCTTGAGGTGGAATTTCCGGAGTGTAGCGATCTACAATATTGATGTGTCCCAACACATCAAAATTTCGAAATCGTTTCAGACAGTCGTTTACATACTTGTAGAAGAGATGGTAGGATTCTTCTATGGCGTGACGGTCGAAATAATCCACGCAAAGATCTTTCCCCAAGGCACAATGGAATGAACCTATGAGAAAATCATAAGGATATGAGGTAGCCGTTTCTTCGCATTTATTTATTGTGGTTCCGTGTTGAATGCCGATTTCAAGGCCTCGAATTACCTGAATTTTTTGGGAAAACTGCTCTACATATGCTTCTAAATCCTGTTGATATCCAACAAAATCAGGAAGGAATGTAAATCCTGGGGTAGGGTAGTCCGGATCGTAATGATCGGTGATGGCGATTCCGTCCAACCCTTTTTCTATGGCGGCTTCAATCATTAGATTCATGGGAGTGCTGCTGTCATCGCTGTAATGGCTGTGGGTATGCATGTCATACATAAGTGTGTCCTCTTGAAATCAATCTGCAAATAAGCTAAAATTATTTCGTAAAGTATAGCATATGTGAAGGTATAATAAAAGGGATGACGATTACCAAGGAAGAATCGATTCGAATTGAAAAGGCGAAACAAGGAAGTGAGAGTGACTTTGAAGCTCTCATTTTGTCGTGTCAGGGGAAGGCTTACAGTATGGCATATCGTTATTTCAACAACCCGGAAGATGCCATGGATGCCTTACAGGAAAGTTTTTTAAAAATATACCGGTCGCTGCACACATTTAAAGGAGAAAGCTCTTTTCAAACTTGGGTCTATCGGATTGTTGCCAACACTTGCTGTGATATGTTGCGAAAAAAAAAGGCCAGGATTTCAACGGAGAGTTTTATAAAATATGATGGAGAAGAAGAGTATACACTAGATGTTGTTGATCAAGAGAAAGGACCGGAGGAATGGCTTGAACAGCAAGAAATGACGAAATATCTGATGGTTTGTTTAGAAAAATTACCTCTAGAGCAAAAAGAAATCATTATTCTACGCGATATTCAAGGCTTTAGTTACGAAGAAATTAGTGAAATACTCTCTATCCATGTGGGAACCGTAAAGTCGCGAATCTCAAGATCCCGACTGAAATTACGGGAAATCTATTTGAAGGGAAGGGAACCCTTTTAAAAACAGCTCGTCTAATCAGATGAAAGATGGGTTGTACAGATTCAGGATTGAAGAATGTAGAAGGAAAGGTTTATAATGGATTGTAAGAAGGTGAAGGAACAACTGCCTTTATATATGGATGAGCAATTGGACGAGAAGGCGCAAGAAGAAATTCGAGCCCATCTTGATTCTTGTGATGATTGCCAGTTGGTTTTACACCAGCTATGTAAGATGGCAGACCATCTTGGGCAAATTCCACATCCGGAAATCCCGAAAGAATTCTCCCTTCGGTTTCGGAGGGCGCTAAAAGAAGAAATACTTTTAGGGCAAAAGGAGTCTTTAGAGGGCCATGAAGTAAAATCCTCTTCCCGTTGGTGGAAACGGTGGTCTGTAGTGGCGGCGGTTTTTTTGGTGGGAATCTTATCCATTTATGGATTTAATCAAGACAATGGCGTGCCGGAACAATTCAATAATCCTCAACAAGGAACTATTTTAAGCATAGAAAGAGACTTGGGGGAATTGCCGGAAGAAGAGGTGCGTATAAAAGAAGGATCTCAACCATCCATGAAGGACACCGAACGAGAGGAAGTGGATTTTGCGGGTGAGAATTCGGATGACCTGTTTGCCATGGCAGGCACAATGAATGAAGAGAAGACTTGGCAAGAGGTCCAAGGGACTCCGGAGGAAGAAATCTACTATTTGGAGGTTTTGCAACAACGAGAAAATCGCAACTTTGTGGTAAAAAACAGCTTTAAGGACGAGGAAGAGACGTGGCATTTTTTGATACGTTTTGAAGAAGAAACCTTGTCGTATGAGGGTAAGGACGGAGAAATATGGATCAGCGAATAATAGCCATCATTGACGGAAACAGCCTGATTAATCGGGCTTATTATGCCATGCAACGACCGATGATAACGAAAGAAGGACTGTACACCCAAGGGGTGTACGGTTTTATTAATATGATGGAGAAGATTATTCGAGAACAAAAGCCTACATACTTGGCGGTGGCTTTTGACCGAAAGGCTCCCACGTTTCGCCATGAAGAGTATGAAGAATACAAAGCAGGCCGTAAGAAAATGCCCATGGAGCTGGCTATGCAACTTCCTCTTTTAAAAGAGGTGCTTTCCGCAATGAACATTGCAACATTGGAATTGGATGGCTTTGAAGCGGATGATATTATCGGAACCATTGCGAAAAAAGGGGAGAAAGAAGGCTACCATCCCATTATTATTACAGGAGATAAAGATGAATTGCAGCTAGCTTCCGATCAAACCCGGGTGATTATTACGAAAAAAGGGATCTCCGAATTTGAAGAATTCGATCGGCAGGCCATGGTGGATAAATATGGATTTACACCGGAACAATTTATTGATTATAAGGGATTGATGGGAGATGCTAGTGATAACATACCAGGAGTTCCAGGTGTGGGAGAAAAAACGGCGTCTTCTTTGATTCAACAGTTTGGAACCATGGAGAATTTGTACCAAAGATTGGATGAAGTTTCGAAGGAAAGCTTGAGAATCAAGTTGGAGGAAAACCGGGCTCTTGCTTTTATGAGTAAACGATTGGCAACCATAGATACGGGGGTTCCATTATCTTTTGAATTGTCGGAATTTCAGTTGGTGGAGCCGGATTTGGATAAATTGGTAGAAAGTTATCGAAAGTTGGAGTTCAATAGTTTCTTGAAGAAACTAAAGAGGGAAGAACCGGGTTTCCAAAAAAAGTCTGTTAACCGGTTGGACAATGTGAACTTGTATACCGTTCATACGCCAGAGGATTTAACCTCCTTTTTAGAAGAAGTGGCGCCGGGAAGTGAATGGGTCATTATGGTATTTTCGGATCACAACCACAAAAAGGTACCGGATATTCAGGGGCTGTTTTGCTTGTCTGATAAAAAGGGGTGTTATGTGGTTTATGATAAAGAAATGTTTGGCCAATTTTTGCGAAAAATGAAAGAAAAAGAAGTTAAATGGATTGGTCATGAACTTCAACAGGATTGGTACTCTTTGACTTGGGTTCTTGAGGAAAGCCCTGGGGAGATTGCTTTTGATACAGCCATTGCCGCCTATGTATTAGACCCATCTCGATCCAATTATCATCTTAACACATTGTCTTTGGACTATTTGGGCGAATCGGTTTTGTCTTTGAAAGACCACCTCGTAGAAGGTACCCAGATGGATTTATTTGAAGATTTTCATGAAAAATATCGAGCATATGGGTTGCTGTGGTGTGGGCAGACCATCGCTTTAAAAAATATATTAAAAAAGGAAATTGAAAAATTTGAGGCCCAGGAAGTTTTTTATCAGATTGAGATGCCATTGATTCCCGTTCTTGCTTCAATGGAGCGGGAAGGTTTTTCAGTGGATCCACAGATTTTGATTCAAATTGGAGTTGAAATCGGGGACCAATTGGAGGGACTGACTGCAAAGATTTATGAACTGGCGGGTATGGAATTTAATGTAAATTCTCCCCAACAGCTGAGTCAAGTGCTCTTTGAAGAATTGGGACTTCCCCATGGGAAGAAAACCACCAAGGGGTACAGCACAGGAGCGGATGTGCTGGAAATGTTGGTGGAGAAACACCCTATTATTCCTCTTGTGATAGAATATCGAACTTTGTCCAAAATCAAGTCCACTTATGTAGAAGGTTTGTTGCCATTGGTCCACGAAGACGGAAAAATTCATGCGCATTTTCAGCAAACGGTGGCCGCTACCGGGCGAATAAGTTGTACCGAACCCAATCTGCAAAATATTCCAATTCGTCAGGAATTGGGGAGAAGAATCCGGAAAGCTTTTGTGGCGGGTCAGAACCATCGTTTGATGGGCGCGGATTATAGTCAAATTGAATTGAGAATCCTAGCCCATTTATCAGAAGATGAGATTATGTTGGATGGTTTCAATCGCGGGGAAGATGTGCATCGAATCACTGCAGCCAAAGTGTTGGGCATTCCGGAAGAAGAAATTACTCCAGAGCAAAGAGGCAGGGCAAAAGCTGTAAATTTCGGCGTGATTTATGGAATGAGTGGGTTTGGGTTATCAGAGGAATTGAGTATTTCCAGGATGGAAGCGGAAAAATATATAAAACAGTATTTTGAGAAATACCACAAGGTAAAAGAGTTTTTAGACCACTTGGTAATTGAGGGAAAAGAACAGGGATACTCAAAGACTATTTTCAACCGCAAAAGACCGCTGCCGGAAATTTCAGCATCAAATTATATGGTGCGGCAAATGGGAGAAAGGCTTGCTATGAATAGTCCCATACAAGGCAGCGCGGCAGATATCATAAAAATTGCCATGATTAAAGTATATGAAAGATTACAACAGGAGGAGTTAAAATCACGATTAATTCTACAAGTTCATGATGAGTTGATTATCCGAGTGGCGCATGGCGAAGAAGAAAAAGTACGGCAGGTTCTTTGTGAAAGTATGGAAAATGCTGTGACGCTAAAAGTACCTTTGGCTGTGGATTTTCACATGGGAGAAGATTGGTACGGTTTAAAATAAGGAGATGCAGATGGAAATTATTGGTATCACCGGTGGGATCGGGAGCGGGAAGTCTACGGTGTCTCATTATGTGGAATCCAAAGGGCACAAAGTGATTGACGCCGATCGGATTGCCCATGAAATTATGGAGCCCAATAGTCCCATTCTTCAAGAATTGGCGGAAGCGTTTGGCAAGGATGTTCTAAATGAGAATGGGAGTTTACATCGCCGCAAACTGGCCAATCGGGCTTTTTCCAGCGTAGAGAGCAAAGAAATATTGGAACGTATTACCCATCGGGAGATTTTAAATCAAATCGAAGAGCAACTGGTTCGGGCAGAGAAGGATGGATTGCCATTGGTTTTTCTCGATGTGGTACTCTTGTTTCAAGTGGGGTTGCATCGGCTTTGCACTCAAGTGTGGGTGGTGGATGCTCCGGAAGAATTGCGCTTGGCCAGAGTCATGGGACGGGATGGATATGTGCCGGAGGAAATAAAAAAGCGAATGAGAAGTCAAATGAGCCCCGTTGAAATGAAAAAATTGGCTACTCATGTTCTTGAAAACAGCGGAACCATTTTACAGCTTTATCAACAAGTGGATCATTTGTTGGAGGGGTTCCAAAGGGATAGAGCCTCATCTCACTAAGATCATTGGGCCTTACAAAATGATGGTCAAAAAAACGATGGTTGTCTTGCATTGAAAATGGAAGTTTGCTATAATTACATTCGTGCTTTATATGCGGCTGTGGCGGAACTGGCAGACGCGCACGGTTGAGGGCCGTGTGAGAGATCGTGGGGGTTCAAATCCCTTCAGCCGCACCATTTTTCCCTGGAATATCATTCCGGGGGATTTTTTTGTGGAAATGGTGCGAAGATCCATATTGTATTCTTTTCGAAATCCATGTAATATGATAAGGCCATCTTAAGCGATAGACAAATAGGCAGGAGAAAGAAATTGAGAAAATGGATTTGCCCGGAGTTCAATGACCATGCCCGGCTTGACTCCAAAAGCTTTTACAAAAAATTAACATCATTGGCTTTGCCCATTGCGATTCAAAGCTTTATTTCCTCTTCTTTAAATCTAGTGGATAATCTTATGGTTGGCAGCTTGGGGGAGACGGAATTAGCGGCTGTAGGCATTGGTCTTCAACCTTTTTTCTTGTTTTGGATGGTAATGTTTGGATTTAATGGCGGATGTAGTACATTTACGGCTCAATTTTGGGGAGCTCGTAATCTGGAAAATATTCGAAGAGTTATTGGTTTTGCGGTGACGGTATGTGTGGCGGTAGGTTTTCTGTTTTTTATTTTTGTCTGGGGATTTACCGGGATTTTTGTCGGACTTTTTACATCGGATCTGGCGGCTACAGAACTGGCTATTGCCTATATTCGAATCGGCTCTCCCGCCTTTCTGATGATGGGGATTTCCCTTCCTCTTCAAATTTCATTACGAGCGACTCAACAACCCAGGATTCCTTTGGCTATTAGCATGGTGGCGTTTAGTACCAATACATTTTTGAATTATGTGTTTATTTTTGGTCATTTTGGCGCACCGGCCATGGGAGTACAGGGAGCCGCCATGGCTACGGTTTTTTCCAGAGCCTTGGAGCTTATTTTGGTTCTGTGGATGGTTTTCGTACGAAAAAATATCATCGCCGGTCCTCTGAAACAATTTTTTCATTGGAACAAGATGTTGGCAGTTCGTCTATTTCGTAATAGTATACCTACTACCGCCAATGAAGTAGCGTGGGGTTTGGGTATGACCGTGTGCAATATGGCCTATGCCCAGGCAGGAATTACAGCTTATGCCGCAGTGCGAGCTTCTTTGACCATTTTTGATTTATTTATTCTCTTTGCTTTTAGTTTAGGGGACGCCGCATTAATAATATTAGGAGAGCATCTGGGCAGGAGAGAAAGAGATTATGCCATTGATGCTTCAAAAAAGTTGGTTAAGATCACGCTTATTATTGGGGTGGTTTCCGGGGGGTTGTTGATTTTGGCAGCCAAACCTTTGTTGGGGTTCTACGAATTTTCGGAAGAGGGTTGGATCTTTGCCTACCGAATTATATTGGTGTTTGCCTTCACTATGTGGGTGGATTTGTATTCCGGAATTCATATTGTTGGAATCTTAAGAGGGGGAGGAGATACGAGATTTGCTATGTTTACAGAAGTGGGTACAATATGGCTATTGGCGGTTCCGTTGGCTTTTTTTGGAACGGTAGTTTGGGACATGCCTATCTACCTGGTGATTTTGCTGGTTCGAATGGAAAATCTGGTCAAGGCTTTAATCGTGACGAAAAGGTGGGTTTCCTGTAAGTGGGCTAATACGGTGATCCGGGGGATGTAAATGAAGAAAAAAATAAGGGGGAATTTCCCTCTTATTTTCGATAAACTTTTAGTCCCAACAGTAAGCAACCGTGAACATATGGGATGTGGTTTTCTTTGAGATAATCGATAATTTCATCGCTTTCGGCTCCCGGTTGTATCACCACCGCTTTCACTTGTTTGTTGTATTCTTTGAGAAGGGGCAGGCCTTTTGCCGGGTGGATACATAAGTCAATCACATCGATGTTTTCCGGGATATCGTTCATGGAACACAATTCTTTGCCAACGGGATATACCGTGTATCCTTTTTGGGTGAGTTTGTGCTTAATCTCATAGGCCGTTTTTTCTTTGTTGAGCGTGTCTCCTAATACGGCAAAAGTTTGTTGGGTCATGATTTCTTTTAAATCCATTTTTCTTCTCCTTGTAGGTTGGATATATTACTTCACTCTATTATATCCGCTTGCAGTTGTTTTAAACCATATACGCCTTGAAAAATCAAATTTATTCCGATAAACTATATGGACAAGGCAGAAGAAATATGGTAGTATAATTTCGTTGCGCCGGCGTGATGGAATTGGCAGACGTGCGGGACTCAAAATCCCGTGGTGGCAACACCGTATGGGTTCGACCCCCATCGCCGGCACCATTAGTGAAATCATTTTCGATATTGAAATTTAAGGAGGATATAAGATGGGTACAGCTGCACAATTTTTACCCCTGATATTATTAATCGTATTGATGTATTTTTTGTTGATTCGGCCTCAGAAGAAGCGTGAAAAACAAACTGCAGAGATGCGGAATAGTGTAAGAGTTGGTGACGAAGTAGTAACCATCGGTGGTATCTGCGGGAAAATCGTCAAAACCAAGGATGACACTTTGGTAATTGAAGTGGGAGCGGATAAAATAAAATTTGAGATTATGCGGTGGGCTATTTCCAAGGTGGAAAACCGTGCGGAAGGTGGCAGGAGGCCATTGGAAGAAGATGATGATAAAGAAGGTTTCGCTCAAAAGAAAGTGATGCCAAAAAGAATGAAAAAGACGGCTGAAATCAAGCCGGAAGCGCCGGCAAATCCGGAAGTAGAGGAAGTTACGGCAGAGATTGTGGATACCCCCATAGATTCCCCTTTGGAAGACGATGAAAAGTAGTCCTCAGAAAGCTTGATAAAATAGACCAAACCCTTGAAAAATTAGCGTTTTCAAGGGTTATTTATTTAAAACATCTTGTTACTACATATAAAATGTAGTAAAATTAAAAGGTTAAGGAATTTATGTCTCATTTATGGAAAGGACCGAGAAATGAGCTATACGACAAAAAAAGCAGTTGCAATAATTATTGTCATCATTGTGGTTGTTGGATGGTGGCTTACCCTTTTTGGGTTAGGACCTGTGGAGCCGATTAAAAATCAAATCAAACTTGGTTTGGATATCAAGGGAGGCGTTTATGTGGTGCTTGAGGCACAGACCGAAGCCACTGGAGAGGAATTGTCTCAAATCATGGAACAGACCCAGCTCGTTATTGAAAATAGGGTAAACCAAATGGGATTGTCGGAGCCGGTTGTCACCATTGAAGGATCTGACCGAATCAGGGTGGAGTTACCCGGGGCAGAAGATGTAGACGAAGCCATTGAACTCATTGGCAAGACCGCACAACTGGAATTTGTTTTGGCAGACGGTAGGGTGATGCTCAGCGGGAATGATATCAAAGGTGCGGGGGTAACCACGGACCAAGAAGGGGGTGGTTATGCCATTTCATTGGAAATGTCCCGAGAAGGCGCTGCAAAATTTGAAGAAGCTACCAGGATTGCTATCAGTGGGCAAGTTAGTAGCATTTACTCCGGCGTGGATTCAAGAGCCATTGTGATTTTATTGGATGGTGAAGTGGTATCAAGCCCGGTTCCTAAAGAAGTAATTTCCGGCGGAAATGCAGTGATTACCAGAGGGACCTTGGGTGGATTTGATTTAGAATACGCATCGAATACAGCGGCTTTGATTCGGGGAGGTGCACTTCCGGTAGGGCTTACGGAAATTACTTCTTCTGCTCAAACTGCAAAAATTGGAATTAATGCTTTGGAAAAAAGCGTATTAGCCGGGTTTATAGGCCTGGCAATTATTCTTCTGGTCATGCTGGTGTTCTATCGTGGAATGGGAGTCGCTGCCAACTTATCTCTCTTGCTATACGTTGTGTTGATTCTTTGGATTATGGTGGCTATGAGGGCGGTGCTGACTCTGCCCGGGATCGCTGGGATTATACTATCCGTTGGGATGGCGGTGGATGCCAATGTAGTAATCTTTTCCAGAATACGAGAAGAAATTATCAATGGAAAAACGATTCGTGTGGCCACGCAGATGGGATTTAAGAGGGCTTTGTCCACCGTGGTGGATTCGCAATTGACCACGCTCATTGCAGCTGTTGTTCTTTACCAAGTAGGAACCAGTTCGGTAAAAGGGTTTGCCTTGACCTTGATGATTGGTATTGTAGTTAGCATTTTCACAGCGGTGGTGATTACTCAACTCATTTTAAGAATTCTGTGCGAAAGTAAGAAATGGTCACAGAAAAAATATTTTGGCATTCGCCGGGATGGGCAAGCTATTTTTAGCTTGAACCGGGAATTTCGTTTTATCGAAAAGCGGAAAGTTTTTTATATGATTTCTTTAGGGATCATCGTTATCGGTCTTTTGATTGGTGGAATTCGTGGCCTCAATTACGGTATTGATTTTACCGGAGGTACTATGATGCAAATCGATATGGGTAAACGAGTGAGCCAATCAGAGGTGCATCAGGCTTTGGATTCTTTCAATTTAAATGAGGAAGTTATTTTTGCGGGAGATACACAAGAAGAAATTGTCGTTCGAACCAAGGTGGCTCTGGAAAACAAGGAACGTATGGAAATTGTGGGCGTGTTGGCTCAGCAATTTGGGATTTCAGAAGATGATGTATTGGCTATTGAGCAATTTGGTCCTTCCGTGGGCAAGGAGCTACAACGTAATGCCCTTTTGGCCATTGCGATATCGGCGCTGGGAATGTTGATTTATATTAGTTTTCGTTTTGAGTGGAAGTTCGGAATCTCTGCATTGGCGGGAGTGTTGCATGATGTTTTGATGGTGCTGGCTTTTTATGCTATTTTCAACATAACGGTAAACAATCCCTTTATTGCAGGAATTTTAACGGTGGTGGGGTACTCCATCAATGACACTATTGTGGTATTTGACCGGGTTCGGGAAAACTTAGGGTTAATGAAAAAAACAGCGATGGAAGAACTTCTTGACCTTTCCGTGAACCAGACTCTTCAACGTTCTATCATGACCTCTGCCACCACACTATTCGTAATGGCACCCTTGCTTGTTCTATCAGGCCCTGCCATTCGAGAATTTGTAATTCCTTTGATGGTGGGGGTTGGCGTTGGATGCATTTCTTCTATAACTGTTTGTTCTCCTCTTTACCATGACATATGCAAATGGACAGGGGGATCCAAATATAAAGCCAAGAAGCCCAAAAGAAAAGCTCTGCGAGGTTAAGGAGCAGGAATGGAAAGCAAAAGGGATTTCATCCAGGCGATTTTAGAGATTAATCCGGCTTATGATGTGGAAGCCATTGGAAAAGCTTATGAAACCGCCGAGGAACTTCATCAAGGTCAATCCAGAAAGTCGGGGGAAAAATATATTACCCATCCGGCTCATGTTGCGTTGATTTTGGCGGAATTGGGAATGGATGAAGACACCATCATTGCCGGCCTTCTCCATGATGTAGTGGAAGATACGGACTATGATCCGGAATTGCTGAAGGTTACTTTTGGTGAAGAAGTTCTGTTGCTGGTGGATGGTGTTACAAAGCTGGGTGGGATCAAATACGAAAAGAAAGAAGATCTGCAGGCGGAGAATCTGCGAAAAATGTTTTTAGCTATGAGCAAAGACATTCGCGTTCTGATTATTAAGTTGGCCGATCGACTTCACAACCTTCGAACCATTAATTATATGAGTCCGGAAAAAATTGCGGAAAAATGCCAAGAAACCCTGGAAATTTATGCGCCTCTTGCTAGCCGTTTGGGAATTTACACCATCAAGTTTGAGTTGGAAGATATTGCTTTTAAGTATTTAGAGCCACAAGAATACGATTCTTTGATTCATCAGGTGAGAGGAAAGAAAGCCAAACAGGAAGAATTCATCGGACATGTAATGGATGAAATCAGAGAAGCGTTGGATGATATGGGAATCCGCTATGAGATTATGGGTCGGTCCAAGCATTTGTATAGCATATACAAAAAAATGAAGCAACAAAAAAAAGAGTTGGATGAAATTTTCGATCTTTCTGCTGTTCGGGTTATTGTGGAATCGGTTCGGGATTGTTATGCAGTGCTGGGTATTGTTCATACTCTTTGGCGACCTATTCCCGGAAAATTCAAAGATTACATTGCCATGCCAAAATCAAATATGTATCAATCCTTGCACACCACCGTAATTGGTTTGCATGGAGACCCCTTTGAAATACAGATCAGAACTTATGAAATGCATAAAGTGGCGGAGTACGGAATTGCAGCCCATTGGAAATACAAAGAAGGGGTTAGCCAGGATATGGAAGAGGTAAAGCTGGCATGGCTGAGACAAACTCTGGAGTGGCAAAAAGATATTGACAATTCCAAGGACTTTATGGAAACACTCAAAGTGGATCTTTTTGCAAGTCAAGTCTTTGTGTTTACGCCTCAAGGAGATGTAATTGAGTTGCCTGCAGGGTCCACTCCCTTGGATTTTGCTTTCAAAATTCACTCTAATGTAGGCTATAAATGTATTGGGGCAAAGGTAAATGGAAAGATGGTTCCCATCGATTATAAATTGGAGAATGGGAACATTGTAGAGATTGTTACTTCAACAACCTCAAAAGGCCCTTCTATTGATTGGCTGAAAATCGTGAAAAGTAGTAATGCACGAAACAAAATAAGAGCCTACCTTAAGAAAGAAAACAAATCGGACAACATTGATAAAGGGAAAGAGGCTATCGAAAAATATGTTCGTCGCAAGGGCTATGATCCACAATTTGTTCTTACCAATACGAAATTGATGAAGCTGGTCAAAACTTTTCATTTGTCTGGTCTGGATGAGCTCTATACACAGTTGGCTCATGGTGGCGCCTTTCTGTCTAAGGTGGCCATTACCCTTATTGGGTATTATCATGAAGAAAAGCAAGAAGAGCTGAAAAAGAGCGAAAACCGGGTGGAAAATATATCGGTTGAGAAAAAGAAAGTGAGTTCCAAGGATGCCACGGGAGTTCGCGTAAAAGGGGCGGACAATTTGCTGATTCGTTTCAGTAAATGTTGCAGCCCGGTGCCGGGAGATGAAATCGTAGGCTTTATTACCAAAGGAAGAGGGATTTCGGTTCACCGCAAAGATTGCGTCAACTTATTGTCCATGGAAGAATCTGAGAGAGATCGACTTATCGAAGTGGAGTGGGACGATAGCTATGCCAATAAGAGCTATGATGTGGATATTCACATACTGGCGGAAGACCGCAAGGGAATGTTTAGCGACTTGTCCAAAGCTTGCGAAAACATGGACGTTCATATCACCGGAGTCAACGCGAAAAGCGGAAAAGATTATGATGTGACCAACATTACGCTAACGGTTTCCATCTCCGGAACCACCGAAATGGAAAAGTTGTTGAAGAGTTTTCGAATGATTCCAGGTGTGGCGGATGTATATCGAGCTATCGGATAACACAAAGGAGCAACCATGCGCGCAGTAGTACAACGAGTAAAAAAATCAAGAGTTCTGGTTGATAACCAAGTGGTAGGAAGTATTGATGCGGGATTTACTGTTCTTCTGGGGGTGTGTCAGGAAGATGGCTCGGAAGATGCTCGGTATATGGCTAGAAAAATTGCAAACCTTCGTGTTTTTGAAGACGATCAGGGAAAAATGAACTGGAGTTTGAAGGAAATAGGAGGTAAGGTATTGGCCATTTCGCAATTCACTTTGTTGGGAGATGCCCGCAAGGGGAACCGTCCAAGCTTTATCGAAGCGGCTCCTCCGGAACTGGCGAATAAACTTTACCGGGAATGCATCACCTTTTTAACGGGAGAAGGAATACCGGTGGAAGAAGGGGTTTTTCAAGCAGAAATGATGGTTGAGATTCATAATGATGGCCCGGTGACCATTCTTATAGACAGCAAAAAAAGTTTTTAGTTTTATTTCGTTTAGAAGAAAAGGAAAGTATATGGAAATTAAGATTTATGGCCAACGAGGAATGGCTTGCAATACGTATTTGGTAATAGATTCTGTTCAGAAACAAGGGTTTTTGGTGGATGCGGGGATATATGATTCCGGCTTGGTTCAAGAAGCCCGGGAGAGAGGCGTAACAGTAACCCATTTGATCTTGACTCATGGGCATGGAGATCATATTGGTGGTGTGGAAGGATACCGGCAGGCTTTTCCCGGATTGGTGGTTGTTGCCCATGAAGAGGAGGTTTCGATGTTGGAAAACCCCAACATGAATTTTAGCCGTGAGATTTGGGGGAAAGAAATAGTTGTCAAGGCAGATTATACGGTGAAGGATGGCGACATGTTGGAACTGGGCACATTTAAATTGGACTTTATTCATACTCCGGGGCATACCAAAGGAGGTATGTGCATCTTGGTGGATCAAGTTTTGTTCAGCGGAGATACATTGTTCCAAAGCAGCATTGGAAGAACGGATTTTCCGGGCGGTAACTTTGAAGAAATAAAAAACTCTATTCGTAATAAATTGTTTGTTTTGCCTGATGATACCGATGTTTTCCCCGGCCATATGGACCCGACGAACATTGGCTTTGAAAAGGAGAATAATTTCTTTGTATGAGTTTCAAATTCCAAAGAATTTCAATCCCTATGAATTTCAGGAGTTGGTGAAAGTTTTTTTTTCGAAAGATCAATTTCAGTTGGTGGAAACCCGGGAGAAAATTTCCGGCCAAACCAGAGATTCTGTAAAACAGCAGCTGTATCACCAGCTTACCCGGCTTACAGGCTATTTTCCCCCTTGGGGCATATTGACCGGGGTGCGTCCTGTAAAGCTGGCAGGAGAACTGGTTCGACTTTTGGGAAAGGAAGAAGCCTGTAGCATTCTTCGCAACTATTATTATGTGTCTCCTGAAAAGGTATCTTTGCTGTTGGAAACGATTCAGCAGCAACAGGAAATCCTGAAAATAGAATCTGAGGATGTAGCACTTTATCTGGGGATTCCATTTTGTCCTACTCGTTGTTTATATTGTAGTTTTCCGGCTTATCAAGTGAAAGAAGAAGAAATTCAAAAGTATTTATATGCGTTGAAGAAAGAGATTCAATATGTAGCATGTGCTTTGAAGAACAACGGGAAGAAAGTGGAAACCATTTACATAGGTGGGGGAACGCCTACCATCTTGAAAGAAGATCAATTAAAGGAACTCCTCCGGCTGATACAGGAGCAACTTCATCACGAAACCCCTCAGGAATTTACCCTGGAGGCAGGGAGACCGGATACCATCACGAAAGAAAAGTTGAAAATTATGAAAGATTTTGGAGTGGATCGCATTAGCATTAATCCTCAAACAATGAAAGCTGAAACCTTGAAAAGAATTGGAAGAAATCATACGGTGGAGGAAGTAGAACGAGCTTTTGAAGTCAGCCAAACCATGGGATTCCTCATCAATGCAGATGTCATAGCAGGTTTGCCGGAGGAATCCACGGAAGATTTCATGGATACTTTGCGTCAAGTTAAAAAACTTGATCCCCACAACATTACGGTACATACCTTGTCCGTGAAACGAGGCTCTCATCTCATAGAAGAGGATGCCGAATATCATTACAAACAACGAACTACCGTAGAAAACATGCTGGAAAAGGGGGCAGAATATCTAAAAACAAAGGGCTATTCCCCATATTACCTCTACCGACAAAAACAGATGGTGGGGGCTTTGGAAAATGTTGGGTATTCACTGCCTGGATGCAAAGGGTGGTATAATATAAGAATTATGGAAGAAAGACAAACGGTGGTGGCTTTGGGAGCGGGAGGTATTAGCAAAGCTTATTATCCCAAGGAAGATCGGTTGGAACGGATTCCCAATGTTTCCAATTATGAGATTTATATCAACCGAATTGACGAAATGATAGACCGAAAGAAAAAAGACTTGTTTATGGAGGGAGAATCATGATGATGAATGCACCGAAAGGCACAAAAGATATATTACCAAACCAAATTTACAAATGGCATTTTGTAGAAAAAGCGTTTTCGGATATTTGTACAAGGTATGGTTTCAAAGAAATCCGTACTCCTGTTTTTGAACATACCGAATTGTTCACCCGAGGAGTGGGAGATACAACGGATATCGTAGAAAAACAAATGTACACTTTTATGGACTACGGAAATCGTAGCATTACCTTGAGACCGGAAGGCACCTCTCCGGTGGTGAGAGCCTTTGTGGAGCATCGTCAGTATGCTGAGGTACAGCCCACAAAATACTATTATGATATTCCTTGTTTTCGTTATGAAAAGCCCCAGTCCGGTCGTTTGAGAGAATTTCACCAGTTTGGTATTGAAATTTTTGGAACCATGGATATGATGGCGGATGCAGAGGTCATTGCGCTGGGGTATGATTTTCTAAAAGAGATGGGCGTAAAAGATGTGGAACTGCGTATCAACAGCATTGGTTGTCCCAAATGCAGAGAATCTCACAGAATGGCACTGCGAACATTTTTAAAACCAAAATTTGATCAACTATGCGATACATGTAAAGTCAGATATGATAAAAACCCCCTGAGGATTCTTGACTGCAAAAGTGAAATTTGTCAGAAACTTTCGGAAGGGGCTCCTACCATGTTGGAATACCTGTGTGAGGAATGTCAAACTGCCTTTTCGGATTTGCAAAGAAACCTAAAGGCTTCTGATATTCCATTTCAAGTGGATCCCGGCATTGTTAGAGGGTTGGATTATTATACGAAAACAGCTTTTGAATTTGTCACCAATAGCATCGGGGCACAAGGCACGGTTTGCGGTGGAGGCCGATACGATCATTTGATTGAGCAATTGGGAGGCCCTCCCATACCCGGTGTGGGGTTTGGATTGGGAATTGAGCGACTTTTATTGGTCTTGGAGTCTAATGGGGTTACCATACCCGAACCGGATTCTATGAAGCTTTTTGTAGCGGTCATCGGGGAAGAAGCCAAAGCTTATGGATTGACTTTGGCAAGAAAATTACGTGAACAAGGGATTTCTGTGGCTATGGATACCCTTTCGCGTAACATCAAGGGGCAATTAAAATATGCGGATCGAATCAATGCCCAATACACGGTGGTGATTGGGGAAGAAGAACTGGCCCGAAAAAAATTGACTTTACGAAATATGGCAACGGGAGAGCAGCGGCTGATTCCCGCAGAAGATATCGAGGACTATATCAAATAGAGGTGAGGAAAACCATGGATGTATGGAAAAGAACGCATATGTGCGGGGTTCTGAGGAAAGATCATATCGGCAAAGAAGTGGTAGTAAACGGTTGGGTAGCTAAATCAAGAAATCAAGGAAGCTTGGTATTTGTGGATTTACGTGACAAAACAGGCATTACTCAATTGTTGTTTGATGAGGAAGCATCTTCAGAATTGATGGAAAAGGTGAAGACCCTTCGAAGTGAGTTTGTGGTGGGTGTAAAAGGCATCGTACAGGAACGTCAGTCAAAAAATCCGGATATTTCTACGGGGGATATTGAAATTTTGGGAAAAGAGCTGGTCATTTATTCCGAAGCAGAAACTCCGCCTATTTATATAAAGGATGATGATCCTGTGGATGAAAACCTTCGTCTAAAGTATCGCTATTTGGATATGAGAAAACCAAAAATGCAAAAGAATTTTTCCTTTCGTCATCAAATCACAAAAATAGCTCGGGATTATTATGCTGCAGAAGGCTTTACAGAAGTGGAAACACCTATGCTTATTAAGCCGACCCCAGAAGGAGCCCGGGATTATTTGGTCCCTTCCCGTGTAAACCCAGGAAAGTTCTATGCATTGCCTCAATCGCCTCAAATGTTTAAACAGTTGCTTATGGTGGGGGGAACGGATCGATACATGCAAATTGTGAAATGTTTTCGAGACGAAGACTTGAGGGCAGATCGTCAACCGGAATTCACACAGATTGATGTAGAAATGTCTTTTGTCGATATAGACGATGTATTGGAAGTTCAAGAAGGATTCATAGTAAAATTGATGAAAGATGCTATGGGTGTGGAATTGGATTGTCCTTTCCATCGGCTCTCCTTTCATGAAGCCATGGAAAGATATGGATCGGACAAACCGGATACCCGATTTGGGTTTGAATTAAAAAAGTTAAATCACTTTTTTGAAGACTGTGGATTTGGGGTGTTCCAACAAACCCTGGATGGCGGTGGAGATATTCGTGGAATTTGCATAACCGGGGGTTCCCGTCATTTTTCCAGGAAGGATCTAGACAAATTGACGGACTCTATTAAACATTTCAAAGCCAAAGGCATGGTGTGGATTCGAGTTGAGGAAACAGGAATTGCTTCTTCTGTGAACAAATTCTTTACAGAAGATCAATTGGGTGAAGTGGTTAAATATTTTGGGGCCAACATTGGGGATTTGATTTTAATCGTTGCGGACAAGCCGAAAATCGTATTCGACTCTTTGGGATTTTTACGAAGAGATATTGCAGGAAAAATGGGGCTTTTAAAAGATAACGATTTTCGTTTTCTATGGGTAGTGGATTTCCCGTTGTTTGAAGAAAATGAAGAGGACGGTTCCTTAAGTGCGATGCACCATCCTTTTACTTCTCCAAAACTGGAAGATGTTCATTTTCTCGACCAAGAACCCTTAAAAGTACGAGCCAAGGCATACGATTTGGTTTTAAACGGGGTGGAATTAGGAGGGGGCTCCATTCGTATTCATCATCGTGACCTGCAAAAAAAGATGTTTGAAAAACTAGGAATCGGTGAGAAAGAAGCAGAAGACAAGTTTGGATTTTTGTTAGAGGCTTTTCGGTATGGCACACCACCACATGGTGGGATTGCTTTTGGCTTGGATCGAATAGCCATGTTGTTAGCTGGAGAAAAAAGCATTCGGGAAATGATTGCTTTTCCTAAAAATCAAGGAGCACAATGTCCGGTTTCCGAAGCTCCCAGCGAAGCCGGTGAAAAACAGTTAGAGGAACTATCCATCCGACTGAGGTGAAGGATGAAGATTGGAATATTTGGAGGTACTTTCGATCCGGTTCATATGGGCCATATAAAACTTGCCCAACAAGCCAGAGAAGAATTGCTTTTGGACAAAATTGTTTTTGTTCCCAACTGGGTTCAACCTTTTAAAACGGGACAAACAATAACCTCTGGAGAGCATCGATTGGCTATGCTGAAAAGGGCCAACCAGTTTTTTCCGGCAATGGAAGTAGATCGGTATGAAATTGACCGGAAAATGGTGTCATACACCATCGACACATTAGAGCATTACCGTGAAACTAATCCGGAGGCAGACTTGTATTTTTTAATGGGCGCGGATGCTTTTCTGCGAATTGAAGAGTGGAAAGATTCCAAACGACTTCTTCGGGAGTATGGGTTTGTTATTGGGAATCGCCCGGGTTATGAAGACAACGGCTTACCTTCTTTGGTAGTAAGGCTGCAAGAAATATACAATGCACGAATACATCTTCTGGACAATCCTCTCTTTGATTTAAATTCTACAACCTTAAGAGAGAGGGTGAGAAAGGGAGAGTCATTGGCTGGCCTGGTGCCTTTAAAGGTGGAAGAATATATTTTGAATAATCGACTTTATGGGTTGGCGGACATAGAGGAAAGAATTTATAAGGAAATCCCGGAAAAAAGAAAGCAACACACAATAGGGGTAGTGAATACCGCCATGAAGTTGGCTGAGCATTACGGTGCGGATTTATACAAAACCAGAATAGCCGCGCTGTACCATGACTATTGTAAGGATGTGGGGATACACCGACTGGACCGGTATGTGGAAGAATATGAGCTTTGTTCAAAGTACAAAAATCAGCCGCATTTATCCCATGGAAAGGTAGCAGCGGAGCGAATAAAAAAAGAGTTGGGAATAGAGGACGAGGATGTGTTGAATGCTCTTCGTTACCATACCACGGGGAGAAAGGGGATGTCTCTATTGGAAAAAGTGATTTATCTGGCAGATGCCATAGAACCCAATCGAGTTTATCCCGGGGTAGAGGAATTGAGAGAGCGGGCATGGGTTGACCTGGATGAAGCACTGCTTTTGGCTATTAATCAAACCATATCTTATGTAGAAAAAAAAGGATGTGCTTTGGATCAAGATACGTTGGAGGCTCAAAAAGACCTTCAAAAAAGAATAAAGGAGAAGGTGAATGGATAATAAAGAACTGGAATTGGCAATGAAAGCAGCGAAAATATTGGATGAAAAGAAAGGTCGGGATATTGCTATTATTGATATCCGCAGCAAAGCATCTTTTGCCGACTATTTTGTTTTGGCATCGGGAACTAATGAACGGCAGGTTGGGACATTGAGTGAAGAAGTGGAAGACCGGTTGGGAGACCTGGGAATCGAGCCAAACAGTATTGAAGGTGATCGCCGGTCCGGATGGATATTGATGGATTACGGGGATGTGATTGTCAATGTGTTGAGTAGTGAAATGAGAGATCGATACAATATTGAAAAAGTTTGGGGCGATTGCCAGTTTATCACTTTGGAGGACAGCGACAATGAATGAGAGATACGACTTTAATGCCATTGAGAAGAAATGGCAGAAGCATTGGAATGAAACGGAAATGTTTCGTGTAACCGAGAATCCGGATAAAGAAAAATACTATCTTTTGGAAATGTTTCCTTATCCCTCCGGGAAATTGCATATGGGGCATGTTCGGAATTATTCCATCGGCGATGTAATCAGTCGCTTTAAAACCATGCAAGGATACAATGTGCTTCACCCCATGGGATACGATAGCTTTGGTTTGCCAGCAGAAAATGCAGCAATTAAGAACAACGCGGAGCCAGCGCAATGGACTTGGGACAATATAGAGGAAATGACAGCCCAATTAAAGGAAATGGGAATTTCCTATGACTGGAGTCGTGAAATCGCGACATGTCATCCCGGATACTATAAATGGATGCAATGGATTTTTATTCAATTTTTTCAAAAGGGACTCGCTTATAAGAAAGAAAATCCTGTGAATTGGTGTCCCAGTTGCCAGACGGTGTTGGCCAACGAGCAAGTGGTGGAAGGAGGCTGTGAACGTTGCGGGACATTGGTTGGAAAAAAAGAGCTGTCTCAGTGGTATTTAAAGATTACAGAGTATGCAGATCGCCTTTTGGACAATCTTGATACTTTAGAAGGCTGGCCTACAAAAGTGAAAATTATGCAAAGAAACTGGATTGGCCGCTCTGTAGGCGCGGAAGTGGATTTTGCTTTGGAAGATTTTCCTGAAAAACTCAAAATATTCACTACTCGCCCCGATACACTTTATGGGGTAACCTATATGGTCCTTTCCCCGGAGCATCCTTATGTTAAGCCCTTGGTGGCGGGGTCTTCCTATGAAAGGGATGTTCATGCATACATCGACCAGTGTCAACATATGTCGGACATTGAAAGAACCAGTACCAATCGAGAAAAGACGGGAGAATTTCTAGGTCGATATGCCATCAATCCCTTGAATGGCAAACGGGTGCCAGTCTATATTTCTGATTATGTTTTGATGGATTACGGAACCGGGGCTATTATGGCTGTTCCTGCTCACGATCAAAGAGACTTTGAATTTGCCAAAGCCTTTGATTTGGAGATTATCCCTGTGTTGGAACCAGAGGATGCAACCATCGATGTGAATGACTTGAAAGAAGCTTTCATATCGGAAGGAAAGATGATTAATTCCCAACAGTTTTCAGGAATGGATAATCGAGAAGCCATTGAAAAGATTACGGAATATGTGGAAGAACAAAAAATTGGAAAAAGATCCATCAATTATAAATTGAGAGATTGGTTGATTTCGCGACAACGCTATTGGGGGTGTCCCATTCCTATGGTTTATTGTGAATCCTGCGGGTGGGTTCCGGAGAAAGAAGAAAACCTACCGGTTTTATTGCCCACGGATGTTGAATTTACAGGAAAAGGAGAGTCTCCTTTGGCTACCTCAAAAGTTTTCAGTCAATGTGAATGTCCTAAATGTGGTGCGCCGGCCAAACGTGAAATGGACACCATGGATACTTTTTTGGATAGTTCCTGGTATTTTTTAAGGTATTGTGACGCACGGAATACGGAGAAAGCTTGGGATTTTGAAAAACAGAAGTATTGGATGAATGTAGATCAATATATTGGGGGCGTGGAGCATGCTATTTTACACCTCTTGTATTCCAGGTTCTTTCAAATGGCCTTCTATGATTGGGGGCTTGTATCCCATGATGAACCCTTTCAAAATTTGTTAACCCAGGGTATGGTGATCAAAGACGGAAGGAAAATGAGTAAATCCTTGGGCAATGTGGTTTCTCCGGAAGAAATTATACATCGGTATGGAGCCGATACCGCTCGATTGTTTATTTTGTTTGCTGCACCTCCGGATCGTGAGCTGGATTGGTCGGAGGCCGGCGTTGAGGGAGCCTACCGTTTTTTGAATCGAGTGTATCGGGTTGTTTTCGAATTGTTGGATGAAATGCAAACGGCTCCTTCCCACTATGAACTGGTAAATGAAGGGGATCTGGAATTGGCGTACCGATTGAATAACGCCATTAAACGGTGTACCGATGACATTGGAGGCCGGTTCAATTTTAATACGGCCATTGCTTCCATAATGGAACTGGTGAATGAAATTTATAAGTACAAAGAGAGACCGGATCGAAAGTTGGCCTTGTTAAAAGAAGCTTTGGAAAAAGTGGTGTTGATGTTGTCGCCCTTCACTCCCCATATTTGCGAAGAAATGTGGCAAGCCATGGGAAACAGCGAATCCCTATACCATCATTCTTGGCCTACCTACGATGAAAAAGCATTGATTCGGCAACAAGTGGAAGTTGTTGTTCAACTTAATGGTAAGGTTAAAGAAAAAATTACCGTAGATAGCGGTTTGACAAAAGAAGATTTGCAAAAGGCTTGTTTTGAGTCGGATAAAATTCAAAACCTGGTAAAAGGCAAAGACATCTTAAAAGTTGTTGTCGTACCGGACAAACTAATTAATATTGTGATAAAAGACTGAAGTAACTACAAAGCCATATTTTGGCCATGTGGAAGCAAGTAAGACAGAAATGAGAAAAAAAATGAAAAGCAATAAAGGAAAAACAAGTAAAACACTGAAAGTGATTCCAATTGGAGGGCTTTCAGAAATTGGCAAGAACATGACTATATTGGAATATGGGAATGATATATTGATTGTGGACTGCGGAATGACATTCCCGGAGGACGATCAATTTGGGATTGATATTGTAATTCCCGATTTTTCCTATGTAGTAGCCAACGCCCATAAGGTCCGTGGGCTTGTTCTTACTCATGGGCATGAGGATCATATTGGGGGAATTCCCTATCTTCTTAAGCAAATAGATGTTCCGATTTGGGGCACGCGGCTTACCTTGGGGCTGGTGGAAAACAGATTGAAAGAGCATAACATGAAGGCCAAATTTCGCCACATCAATGCTGGGGATAAGTTTAATGTTGGATGTTTTAATGTAGAAACTTTAAGAACGACACATTCCATTGCCGATGCTATTTGTCTGGCAATTGATACTCCGGTAGGACTATTATTTCACACGGGAGACTTTAAAATCGACTATACCCCGATTGATGGCGATCCTATTGATTTGCAGCGATTTGCTGAAATTGGAAGAAGGGGAGTAGCTCTTATGTTGGCTGACTCTACCAATGCGGAAAGACCCGGGTTTACCAAGTCGGAAAAATTGGTGGGCGAAACTCTGGAAAGCATATTCCGAGATCACGATACGCGTATTATTGTGGCCACTTTTTCCAGCAATGTACATCGGGTGCAAAAAATTGTGGATGCGGCTGTGAAATACAATCGAAAAATTGCCATTTCGGGGCGTAGCATGGTGAATGTAGTAAAATTGGCTACGGAATTGAACTATCTAAAAATCCCTGAAGGGTCTCTAGTGGATATCAATAAGATGAAGGGATACAAAGATAATGAGCTGGTGATTATCACTACCGGTTCTCAAGGTGAACCTATGAGTGCCTTGTCCAGAATGGCAAGCAAGGAGCATCGAGCGGTTCAAATCAAACAAGGGGATGTGGTGGTTTTAAGTTCGACTCCAGTACCGGGAAACGAGACCGCCGTTTCTAATGTTGTAAATCGTTTGTTTGAACAAGGAGCCAAAGTGATTTATTCGGACATCGCAGATATCCATGTATCTGGTCATGCGTGCGCAGAAGAATTGAAACTGATACATTCCTTGATAAGACCCAAATATTTTATCCCTGTTCATGGGGAATACCGCCATCTTTACCGACATGTACAATTGGCAGAAAATTTAGGGATGCCTCGAAAAAACATATTTCTTATGGATATCGGAGATTGCCTTCTTATCGGAAAAGAAGAAGTGGAGCATCTTAAACAGGTAGTTCCTGCAGGAGAAATACTGGTAGATGGATTGGGTGTGGGCGATGTTGGGAATATTGTATTGAAAGATCGTCGTATGCTGTCGGAAGCAGGATTAATCATTGTGGTGGCTGCCATGGATCGAACTACGGGAGAAGTGGTGTCAGGGCCGGATATTGTAAGCCGAGGCTTTGTTTATGTTCGAGAAAATGAAGACTTAATTGGAGAAGCCAAGGCGGTGGCGGCAGCAATCTTGGAAGAAACCCGCAGGGACGGGAAAAAAGACTGGAACGGAAGAAAAACAGCGGTTAGAGAGGGGTTGCGTAGCTTTATATATGAGAAGACGAAGCGAAATCCCATTATATTACCTATATTTTTGGAGGTGTAAAATGAATGTTTACGACGAAGCTCATAATCTGGCAAAGGCTATTAAAGAATCGGAAGAGTACAAACAGTATGATCTCACACGGCGTAAAGTCAATGAAAATCCGGAACTTTCCAAAATGATGACGGACTTTCAGGCGAAGCAATTGGAACTGCAGACCAAACAGATGATGGGAGAAGAAGTGGGACCCGAAATGATGGGAACCATTCAGGAACTTTATGGAATCATTATGAAGGATCCATTGGCCGCAGAACACCTGCAAAATGAAATGAGATTTTCCTTAATGATGAACGATGTATATCAGATTTTGGGAGATGCCATGGGAATGGGTGGGTTGTTCAAAAAAGGAGACAACGGATGGGAGTCGTAAAAACACCGGATGAGTTGATTCACATCATCACGGCTTCTGCCATGAATGACTCTTGCTTCCAGCATATTCTTGGGTATGTGCGGCCGGGATTGACGGAACTTCAAGTAGCAGAAGAGATTCATCGGGTTTTACAACGTTTGGGGTCCAAAGGATTGGCTTTTCCCACCATCGCAGTGGCGGGAAAAAATGGCGCAGAGCCTCATGGAGTGCCTTCCGACTATGTGCTTCAGGAGGGGGATTTTCTTACGATGGACTTTGGCGCAGTTGTAAAAGGTTATTGTGGAGATATGACCCGGACTATCGCCATCGGCCATGCTACTTCCTCCATGAAAAAAATTTACCAAGTGGTGTTGGCAGCCCAGCTGGCTGGACTGGATGCTTGCAAAAAGGGAACTACCTACCGGGATGTGGACCAAGCAAGCCGGAACATTATAGAGGCAGCCGGATTTGGTTCTTATTATGTTCATGGAACGGGCCATGGGGTTGGTAAAGAAGTTCATGAAGAACCGTATTTGAATACCAAAGCAACCCATCAATTCAAATTAAAAACCCATATGGCTATTACAATAGAACCGGGAATTTATCTTCCTGGGAAGATGGGTGTACGTATTGAGGATCTAGTCATTGTTACAGACTTTGGAGTGATTAATACCAATCATTCTCCAAAAGAGCTGTTGATTATCAAATAATTGGATTAAGGAGAGAGATTATGATTTATGCAAGCGATTTTCGAAAAGGGATTACCTTTGAAATCAATGGAGAACCTCATGTGGTTCTGGATTTCCAGCATGTAAAACCTGGAAAAGGAGCAGCCTTTGTGCGTACAAAGTACAAAAATGTCCTAACTGGCGCCACCCGTGAAGAGGCGTTTAATCCGGATGATAAATTTCCGAAAGCCCACATCGAAACCAAACAGATGCAGTATTTGTATCATGATGGGGAGCTGTACTATTTTATGGATCAACAGACCTTTGAACAAGTCCCGTTGATGGAGGATCAGGTGGAAGATGCTATGAAATATTTACGCGAAAACGATGAAGCCACCATCAAGTTTTTTAAAGGTACGGCGTTTTTAGTAGAAGCTCCTAATTTTGTAAACTTGAAAGTTGTGGATACCGAACCGGGAGTGAAGGGAGATACGGCTACCAATGTAACCAAAGGGGCCACCGTAGAAACCGGTGCCGTGATTCAAGTTCCCATTTTCATTGAGGAAGGGGAAATCATTCAAATTGATACCCGAAGCGGAGACTATTTAGGGAGAGCAAAGTAGAGAAATCTCAAGAGAGCCATCGAGGTGTGGATATGGGAAGAACCAATCGAAGAGGAAAAAGAAACAAAGGAACAAGAAGGGTCCTTCTGGTGGGGATTCTGCTGGTTCTTGTGTTGGTGATGTCAGCACTTATTTATTTAAACGGATTGGGGCAGCCTCTGGATCCGGACAATAAAGAATATGTATCTGTTACCATTCCTATGGGAACCGCTACACAATTCATTGGCACAATTTTGGAAGACCAAGGTGTTATCCAAAAGGCGGAGAGGTTTAAATGGTATGCTAGGATTCATGGTTATAATGGAAAGCTGGAAGCGGGGGACTATCTGTTATCCCCGTCTATGACCATGGGTGAAATCATGAATCTGATGACAGAAGGGCATGTAAATTCATTGCGATTTACCGTTCAAGAGGGTTTGACCATTAAACAGGTAGCTCAGAAGCTGGAAAATGATGGGTTGATAGTCAAGGAAGAATTTCTACAGGAAGCAGAATATGGGCTATTTGATTATAAGTTTGTTCCTTTTCTTCCGGAGGGGCCCAATCGTTTGGAAGGGTTTTTGATGCCCAATACTTACGATGTGGCCCAAGGAAGCAATTCACATGACATTATCAATGTGATGTTGGGGCAATTTGATAAAATTTATAAAGATGAATACTATGCCAGAGCCACGGAATTGGGGTATGATTTGAATCAAATTGTAACCATTGCTTCTATGATTGAGAAAGAGACACGAGTGGAGGTGGAGCGGGAAATTGTGGCCAGTGTTATTTATAATCGATTACACCAGGGGATGCCATTGCAGATTGACGCAACGGTACAATATGCTTTGGGAGAATGGAAAGACCGGCTCACCTTCAAAGACCTGGAAGTGGAATCTCCGTATAATACTTATAAAGTTCCCGGATTACCAAAGGGACCCATTTGCTCGCCGGGAGAAAATTCCATTATCGCAGCCCTTTATCCCAAGGAGACAGATTATTTCTACTATGTCTTGGATGCCTCTATGAATGGTTCTCATCGGTTCAGCAACGATTACAGCACCTTCCTGAAAAACCGGGAAGATTATTTAAGAGCGTTGGAATAAGGAGAATTCGTGGACAATATCACCAACCCATTGGTAACTGAATACATTGAATCGCAATATCGATCTTTAAATCCCATGTTGGAACAGATTCGTAACTATGCGGAGGCTCATCATATTCCCGTGATTCTGAAAGACACGGAAATGCTGCTGCTTCAGTTGTTAAGATGGCGTTCACCAAAGAGGATTCTTGAAGTTGGCACTTCCATCGGCTATTCTTCTGCATGCTTTGCCACCGTATGTGAATCCTGCCGGGTTTTGACCATTGAAAATGATCCGGTCATGTTTGAACGTGCCATAGAAACCTTGGAAGACTTAGGATTGACGGAAAGAGTGCATGTTTTTTTGGGAGACGGAGAAGAAGTGATGGAGCGTCTCTTATATAAAACCAACATTGAGGGATTGGATCATTTCGATTTTATTTTTATCGATGCAGCAAAAAGCCACTATCGAAGATTTTGGGATGTGGCAGAAAAACTTGTAAAAAAAGGCGGCCTTATTGTTTGTGATAACACCTTGATGAACGGCAGGACTGTATCGGATAAATACGATCGATTGCGGAAACACCGAACTAACATTGCGCAGATGCGAGATTTTTTGGCATATATTTGTAGCTTGCCTCATGTGGACACGGCCCTTTTGCCTGTTGGGGACGGGGTATCCATTAGTACGATAAACAAACCCTAGGATAAAAAAATGAAAAAAATTGAACTTTTGGCTCCGGCCGGAGATTTGGAAAAACTGAAGATTGCAGTAATGTATGGGGCGGATGCCGTATATTTTGGAGGTGAATCCTTTAGCCTGCGAGGGGGAGCAGGGAACTTTACTTGTCAAGAGATGGAGAAAGGGATAGACTTTGCCCATCAAAGGGGGGCCAAAGCTTATCTGGCTTTAAATATATTTCCTCATGAGGAAGACTTAATTCCTTTGAAGGATTATATCCAACGGGTTCGTTTGATGGGAATCGATGCCTATATTATTTCCGATCCGGGGGTGCTGTCTTTATTAAAAGAGTGGGACCCGAATGGAGAAATTCATCTCTCCACCCAAGCAAATACTACCAATCATAGGACTGCAAATTTTTGGTATCAACAGGGAGTGAAGCGGATTGTTCTGGCAAGAGAAATGACATTGGAAGAGATTGCCTCCATTCGAAAGAATACACCGGAGGACCTTGAATTGGAGGGATTCATTCATGGTGCTATGTGCATATCGTACTCTGGCCGGTGTTTGCTTTCCAATTTTATGATTCAAAGGGACGCCAATCGTGGAGTATGTGCTCATCCTTGCCGCTGGAAATATGCCTTGGTGGAAGAAAAGCGACCGGGGGAATATTACCCCATTGAAGAAGATGGAAGGGGAACCTACATCTTAAACAGTAGAGATCTTAACATGATTCAGCATCTCCCGGAATTGGCTCATTCGGGAATCTCATCTTTCAAAATTGAAGGAAGAATGAAAAGCATCTTTTATGTGGCTACAGTGGTAGGAGCTTACCGAAAAGCATTGAATGCTTATGAAGCCAATCCATCTGAGTATCATTTTCGGCTTGAATGGCTGGAAGAGTTATCAAAAGCAAGCCATCGGGAGTTTACTACCGGGTTTTATTTCAATAAACCTACCCATTTGGATCAAAATTATCAAACCAGTGCCTATACGAGAAACTATACCTTCCTTGGACTGGTGAAAGAGTATGATTCAAAGGGTATGGCCTATGTGGAACAACGAAATAAAATAAAAGTGGGAGATATAGTGGAAGTGATGAGTCCCAATCATTCCACTTTTTCTCAAAGGATTGAAGAGATGTGGGATGAAGAGGGTAACTCGATTCAAGAGGCCCCTCATCCTCAACAATTGGTTGCTATCAAAATGGAACAACCGGTTTTTGCCTATGATTTGCTTCGGAAAGAAAATCCGGTTCAGCAAAAGAAAAGCGATTATTTGAAAGGAGCACAACATGGACCCCGGCCCTGATTCCGAAATTACATTGGCATTTGCTTTGATTTTATTAGGGGCATTAATCTTGATTAATGGATTTTTTGCCGCCGCAGAAATGGCTCTGGTCTCCGCCAATCGTACGAAAATTCAAGCGTTGGAAGTAAGTGGAAATAAAAAAGCTACCCGGCTATTGGTGTTATTAGAAGAGCCCACGAAGTTTTTATCTATAATTCAAGTATCCATTACTCTTGCGGGATTCTTGGCATCCGCATCGGCGGCCTTGGCGATGGCGGAAGATGTGGGAGAATGGCTAACTGGTTTTGGAATTCCCTATGGAACACAAGTGGGCGTAGTGATGGTTACGCTGCTTCTGTCTTATGTCATGTTGGTTTTGGGTGAGCTATATCCAAAAAGAATTGCTTTAAACCATCCAGAAAAGATTGCTCTTTGGTGTCTTAATCCCATATTGGTTACCTCCCTTTTGGCGAAGCCTTTTGTGTTGTTGATTTCCAATTCTGTGGATTTTCTTCTGTTTATAACAGGGCAAAGAAGAGAGGCTAACCCGGAAGAGTTCAGTGAGGATGAAGTGATGAGTATGTTAGAGGTAGGACAAAGTTCGGGAGAGTTGAAAGAAGAAGGCAAAAAAATGATCAACGCTATTTTTGCTTTTGATGACAAGCTAGCCTACGAAATCATGACTCCCAGGACGGATGTGTTCACCATAGATATTGAGGAAGACTTGACCAGCTATCTGGATGAATTGGTGGAAATGAGATATAGCAGAATCCCGGTTTTTCAAGAAGATACCGATAACATTATTGGGATTCTATATATCAAAGACCTGATGCAACAAGCCTTGTTCTGCGATTTGGAAAGTGTGGATTTGAAAGCGTTGTTACGAGAGCCCTTTTTTGTGCCTGAGACGAAAAACATTGACTCTTTATTGGTTGATTTGAAGAGCTCAAAAAATCATATGGCGGTGCTGATTGATGAGTATGGTGGGTTTTCCGGTATTGTGACAATGGAAGACATCATTGAAGAAATTGTGGGGGAAATTGAGGACGAATACGACTTGCCGGGAATAGGTATAGAAATATTAGGTGATGGAATCTTCCTGATTGACGGAAGCATTGACTTGGATGATCTAAATGAACAGATTGGAACTCAATTGTTTTCTGAAGACTCGGAAACATTGGCAGGGTATTTGTTGGAACAGTTAGGAGAAATTCCGGAAGATGACAGTCGTGGGATTGAAGTGGAATCCGATACATTACGAATGACCATTGTAGCCATAAAAGACCGAAGGATTGAAAAGGTGAGACTGGAACTGAAAACTTTGGAAAGTGGACTTGTCGGCGAATTTATGAGATAATAAAAGTGTGGATATTGTAGGAAAAGATAAAAACAGGGAGGGTTACTATGGACAAGAAGTACACATCTACCATTCGAATGAGAATGTCTTCTCATGATGCTCATTATGGTGGAAATCTGGTGGATGGGGCACGCATTCTTCAGCTTTTTGGAGATGTTGCCACGGAATTGCTCATTCAACTGGACGGAGACGAAGGCTTGTTTTGTGCCTATAATATGGTAGAGTTTAAAGAACCGGTTTTTGCAGGAGATTTTATCGAAGCTTATGGGGAGATTACACATATTGGAAACTCTTCAAGAAAAATGAAATTCGAGGCTCGCAAAGTGATTGCACCCAGGCCGGATATTAGTGATTCCGCATGTGATGTTTTAAATCCGCCGGTGGTGACTTGCATAGCGGAAGGTACCTGTGTCACACCAAAAGAATCTCAACGGAATAGATCATAAGGAGTTGAAATCATGGAAAAACTCATTATTGCAGCAGCCATTTGTGGAGCGGAAGTAACCAAAGAACAAAATCCGGCTGTTCCTTATACCATTGAAGAAATTGTTAGAGAAGCGTATTCTGCTTATCAAGCGGGGGCTTCGGTGATTCATTTGCATGTACGTGAAGATGACGGAACTCCCACACAGCGAAAAGATCGATTTCAAGAAGCCGTAAATGCCATATATCAAGTTTGTCCGGATGTGATTATCCAACCCAGCACCGGTGGGGCGGTAGGTATGACGGATGAAGAACGTTTGGATTCTACTAACATTGAACCCACACCGGAGTTTGTCACCTTGGATTGCGGTACTGTGAATTTCGGTGGCGACGAAATATTTATCAACACGGATAATACCATTATGAATTTTGCACGAATTATGCAAGAAAAGGGTATGAAGCCGGAATTGGAATGCTTTGATAAGGGGATGATTGATATCGCTCTTCGAGTCGATAAAAAAGGACTGCTGGACCATCCCTTGCACTTTGATTTTGTGTTAGGCGTTCAAATGGCCGCCACTGTGAGGGATTTGAGCTTCTGTGTGGATTCCATTCCCCCCGGAAGCACCTGGACAGGCTGTGGGATTGGCAGATATGAGTTTGACATGGCCACGGCATCCATTATTATGGGCGGTCATGTCCGAGTGGGGTTTGAAGACAACCTTTTCATAGAAAAAGGTGTTTTGGCCAAAAGCAATGGTGAATTAGTGGAAAAAGTGGTAAAAATTGCAAACATCTTGAACAGACCCATCGCTACCCCTGATGAAGCCAGAGAGATACTGCACATAAGAAAGAGGTAAGACTTTATGTCCACAGAAAGGGATGATAAAGCAAGCATTAACAAGATACCGGATGATGTAATAGCCATTTGTGCAGCCAATGCGACATTGAAGACTTCGGGCGTAGCGGACTTGTCAAGTGGCTTTTCTGATACCTTATCTAAGAACTTGCTGGGCAGAGATCCCCTATGCACCGGAATCAAGGTGGTTCAAAATGAAGATGGAATTACCTTGGATGTCTATGTTCTGGTAAAATTTGGTGCAAAAATTCCAGAAGTATCCTGGGATATTCAAGAGCATGTGAGAAAGAGTGTGACGGAAATTACAGATTTAAATGTGAAGGCGGTGAATATTCATGTTCAAGGGGTGGTTGCAGTGGAGGAAGAAGGATGACCAGAACAAAAAGTAGAGAACTATTGATGCAACTGCTTTTTCTAATGGAAGCACAAAAGGATTTCACTCGTGATGTGCGAGAGCGCTTCTATGAGAATCAGGAGATAGCAGAAAATCAATTCATGGAAGTGCTTCTGAATCATTATTTAGAAAACAGGAAGGACATCGATGAAGTGCTAGATCAATGTGCGGACAACTGGACCATACACCGTATCAATCGGGTGGATCTTGCCATACTGAGAATGGCTACCGCGGAGCTATTGTACATGAAGGAAGTGCCTTCGGCGGTCATCATTAACGAAGCGGTGAATTTAGCAAAAAAATATGGAATTGATGATTCCGGAAAATTTGTAAACGGTGTTTTGGGCTCCATTTACAAAAGACAGAAGAAAGATGAAACCAAATGAAACCCCCTTGTGTATTAGGAATCGATACCAGCAATTACACCACTTCCGTGGCGTTGGTAAACCAGAAAGGGGACATCCTGGAAGACCGAAGAAAAGGATTGCCGGTCCCCATAGGTGGAAAAGGCATTCGACAGTCGGATGCGGTATTTCATCATGTGAACCATCTGCCGCAATTAATGGAAGATTTGGCGTTACGATGGAAAGAAATTCGCCTTTCAGCTGTATCTGTGTCTACCAGACCCAGAGCTCTTCCGGAATCCTATATGCCCTGCTTCCGGGCGGGAGAAGGATTTGCCAAGGTGATTGCCAGCACCCTTTCGGTACCCTTATATGAGTTTTCACATCAGGAAGGGCATATTGCGGCAGTTTGGGAAAACAGCTCTTTTAAAGAGGCTTGTTTTTTGACTATTCACATATCGGGAGGGACGACGGAACTCTTAAAAGTAGATGGAGGATTGTCTTTATTGGGAGCTACCAAGGACCTTTCATATGGTCAAATACTGGACCGAGTTGGCGTAAGGATGGGACTGAAGTTTCCTTGTGGTGGTGAATTGGACGAGATGGCCCAAGAGGAAAAAGAAGGTTTTGGTTTGTTATCGCCAGTGTTTATGAAGGATGGCCATTTAAACTTGTCTGGTTTGGAAACGCAAGCGCTACGTATTCTTGAAGAAATTTGCAAAAATCAGAATTCTGCTGATCAAAGAAAGGCGAAATCTCAATTGATTCATCAACTCTTTTTTCAGATAAGTGAGTCTTTAGAGAAATGGATTCGGTATTGGGTGAAAGAAACCGGGATTCCTCGTGTTTTATTGGCGGGAGGGGTGTCTTCCAGCGGGTATTTGAGAAGTCGCTTGCAGAGAAATTTTATGGATACAGGTATTCAAGTAGAATTTGGCAACCACCATCTGTCTTCGGATAATGCGGTAGGAATTGCCTATTTGGGAAGGAGCAAGGAATGGCCCCAAAGCCCATCACCGTTTCACAGTTAAATCATTACATTAATCGGGTGCTGGGAACAGATTCTTTGCTTACCGATGTTTTAGTAGTGGGGGAGGTATCAGGATACAAGGTTCATGCTTCAGGACATATTTACTTCACACTGAAGGACCAAGGAAGCAAAATGAATTGTTTTTTCCCTTTCCAACTTGCTCGGAGTGCCGAGTTTCTTCCGGAAGATGGGATGGAAATATGGGTAAAGGGTCAAATCCGCGTTTATGAAGCGGGGGGATATTATAGTTTACATGTCAGGGAAATTACAGCTTCCGGAGAAGGCGGGTTCGCTGTTGCTTTTCAAAGACTGAAAGAAAAGTTGGAGAAAGAAAACTTATTTTCTCCGGAGCACAAAAAAAAGATACCATCCTTTCCCCAAGAGGTGGCAGTCATTACTTCGGAAACGGGAGCCGCGTTAAAGGATATTTTATCCATTTTAACTTCTCGAAATCCTGGATTGACCATTCGTATCTTTCCCAGCTTAGTTCAAGGAGAGCAGGCTCCAAAACAATTAATTCGCCAGTTGGATAGAGTACAAGAACTGTTTCCGTCTACGGATGTTATCCTTTTGGGGCGTGGAGGAGGATCCCTTGAAGATCTATGGGCTTTTAACAATGAGGAATTGGCAAGAGCCATATACCAATGTTCCATTCCCGTTATATCTGCGGTGGGCCATGAAACGGACTTTACTATAGCAGATTTTGTGGCGGATGCTCGTGCAGAAACTCCAACGGCAGCCGCGGTAATGGCGGCACCAAATATTGGAGAGTGGAAAGAACGAATCTGCCATTTGGAAAAGGAGCTTTACGAGAACATAATACGCTGTATTGATGGCAAATCCTTAATAATCAAAGGGTATCAATGGGAGCATTTACATAGGCTTTTGCAACAACGAATTCAAGATCAACAAGAGGGGCTTGCCAGTATTCGAAGCCAAATGGCCAGAGACCTGAATAATCGAGTGATTCAAAAAGAGATGAGGATGGAATCTCTTTGGGCATCTGTGGAAGATTTGGACCCATTTCGAGTTATGGAACGAGGATACGGAATTATCTTGAATCAAGAAGGAAAAGCCGTAAAGTCAGCATTTGCATTAAAACCTGCGGAGAACATTACTATATTGATGAAGGATGGAGAGGCCTCAGCAGATGTCATATCTATAAAGGAGAAAGACCATGGGAGAAGAAAAACGAACATTTGAAGAAGAGCTGGCTCTATTGGCAAAATGTGCCCAACGGCTGAGAGATGAAGATGTCTCTTTGGAAGACGCGATTCAAAACTTCGAAGAAGGAATTATACACTATAAAAAGTGCACCGAAATTCTCACGGAAGCCAAAGGAAAGATTGAAACCTACAAAGAGTAGAAAGTCTGGAGGATAATAGAATGTATGAGATGGGTTATTTGGATTACAAAGCATTTATCGAAGAACATTTATTGGATTGCTTACCGGAAATCGACCCAAAGAGCATTACTTTGTATGAAGCAATGAAATACAGTTTAACTGCCGGAGGGAAAAGGTTGCGACCTATTCTGTTATTGGCTACCTGTGAATTTTGTAAAGGAGACATCAATGCCGCTTTGCCGTATGCTTTGGCCATCGAATATATTCATACTTACAGTTTGATTCATGACGATCTTCCGGCAATGGATGATGACGACTTGCGCAGAGGAGTACCTACCAATCATAAAGTTTATGGAGAGGCCATGGCTATTCTAGCTGGAGACGGATTACTCAGTGCTGCTTTCGAGGTCATGAACAAGGACATGCTTCTTTATTTTGATGAAGCCTCTTGTTTAAAGTGCCGGGTCAAGGCGGCCTATGAAATTGCCAAAGGAGCCGGTTGTCGAGGGATGGTGGCGGGTCAAGTGGCGGATATGGAAGTGGTTTCGAAAAATGCTTGCGGCGAACTGCTGGATTATATTCATGTGAATAAGACGGGGGCCTTAATCAGGGCGTCCATAAGAGCCGGGGCTCACTTGGGGAATGCCGATGAAGATACTCTTCGGGTTTTTTCGGACTATGGGGAGCTGATTGGCTTGGCTTATCAAATAACCGACGATATCCTGGATGTAGAGGGAGATGAGTCCGTTATGGGAAAAAAAGCGGGGCATGATGTAAGAACGAAGAAATGTACCTATGTGACCACCAATGGATTGGAAAAGAGCAAATACCGAGTCAAGGAATTGACAGCGTCTGCCTTGGAATTGATGGCTCCCTATTATGACAATGCGGAATTTTTTAATAAACTGGCCATAGACTTGCAAAATCGAATCAAATAAGGAGCAGCTGGAATGAAAAAAGCATTACTGGATTACGATTTTCCCACTGATTTAAAAAAAATGAATTTAGATGAATTAGAACTTTTGTCTTATGAAATCCGGGATTTTCTTTTGGAAAAAGTCTCCAGAACAGGAGGTCATTTAGCGGCCAACCTTGGAGTTGTAGAATTGTCCATCGCACTACACAAATTTTATAATAGTCCATCCGATCAGATTGTATGGGATGTAGGGCACCAATCGTATATTCATAAGATCTTAACGGGAAGAGGGAATCGGTTTGACACACTGCGTCAAATGAATGGGCTGAGCGGATTTCCCAAATGCGAAGAAAGCAGCCATGACATTTTCGAAACTGGGCATGCCAGTACCTCTGTGGCTGCTGCGTACGGATTGGCTACGGCTAGGGATCTTCAACACAAGGCGCATAAAGTGATTGCGGTAATTGGGGATGGAGCCCTCACCAGCGGGTTGGCTTATGAAGGTTTGAATAACGCCGGTGGAAAAAATACCGATTTAACGGTGGTATTAAATGACAACAACATGTCGATTTCTCGTAATGTAGGTGGAATGTCTCAACACTTGGGCAAGCTGAGGACAAGCCAAGGATATTTTGAATTTAAAAAACATCTAAAGAAGACGCTGACTCAAATTCCGGGATTGGGGGAAGGCTTTTTCAGTGGACTGGAAAACATAAAGGATTCGATTAAGTATGCGGTGATTAATGATGCAGCCATTTTTGAAGCGCTGGGGTTCAAGTATTTAGGCCCCATTGATGGACATCAAATTGGAGACATTTTGGAAGCCTTTGCAATTGCAGAACAAATAGAGGGCCCAAAATTAATTCATGTGTTGACACAGAAAGGGAAGGGTTACAAGAATGCCGAGTTGAATCCCAACAAATTTCATGGGATTCCTCCTTTTGAAAGGGAAACCGGAAAGGTACTATGCCCGGGGAGCCACCCTAGCTATTCTTGCATTTTTGGCGAAACCCTAAAAGAGTTGGCGGATAATGACCCACGAATCGTGGCGGTATATGCAGCCATGTTAGAAGGGACGGGATTGCAAACATTCCAGGAAGCTCATCCCAAAAGATGTTTTGATGTGGGGATTGCCGAAGGCGGTGCGGTTACTTTTGCTGCGGGATTGGCCAAGGGAGGATTGCGTCCTTTTGTGGCCATTTACTCCACCTTTTTGCAACGAAGTTACGATATGATTATGATGGATGTTTGTATGCAAAACTTGCCGGTGGTTTTTTCTTTGGATCGAGCAGGCATTGTTGGAAATGATGGGGAAACACACCATGGTGTGTTTGACTTGTCCTATTTGAGTCATATGCCAAATCTGACGATTCTGAGCCCAAGAAACGGAACGGAATTGAAAAAAATGCTGAAATTCTCTTTGACATTACAAGGCCCATGTGCTATCCGTTATCCTCGGGGGGAAGGGAAAATTTCTGAACTTGAGTTAAACAAAGGATTTGTATCAGATATTGAAGTCTTAAAAAAAGGAGAAGATGTAGGTTTGTATGGAGTCGGACCCATGGCCGAGACAGCATATCAAGTAGCCCTGAGGCTAGAAGAACGAGGCATTTCCACCGCAGTGTTCGATATTAAATTCATCAAACCTCTAAAAGAACAGTCCCTATTGAAATCAATAGCCTTTGATAAACTGGTTACCATAGAAGACAATGTTTTGTCAGGTGGGTTTGGCCAAACCTTGCAATCTTTTCTTTTAAAAGGCGGAGGAAGCATTCCGAAAACCTTGTTGCTGGGTTGGCCGGATCGGTTCATAGAGCAAGGCTCTCAACAGGAATTGTATCAGAAGTATGGTTTGGATTTGAAGGGGATTCTAGAGAGGGTGGAACATTTTGTCAAAGGTTAGGTTGGACCTTTTGCTTTTGGAAAAAGGGCTTTTTTCGTCTCGCGAAAGGGCAAAAAGTGCCATTATGGCGGGGATCGTATTTGTTGACGGACAGAAAATCGACAAAGCAGGTACATTGGTGGCAGAGGAGGCTTCTATATATGTGAAAGAAGTGATTTGCCCTTATGTAAGTCGGGGAGGCCTGAAATTGGAAAAAGCATTTCAAACCTTTTCGTTGTCACTCAGGGACACCGTCTGCATGGATATTGGAGCCTCCACCGGAGGTTTTACTGATTTTATGTTGAAACAAGGGGCATGCAGGGTGTATTGTGTCGATGTGGGCTATGGGCAACTGGATTATTCTTTACGCAACAATTCCCGAGTGGTGAACATGGAAAGGACAAATATTCGACATATAACACCAGAGCAGTTTTCACTAAAAATGGATTTTATATCTATTGATGTTTCTTTCATTAGCTTGGAGTTGGTGCTACCGGTGGCGATTCCGTTGTTGAGAGAAGAAGGATGTATCGTTTGTTTAATAAAACCTCAGTTTGAAGCAGGAAAAGACCAGGTGGGAAAAGGCGGCATTGTCAGAGACCCTCAGATCCATGAAAGGGTAATTCGGAAAACCATTGGTGTTGCCCGACGAGAAGGGTGTAGAGTAGAAGGATTGACCTATTCGCCAGTGAAAGGTGCTAAGGGAAACATTGAATATTTATTATTGCTAAAAAAGACGGAGGGAAGTCCGGAAACATCTGATTCTGTTTTTGTGGAGAAAGTGGTGGCTCAGGCACAAGAAAACCTACGTTAAAACAAAGGGGGGGAACACATTGAAATTAGCAGATCGTATGGAGCGGATCGATTATTCACCGATTCGAAAGTACCACCCGTATGCGGTGGAAGCAAAAAAGAAAGGGAAGAAGATTTATCATTTTAATATTGGGCAGCCGGATGTAATTACTCCGGGTGTATTTATGGATGAAGTGAAAAAATTCAATGAACCGGTATTGGAGTATATGCCTTCTCAAGGAATTCCTGAGCTGATTCAGGCAGTGCAACAGTATTACCAAAGGTACAATATGGACTTTGGAGAAGAAGATATTTTTATAACCAGTGGAGGCAGTGAAGCCCTGTGTTTTATTTTTGGCAGCATTCTAAACCATGGGGATGAAGTGTTGATTGCTGAACCGTTTTACACCAATTATCGAGTTTTTACTTCCTATTTTGAAGCAAAATTAGTACCTATTCCTTCTCATGCGGAAGAGGGGTATCACTATGCCAGTCGGGAAAAAATCGAAAAAGTAATTACTTCAAAAACCAAAGCAATCCTTATTAACAGCCCCTGCAACCCCACCGGAAATGTGCTGACAGGCCAAGAAATGGAAATGATTCTAGGGGTGGCGAAAGAGTATAATCTTTTTGTGGTAACCGATGAAGTTTATCGCGAATTTGTGTACGATGGAGAACCTTTAAGTAGTTTTGGTCAACATATGAAGGGATATGAAGATCATTTGATTATCGTAGACAGTATTTCAAAACGATTCAGTGCTTGTGGAGCTAGAATAGGTACTATACTGACAAAAAATGCAGAAGTGCGAAGCGCTGTGCTAAGATTGTCTCAGGCCCGTTTATCCGCGCCTACATTGGAACAATATGGAGCGGCGGCTCTATATCAATTAACCGATACCTACTTCAATCATGTGAGGGATGAATATCAGAGACGAAGGGACATCGTATATGATGAAATCAAGAAAATCCAGGGAGTGATTTGTGAAAAGCCAAAAGGATCTTTCTATATCACCATAAAACTTCCGGTAGACAATGCCCATGATTTTCAAATCTTTATGTTAACGGAATTCGAAGATAGAGGAGAAACTATTATGTTTGCTCCGGTGGAGGGTTTTTATGCTACGCCGGGACGAGGAAGGAAAGAGATTCGAATTGCCTATGTACTGAAAGAAGAGAGCCTCATACGAGGGATGGAGTTATTGCGATTGGGTTTGGAAGCATACCAGCGAAAAACAAAGGTCTAGAACTGAGGTAGAGAACACATGGCGAAATCCCCGATGATGAAGCAATATTTGCAGATTAAGGAGCAGTACGAAGATTGTATCCTGTTTTTCCGCTTGGGAGATTTTTACGAAATGTTTTACGATGATGCAGTGGTGGCTTCCCGGGAATTAGAATTGGTGCTGACGGGGAAGCAGTGCGGGGAAGAAGAGCGGGCTCCTATGTGCGGTGTTCCTTTTCATGCATCGGAAAATTACATTGCAAAATTAGTGGACAGAGGTTACAAGGTGGCTGTATGCGAGCAGATGGAGGATCCAGCTACTGCCAAGGGTCTCGTTCGACGGGAAGTAGTCCAGGTAATCACTCCGGGAACGGTCATTTCTTCTTCAATGCTGTCGGAGAAATCCAACAATTATCTAGCGGCCTGCCATGTGGGCAATTTGGAGACGGGATTTGCCTATGCCGATATTTCTACTGGAGAAATCAAGGCAACAAAAATTGTTGGCTCTTTTATGAAAGAGCGGTTGCTTAACGAACTGACCAAGGTATCCCCAAAAGAAATTATATTGGGCGGTCAATTCGAAGGATTTCTGGATAAAGAAGAAATGCGTGAGTGGACTCAAGCGTATGTTCATAGCACCAACAGTGCCGTGTACCGAAATGAAAAAGGAATGGAAGCCCTAGAACAACAGTTTCCGCGAGGAATTATTTCTATGGGGTTGTCTCCCAAGAGTGCAGATACGCTGGCTTTGAGTTTGCTCATTCACTATGTGAAAGAAAATCACAAGGTGGGACTTTCTCATATGCGAAAGGTGAAGATTTACGGAGTCAATCATCACATGGCATTAGATAAAGCCACTATTCGCAATTTGGAACTAACAGAAACTCTTTATGAAAGAACTACACAAGGGTCTTTGCTAGATGTTCTGGATCGATGTCATACGGCTATGGGCTCAAGGAAGCTGAAGCAATGGATTCGAGAACCTTTAAATCATGCACAAGAAATTCAAAAGAGGTTGGACGCGGTGGAATCTCTTTTTTGCCAAGTTATCTTACGAAACAATTTCATCGAGTTTTTAAAAGGCGTATATGATTTGGAACGGCTTGCAGGTCGTATTGCCATGGGAAATGCCAATGGAAGAGATTTGCTTGCTTTGGCTCAATCCATCCTGCACCTGCCGGACATGAAGTGGGAACTCATTAATCAAGAAAACTCTCTTTTGAAAGAGTTGGGAGAAGGGGTAGATCCGTTGGAGGAAGTAGCCCTTCTCATTGATCAAGCCATTTGTCCAGACTGTCCGTTGACTTTAAAAGAAGGGGGATTGTTCCAGGAAGGGTATTCAGAAGAATTAGACCAACTTAAGAATTCCATTAAGGACGGCCAGCATTGGATTGCTTCACTGGAAAATCAGGAGCGGGAACGTACAGGCATTAAGAATTTAAAGGTGGGTTTTAACAAAGTATTTGGGTATTATCTGGAGGTCACCAAATCTTATTATGACGTGATTCCGGAAGATTATGTGCGAAAGCAAACTTTAGTGAATTGTGAACGGTTTATTACCCCTCAACTAAAAGAGATGGAATCCATCGTGTTAGGGGCGGAGGCAAAAATAAATGAGTTGGAATACCGGCTCTTTGTTGAAATCCGAGAATATATTGAAGAATACATTCCTGTCATCCAAAGAACAGCAGATGCCATAAGCAGTTTGGATGTGTTGTGTTCTTTTGCGGAAGTGGCCACACGACAAAATTATGTGAAGCCCACTGTAACACAGGGAGATTCTGTAGTTATTTCCAAAGGTCGCCATCCGGTCATTGAAAACATGCTGCGAAATGGGATGTTCGTCCCCAATGATACGCTTATAGACCGTGAAGAAAATGTTTTATTGCTTTTAACAGGGCCAAACATGAGTGGAAAATCCACATATATGAGACAAGTCGCTTTGATTGTGCTGATGGCTCAGACAGGAAGCTTTGTGCCGGCGGAGAAGGCGGAAATTGGTGTTTGTGACCGAATCTTTACCCGAATCGGGGCTTCTGACAATTTAAGCCAAGGCCAAAGCACTTTTTTCGTAGAAATGAGTGAATTGGCCTATATTCTCAATAATGCCAGCGAACACAGCTTAATTCTTTTGGATGAGATTGGTCGAGGTACAAGTACCTATGATGGGCTATCCATTGCATGGGCGGTAGCAGAATACTTGCTGGAAGATGGACTGAAGGCACGAACCTTATTTGCTACTCATTACCATGAGATGACCGCATTGGAAGAAATGCTACCTGGATTTCGAAATTTGAATGTGGAAGTCAAAGAAGAAGAAGGGAACATCATTTTTCTTCACAATATTGGGTATGGAAGTGCCAGTAGAAGCTATGGGATTCATGTGGCGGAGTTGGCCGGAGTCCCTAAACGGCTATTGGATCGAGCTGCGGAGAAGTTAAAAGAATTGGAAGAATGTTGAGGAGTGAGGTCGGATGATTCAGGTTTTGGATAAATCCATTTCTGACAAAATTGCTGCCGGTGAAGTGGTGGAGCGTCCCTTAAGCATTGTTAAGGAACTTCTGGAAAATTCCATTGATGCGGGCGCAGATTCCATTGTAGTGGAAATTCGACAGGGGGGAAAACGCTATATTCGTATTAGCGACAATGGTTCGGGTATCGATCCCTACGAAATTGAATTGGCTTTTGCCAGACACGCTACCAGTAAGATTTCCAAGGAAGAGGATTTGTATGCTATTCATACATTGGGGTTTCGGGGAGAGGCCTTATCCAGCATTGCGGCCGTTTCGAAAATCGAAGTATTGACTCGAACCTTAGACTCTGCCACCGGCGCCAAGGTGCAGCTGGAGGGTGGTGTAGTCACGGAAATTCAGCCGGCGGGATGTCCGTTGGGAACGACAATGGTAGTAACGGACCTCTTTTACAATACGCCGGCGCGACTTAAATTTATGAAAGGGGATAGTTCGGAAAGTACACCCATTATTGAATTTGTCTCTCAAATGGCTTTGGCTTATTCTCATATCAAGTTTCGATTGATTAACAACGACCAGATGGTGTTTTCTTCCAATGGAGTGGGAGATGCGGTTCAGACCATCGCCACCCTTTATGGACAGGAGACTGCGGAAAATTTGAAGTATTTTTCCCATTTGGAAGGGTCCGCTTCGGTAGAGGGATATGTTTCGAACCTCAACATCAGCCGACCTAATCGCCGATACCAAGTGTTCTTTGTGAATGGAAGAGCCATTGATAGTAGATTATTGCAGGAATCCGTATCCAAAGCCTATGAGGAACGATTGCCAATCGGGAGGCACCCTGCCGCTTTTCTATTTTTAAAAGTACCACCGGAAGAATTGGATGTGAATATACATCCCAACAAGTTGCAGGTAAAATTTAGGGAAGAAGAAGATATTTCAAAAATGTTGATTGAGGGGATCCGTAAAGCATTAAAGACATTAGAGACGGTCCCTACCGTGGAAACCCAAAAATCTTTCGTCACTCAACCGGCTGCCATTACCTATTGTTTTCATGGTGAGCGAAAGGCAGATGAGATTCCTGCCTCTTTGGATGAGCAGACTACATTGAAGCAATTTTTAGCCAAAACAAGAAGGGAAGAAGCCGGAGAAAAAGAAAGTTTGGTTGCCGAAAAAACGGAAACTATGAAACGGGATTTGCCCATTTCCATTTCAGATATTTCTATAATTGACATGGTCTTTGCCACTTTTATTCTTGGGAAAGACGAAGAAAACTTGTATTTGGTGGACCAACATGCGGCTCATGAAAGGGTGTTTTATGAAGCCCTGACTGCCAATTATGGCAAAAAAGAAATGATGACGCAGTCTTTGATTACTCCGCTAGTGTTGGATAAACCTCGTATTATAGCCCACCTCACATTGCAAATTAAAGAAGAGCTCCACCGCCTTGGGTTTGATGCAGAAGAATTTGGGAATAGCAGTTTCATTATTAAGGCAATTCCTGCTTTTATTTCTTTAGATCAGGGAGAAACTTTTGTAAGAGAATACTTAGATACGGTGACGCCCAATTCAAATTATGAAGATGAAAACACGCGGCGCATGTTGATGACCAGAGCATGCAAAAGTGCGGTGAAGGCTCAGGATAAATTGTCATTGGAAGAAGCTCGAGCCTTGTTAAAAGACTTGGCGCAGTGTGAAAATCCTTATAACTGTCCTCATGGACGGCCAGTGTTCATAAAACTTTCTCTTTATGAAATCAAACGTATGTTTAAACGGGTTTAGGAGATGGCATGCCGAACAGGAAAATCATAGTAATATTAGGGCCCACCGCGGTGGGAAAGACTGAGGTTTCGTTGGGAGTAGCGAAAGCCTTAAAAGGGGAAGTTTTATCTGCTGACTCCATGCAACTTTATAAAATGATGGAAATTGGTTGTGCAAAACCCACTTGGGAGGAACGTCGTTTCGTTCCTCATCATATGGTGGATGAAATCGACCCCAGAGAATCTTTTTCAGTGGCGGATTATCAGAAGAAAGCGAAAAAAGCCCTGCAAGATATGTTTGAAAGAGGTGTATTGCCGGTGGTGGCAGGGGGAACCGGTTTGTACATCAACGCCTTAATTTATGACATGGATTTTGGAGAGAATCCGGCAAATTTCATTTTTCGAGAAGAAATGGAAAAATTGGCCTTGGAAAAGGGAAAAGAAGAGGTTCATCGACTTTTGATGAATAGGGATCCCAAAGCAGGAGAAGTCATTCATCCCAACAATTTAAAAAAAGTAATTCGGGCGCTGGAGCGGCTGGATACAGAAGGGACAGTGAAGCCTTTTCGAGAAAACTTGGTTCCAACGAAAGAGTATGAGGTTCATTTGATTGGATTATCAAGAAACAGAAGTCAGCTTTATCAGCGAATCGATGCTCGTGTCGATGCTTTTTTAGAAAAGGGACTTTTGGAAGAGGTAAGGGGATTACGAGAGTTGGGTTTGACGGAAAAAGATATTTCCATGAAGGGAATCGGCTATAAAGAATTGTTTCGATTTTTGGATGGAGAGGATTCCTTGGAAAAAGCAGTAGAAGAGATTAAGAAGAATACAAGAAATCTGGCAAAGCGCCAAATGACCTGGTTTCGAAAATATCCGTATGTAACCTGGTTTGACTTATCTCGAATGGAGGCGCCGGTGGAGGAGATTGTAACATGGTGGATAAACCGTTAAAAATTCATAACAAAAGCGATAAGCCGGATAATATTGTTTTAAAAGAGAATGAAATCTTGGAATTTTGTCAGGAATTGGAAGGGGAAATGCCAAAATTTCTTCGAGGGTATTTTGTGTACCTGAAGGGGAATGTTCTGCCTATGACCAGATTGGCTTATCTTCGAGACCTCAAGGTGTTTTTTCTCTATCTAATACAAGAAACAGACCATACAGAAGCCGCCTCCATCTCTGAAATCACACTCCGGGAGTTGGACCTTATAAAAGCCAAAGACATCAACATATTTTTGGACTATTTGAGACGATATCGGGTAGAAAAAGAAAAATCCGTCACAGTATATGAAAATGCAAATAGGAGCCTGGCCAGGAAGAAATCCAGTTTGTCTGTATTTTTCAAGTATCTTTATCGAGATGAACTGATATCGAAAAACATTACCGATGGATTAGACCCTATTCGCGTTCCAAAACCTGGTGAAAGAGAAATAAAGGCCCTTCAGGATGATGAAGTAATGGTTATGTTGGATGTGGTGTCCACCGGAGAGGGCCTGACTAAAAAGGAAAGAGAGTTTTGGGAAAAAACCAGGTATCGGGACAAAACCATTCTACTGCTTTTCTTAACTTATGGGTTGAGATTGTCTGAATTGCAACAGCTTAATTTGAGTTCTTTTCATTTTAGCCGTGGAGAATTTAAAATATATCGTAAGAGAGGAAAAGAATCCTCGATGCCACTTAACCAATCGGTTACTTCAGCGGTGAAGGATTACATATCGAGGGAGAGACCTTCCAGTAACTCACTGGAAGAAACATATAAAGACGCTTTGTTTATTTCACTTCAAGGAAAAAGGATGACAGAGCGTCAAATTCGGGAGATGGTGAAGAAATATACATCATACGGCTTAAAAACCTCTCATCGGGCCGGGTACAGCCCTCACAAACTGCGTGCTACCGCTGCAACCAGCCTTATTGGAAGAGGAAACAGTATCTTTGATGTCCAGGCTCTGTTAGATCATGAACAGGTAACCACCACACAATTGTATGCGGCTCACCGAATGAATACGAAAAGGGAATTGGTAAAAGGTATGGAATGGGAATTGGAACGAAAAGAAGGATTGGACAATGACCAACAAGAGGAAGAATAGACAATAATTATATTATGTTAACCAATTGGGAGAGGAAGACCATGACGCAGTTGAAAGAATATTTGAAAAACGAATTTTTCATAGACGAAGAGGTTTATGAATTGGTGCAAAAGGCAGAAAGAGCCGTGGAATCCAAGTTTTATAAATTGGATGAAACTATGGAATTCAATCAATATAAAGTATTAAAAGGGTTTCATGCCAATAAAATTAGCGATGTTCATTTTCGCTGGAATACCGGTTACGGATATGATGATCCTGGTAGAGAAGCGTTAGAAAAGGTGTATTCTCATATTTTTGGAACAGAAGATGCTTTGGTGCGTCCAATCATTGTTAATGGCACCCATGCCCTGACTCTGATGTTTTCCGGCATACTAAGGCCAGGAGACCAGTTCATATATTGTAGTGGGGCGCCTTATGACACATTAGAGGAAGTTATTGGTATTCGAGGAGAAAATCAAGGGTCTCTAATGGACTTTGGAATTGTGTATCGACAAATCGAATTGAATGAAAATGGGAAAATCGACTATGATGTATTGAAAAATACCATCACAAGGGAAACCCGGCTTTGCGCGCTTCAACGTGCGACGGGATACGGTTGGCGGAAAGCGATTACCATGGATGAAATAAAAGAATGGGCCAGTTTTGTTAAAAAAATAAATCCTGAAATCATTTTGGCTGTAGACAATTGTTATGGGGAATTTTTGGATGTTTTAGAGCCTACTGATGTGGGAGTAGATGTGATGGCCGGCTCACTGATTAAGAACCCGGGCGGCGGTTTGGCGTTGACTGGAGGATATGTTGCGGGGCGTAAAGACATCATTAAATCCATTGCCAATCGTATGACGGCTCCCGGTATTGGAGGGGAATGCGGCCTCACCTTTGGTCAAACCCGGACCATGTTACAAGGGCTATTTCAAGCTCCGAAAGTGGTGAACGGTGCTGTAAAAGGAGCCATTCTGTTAGCGCAGGTATTTAAGATGTTAGGATATGATGTTTGCCCTGCGCCCAATGACGAGAGAAGCGATATTATTCAAGGAGTGCGGCTCAACCAAAAGGAAGCCGTTATCTCCTTTTGTAAAGGAGTGCAGGAAGCGGCACCCGTTGATGCCCATGTAGCTCCCGTACCTTGGGATATGCCGGGATATGAAGATCCGGTTATTATGGCGGCCGGAGCCTTTATTCAAGGTTCTTCCATTGAGTTGTCCGCTGACGGGCCATTGCGAGCCCCTTACAATGTGTATTTTCAGGGGGGACTAACCTATGAACATGCAAAATTCGGAGTGATGAAAGCAGTGCAGGCTTTGAGACGGGATGGTTTCGTGTTACAATAAAGCCATGAAACCGCATGATAAAAAAGCAATGATTATCCGAAGAGTCATATCGTATTTGCAGCTACTCCTTCTAGTAGGAATCGTAGTAGGAGTTCCTTTATATGTTTGGTTGATGAGACCTGAATTGATTGACCAGGTTAATTCATTGGAAAAAGCAGAATTTTTTTTGCAAGGTTATAAAAATGAAAGTTATGTAATCTACTTGATGGTTCAGGTAGTGCAAATCGTGGTTTCGGTTATTCCCGGGCAGTTTATGAACATGGCGGCGGGATGGCTATTTACATTTCCTATTGCTTTTGCTCTCTCAGTGGCAGGTGCGGCCATAGGAACGTTTATAACATATTATATGTCCAGACTATTGGGGCATAAAGCAGTAAAAACCTTAATTGAGCCGGAAAAGTATCAAGCTTTTTTGCGGAGATTAAACAGCAAGCGTGCCTATATTGCGGTATTTGTACTGTACTTGTTTCCCGGCTTACCCAAGGACATTTTAGGCTATGTGGCAGGGGTTTCTAATATGAGGTTTTTACCATTTTTGGTTTTATCTTTGGTTGGACGGATGCCTGCCTTAGCCGTGAGTGTAATGGTGGGCAGCATGCTAAATAAGGAAATTTACACAGGGGTAGTGATTTTGTCGTTGGTTATGATTACCTTGTTTACCTTGGGAATTGTCTATCGAAAGAAGGTATTGTATATTATTGATCATGGATATGCCAAGTATATTCAGAAAGAGGGGAAATGAGATGAAAAAATCAAGTAAAATAATGGGGATTTTCCTTCTGATCCTACTGGTTTCTTTGGGGATGGGGGCTTGTTCAAAAGAGAAGCCTGTGGAAGAAGAAATCGAAACCGGTTCTCCCGAAGGAGTGGTTCTTGCCTACTTGCAAGCATTTCAGGAAGAGAATTATTCCATGCTGGAAGACATGATACATGAAATGCCAAAGGTTGGAGATATTTATTTCACCGCCAATAACCAACCTCCGAAAACCGTGTTGGAAATGATTCGCTCTCAACATGAATTCATTACGCATTTTTATGGTGAAGATGCTTGGACAAAAGTAACCTATGATCTTCTTGAACGTGACGCAGGTGAAATAGTAGTAAATTTAAGTTTCTCTGAGCAACCGGTTCATATTATGGGATATCAGAACATTCATTTTCTGTTATCGGATGAATCCGGCGTTTGGCAAATCAAGAAAGGTTTATCTTGGGAGCAAGATTTATATGGGGGCAATTCAAAACCGGATTATTTTCGAGCAGAAGAAGCGAATTATCGGGGAATTAATGGAACAATGACACCGGACCAAGTGAGAGGACGGCTTGGCGACCCTATTCATATGGAAGAGGATGAGGAATACGGGTACCGAGCTCTTTCCATGGATTATGAAGATGCTAGTTACTATTTTCTGGGTGGATATAATGATATGGGAGAATTTGATCGATACCACCTGGAATCCATTGTGGTGATGGGTGGGAAGGAATTTCTTCCGCGAGGCATAAAAATCGGAGATGATTTCTCTGATGTAATGCAAAAGTTCCCAAGAGATAAGGACTGGACCATAGATCCCTACAATTGTTTTTATGGAGAAAACACACTGGATGGATTTGGAGGGGCTTGCTTTACCTATGAGGACGATGCGGACAATGTGTACGATACCCTTGTTTTCGTTCCTCTTGAATACACACCGTATTATAAGTTGGAATTTACCAACGGCAAGTTGATGACAGCTATGTTGGTGTATATTCAGGTTCAATAAACGTTAAGACATAAAACAAAGATAGTAGGAAATACCCCAACCCATATGAGTTGGGGTATTCGTGTTTTACGGAACAGCCACCTACCACTTTGGGAATATTTTTATTCAGAAAACCATTGACAAAGAACATATATTCGTATAATATACAGTAAAGAACAATTGTTCTAAAAGAGGGGCTCCACGAAAGGAGGTCGAATCATATGCTGTATTTAGGAAAACATCATCGAATTAAATCAGAATTACGTTTCACTGTATTTTTGCTGGTTTGTATTATTTTTCTGATTCTATCAATGCAGGGATTATTGGGAATGGACAAAGCGGCAGGAACCATTCAAAAAACATATCAGACGGTGGAAATAAAATCCGGAGATACGCTCTGGAATATTGCGGGCCAATATGCACCGGAAAACATGGATATCCGTAAAGCAGTATATCAGTTGGAAAAACTGAATGGGATTTCGGCCACCGAATTGATGCCGGGGATGGAAATTCAAATTCCGAATTACTAATTTATTTTCGCGCAAATTATAAAAATATGGCAGGATAGCAGCTATGGGTAAAGCAAAAAAATCCGTTAGAAAGGAAATTAGAGCCTCAAAAAATAGGGGGTTTAGACTAAAGTATAAGCGGAGCCGTTGCAATTGTTGGGATGGTACCAGAACAACAATTCCGTTTTAAAAACCATTTAACTATTCCCAAAATTATGATTTAAGGAATAGTTAATCCTGCTTTAACACCCTAGAAAGTTCTTTCGCATACCATTTAGATGCCCCGTTTTCAATCTTCCCTTCTGGCTTATCCCTCACAAGTGGTGTAATCAAAATCATCGTACTTGTCTTTATTGGCATATTTTCTTATATTTAAAGGGCCGTTGAGTACGGTTCTTTTTATAATCATAGACCCGTCACGCTTTGTGTTAACCCGCCAAGTGATCAGCGACAAATGATTGTTGGTTAATTCCAAGCAAAAGATTCCCCGGGGGTTCACACAACTGCCGCAATTAAAATAAGCGTGATCCCCGTTAATTGGAAATTTGGGCCTGTGGGTATGTCCACATACCAGGATGGTCTTGTGGTGTTGAATCCAGCGGGCGTACATACGTTCTATCTTGTGGCGTTTTCGCCGACTTTTTGCCGGGCTGGCCGGGTTTTTTAAACCAATGATGTGCATGAAACGCCATAAAAATCGAATTAACGCAAAAGAAAGGTAGTAGAATTGGTCGTTCATCAGGTCTCCTTGGTGCCCGTGCACTACAAAAATTTCTTGTTGTGTATTTTTTTCTTTTAAAACCAGTGCCTCATGGAATTCAATGCCAGGAAATAGATCCTCACATGCTCCCAAGTATTCATCGTAAACCTGATACAAGTCTTTGGCTACTTTTTCCGGCTTGCGATAACAAATATTGTGGTTTCCAAAGAGCATAATTAATCGGTTTTCTAAAAAGAACTTTCGCAACAAAGAAAAAGTGGGATAATGAGCATTTCGAATCACATCGAAATTCTTTTGTTCCCACATTTCGTCCCCGTCCCCTACTTCCACATAAGTGAAGCCGTTATCAAGGTAATATTTAAGAGCATAATTAAATATATGTTTATTCCTCCCAAATTCATCGGAGAGGCTATCGTCTCCTCGATGTTGATCTCCAAAGAAAACGAATTTGGATTCCTTATCAAAAGGAATAACGGTGGCTTCTTTATAGACTTTTTCCAACCTGAAAAATTCACGCATCTATCTTAAGTCTCCTTATGAGATATATTTTTTCTTTCAAAGTACAGTCGGTCCAAATAGCTTTGTAAAATCAGTATAGCAGCTTGCTTGTCAATGACTTCTTTTCGTTTTTCTCGTCGTACATTTCCTTGAATCAGTACCTTTTCTGCTTGAAGGGTGGTTAAACGTTCGTCTTGGAACACAACAGATACTTCCTGCATTCCGGAAGAACGCATCTTATTTTCTAACATGTTTTTAAATTCCACTACTTTGTCGGTTTGAGGGCTGTATTGTCCATCTAGTTTTTTGGGAAGACCAATCACTACGGTATCACATCCGTGTTCACGAATATAATCCATTACCACTCCGGCATCTTTTCGGATTCCCACTCGTTTGATGGTGGTAATTCCATGGGCACTGAGCATTAGGTCATCACTGACCGCCACCCCGATGGTCTTATCTCCCACATCCAATCCAATCGCTTTCAATTTGTCTACTTTGCCAAGAAGGAACGCAAAAGTTCTTCTACCAAATCATCTCTTTCAATATGGCGAATCAAATTACGCGCATTGTTATGGCTTGTTATGTAGGAGGGATCTCCCGATAAGATGTATCCTACCATCTGATCAATGGAGTTGTACCCTTTTTCCTCTAGCGCATCGTAAACCGCTCTTAGAATTTCATTGGTAGTAGGCTGCTCGCTCTTTTCAGGGTTTCCATCAAAAAGAATCGTATTTTTTTCCATCTAAACCACCGTCCCTTTCTTAATACTGGGTTTTATTCTTGTCTTGATTCGTTTTTATTATACTAAACATGAGGGTCAAAGTATAGACTTTGACCCTCATATTTAACGAAGATTTAATATTCTTTGGTTTTTACCAATTCTTCCGCGACCTGGAAGGCTTGAGGGATTTTTTCCGGATCCTTTCCCCCTGCTTGGGCCATATCTGCCTTTCCGCCTCCACCGCCTCCGGCGGCTTTTGCAATTTCTTTAATCATTTGCCCGGCGTGATACCCTTTTTCCAACAAATCATCGGTGATGGAAACCATAAAGGTGACTTTATCTTCCATGACAGTGGCAAAAACCAATATTAAACCGGAATAATTTCCTTTCATTTCGTCCGAAAGATTTCGTAAATCTTGTATGGTAAAATCTTTGAAAGAATGGGTTAATAATCGAATGCTTCCAATTTCTTTTGCTTCTTCAATCCATTGATTTATAGACTCGCCCATAGAAGCTTTTTTTAACTCTTCCACTTCCTTTTTTAAAGTTTTTAATTCCTCTGATAGGTTTTGTGTTTTTTGAAGTAATGCATGTGGGTTGGTTTTCAATGTTTCGGAAACCTTAATAAGGGTGGTTTCCGCTTCTTTGGCAGCTTTTAAGACTCCCATTCCTGTTACTGCTTCGATTCGACGTATGCCGGAGGCAACACCCGCTTCAGATATGATTTTGAAACTCCCAATTTGACCTCCGTTTTTAACATGCGTTCCACCGCACAACTCTTTGCTGTCATCGCCTACTTCAACAACCCGAACCCATTCCCCATATTTTTCTCCAAAAAGCGCAATGATTCCTTCTTCCTGGGCTTGGCTCATAGGGATTTCCCTGGTAGTGACTTCCGGAAAAAAACTAATGCGTTCATTTACATATTCTTCCACTTTTTCCATTTCTTTCAAGGTTAACCCTTGGAAATGATGAAAATCAAAGCGAAGACCTTCTGCTGTTACGCTGCTTCCGGCTTGTTGCACGTGATCTCCTAAAATTTCACGCAAGGCTTTGTGAAGCAAGTGAGTGGCTGTATGGTTTCTGGCGGTTGCATTTCGCCTGGGGGCTGCCACAAGACATTGAACCATGTCCCCGGTTTTAACTTCACCATTGCGTACAATCACCTTGTGAACAAAAGCATCTTTTATGTGTGTAACTTCCAACACCTCAAGGGAGCAATCATCGCAATAGATGGCACCCACATCCGTACTTTGCCCGCCTCCTTCTGCATAAAAAGGAGTTTGATCCAAAATAAGACGACCTGTTTCTCCCGTCTTGAGAGAAGTTACTTCTTCGTTGTCTTTAAAGAGAAAAAGGACTCGACCCCTGTTTTCAAGGGCTTCATATCCCACGAAAATAGTAGGATGCTCCAGGGTAAACTCAAAGTTTACCTCACTCCACCCTTCTTCTTCCTCGCTCTTTCTGGCCGCCCTTGCTTGTTGTTTTTGCTGGTTCATCAAGGCTGAGAAACTTTCAATATCTGCACTATAACCAGACTCATCCAAAATTTCTTGGGTCAATTCCAATGGAAATCCGTAGGTGTCATATAGTTTGAATGCCCGATCTCCAGACAGGACTTTGGTACTCTCTTTTTCCATCTGGAGAATGTATTCCTTAATAATATCTTCGCCTTGGTCTATGGTGGCCGCAAATTTTTCTTCTTCTACTGAAATCATCCTATGTATATAATCTCGTTTTTCTTCCAACTCCGGATAGGCTTCTCCAGAAACCTGAACAACGAAGCGGGATAAATCGGATAAGAAAGGTCCTTCTATGCCCAAAAGCCTCCCGTGTCGGGCCGCTCTTCGCAGCAATCTTCTCAGCACATATCCCCTGCCCTCATTACCTGGCAATATGCCATCTGCAATCATAAAGGTAATGCTTCGCAGATGATCGGTAATAATGCGTATAGAAACATCTTCTTTAGACTTTCCCTGGGTGTATGTTACGCCGCTTTTCTGGCATATGGCATCTAATACAAATCGAATGGTATCCACCGCGAAAATGGAATCTACATTTTGCATTATGCAAGCAATTCTTTCCAATCCCATTCCGGTGTCAATGTTTTTATGGGCCAAATCGGAATAATTACCGGTTTCATCCCGGTTATATTGGGTAAATACATGGTTCCAGAATTCGATGTAACGGTCACAATCACATCCCGGCTTACAATTTTCCTTGCCACAACCATATTCTTCGCCCCGGTCAAAGTAGATTTCAGAACAAGGTCCACAGGGACCAGTGCCGATTTCCCAAAAATTGTCTTCTTTGCCCAAGGCAACAATGCGGTCTTTAGAGAGTTTGATATCATGAAGCCAAATGTCATAGGCTTCCTCATCTTGTTCGTACACAGAAGCCCAAATTTTATCCTCTGGCATTTTCAACACTTCAGTGATGAATTCCCAGCCCCATAGCAAGGATTCCTTTTTAAAATAATTCCCAAAGCTAAAACTGCCCAACATTTCAAAAAAAGTACCGTGTCGATCAGTGTAGCCCACATTGTCGATATCTCCCGTTCGAATGCACTTCTGGCAGGTTGTCATTCGTGGATTGGGAGGTGTCGTTAAACCTGCAAAATAAGGCTTGAGAGGGGCCATCCCTGAGTTAATAATTAATAAACTCTTGTCTCCCTCCGGAATCAAGGAATAGCTTTGCCGTCTATAGTGATCCTTGCTTTCATAAAAGCTTAGAAACATTTCTCGAAGTTGATTTAGACCAATTTTTTCCATGTACATTTATCCTTTCCCTTGTATGAATTCAACCCATACATTTTATCATAAAGTGTTGAAACATCAAGGTTTTATTAAATAATCTCCAATTTGTTCCGGAGAATAAACTCCCTTATCAGTAATAATGCCCGTAATAAATTCTGGTGGCGTAATATCAAAAGCCGGGTAGACTGCGGTGGCTTTTGGGGAAGCAGTTGGGAGACCTCTTATTTGCAACACCTCGGTGGGGTTTCTATCCTCAATGGGTACATCCCGTGGGGTTTTTGCCTGGGAATCTGGACCATAAGCAAAGGCATAGAAAGGAACCTGAAAATGTTTGGCACATATTGCGATTTGCAGGGTTCCCACTTTGTTAATTACATGTCCGTCCAGGGTGGTGCGATCACTTCCCGCCAGAAATACTTGAATTTTCCCTTGGGCTAGCAGCGTGGCCGGCATATTGTCTGTAATGACCGTGACGGAGATTCCCATATGAAGTAAGGCGGTAGCGGTCAAGCGGGAGCCTTGGAGGTAGGGCCGGGTTTCACCGCAATAGGCTTTTATTTTTTTGCCTTGTTGTAAGGCTTCCATGACGGTATATATTAATGTGGTTTCTGGCCAGCAGTGGGTTAAAATGGTATCCCCGTCTTGAAGAACGGATGCTCCAAATCTTCCCAAATTCATGCTGTCGTGATGGCGTTTTGTAATCATCCAATCTAAGTATTCCTGAAAGAGCTCTTCTCCACTCCGGTTTTTATCCATATAGTGGGTTTTAAAGAAAGCCATACTTCCCAAAACCGTATCTCTGATTTCGTGGTTGGTGGGCCTGGTATGGATGATTCGGTATGCTGCCTTTTCCAGATAGTTTAACAAATCATGTTCTTTTTTGTTCTCACCTTGTTTTGCAGCTAGAATCATGCCACAAGCGGCGGCATAAGCCGGCCCCAAGCTCTGGGTAACCATATCTTCAATAGCACAAGCGACCTCTTCATAGGATACGCATTCTACAAAGCGTGTTTCAAAGGGGTACACCCGGCGGTCTAATATATATACTTTTCCATTTTCGTAATGCGCAATATTACGAGGGCGCACCAAAAATGGCATTCGTTGGATGAAATCTTGTGGAATCATTCTCTTTGTCTTCCTTTGCTGTAGTTTTCTTGAATTTCCCGTCGCTGATCTTCCGAAATCAACTTGGGCTTTCCTAATGTTTTTGCCTGGTAATATACCTGAGCCTCTCTTTCAATGGATTCCGCCAAACTCAGGGCTTCTGATAAGCAGTTCCCCATGGCAATGAGTCCATGGTTCATAATTAAGATGGCACGAAGTTTTGGATTTTCTTTCATTAACTCTAAAATAGAATTGGTGATATCCTGTGTGCCAGGGATACAAAATCGTTCCGTAACAGGAACCATATTACTGCCGGCATTGACTCCTTCAATGGTAATCATGGGTAAAGGTTCCCCTAATGCGGCGATGGTCATGACATAGGGAGAATGGGTATGAACGATTCCGCCGATGTCCGGATAGTTTTGATAAACACCTAAGTGCATGAGGTACTCGCTAGAAGGCCACTGGTCCCCTTCCCTTCGGCCATCAGTAAGGTGGATGAAAACCATATCTTCTTCTTCCATGCAATCATAACGTATGCCAGTGGGAGTAATTACCATCCAATCCGCTCCGGGACATCTCATGCTTACATTTCCCGAAGAAGCTCTTACCAATTCTTCCTTATAAAGGACCATGGAAGTTTCAAAAACCTCTTTTCTTAATTCTTTGTTCATAGGATTTCCTTTCTACTTGTTTCCTGCTGCTTTTAGAAGGTGCGCATACCTTGTGTTGGGCTTTACAATATAGGGGATGGCATAACCTTCTTCCACCAACAGTAAATTGATCATCACATATTCTTTATCGGTTTTTATGTAGACATAGGCTAAAAGACGATTGTAGTGATCTCTCGGCTCCACATCATACTCCAAATATACCAAAGCTCCATCCAGAAGCTGTTTGGTATAATTGGAGGCGATTAATCCCTCTTCTGTTATTCGTTCCGGGTTGTTGGCTACGCTTTCAGGAGTGTCAATTCCCAACATTCGGATTCTTGTTCGTTCTCCTTCCACCTTCGCAATAAAGGTGTCCCCGTCCACAACACGTTCCACCTTATAAGGGCCATAAAGTTCGCCTACATCATAGGGGGTTTCTTGTTTGTTGAAATTGGAAAGAATGTTTTGAATCAAAAGAAACCCGATAATGATAAGTGGAATTAAGGTTTTTATATGATGTTTAATGAGACGGCCTCCTTTTAAAACATGCTGGTATTATGATATCACATTCTGAAAAGCTGTGGGAGTCTTAGTTTGCGGATATTTCATTTGAATTGTTTACAGAAGCCGTTGGGCGGTGCTATGATAATTGTGGTAGCTTTAAAGAGATTTGTAGGGAAAGGTGACGGGAATGGAAAAAAGAAGGCTGGGGAAAACGGAGCTGATGGTAACTCCCATTGGATTCGGAGTTCTTACTGTCGGGAATACCCAACTAAATCTTCCGGTTAAAAAAGGCGCGGAAATTTTGCGGTATGCATTGGAAAGAGGCATCAATTTTTTAGATACAGCCCAATATTATGAAACGTATCCCTATATCAAGGAAGCATTGCAAGGCACCAATCATGAGCCGGTCATCGCATCAAAATGTTTGGGTGAGAGTTATGATCAAATGGCGTATGCCATTGAAGAGGCCCGTAGAGAGATTCATCGGGATGTCATCGACATTTTTTTGCTTCACGAAGTTCGCCATAATCAGGATTTTGAAAAAAGAGCCGGCGCCTGGGCTTGTTTGAACGATGCCAAAGCCAAGGGACTGATTCGAGCTATCGGCGTCTCTACCCATCATGTAGATGTGGTACAACAAATGGTAGAAATCCAAGAATGTGACGTTCTGTTTCCCCTCTTAAATTTTAAAGGGTTGGGAATTCGAAAAGGTAGCGGAATTGGAACAAAAGAGGAAATGGAACAAGCAATCATTGACAATGGGAAAAAAGGTTGCGGAATATTTTTGATGAAAGCTTTTGGCGGAGGAAACCTAACCGATTCCTACCAGAAAGCCTTAAATTATGTTTTTGGAATCCCGGACATTTCTTCTGTAATGGTCGGTTTTGGCTCCATACAAGAAGTAGATGATATTTTTGATTATTGGGAAGGTCGTATGCCCGAATGCTATAACCCGGATGTATCCCATAAAAAAATTCATATCGATCAAGGAGACTGTGAAGGATGTGGATTGTGTGTCTTACGGTGTCCCAATCATGCCATTTTTGTCAATGACAAGGGGTTGTCGGAAATCAACTATGAGAAGTGCCTTACCTGTGGTTACTGTGCCCCGCAGTGTCCTGTTCGTGCAATCATTATGTGGTAACTTATTCAATAAAGCCTCCTCCAACCACGAATTCCTCCAAATAAAACACCATGGATTGCCCCGGAGTTGGAGCTCTTTGAGGTTCATCAAAAAGCGCCTCGATTCGATTATCCTCTATCGTTCGGATAAAGGCTTCCGAAGGTTTGGCTGCATAACGAATTTTGGCCTTTACCTTGAGTCCTTCAAATGGAATGTTCATGATGTTATTTGTGGAGATTACCTTGGAGGTAAAAAGATCTTGTTCTTCTTCAGATAGTACGATTGTATTCTCATTTTTTCTGATGGCTTTCACAAACATCGGTTTTCCAAAAGAACCGCCTAATCCTTTTCTTTGGCCTATGGTATAGTGATATAAACCGGCATGTTCACCTAGCACATGGCCTTTTGAGTCCACAAAATGTCCTGGAGGAGCACTTATTCCCTGGCTTTCAAGATATTGTGCATAGCTCTTTCCTTTTGGCAGAAAGCAGATTTCCTGGCTGTCTTTTTTTGTGGCATTGGTCATACGAGCTGTCTCTGCGATTTCACGCACTCTGTTTTTCCCTTTTAATTCTCCCAGCGGAAGGATGAGCCGGGAGATGATTTCTTGTGGAAGTCGGTACAACATGTAGCTTTGATCCCGAGAAGCACTTGTGGATTTTCGAATAAACCATCGATCCAAATCCTGGTCGTAATAGGTCCGGGCATAGTGACCGGTTGATATATAGGTTGCGTCCAGTTTATCTGCTACTTCCTCTAACACCTTGAATTTTATGTGGGGATTGCATACCACACAAGGGTTGGGTGTTCGACCTTCTAGATATTCATGTTTAAAGTAGGAAATAACTTCCTTATGAAAGGCTTCTTCCACATTATAGTTGAGTAAAGGAATTTTAAGTTCTTCTGCTGCTTTTTCTGCACTCTGTCTTCCTTCTGCATTGTCCCCGGTCACATCCAAGAATACTCCCGTAACAAACAGTCCTTTTTCTTTCAATAATAAAGCAGCGGTGGTACTATCTACCCCGCCGCTTAATCCCAGTATTACCTTATTTGGATTCTTTTGACTCATTGCTGTTTTTCTCACAAGCGGGTCCGGAACATCCCCCTACACAACCGCTTTCTTCCATGATATCGTGTGCATCTTCCTCTGCATTGGGATCAAAACCCTCCAATCCTTGGTAGGTTTTCCCCTTCTTCTGGGCATAGTCATATATAGCGCTTTTAATGGCGTGATCGGCTAGCACAGAACAGTGTATTTTAACAGCCGGAAGGCCGCCCAACCCATTCACGATTTCTTTATTGGTAAGTGCCAATGCTTCGTCAATGGTCTTCCCTATAATCATTTCCGTAGCAATGCTGGAAGAAGCGATGGCAGAGCCACATCCAAAGGTTTTGAATTTGGCATCGGCGATGACATCGTCTTTCACTCGAATTGCAATTTGCATCATATCACCGCAAACAGGACTTCCATAAGTCCCCAATCCATCCGGATTTTCCATGTCTCCTACATTTCGTGGATTCATGAAATGCTCCATGACTGTGTCATTATAAATTCCCATGGTATTTTACCATCCTTTCTTTTCGTTGACGGAAGAAATGTCCCTCAATTTTTTAACGGTTTCTTCCAGAACATTTAACACATAATCTACATCATCCCTGGTGGTAAAATCTCCCATTGTAAAGCGAATAGAACCATGAATTCTCTCAACAGGAAGGCCAATGGAAGAGAGGACATGACTGGGGGTTAAAGCCTCTGAATTACATGCGGATCCCGTAGAAACACTGATTCCTTTTTCATCTAATAAGATCAGAATCCCCTCTCCTTCTATAAAGTTAAAAGCTAGATTAATGTTGCCGGGGTGCCGATGTTCCAAGGATCCGTTAATGGATACCTCTGGAATTCGTTGCAATACTTCTTCAATAAAATAATCCCGCAGAGTTTTTACATGCTGAATGTGTTCTTCCAGGTTTTCATGAGCCAACTCCGCTGCCTTTCCAAAGCCTACGATGCCGGCCAAATTTTCCGTACCGGCCCGCCTCTTGTTTTCCTGCCCTCCTCCGTGCATAAGGTTGGAAAAACGAAGTCCTTTTCGGATATACAAGGCACCGACTCCCTTGGGTCCATATATTTTATGGGCCGAAATGGACATCATATCCACGCCCCACTTTTTTACATCCACCGGGATACTCCCGGCAGCTTGAACTCCATCCGTATGAAATAAAACGCCATGCTTTTTGGCAATTTCACCGATTTTCGAAATGGGTTGTACTGTACCGATTTCATTATTAACAGCCATAATGGTAATCAGAACCGTTTTGTCCGTTATGGCGGCTTCTACCTCTGCGGGATCCACTAATCCTTGGGAATTAACCGGTAAATAAGTTACGTCCACTCCTCTTTGCTGGAGAAATTGGCAGGCGTGAAGTACAGCATGGTGTTCAAAAACGGTAGTGATAATGTGATTGCCCTTATCCCTAAGAGCATCTACCACACCAAAAATAGCCCAATTATCCGCTTCGGTACCTGTTGAGGTAAAGAAAATTTCCTCTGCGGTGGCTCCGATTAATTTGGCCACCCTTCTTCTGGCCAAGGACAAAGCATCTTTTGATTTTTGCCCACAGGTATATATGCTCGATGGGTTTCCAAAGTTTTCCAGAAACCAAGGCAGCATCTCTTTCAGCACATCTTCCTTTACAGGAGTTGTAGCAGAATAATCCAAGTAAACATTGCGACTTTCCGTCATGTCTTTCATCTCCTTTACGGGCATTGATATTTTTAAGTCAATACTACAATACCTTATATACACATTTCAGTTAGTTTTTAAACGCTTTGCCACAACCTTCCGATTCATCATCGACGATTTCGATGTTTTCTAACTGACGGATAAAAGATTGACGAAATGCGGTGAGATATTCTTTTCTGAGGCTGGCTTGTTCTTCAAGTTCAATCTCAGTAAGTCCTACGCTTTTGGATTTTTTTGCTAATTCATTAATGCGCTGAATTTTATCTTTGGAGAGCATGTATGCTTCCTCCTCCTTGAAATGGAATTCGTGTTTTTTACACAAGAAGGATTATAACATAAGCGGGCTGGTTTCTTCAATAATTCAACAAAGATTTCTTTGGGTTTTATGTACCAACCGTGCAATAAAAACTTTGTTAGAAAGGGTTTTTTTCATCATCAAGTTGTTTTCATCGGGGTGCACGCCGCTTTTAATAGCAAAACGAATGGCTCTTTCTACACAGGCAATACTGGTTTGGTTTTCTTCGGCAATGGGGCCATAAACCTCCTTGGTAAGTGCGTCCAAACGATCCTGCTCCATTAAGATGATTTTCACCGCCTGGTGGATGTATCGAAATCCTTTATGAGAAGGGTTAATTCCTTCCTGATCCACAATTTCTGTAATCAGCATTTCCATTCGGCCGAATCGATCTTTCCATTGGTTCATAGCGACACTCCTTTCTTTATAGACAAATAAAGTCCTTAAGAGAATCAAAGGTTTTTTCTCCAATACCGGGTACGTCCATTAAGTTATCCAATGTCTTAAAACTGCCGTTTTTATTTCGATAATCCACAATTTTACTTGCTGTAACCGGCCCCACTCCGCTTAATGTCTGCAATTCTTCAGGGGAGGCGGTATTAATGTTTACCTTTCCGGAAGCGGTGGTGCCGTTAGAGTTGACAATATATTCAGAAGAAAAATTGTACTCTGTCGAGCCTTGTTTTGTTTCTTCGAGAGTAGGAATTATAATCTTCACTCCGTCGGTTAAAATCATGGCTTGGTTAATTGGTGTCAAATCCGCATCAGGTGAAGGCCCGCCAACCTTTGAAAGTGCTTGAAAAACCCGAGAACCTTCTTCTAACTCCACTACTCCCGGTTGCATCACAGCACCCCCGACATCCACCAATATGGTTGCTAGGGAATCATTGATTTCGGCTTCCGCTTCTTCTTGTATCAAATCTGGATGATTTTTTCCCGGGTTTTCCACTTCTATAACGGTAATTGCATCTTGCGTAGGGTTAAAGATTGTCACAAAAAAAGCAACGAGAAGCACAAAGGCTATCAACGTTGCTTTCCATTTTTTTGATTGGATTAGCTCCTTGTAGAGCCACCGCCATTTCATGAAACCTGCCTCCTCTTAAAAAAAAGATGATTGCAGGAACAGATTATCACATATGGTAAAATATGTCAATTATTTTGAAAGACTAGTTTTGTTCGAATTACCTTTACATTATGACGAGGGATTTGTAATTGAGAAAAACGTAAAAATCCTTGAATCAGAAGTTCCGGCGAAAGGTTGGATACGCTTCCCGCATCTAATACCGTATCCAGGAGTAGAAACTCTTCTTCCGTTTTTAATGCAAAAAAGCGAATCATGGGCTTGATATCAACAATCTGAACTTCCCTGTGTTTTTTTGAGCTTTTTTCCACCAGAATTTCCTTTTGAGCTAAAAAGGATGTTGCCAATTTTTTGCAGTTCAATTCACAAGGGCCAATGGGAAATGTGATTTGATAATGGGCCTCGACGCAGGAAGAGGCTATGGTTTTTTTCCAGGGTTCCTGTAATTCAACTGAAATGATTTTGATTCCTTCAGGCAAATATTGATGAATTCTAGGCAAGAAAATTTCCGAATCTTGCTCCGTTTCGGTTTCAATTTCCAGCCATTCTTCTAAGCTTTCATAACCCAAGCTTAAAGGTTGGCCAAATGCAATTTTGGGATGAGGATTAAACCCTTCGGTGTAAAGCAAGTCCACCTCTGCGCTACGAAATGCCCGTTTGAATAGGCGTAATAAATCCAAGTGAGACAGGTATTTCATCATTCCTCTTTTTTCAAAGGCCAATACATATCTAGGCATTTCCACCCTCCTGATTACATTTTGCCAGGGCTTTAAGCCCGCATCCTTCACAATGGATTCGGCAATCCAAAGTAGTTTTTTCGTCCAAAGCTTTTTTCCACTCATTCCACAAGTATTTTTTAGTCACACCACAATCAATCACATCCCATGGAAATATTTCCTCTGATTCACGTTTTCTGTGGGCGTAAAAACTACCATTAATTTCCGATTCTTCCAAGGCTTTTTTCCAGTATTCCGCATGAAAATGTTCACTCCACCCATCCATTTTAGCTCCATTTGAGTGAGCTTTCATCAGCAACTCGGATAACCGTCGGTCACCTCGTGCAAAAATAGCCTCGAGCATGCTGGTTTCGGTATCGTGATAGCTATACTGTACTTGTCTGATGCGCAAGCCATTTTTTAAATAATCATGTTTTTTTCGCAACATATCTTCGGTATCTTGGGAAACCCATTGAAAAGGTGTAAAGGGCTTTGGCACAAAATTGGATATGCTGATGGTAATGCGAAAACGACTTCCCTTTGGCCCCCGGATTTCCCGATTAAGGAAAAGGATATTTTTTGTTAATTGAATAATTCCATCCAGATCTTCGATGGTCTCCGTAGGAAGCCCTACCATAAAATAAAGTTTTAAATTATTCCAACCCATTCGAATGGCTTTTTCCATCGAAGCCATAATATCTTTTTCAGTAATGCCTTTGTTGATTACATCTCGGAGGCGTTGTGTACCTGCTTCGGGAGCAAAAGTGAGACCTGATTTTCGAACCTTTTGAATCTGGCCCAAGATTTGAAAACTAAAATTGTCCAGTCTTAAAGATGGAAGAGACAGGGAAATACGCCGTTCTTCACAGTAATGCATCAAATCGGTTACCAAAGGTTCAAAGCAAGAATGATCGCTGGTGGAAAGGGACAATAAAGATAATTCTTCATGACCGGTAGACTTCAGTGATTCTTTCGCCAAATTTAAAATGGTTTCCTTATTGCGCTCCCGAACGGGACGATAAACCATGCCGGCTTGACAAAACCGACATCCTCTGGTGCAACCTCGAAAGGTTTCTACCACTGCCCGATCATGCACGGCTTCGGTTAGGGGAACCAACGGATTTTTGGGGTAGGCGCAAGTATCCAGGTCTTGCACAACAGCCTTTTTTATAGGATAAAAGGCGGCTTCTTCTAACGGCTGGTAACCGACGAGGGTTCCATCTTCCCTGTACTCCGGCTGATAAAACGAAGGCACATAAACACCTGGTAAAAGAGCCAATGCGCGAAGAAGGGTTTCCTTTGTACCGCCCTGTTTCTTATTTTTGATGAACTCATGGCAAATTTGCAAGGTTACTTCTTCCCCGTCTCCAATTAAAAAGACATCGAAAAAATCCGCTAACGGCTCCGGATTAAAAGCACAAGGCCCTCCTCCAATTAGCAGAGGATATTGATTGTCTCGATCTTTTGCAAGAAAGGGGATGTCTCCTAATGCCAACATATTTAGAACATTACTGTAAGACAATTCATACTGGAGAGTGAATCCTAAAATATCCAAGGCCCATAGAGGAGTTTTCGTTTCCAAGGTAAATAGAGGCAATTTTTCTTCTTTTAGTATTTTTTCCATGTCCATAGCCGGGGCAAAGACTCTTTCGCAAGCAATATTTGGATCGGTATTTAAAATATTATACAAAATTTGCATCCCCATGAAAGACATTCCGATATCGTAGGTGTCTGGAAACGCAAAGCCAAAACGACAATCAATTTCCTCCTTTTGTACAGAATGCAGTTCTCTCCCGATGTATCTTGCTGGCTTATTGACTCTCAATAAAAGTGATTCTAATTGGATATTTGAAATGGTTCTTGGTTTCATTGCGGTCCCCTTCTTGACAAAATGCAATATGAATTGTATAGTTAAGTAAATACTGAACGGTTTTTTTCCACCATATCTTGGGTTTGCAGTGCAAAGGAGGCGCAAGGTGGTTTATCATGAATTATTAAACAAAGCAATTTTGGAAAGTGGTTTGTCACTTCGGCAAATTGCGAAGCGTTACAATGACTTGGGAGGTTCCATTACTCCTTCTTATATTTCCCAATTAAAAAATGGGAAACTGCCTCCCCCTAGCGCAGATGTAACTGCTACCTTAGCCAAGGCGTTGAATTGCTCCGAAGAATCCCGACTTGTTTTCCAAGGATATTTGGAAAAAGCGCCTCAGGTAATCAAGGAATATATGTTGGCATCTTCCCATCTCAACAAAATCATGCTGGAAAGCCTCTGTAAGGTAAGGGGTGATGATGAGCTGACTCGGTCTGCGGGAGAGTTCCTGAGCAAACTGGATGTATTGTCAACGGTTACCCTTACTTCAAAGTATGTGACGGATGGTGTTTTTCAGCTAACAGAACAATTCGCCAAAGACTTGGAATTGGAAGCAAAGGGGCTTCAACCTGTAGGAAAAGAGCAAATTGGCTATCGATTAGAATCGGATGATATGTACCCGTATCTTCCTAAAGGTTGCCGATTGACTTTGTCACCCACCTCTCCATCTATTCTAAAATCGAAAGACATCGTCGTTTTTCGAAAGGGCATCAAAACCATGGTGCGGCGAATCCACTTCACAGGTGATGAAATTCTTTTGTTACCGGATAACATCCACGGGGAAATTGTTCGGATTAAAAGCTTTGATGAAATTGATTATGTGGGGCGAGTGGTATCCTATCAAGTAGATCTATAAGTAGTCGCTTTCTTCCACAAATTCAAATTCAAAATTTTCGATTCGTATGGTGTCACCTTCTCCCATGCCCAATTCTCTCAACTTTTCAATGCCACCGTTTTTCAGGATATATTTGTAGAGATAGCGAAGAGATCCCATATCGTTGAAGTTGGTTGAATTGAATATTTTTTGTAGTTGTTTCCCCGAAAGGACATAGGTTTCGCCTTCTTTCTTGGCGAAAATTTCTCGGTAATGAGGATCTTGATCCTCAATGTCCACATCAAATTCCACCACATTGGGGGGGGCTTCTATTTGAGACTCGGTTTCTTTTAGTAGCTGTAACACTCCATCCAACAGAGCTTTTACCCCTTCTCCCAGAGGAGCAGAAATGGGATAACATTCATATCCTTTGGATTGAATGTAGTTTTTAAACTCAAGGAATTTGGGATCTTCTTCCGATAGAAGATCCATTTTATTTGCCGCTACTAATTGTGGTTTCTCGCCTAAGCCTTTGCTATATAGCGTCAATTCCCTGTTAATTTTTTCAAAATCCTCGATGGGGTCTCTGTTCTCGCTGCCGGAAACATCCACCACATGAACCAGTACCTTGGTACGTTCAATGTGTTTAAGAAATTCGTGGCCAAGCCCTGCTCCTTGGTGAGCCCCTTCTATGATACCTGCTATATCTGCCATAACAAAGGTCTGGTTATAAAGTTGTACTACCCCAAGATTGGGAGCGATGGTAGTAAAATGATAATTGGCAATTTTGGGTTGTGCTTTGGTGGATACACTCAACAAGGTTGATTTTCCCACATTAGGGAATCCCACCAACCCAACATCTGCAATGAGTTTTAACTCCAGAATCACTGTTCTTTCTTTGGCCACTCCCCCTGCTTCGGCAAAATTGGGAGCCTGTCTTGTGGCCGATTTAAACCGGTCATTCCCCTTTCCTCCCTTGCCACCTTTGGCTACGATGAGCCGGTCTCCTGGCTCTACTAAATCTTTCATGATTCGTTCCGATTCGGAATCAATGATGACGGTCCCGGGAGGAACTTTAATAATCAAGTCTTTCCCGTCTTTTCCAAAGCATTTTCGCTTCATACCGTCTTGTCCGTCTTCTGCCTCATATTTCTTTTTATACTTGAAATCCATCAACGTTCGCAGATTGTTGTCGGCAACAAAAACAACATCACCGCCTTTTCCGCCATCTCCTCCATCCGGGCCTCCTTGGGGAACAAAAGGCTCTCTGCGGAATGAAACGGCGCCATTTCCACCTTTTCCGGAACGTATTGTGATTTTCGCTCGATCTACAAACATAAATAACCTCTTATCTTCTGATAAAAAAAGCCCCTAGCGAATAGGGGCTTACGGTAGCAACAAATTTACGCTTCGTCTGCGTATACACTTACTTGCTTTCTCGTTTTATCGTATCGCTCGAATTTTACGGATCCGTCGATTTTTGCAAATAAGGTATCATCTCCGCCGATTCCAACATTGTTACCAGGATGAAACTTCGTTCCTCTCTGTCGTACCAATATGCTTCCGGCAGTGACAAATTGACCGTCTCCTGTCTTCACGCCCAGTCGTTTGGCTTGGCTATCACGACCATTCTTGGAGCTACCTACTCCTTTTTTACTTGCCATGGATGAACACCTCCTTCTTTATATTCTCGGTGGCTTATTTCATTGCTTCTGTAATGGTTTCAATCAATACGGCTATAGTTGCTTTTTCATCAACTTCTATGTTGCTTTTTTTTGCAAATTCTATAATCTCGGCCTTCTTCATTCCCTTGAAATTGGGAGCACTCTTATTGGCTTCAGGACCATCCTCCGCCAGCTTTTCAACCGCCTTTTCCGCGACCGCTTTCTTTCCGGAAGATTTTCCTCCTAATGATACGATTTCTACCTTTGTGAAAGGTTGACGATGTCCCTGCTTTTTACGATAGTCTTTTTTTGCTTTGTACTTGTAAACGATTACCTTTTCGCCTTTTCCGTTCTCTACTACTTTTCCGGTAACCACCGAATCCAAATAAGGTTTGCCCAGGGAAATCTGGTCGCCTTCTCCCAGAACCAAGACTTTGTCAAACTCAATCTGAGCTCCTGCTTCTGCTTTGAGTTTTTCAATCAAAATCACATCCCCTTGTTGCACCCGGTACTGTTTACCACCGGTTTCAATCACTGCATACATATTTTATTCCTCCTCAATCCAGTCTCGCCATCGTGGGTTGCTTATAGCATTCCAAATACCCATTCTGTGCGGCTAACAATTAAATATGATATCACAGGGATTTCAAGGTGTCAACCGGATTATTCCCGAATAACTCCGTCTTCATCTACCATTAGTTCATGAATCAAATCTTCTACATCGTCCTTCTTTTTTCGTGAGGACTTAGCCGGGATTTCTTCTTGCTTAGGGGCGACAACACCCAATAAAAGATCTTGAATTCGTTTCATGATTTCCGGGTTTTCTGTCAAAAATGTTTTCACATTTTCTCTTCCCTGGCCAATCTTTTCGCCTTGAAAACTATACCATGACCCTGATTTTTCAACGATTTTCTGATCAACAGCACAATCCAGCAAATCTCCCTCCTTGGATATTCCGACTCCATACATAATGTCAAATTCCGCCAGTTTAAAAGGTGGGGCCACTTTATTCTTTACAATCTTCACGCGAGTTCGGTTACCGACTACAGCTTCTCCTTGCTTGATGCTTTCGATTCTTCGCACATCCAATCGCATGGTTGAATAAAATTTCAGCGCTCGTCCACCTGAGGTAACTTCCGGGTTGCCGAACATAACGCCTACCTTTTCACGAAGTTGATTGATAAAGGCAACCGATGTGTTGGATTTATGAATGGCACCGGCTAATTTTCTCAAAGCCTGGCTCATGAGCCTTGCTTGCAATCCCACGTGGCTGTCGCCCATCTCTCCTTGAATCTCTGCTCTGGGCACCAAGGCCGCCACTGAGTCGATGACCACGATATCAAGGGCTTCACTTCTTACCAGCATTTCACATATTTCTAAAGCTTGTTCTCCTGTATCAGGTTGCGAAACCACCAATTGATCGATATCTACACCTAGATTTCGGGCGTATTCCGGATCCAAAGCATGTTCCGCATCAATAAAAGCGGCCTTGCCTCCTGCTTTTTGTGCTTCTGCAATCATGTGAAGAGTTAGCGTGGTTTTTCCTGAAGATTCCGGACCAAAAATTTCAATAATCCTGCCTCTGGGAATCCCTCCGATTCCAGTAGCCAAATCCAGGCTAATAGAACCTGTGGAGATGGCCTCAATATTCAATTTTGCCCCTTCATCTCCTAAAAGCATCACCGCCCCTTGGCCATACTGCTTTTGGATTTGTTGTAGGGCGGCCGCCAAAGCCTTTCCTTTATCTTCTTGATTGATTGCCACGATGGTATCCTCCCTTTCCATATGCCCAACAAGAACATTTGTTCGCTCTAATCATACCTTTCTTCTAAGAAAAGGTCAAGTAAAAATCACAATGGTATTTTTATGGTAATATATGTCAGTTTAGCCATTGAATGGGAACATGTCAATCATTCAAAAGAATTTGTCGGATTTCATTGAGCATACTAAGCACTGTGTAATTTCGAATATAATTCCGACTTACATTTCTACTTTGAATGGATTTTTCATAAAGGACGCCTTTAAATAATATGGCGATATAAACCAAACCCACCGGTTTTTCCGGAGTGCCCCCTTCCGGGCCCGCAATGCCAGTAACGGATATGCAAAGTTGAGACCCTGTCTTATCAAACAAGCCATAGGCCATCTCATTTGCGGTTTGTTGGCTGACCGCACCATGTTTTTCCAATGTAGGAACAGAGACTTTCAGTTCTTCGATTTTAGACTGGTTGCTGTATGCGACGATTCCCCGGTCAAAAATCTGAGAAATCCCCGGGATGCTGGTAATCTGCCCTGCGAACAGGCCTCCTGTGCAGGATTCTGCACAGGAAAGAGAAATTTTTCCGGTCATCAGCATATCGCCTACCACCTGAAGCAACTCCTGGTCCTCCGTGCTATAGATATAAGGGCCAATTTGCATTTTAATTTTTTCAATGGTTTCTTCTACTGCGGAACGGGCTTCCTCAAGGGTTTTTCTTTTGGATGCCACACGGATGGCGGTTTCTCCCTCTTTCGCATAAGTGGCGATTGTGGGATCTACTTGATGATTAATCACGGACAAAAGCCGGGTTTCTACTTGAGATTCCCCCATTCCAAAGGTTCGAATCATGCGATGATAAATGATGTCCTGAGACAAAGATTGTAGATAAGGTTTTGCCTGTTGTTCGAACATAGCTTCCATTTCTCGGGGCGGCCCGGGTAAACAGAGAACCCTCTTTCCCTCTCTTTCTAATGCAAACCCTGGAGCGGTTCCTTGAAGATTAAGAAATATCGTAGCCTCTGAAGGCAGATAAGCTTGCTTTTTATTGTTTTCCGTCATAGTCCTGTTCATTTTTCGAAAAGCTTCTTGAATGCCATAGAGTGAAGGCTGATGTAAAACCAAGGTGGAGCCCATAACCTCTGCGATGACTTCTTTGGTCAAGTCATCTTGGGTGGGCCCTAGACCCCCGGTAGTAATTACCAGATCCACTTCATTTAAAACACTCTGCAATAGCTTCTTTAAACGATTCGGATTATCTCCCACTCCATGATGGTATAAAACATCAATTCCCAAAAGATTTAGCTGACGGGATAGGTACACCGAATTTGTATTTTGGATTTGTCCGAATAACAACTCAGTGCCTACACTTAAAATGGCTGATTTCATAGGGTAAATACCTTTCTATTTTGCAAAACATATTCCACACCGGAATAGACAGTCATAACAAGAGATGCCCAAAGGACAATTTGAGAAGCGAATAACCAATAGTCCCAGGAGATGAAAGGAACAAGCAGAAGCATGGGTACCGCAATCATTTGTAAAACAGTTTTGATTTTTCCGCTCATACCGGCGGCCACTACGATTCCCTCAGAAGCCGCTACGGTTCGCATTCCGCCGACCACAAACTCACGAGTTAGGATTACAATCAACATCCACCCAGGAATCAGTCCGTTTTCTACCATAAGACAAAAGGCGGAATACACCAATATTTTATCGGCCAGCGGATCCATAATCTTCCCGAAATTGGATACCAGGTTGTACTTTCTGGCAATTTGGCCGTCTACCAGGTCTGTTAATGAAGCCAGCACAAAGAGTATAAAAGCAGCCATGTGATAGCTTGTCACATATAACACAATAAAGAGCGGTACCACAAAGATTCTTCCCAGAGTCAGTTTATTGGGTAAATTCATGGTCATTACCTCCTGTCATATCGGGATTATGAATTCCCACTAAGTCATAATCAAAAGCGTCTTGAATTGAAACAAAAACAAAATCTCCCGGTTGCAAACACTTTTCCGAAGAAAAGAGCACGCTGTTATCGATGTCCGGAGCATCAAATACAGTTCTTCCGTAATAAGTGGAATCTTCTTCCTGGCCTTCTACCAATACTTCCAATGTTTTTCCAACTTTTTCTTGATTGTGTTTTAGGGAGATTTCCAGTTGCTGTCGCATAAGTGCTTCTTTTCTGGCTTCTTTTTCTTCTTCCGGAACCTGGTTATTCATGTCTCCGGCAGGTGTATTTTCTTCTTGCGAATAGGCAAAAACTCCCAACCGTTCAAACTTTAATTTCCGAATTCCGTCTAACAAATGTTGAAAGTCTTCTTCACTTTCTCCGGGAAATCCCGTAATCAAAGTGGTTCGAATGTGAATCTCCGGAATTTTTTTTCGCAAAGATTGGATGGTTCGCCCGATGGATTCCCGGGTGGATCGGCGAGCCATTTTTTTCAGTATTTTGTCTGAGAGATGTTGGATGGGCATATCAATGTAAGGACATATTTTGGGCTCCGAAGCCATGACATCCATCAACTCTTCGGTGATTCGGTCTTCATAACAATACATAAGCCGAACCCAACGAATTCCAGAAATGTGGCAAAGTTCTCTCAATAGTTCCGGCAATTGAAGACTTCCGTAAAGATCCATTCCATATAATGTAACATCTTGGGCAATGAGAATTAATTCCTTACAGCCTTTTTGTGCTAAAAATCTTGCTTCCTCCAATACTTCTTCTTTCGGTCTACTTCGAAAGAATCCTCTTATTTCCGGAATCACACAATAAGTACAGCGATTGTCACAACCCTCGGAAACTCTTAGTGTCATGGAGTAAGGAGTTTCGCCTATTTTTCGATGTCGATAATCCATGAATTTTGAGGGCTGAGGATTCCTCACTACTTTTCGCTTCCCTTTTTTTAAATTTATTAATAAATCAGGCAGTTGTTGGTAGTCATTCACCCCTATAAACAAATCCACTTCTTCCATTTCATAGTATAGTTCTTCACCAAATCTCATGGAAAGGCATCCCGACACAATTAAAAAGGCTTCCGGTTTTTTGATCTGTGCTAGTTCTAAAATTCGAAAGATGGATTCTTTTTGAGCGTCTTGTATGAACCCGCAGGTATTGACGATTACCACATCTGCCTTCTCGGGTTGTTCTACAAAAACATGGCCCGCTGCCATCAGGAGGCCGCAGGCATGTTGGGTATCATTGATGTTTTTCGGGCATCCCAAGGTGTCTATATAAATTTTCATGGGTTTATTCCTCAGTGTAATCTTCCCCCTCCAACCCTTTCATGGCATAAAAGTCTACTTCGGTCCAAAGCACTTGCCTGGGTCTTGATCCATCGGCGGGTCCAATGATGTGGCGTGATTCCATTAAGTCAATCATTCTGGCCGCACGATTGTATCCGATGCGAAATCTTCGCTGAAGCATGGAAACCGAAGCCTGCCCGGCTCGAACCACCGTCTCGATAGCCTCTTCTAAAAGATCATCATGGTCCTCTGAGGTTTCTTTGTCTCCGTTTTTTTCAATGGTTTTTATGATATGGTCTTGATAGTCCACTTCCGTATTTTGAGATTTTACAAATTCAATGACCTTGGCCACTTCTCCGTCGGTTATATAAGAACCTTGTAATCGTATGGGTTTGTTCAAACTTTGAGGGCTGAATAACATATCCCCTTTTCCTACCAATTTTTCTGCACCGCTCATATCAAGAATGGTCCGTGAATCAAATTGGCTGGAAACCGCAAAAGCAATTCGTGAGGGAATGTTTGCCTTAATGACACCGGTGATGATATCTACAGAGGGTCTTTGGGTTGCTACGATTAAATGCATTCCTGCTGCTCGAGCCATTTGAGCAAGCCTACAAATGGATTCTTCCACCTGATTGGGGGCAGCCATCATCAGGTCGGCCAACTCATCGATTACAATCACTATTTGTGGAAGAGGTTGTCCCTGAGCTCCCTTTTGGTTCATGCGGTCATTGTAATGCTCCAAATCCCGAACAGAAGCTTCTGCGAACCGTTTGTACCGGTCTGTCATTTCCGTTACGGCCCAGTTCAGTGCCGCTGCTGCTTTTTTGGGATCCGTTACCACAGGAATCAACAAATGAGGAATCCCATTGTAACTACCCAGCTCCACTACTTTTGGATCAATAAGGATTAACTTTACTTCATCTGGTTTGGCACGATATAAAAGGCTAGTTAATATGGAATTAATACACACACTCTTTCCACTTCCGGTTGACCCGGCAATCAGAAGATGCGGCATTTCTTTTAAGTCAGCCACAATGGGCGTGCCAGACAAATCCTTTCCAATGGCAAAGGCAATTTTTGATTTCATCCCCGCAAACTCTTTGGACTGGATCATTTCGCGGATGGGAACCAAGTTCACCTTTTCGTTTTCAACTTCAATTCCCACTGCAGCTTTTCCGGGGATGGGTGCCTCAATCCGTATGCTTTTGGCTTCCAGATTGAGAGCGATATCATCGGCAAGCCGGGTGATGCTGTTGACTTTTACCCCGATGTCAGGCTGAATCTCATAACGAGTCACTGTAGGCCCTTGGGTAACTTGAAGAACCTTGGCGCCAACATTGAAGTTTCGCAAGGTTTCTTCCAATTTTTCCGCCTTATTTCTCAACGCTTTGGAATCAACGGGATTTCCTTTGCTTTTATTCTCCAACAAAAGATGTAATGGAGGAAATTCATAGCCGGAAGAAGGGGGTTCTGTGTTTTTCTCAGTTAAAACCGGAAATGTGTCTTTGTCCGTCTCCTTTCGCGGATGAACGGATTCCGTTTCTTTTGGTTTCATGGGGTCGCCGGAAAGCCCATACCCGGTAGAAATCGGCATAGTTCCTTCCAGACCCATACCGGAAGGGGTTTCATTAGAAGGTTCGAATAAAGAATCGTCATTCATTAACCTGAGTATTTTCAACTGACCTTCCGACATTTTCCCCGGTTGGTAGAAGTTTTCTTCTTCAGCCTCAGGCAAGGTTTTTATCATGGCTTGCTGCGCAGAATTCTTTGTTGAAGAAGGTGTGAAATCTTTTGGTTCGGGTACCACAACAATTTTTTCTTCCTCTTCTTCCTGTTTTTCCCAAGAAGTTTCATGAACCAGATCAGCTTTCTTACGAGCTCTTTTTTCTGCCAGGGTTTCAATAAATTGGGATACGGGAGTATTGATTACCAAAAGCAAGCAGATAATGATAATCACAATGGAAAAAATCCAAAGTCCAACCATGCCAAAAGCTTTTATTAACAATTGTGCAAGAACAGTGCCTACCAGCCCTCCTCCTTCTAATGTGATTCCATGGTGAAAAAATTCCATAAAGGCCATGGGCCAAAGATCCAACCCATCCTCTTGGATAAATCGACTGGCATTCATAATGCAAGCCATCAGAAAAATTATAAACAGAAAGAACACTGATCTTCCCGTAATATGAACCGTTCTTTTTGCAAACAAGAGCAAACCATACAATATAAGGTAATAAGGCAAACCTAAGGCTATGATTCCAAAACAACCCTTTAAGAAGTCAGATAAAATGTGCCCGAATTCTCCTGCAGTATCGGTTTGAAGAGCAATTACTAAAAATACTCCAATTGCAATTAAAATGATGGCCCAAATCTCATCTCGAACTCGAGAACCTGTCTTAGCGCGAACCTGAGCTTCCTTTTCCTTGGTTTCCTTCGATGCTTTTTTTGGGCTTTCTTTCGTTTTTGTGTTTTTATTTTTTGAACCGGGAGGTCTTCCGGGTCCTCTTTTGGTTTCCGCCATTTGGCACTCCTGAACTGGAAATTTTTAACTGGATATATTAATTTAAAACCACATAGAACAACAAAGTAATTGCAACAACCCATACATAGATACTAAACCAATATAGTTTTTTTCCTGCCACCACTCTCAACATGGTTTTTATGGCCAAAAATCCGGATAAAGCGGCCACCAACACGCCCAATATAACCGGGCCAATCAAAGACATTTCCATGCCTTCTTGAAAGGCATCGGGAGCCTCCATAACGACAGAACCTAAAATAGAAGGGATGGAAATAAGAAAGGCGAACTTGATGGCCACATTTCGATCCAATCCGCTCAGAAGTCCTCCCACTAAGGTGGACCCGGAACGAGATACACCGGGCCATATAGCAATGCCTTGAAACACACCAACTAACAAGGCATGATGCACCTTAATTCCTTCTTCTCCATGGAGATTTTTTCCGGTTTTCCCCTTGTGTTCCGCCACCAATAACAAACATCCTGTTAAAAACAAGCCGGTTATAATCCAAGTGAGATTGAGATACATCGCCGCGAAATTGTCATTAAATAAGATTCCTATAATACCGGTGGGGATGGTGGCAACAATAATCATTGCTCCCATTCTTCGAAGAGGAGAAGAATCCAATCTCAGCCCTTTTCCGGAAAATAAATCCATAATCGTGGCTCCTAATTCTTTGAATAATGCCATTAGGTCTTTCCAATAGACAAAGAATACGGAAAACAGGGTTCCAACATGGAGCAGCACTGCAAAAGGCAATACTTTTTCCCCGTCAATCTTAAAAAAATACTGAAGGATGGCCAAGTGCCCCGAACTGGAAATCGGTAAAAATTCTGCAAGTCCTTGCACCAAACCGAGAATCAAAGCTTCAAAATATGTCAAATGAGAAATCCCCTTTCCTAGTCAAATATGCGGTATCATTATACCATAGCCCCCGGGAAAAAAATATGAATATTTCCCGAAACCCCTTACAACCGCTAGCAAAGTGTGTATAATAAGGAGTAATTATTTTAGGAGGAACAATAGATATGAAAAAACAACCGAACATTGCCATTGTGGGCGCAACCGGCTTGGTTGGGTCTACCTTTTTAAAGGTTCTGGAAGAAAGAGATTTTCCTTTCAATGAATGTTATATGATGGCCTCTGCCAAATCGGCTGGAACCACCATACCCTTCAAAGGGAAGGATTATGTGGTGGAGGAATTAAATGAATCCAGTTTTGATAAAGACATAGATATTGCCTTGTTTTCTGCCGGGGGCGCCACTTCCCTGAAGTTCGCACCGATTGCCGCAGCCAAGGGCACCGTAGTAATCGATAATAGTAGTGCTTGGCGGATGGACAAGGATGTTCCCCTGGTTGTTCCGGAAGTGAATCCTCAAGACTTAAAAAAACACCAGGGAATTATAGCCAATCCCAATTGTTCGACCATACAAGCCGTTGTGGCACTAAAACCTTTACATGACCAGTATGGCATAAAAAGAATTGTATATTCTACATATCAAGCTGTATCCGGCTCGGGTTTGAAAGGAATCAAAGATCTGGAAAATGGCCAAAAGGGTGAGAACACGCCCCTGGCTTATCCTCACCCAATCTACAACAACTGTCTTCCTCACATCGATGTATTCACGGAAAACGGATACACGAAAGAAGAAATGAAAATGATCCATGAAACCCATAAAATCATGGGGGATTACACCATGGCCATTACCGCTACTACCGTTCGTGTTCCCGTTTATGATTGCCATAGTGAATCCATCAATGTGGAGTTACACAAGGAATTTGAATTGGAGGAAGTCATGGCGCTGTATCAAAGGGCAGAAGGATTGGTGCTGGAAGATGATCCTTCCACCAATACGTATCCTTTAGCCAGAAATGCGGCCGGAACCGATATGGTTTATGTAGGAAGAATTCGAAGAGATTTCTCCATCGAAAACGGATTGAATCTTTGGGTAGTAGCCGATAACATCAGAAAAGGAGCCGCCACTAATGCGGTCCAAATCGCCGAAAGATTATTATCAATGGAAGATTAAAACCTGCCTACATAATACAATCTTTGGCATTCCAGCCTACGGTAGACCATAGGTTTTCAGATGCCAAAATTTCAGTTGCCTTTTCCGGATCACTGACTTTCATAATTAGACGTGCTGCTCCGCAATTGGAATATCCATACATATATTCAACATTGATGCCTTTTTCGGCCCAAAGCTTTAAGATATGATGAAGAGTTCCAGGTTCATCGGGGACCTCCACTCCGATTACCTGGGTTGTTTTCACGCTAAAGTGTTCTTCTTTTAACTTTTCTTCCGCCTGTTCCGGATGACTAACAATCATTCGCACAATGCCATATTCTTCTGTTTCCGCAATACTCAATGCTGAAATATTGATTTTTTCTTGCTCCAGAACTCGGGTAAGTTCTTCTAACCGGCCCGGTTCGTTTTGTAAAAAAACGGTCAACTGTTTTGCGATCATTTTTCTTCCTCCTTTCGAAGATCCAAGACTCGTTTGGCTTTCCCCTCTGTACGTTCTAGGGTTTTGGGCTCTACAATGGTTAATTTCACACTGATTCCTAACACACTTTCCACTTCGTGGCAAATGCGATTTCTTAGTACATTCATCTGGTTGATTTCATCAGAGAGATAGTTTTCATCAATTTCCACTTTAATTTCCAGAGTATCCATCGTTCCCCTTCTCTCCACCACCAACAAGTAATGAGGTTTGGTTTCCGGGATGTTTAACAATACACTCTCAACCTGGGAAGGAAACACATTCACGCCCCGTATGATCAACATATCGTCGGATCTTCCTTTCACACGATTCATTCTAACATTGGTTCTTCCGCAGTCACATGCACTGTTTTCCAATGAAGTAAGGTCGCGGGTTCGATACCGTAAAAGGGGCATTGCTTCTTTTGTTAAATGGGTAAATACCAGTTCTCCCGTTTCTCCATACTTCATTGGTTTTAAAGTATCCGGATCTACAATTTCAGGGTAGAAATGATCTTCTGCCACATGAAGTCCTTTTTCTTCTTCGCATCCACATGAAACTCCGGGACCCATGATTTCGCTTAATCCGTAGATATCGTACGCTTTGATACCAAGGCCTCTTTCAATCTTGTCTTTCATCTCTGTGCTCCAAGGCTCCGCTCCAAAAATCCCGATTCGAAGACATAACGAACGGGGATCGATTTTTTTTTCTTCCAATACTTCTGCAAGGTGCATGGCATAAGATGGAGTACAAGCCAGAATGGTACTTCCAAAATCCTGCAATAGAGTAAGTTGTTTTGCGGTATTTCCCCCAGAAATAGGCACTACGGCAGCCCCTATTTTTTCTGCTCCATAATGAAGTCCCAGACCTCCTGTAAAGAGGCCGTAACCGTACGCCACTTGCACCACATCATCTTTGCCACCCCCGGTGCAGCAAATAGAACGAGCCACATTCTCGGCGAACATTTCAATGTCTTTCCGAGTATATCCCACTACGGTTGGTTTTCCCGTGGTTCCGGAGGATGCATGTAAACGGACAAGTTCGCTGGAAGGTACGGCCATCAGTCCATACGGGTAGTTGTCTCTCAAATCTTGTTTGGTGGTAAATGGCAAAAATTGAATATCTTGGATGGTGCGAATGTCTCCCGGTTCCAAACCCAATTCTTGCATTTTCTTTCGATAAAAAGGGACATTTTGGTAGACTTTTTCTACCGTAGCACGTAACCTTTTCCCTTGCAGATGGGCCATTTCTTCTCGATGCATACATTCCTTTGGCTCGTTCCAGATCATAACTTCACCTCTTTTTTCTCCCTCATCCCCTCTATTTCTCCTTCCTTATAACAAAAATAACTCGCCTCTTACTAAAGAGACGAGTTTCCCCGTGGTACCACTCTCATTGCTCTCTAAGGAGCCTCTCAAGGACATTTCATCCTTTGTCTCTATAACGGGAGAACCCGGATTTGCTTACTATCGGTTCAGCAAATCAGCTCGAGGGGGAACTTCCATCAGGCATTCCTCATCGGTTCTCAGCTTTTCCGATTCTCTGTGGAGAAATGACACCTTGTACTTTACCCTGTCAACGCTATTTTCATGGAATTAGTGATATATTATCGAATACTACAATAAATGTCAAGATAATTTGTGAAACAAAACAACTGTTTGACCTAAAAAAACAGCCCGTCTTTCGAAGTTAACACCATAAATCATTAGGAGCAAATTGAATACGAAAACCATGCAGAAGCCTGAAAATGGGGCTTTTTTTGTTGTCGAAAAAGCTTGCAAAAATATTTTCTGCGTGATATA